>Ga0209515_10000415_pt1 | contig 79783 bp, 88 predicted proteins | sample Subgroupgradi54m_FD_187454 | JGI IMG/M metagenome (GOLD analysis project Ga0209515, IMG submission 187454) | Subsurface groundwater microbial communities from S. Glens Falls, New York, USA - GMW60B uncontaminated upgradient, 5.4 m (SPAdes)... ...
GTCGGTATTTTTGTTCTGGTGTTTCTGGTTTCGGGGTTTTTAGGGTTCGATCCGGCAAATTCTTTTTGGTCTAACTTTGAGCGGGGAGAGGGGGGTGCGCAGATGATTCATCTGTACGTTTTTTTCCTGCTTCTTACTACTTTATTTTCTACCGAAAAAGGGTGGCGGAAGATATTAGGTTACACTATTTTCGTTGGATTTCTTTCTTCTGTTTACGGATTCCTTGCGAGCTACGGTGTTTCGGGCTTTATCGGTGCTTCTTTTAAGAACGATACCGGCTTCAGATTCCAAGGGTCGGTTGGAAACCCGGCCTACGTTGCGGTGTATATGATATTTTTACTTTTTTACATAACCTACCTTCTCGTAACCGCAAACAAAAAGGATCTGCGCAAAAATTTTTTAGAAACAGGGGCAATTATTTTAACCGCAATTCTTTTTCTTGTAGTATTTTACCTCGCAGCCACTCGAGGCGCCTTTTTGGGGCTCCTGGCCTCTTTTTTTCTTGTTGTCGGTTATCTTGTTTTTTCCCACAAGCGATTAAGGAAGCCCCTCGGTATTTTTGGCGCTATTATCGTTTTAGCGGTAGGAATGCTGGTTTATTTTCAAAACTCATCTTTTGTTAAGAATCTTCCGGGGTCAAGGATTTTTGATATATCATTTTCCGCAAGAACACTTGGTGATCGAACGATTATGTGGGGTATTGCTCTAAAGAGTTTTAAGGAGCGGCCTCTGTTGGGTTGGGGACCGGAAAATTTCTATCAAATATTTGATAGAAATTTCGATACAAATTATTTTAAGCCACCCGAAAGCTTTGGTGCGTGGTTCGATAGAGCGCATAGTTTAGTTTTTGACTATCTTGCTGAAACAGGAATACTGGGCCTTTTGTCTTTTCTGGGAATTTTTATAACATTTTATTATCTATTCTTTCGTACGGCTATTCGCTCTCGGTTGTCTATTGTTGCGGAGTCAAAAAACGGTATTAGGACGGAGCCCTTTCTATTTGGCTCTCCTTTTGTTAGGGGGCTGATTTTTGCACTTCCTATTGCGTACCTTATCCAGGGATTTGTGCTTTTCGACGTGCTCGTAACCTATTTGAATCTCTTTCTTTTTTTAGCCTTCGCTAATTATCATTTTCTTTCGCACGAATCTTTGAATGAAAGCGTAAAAAAAATACCAACCCATTAAATTTTTCCGTGAACATTATAAAAAAAATTATTTTAGTTTTCTTGATCGCGGCAGCTCTTGCGCTTGCTTACACCTCCGCTTATTTGCCCTTTGCGAAAGCGTCTAAGTACATTAATGCGGTTCAAGCGGGTCAGAATATACACTCCATTGACGAGTTTAAGCAAGTTTTTGATTCTGTTTTTAATTTTTATTCTCCAATAGGAAATGAAGAGGTGGTGAAGTTTTTGAGCAACGATATTCTAACTCTTATAAGCCAGAGCCAGGCGACCGAAAACATCTCGAGAATTATCATTGAGTATATTGAGCCGCGCTTTATCGCAAACAATGTTCGGCACATGCTTACGGGAGCACGTGCGTATGAAACATTCTGGCGGCGCTATGGTGGTAAGGAAGAAGATTATAAGGCAGCAATTTCTTACTATGAGCGTGCCTACGCAATTGGTCCAAAACTCCCTCCTGTGCTCTACGGAATGCTAGGACTTTATTACGCGCATCACGATCTCGATAAGGCTAAAAATATTGCAGGAGAGATTCTGAAGTACTGGCCGAATGACGATAGGGTAAAGAATCTCGGTTTTCCATTGTAAAAACTGGAAGCTAAAAACCACTTCTAGTTTTTATCGGTCTACGCCACCCTAATAAATAAATTTTTTGGAATGAGTCCCGTTAGAAGCCACGATCGCTTTGTAAGATATAAAAAACCTAACCAAAATGAGTAGTCGTCCACATAACTTAAATCAGCAGACACGCCCAGATCGCAATCTGCTTCTAACGGGATGAGTAAAATCACAAATTGCAGAGTGTGCGACAGAGACAATCTTAAGCCATTTTTTGACCTTGGGGCACAACCCCTCGCGAACTCGCTTCTTAAAAGTCCAAACGAGCACGAGGAATTTTACCCGCTTGCCTTAAGTTGGTGCTCTGACTGCAATTTGGTTCAGCTAGAAGAAACGGTTGACCCAAAAGTTTTATTCACTAATTATGTGTGGGTTACTGGTACTTCAAAAGTTGCCAATCAGTATGCCGAAAAGTTTTGCGATCGACTTATTGCTCGAACTTCGATCAATAAAGAAAAAGACTACGTTTTAGAGGTCGCTTCGAATGACGGAACTTTTCTACTGCCTTTTATAAAGCAGGGATATAAAGTATTGGGCGTTGATCCGGCAGAAAATATCGCCGAGATAGCAGAGAAGTCCGGCGTACCAACCTTGTGTGCTTTTTGGAGTGATGCAGCCGCAAAAGACCTGGTGCGTGAGCGCGGGTCAGCAAAAACTATATTTGCTCGGAATGTTTTGCCTCATGTTGCGAATACAAGGGATTTTGTAGCTGGACTTGCAAGCGCGCTCGATAAAGATGGGGTTCTTGCGATAGAGGCCCACTACGCAAAAATAATTTTAGACGAGCTTCACTATGACTCAATCTATCACGAGCATCTCTGCTATTTTACGCTCAAAAACCTTGAACGATTGTTAAACGATTTTGGACTTTTTGTTTTTGATATAGAGAAAAGCCCAATAAGCGGAGGATCTATTGTTGTTTATGCAAGGAAAACAAAGAGTGATGGGTCGCAGGAGCTTTTGAAGTATCGCGCCCAAGAAAAATCTCTAAAAATAAACGAGCTTTCCAATTGGGAAGAATTTGCAAAGCATGCACATGCGCACAAAGATAAGCTTTTAAAAATCTTAAGCGATTCGAAGACTGATGGTAAAAAAATAGTTGGTTGGGGAGCCTCAGCAAGAAGCTCAACTCTATTAAACTTCTGCGGAATTAATTCAATCATCATATCAATCATTGCGGATCAAGCTCCTCTGAAGCAAGGTCTTTATACGGCAGGAACGCACATTTTAATAGAGAAGCCAGAGGTAGTAATGAATCAAAATCCCGATGTAGTTTTTATACTTGGTTGGAACTTTGCAGAGGAAATTATGGAAAGATTACGGCAAGATTTTAAATATCGCGGAGAATATTTGATTCCATTACCTAACGAACCAAGAGTTATTGCTTCTAAATGATTTTTAAGGAACTACAACACAAGGGCGTATTTGAGGTTCGGCTTGAGGTGAGGCACGATGCTCGTGGTTTTTTTGCGCGGGCGTACGATGACAAGCTTTTTGAAGCCCACGGTATTCATAAAAATTGGGTTCAGGAAAACCAGTCCTTTAGCGCTAAAAAAGGCACCATGCGCGGACTCCATTTTCAATGCCCGCCTCATGCAGAAGCGAAGTTTGTGAGAATGTTTGGGGGCGAAGCCTTTTTCGCTTTCGTTGATTTAAGAAAAGGATCAGAGACGTTTGGTAAGTGGGAAAGCGTAATTCTTTCGGAAGAGGCCAAGAATATGCTTTTCGTCCCAAGAGGGTTTGCCTTGGGCGTTTGCACCCTAACCGATAACTGCACACTTTATTACAAAATGGATAACTACTATGCACCAGAAGCTGCAGAAACGCTTAAGTGGGATGATAAAGACTTAGCTATCGTATGGCCCAATAATGAGCCATCCTCAATATCGGAAAAGGATGCGCATGGAAAGAGTTTTAGGGAATTTTTGGATACGCGTGGCGGGCTCGAGGTGTAATTTAGTTTTACCAAAGGAATCATTGCTGTATTGCCGAATTTTTCGCTCTAGCTGGACAATCGCTCCGCCTTGTTTTATTCTTACTTTTACTACACATGATTATTGTTAGAGCGCCCCTGCGCATTAGTTTCGTGGGTGGGGGGACCGACTTGCGAGATTTTTATAAGCTTTACCCGGGCAGGGTAATCTCTACCGCAATAGATAAATATGTCTACGCGGTTATTAACCAAACCCCCCTCATTAAAAAAGTTTCGGCTCGCTACTCAACAACCGAGCTTGTAAACCACCCAAGCGAGCTCAAGAATGACCGAATCCGTGCGGCACTCCTTGACCTCGGCATCCATAATAATATCGAGGTTGGCACGTTTTCCCACTTGCCTGGAAATACTGGCCTTGGGGGCTCCTCTAGTTTTTCGGTCGCTTTAATGAAGGGATTGCATACATTGCTTGGTAATAAAATCGATAGGCGTGATGCGGCGGAGGCGGCAAGCCGGCTTGAAATTGAATTAGTAGGAGAGCCGATCGGGAAGCAGGATCAATACGCGGCTGCCTTTGGAGGTTTGAATGTCTTTCAGTTTAATAGCGACGAAACAGTGGATGTTGAGCCGGTTCTATTGGACTACAAAAATAGACTTGCATTTGAAGATCACCTTCTTCTTTTCTTTACCGGGCATGCAAGGCCGGCTTCTAGTGTTCTTACCGAACAGAAAGCGAATATCGAGAAAAAATTTGAAACATTGAAAGCGATGTCGGATTCTGTTCCCGAGTTCCGCAATCGGCTTCTTGCGGGAGATTTTAAGGGGTTAGGGCAGATGCTTCACGATGGATGGATGAAGAAAAAAACACTTGCTTCAAATGTGTCAACGGGTGCTATTGACGAACTTTATGATGCCGGTATGAATAGTGGGGCTTGGGGTGGAAAAGTTGTTGGAGCGGGAAATGGAGGGTGCGTAATGTTTTTGGCCCCGCTTAAGAAAAAACAAACCATTCGTGATTCTGCGAAGCGAGTTGCCCTTAAGCACAATCTTTCTGATTTCGAAGAAGTACCGGTACGGTTTGTGCAGTCCGGCGTTGAAACTCTGGTTAATATTCCCCATGATGGTCATATTCAAACCGTATAGGCAATAATGGAAAAATACATAAGAACTTTTTCTCGTTCAGTAATCGCCGCGCTTAACAATCTTCCCGAAAAAGAAATAGCGAAAGCATTAAACACTCTTCAGGCTATATATGAGCGTGACGGGAGAATTTATATTTTTGGAAATGGCGGCTCGCTTGCCCTAGCTACTCACTGGGTGAGCGATTTTAATAAAACAGTTTTTAAACAACACCTTGATAAACAAACAAGACGTTTCCAGGCAATTAGGCTCCCATCTACCGAGTCCGAGTTGACTGCTTGGGCAAACGATGTTGGGTACGATATGGTTTTTGCCGGCCCACTTAAAAATTATATTCAGGATTCGGATATTGTGATTGCGATCTCAAGTTCCGGCAATTCTCCGAATATCATAAAAGCCGTAGAGCTTGCGAAGTCCCAAAAAGTGCCGGTTATCGGTCTTTCTGGTTTTGACGGAGGAAAGTTAAATGAGCTCGCTGATATTAAAATCTTAATACGATCGGAGCCGGGTCAATATGAGCTTGTTGAGAGCGTTCACGGTGTCGTACTACACCTTATTACTAGATACTTTGGAGATTATTTTGATCACCTTGCAACAAAGTCCTAGTTTTGTATATCCTGGTGGTGTAAAATTAAAATAACAATGAAGATAAAAAAAATAGACCCATCTTGTAATCTTAAAACCGTTCGGGATGGTCGCGGTGGCATATTTACGTTCTACCCAGGAAAGTCAATTGTTGAATTTAATTTTCAATTTATCAACAAGGGCACAATTCGAGGGAACCACTATCACCCTGAATTCGATGAGTATTATCTATTTACGGCGGGGCACGGAGTTGTGGTTACAAAGTCTGACGATGGTACAAAAGAAGAATTTCTTTATGTTAGCGCCGGAGATTGTGTTTATATTCCTCAGGGAGTGCCTCACGTAACCCACGCGATTACCGATATTAGATACGTTACCTTTCTTACGAAAAAGTGGGATGATTGCAAGGATCCCATTATTCACGAGAATCTTGGTATGGGGGATCATATGAATCCTGACTACCCAGCAAAGACCTAGTTAATTAGATGCCTCAAAAATCAAAGGCGATTTTTCTTGATCGTGACGGGACGGTCGTGCACGACCACAAAGGTTTTGTTTTGAAACCACGCCAACTAAGAATTCTATCAGGCGCAAGAGAAGCGATTCGTGAGTTTAATCGGCTTGGGTTTTTGGTAATCATGATTACAAACCAGCCGGTTGTTTCCCGCGGTCTTATTACCGAAAAAGGAATGAAGCAACTTCACGAATCGCTTATGAGGCGTATCGAAAAGAGCGGTGCGAAAATGAGTGCCGCCTATTTTTGCCCACATCACCCAGACTCAAAAATAAAAAAATACGGCATAAAATGCCGCTGTAGAAAGCCCGAGTCAGGAATGATACTAGATGCAATAAAAGATTTTAATATTGACCCAAAGAAAAGTTTTATGGTTGGCGATGCCTTGATTGATGTGGTGGCGGGAAAGCGCGCCGGCGTAAAAACAATTCAAGTGAAAACTGGGCCGGGTCACGAAAGACTAGATAAACTTTATAAAAATACTAAACCAGATTTTATTACAAAAGACTTAATCTCTGTGGCAAGAATTATAAAAACCAAGGCTCACTAATGATGTGAGCCTTTTATAATTACGCGTCGAGGAGAGCATGTCGCACTTAGAAAAAAATCGACCGATTAGCTTCTCACTACTACATTTGGGGCAGCTTGAGGGGAACTATTCTTATTATGAGATCAAACCCTTCGCTTAAAATTGGAGGATCTGCGTTGATTGCATTAGAACAACCCTTGATTATATCTGTGTAGGGCTTGTCGTGATCTTCGTAACGACTCGTGTCTTCGCCTCGAGCACGCATTTCTGCAAGGCGGGCTTCATGCCGCGCTACGCAGATTTCATATGGTGTATCAAGCCAAACGCAGACTACTTCGTCTGCGAAAGGTCCTCCAATCGCGATCATTCCCATTCTCTTTTCAGGAGAATTATTCGTTGCGTCGAGAATCACGTCCACGCCCATGAGGAGCATTTTTTTGATTTCATCTCGAGCGATGTCGTACGCTGTTTTCGCATCAACCTTGAGTTTGTCCCGTATTTCGTCTGGACATACCCCCCTGCCCTTGAGATGTTTCCGAATTGAAGATTTGCCGGCGCCTGGAGCTCCAACGAGCAATAGGTACTTAGCCATCTTCTAGACTCCCCAATTAAGTTCTGTTCGAGATAATACTAAATAACTCTATTTTCGTCAATGGTATAAAACAAAAAGGCGCCACACTAGCGTGAGCGCCTTTTATGAATAATCAAATTATCCGTATATCAGCTTGTAAGCTACAATCGATAACGCTAAAACCATAATAAAAATATTTGTGAGCCAGATCGGTCGTGAGCGAATAGAGATGCCGTAGATAAACCATAGAGAACACCCAGAGATTAAAATCAGGTACATGGGGAGCGAAACGGCTCTTGCGGGATCGGGCATCTTCGACCAAACGCCATAAGCTTGAGGAGCAAAGGAAGCGGTAGAGATAATTGAAGCAAAAAATCCGATACGCTTTATTGTTTTTGGCTTCATTGCGAATCGCGCCAGTCGAGATAATCAAGAACTTCCCGCGCAGTCACATGATCACCTTTCGCGCAGTATCGCTCAACCTTGGCAAGCTCGCCCGCGACCTGACTCTTGCGAGTGTCTCTCGGGGCGCTTTGTGAGTGCACTACAATTTCCTGCCAGTTTTGAACAAAAATTTGGGGTTGGCTGTAAACCAGAAGCTCGTAGCCCACTCGTCGAATCGCGCTCACAGTTGAAACAAATGCGCGGAAGCGGTGAAGTGCCGGCGCAAAAAGGTAAACTGATTTCCAACCACGCTCTTTTGCGACACGAACCAAACCGATAACTTCAGCGTCAGTGCAACAGGGTAGAAGATCAAGCGCTGGTGGTACCCGCACTATCGCATCTGCTTGAGCTCCCATGCTAATAAGGCGATTACGCCAATCATCAAAACCAGTGACTACCGAACCTACGGGGAGGTTATGAGTGCCAATGTCTTCGAGCAACACGTAATCAAGATCATCTCTTTTCCAAGCCTCTAAGAGTTCCGAGAGGGGTTCGTCATCATTGTCCCTTGTTTGACCGAGAAGATACCCGGCGTCAGCGCTTATGCAGCTTGGAGAGTCCATAAGAACTCTAAGAGTGACTTCAAAAAGATCCCCCTCTCTTTGTGCGAACTTGCGTCCTTGATCCACTTGCCACCTCCAGTGAGTGATTTGAGATGAACTTGCGATATCTTACTACATAAGTTATTGTTTTGTCAATCAATTAAATTCGAATTGTCGCATTAAACTTTTTATATTTAACACATGACCATTCTAGTTACTGGAAACAAAGGATACATCGGTTCGGTTTTAGTCGAGGAGCTTTTGGATCGGGGGTATGAAGTAGTGGGTTATGATGCCGGATTTTTTGACGATCGCGCCCTTATTCCTCCGCGCGCACCGACAAGGCAGATCGCTAAAGATATTCGCGATATTGCTGTGGAAGATTTTGTAGGAGTTGACGCAGTAGTTCAACTCGCAGCGCTTTCGAATGATCCGTTGGGAGAGCTTGATCCGCGTGTAACCGCAGAAATTAATTTAAGAGGCACGCTTAAGATTGCAAGAATGGCTAAAGAAGCCAGGGTAAAGCGTTTTGTTTTTGCTTCTTCGCAGAGCATGTATGGCGTTTCTGATACTGACGAAGAGCTTGATGAAGACGCGAGCGATAAAAATCCTGTTACCGAGTATGCTCGTACAAAGTGGGAGGCGGAGAAGGAACTGAAGGAAATAGCGTCTCCAGAATTTGTTATTGTTTGTTTTCGCCCATCGACGGTATTTGGAGCGAGTCCTTATTTTCGCTCTGACATAGTTTTTAATAATTTTGTTGCTTCAGCTTACACTACCGGAAAGATCGAAGTTAAAAGTGATGGGACACCTTGGCGCCCCGTAGTGCATGTTAGGGACGTTTCAAAAGCTTTTATTGCTGGGCTTGAGGCTCCTGCAGAAATTATTAACGGACGCTCTTTTAATGTGGGTATTCCAAATGGCAATTTTACAGTGCGACAATTAGCGGAAGCGGCACAGCGCTCTGTTCCTGGAAGCGAACTTGTTTTTACTGGAGAGCATGGGAAAGATTCGAGAACCTATCGCGTGTCATTCAAAAGGATTTTGACGGAGCTAAAAGACTACTATAAGCCTGAATGGGATTTAGATCGGGGCGGAAAAGAGATCGTGGATTTCTTTAAGCGTATTAATTTTACAGAAGAGCAGTTTAGAGGGCAGTCCACAAACCGCCTAAAAAAGATTCAGGATCTTCAAGAAAAAAAGCTTATTGATAAGGATTTACGAAGATCATGATTAGGCAGGCAGTTATTTTAGCCGGTGGGCGCGGGGAGCGTCTTCGGCCTCTTACTGATGATCGGCCAAAGCCGATGGTTTTGGTAAACGGAAAGCCCTTCTTGGAATATTTAGTAAAACTTTTGAAGAAAAATGGAATTCAAGAGATAGTTTTACTTCTTGGATATCTTCCTGAAAAAATAATTGAGTATTTTGGTGATGGCGAGAAGTTCGGACTAAAAATAAAATACTCTGTTACTCCGGTTGAAGATGAAACTGGGACAAGAATCAGAAAAGCAAAAGACTTAATACAAGATAAATTTCTTCTACTTTACTCTGACAACTACTGGCCGCTTGATTTAGAAGAGATATTTAATTTTTATAACTCAAAAAATGTTATGGCCTCGGTTACGGTTTACAATAATAAGGACGGCATTACCAAAAGCAATATGTTTGTGGGTGAGGATGGTTTTGTGAAGCTTTATGATAAGAGCAGGACGAATCCAAACGTTAATGGAGTAGAAATCGGTTTCTATATACTTGATAAAAAAGTATTCGACTTAATGCCCGAAGAGAATTTTGTATTCGAGAAGGAGATCCTGCCTCAGCTAATTTCGATGAATCAGCTTGTGGGGTACCAAACTGACGTGCGGTACTGCACGTTAACGAATGTAGAGCGATTAAAGACTGCGGAAGAGTACCTGGCCAACATCAAATAAAAAATAAATGAATCCCGTTAGAGATTATCAATCTATGTTCTATGTATAAATTACAAAATATCAAAACTAATTACAAAGGTCTTGTATTCACAAAACGGAAACGCTGGCGTTTCCTATCTCTAACGGGATGAAAATTTTTATTACGGGTGGGGTGGGGTTTATTGGATCTAATCTAACGCCACAATTATTAAAACGAAACCATAAACTTCTTTTGCTTTCGCGAAAATCAGTACGAGCATCTAAAAATTCTCGCGTAAAATTTGTTAAAGGGGATTTAAAAGATATTGGTAAATGGGCGAATGGTGTCAAAAAATTTAAGCCTGACGTTGTGATTCACTTGGCTTGGGAGGGGCTTGAGTCTTATGATTTTACGCCTAAAACTTGTAAAAAAAACCTGGTAAACAGCTTAAATCTTATTTATTTTGCTGCAGAGATTGGCACAAAAAAATTTCTTTCCATCGGTAGTTCCTGGGAATACGGTAGCGCAAGAGGGAAGTTTTCTGAGTCGAGTAGGTTGAAAGCACCGAGTCATGTACCGGATTTAGTTTTTACCAAAAGGACGATCCAGGCCTTAGGAGAAGAAGTTGCTTTGAATTCTAAAATGCAGTTTCTCTGGCCGAGACTTTTTTTCGCCTATGGCCCAGGTCAGAAATCGCGAGCGCTTATCCCATCCCTAGTTAAATCATTCCGAAGCGGTACCCCTCCGAAGATAAAGAATAAAACAGGCGGTAATGATTTTGTTTATATCGAAGACGTTGCAGACGCAATTGTTAAAATCATCGAGAGATGTAAAAAACCTTCCGCGATTTACAATATTGGTTCCGGCAAGATAACAAGCGTGGCAGAAGTTGCAAATAAGGTTGCTGGGAATTTTAATCGTCCGTCACTGCTTAAAAAGCCAAAAAAACCAAGAGGATTTTATGCGGACATCTCAAAAATTAAGCGCGAGGTTGGTTGGAGACCGAAAACTACCATTGCCGAAGGTGTCAAAAAAACAGTAGAATACCTAAGATGAAAATCGTAGTTACCGGATCTTTGGGTTTTATAGGGAGCGAGGTAACAAGCCAGCTTCAAGAAGCGGGGCATACCGTTATTGGCATTGACCTTGTGAGTCCCGCAACAAAACTGCCATACGAATTCCACGTAGCAGATTTTCGCCTGCCTGCAATTGCGTACGCGATACCAGAAGGTGCGGATGCAATTATTCATTTAGCCGCGCTTTCAAGCGACCCGATGTGTAAAAATAAGCCCTATGAATGTTTTGATGTAAACGTGATGGGAACGTTAAATTTAATGCGTGTAGCAACGCAGAAAAAAGTAAAGCAATTTATATTTGCCTCGAGCGAATGGGTATATGAAAAATTTGTTGGTGATGAAGAAAAAGATGAAAATGCGGTAATTGATATCGCGGGTCACACCTCGGAGTACGCTCTCTCAAAGTTAGTGAGCGAAGCAAACCTCCGCATTCAATACAAGAATGGATTTTGTAACGCAACCGTTCTAAGATTCGGAATAATTTATGGGCCCCGCAAGGCGAATTGGTCTGCGGTTGAGTCCGTGATGAGCCAAGTCAAGAATCAAAACGAGGTTACTGTGGGATCAGTTAAATCCGGGAGGCGTTTCGTGCATCTTACGGATATTGCTCGCGGTATAGTAAAATCGATTGGTCTCGCAGGCTTCGAGATTATAAACTTGAGCGGAGATCGCCTTGTAACATTAGGTGAGGTAATTAGTGAGAGCGAGAAAATCTTTGGGAAAAAAGTGAAAATTATAGAAAAAGCGCCGACCGAAATAAGCGTGAGAAATCCGCTTAACACCAAGGCTAAAAAACTGATTGGTTGGACCCCCGAGATAGATATAGTAACCGGACTTAAGACGCTTTTGCCTTTTGTCTAGGGGCGATTACAATAAGTAAATCGTATGAAATTATCTGGCGAGCAAATCGCAGAAGAGGTTTTACGTCTCCGGCTTAGCCAAATCCTTGTAAATGAAGAGTATAAAGCGGGGAAATTTAAGATCCCGGTGCATCTTGCGATGGGGCATGAGGCGGTTGCGGTGGCTCTAAATCATGTTTTGGAAGAAGGTGACAGGCTTGTGCTTTCACATAGAAACATTGAGTTCAATTTGGCGCGTCTTGGAAAACTTCGGCCAGTTCTCGACGAGTATCTTTTAAAGCCAACCGGACTTGCGGGCGGGAAATTAGGCTCGATGAATCTCGTTAATCCTTCACGAGGTATTATATACACCTCGAGTATTTTGGGAAATAATTTTCCGGTTGCCGCAGGCCTTGCGATGGCGGAAAAAGTGACAGAGCGAAATGGGGCAGTATTTGTTTTGGGTGGGGACGGATCTATCGAAGAGGGAAGTTTTTATGAAAATCTTCTGAACGCAAAGACTTGGGGACTGGGTCTAATTTTTATTATCGAAAATAACGAATGGTCTCTCGGTACGCATATTACCGAACGCAGATGTCCTATAGATATTGAAAAACTTGCCGGATCGGTGGGCATTTCTTATCTGCAAATGAAAGGGAATGAAGTGGAAAAATATATAGAAACTTTTCGAAGCACAAGAGAGCGGGCGTTGAAAGAAAAGACTCCAATCTGTATTGAAGTCATGGTAAAAACTTTGGGCGACAGACATGCGGATGACGGAAGATACATCAACTACCACGCCGGCCCCTCTCCGGTTGTCTGTATTTTAAAGCACGCTCCGCTCGGAGGAATTCTACGCGAAACAGAAGAGGACCCTGTGTTTGTAGTGCAAAAAGAAATTGGCAAAGAAAAACTTTTGGAAATTGGAGAGAATATTATGAAAGATTTACAAAAAGAACTTGCATGACCTATCTTGAACATATAAATAGCTTGATTAAATCTGAAATTTTGAAACCGAAGCATCCGGTAATTTTTGGTCAGAATATTAATGCTGGTTCCTGTCTTAGTGGTCTTACTCGTGGCATGAAGGTGCAAGAAGGGGGCCACATTATTAATTCAACAAATACTGAAAATAGTTTGGTAGGTTTTGGATTCGGATTGATGTTAGGAGGTGCGCGGGCCGGATTTTTTATGAAGCAGATGGATTTTTTAATGCTCGGAATAGATCAGCTTGTAAATACTTGGAATATTATTCGGAGCATCGAGCATCAGCCCAAAGAAGGATCATTTACGATTATGGCTATTGTCGTTGATAGTGGCTACGAAGGGCCTCAATCTAGTCTAAATAATTTTGCCGATTTTTGTTCAATCGCAAGAATTCCTGGATTTACGGTTACGAATAAGGCTGATGCGGATTATATTTTTCAAAAACATTTAATGCAGCCAGGATTTAGAATCATCGGAGTAAGTCAGCGTTTATTGAAAACAGAAATCATTGATCCGGGAGCGCCTATGCGAATTGCTGGTGATGGTGAGATATTTCAATACTCTGAAGGAGACGACACAACTCTCGTTTCTTTTAACTTTTCATTTCCTCAAGTAAACAAACTTAATGCCGTGCTTAAAGAAAAGGGAATCAAAGCCACGCATTTCAATGTAAATTCACCCATTGCAACCGATTGGAGCATGATTCGAGAAAGCGTTTCTCGCACGAAGAAAATTGTGGTTGTGGACGATAGCAAGAGCGGGCATATTGCCGCGGATGCTCTTCTTGCCGAATTTGCCGGAATTCCCCTTGAGAAAAAGATTGTATTGCGCCGCGAACTTGGCAAAAACTGGCTACATCCGGTTTCTGATATTTTTGAGATTGATGAAAGCCGAGTTATAAGGGAATTACAATAATGAAAAAAGACCCAATAAAAGCTTTTCAAAAAGAGGTTAGGCAAAATATTGAACGGCTTGGAAAAAATAAAAAACTTCAAGCGCTTGGTAGGCGATTTGCAGTGGAGTCCGCCCTGAACCGCTATTTATACAATTTTACGTGGTTAGGCAGGCCGATTCTTCAATATCCTCAGGATATCTATATAATGCAGGAACTAATTTGGATGTTGAAGCCAGATATTGTAATTGAAACGGGGGTAGCTCATGGCGGTTCGCTTATCTTGTCGGCCTCCATCTTAGAACTAATTGGTGGAAAGGGTCGAGTTATTGGGATTGATATCGATATTAGAAGCCACAATCGGAAAGAAATTGAACGCCACAGAATGGCAAAACGGATTACCATGGTCCAGGGTTCTTCAATTGATCCCCAGACTGTAAAAAAAGTTAAAGCACTTATAAGAGGTAAAAAACGAGTGCTTGTGTTTCTTGATTCGAATCATACCCACGACCACGTTCTCCAAGAACTTGAGCTTTATTCGCCCTTTGTAAATAAAGGAAGCTACATTGTCGCTTTCGACGGGCTTGTTGAGTACATGCCGAAGGGAAGCAATAATCGTTCATGGGATAAAGGCAATAATCCACTTACTGCCGCAAAAACCTTCTTAAAGAATCATAAGAATTTCGCGGTTGATAAAGAAATCGAAGATAAGATCCTTATTACCGTTGCTCCGAGTGGATTTTTGAAACGAATTCGCTAATTATGCAAAAAGATAATCCATTAGTCAGTATTTGTATCCCAGCTTATAACCAGGAGTCTATGATTTGGCGGGCCCTTGAGAGCTCAATTAATCAGACGTATCAGAATATCGAAATTATAGTAGGTGATAATGCCTCAACTGATAATACTAGGGAAGTTGTAATGAAGTACGTATCGAAAGATCCACGGATCAAATATTTTAGAAATGAAAAAAATGTAGGTAGCGGAAATAATTTTTTAAAATGCTTTGAGAATTCATCCGGTCATTTTCTTCAAGCCCTTGGGAGCGACGACTGGCTTTCAAGAAATTATGTAGAAAAAGGCGTAGAAACGTTTTTATCGAACCCCGATGCTGGTTCAGTAATTACCGAGATAATAAGTCTTGCATTAGACAAAAAAACAGGCAAGTTTGGTTTTTTAGACGATCTACCGATAAAGCCGGGTCGGTATTTAACCGATTGGTTTTTTCGCGGGATTTATTTAGGGGGCGCGAGTACGGGCTTTATTTCTTTTTTGCGGAGAGAGGATATGGTTCTTTCTATGAAAAAGATTTTGACAGACCCCGTAAATTGGTTAGAGAGAGGTGGTGGCAGGAGGGAGCCAATGGATATGCCGGCCTTTTTGGAAATTATTTCAAAGTATAAATATATTGTAGTCACAAAAGAACCCGCTTATATAAAAACCGTTCACGGAGTAGAGCAGGTGGGCTCGCAGGGTGATTTTCAAAGCGCTGGGGGTCATGTGCGATACGCAACCGCGGTGCGCAGAGCATACGAAGTATTCTTTACGAACCACGGACTTAAAAAACATTTTAACCGACTGCGATTTTTTGGAGGGCTGTCAATTGTCGTTAATATTCCTCTCGTGGTTATGAGGGTGAGAGCGTCAAAAAAGGAACGAAGCGACTATCTATCTGCGCTCAAGAGCTTTTTTGAGAGCTACTCTATATCAGAAAGATTGCTTATTATTTTAGGCATTATCCCTTATATCTTTTGGAGGGTTGTGAAAAGAATTTCTGAATCTTTTGTGAGAAGAAGTGTTTTAATTCCGACCTCAAATTATTTTCTTACCAGTGAATTTGAGTTTAAGGCCTAATAAAGCATGAAATTTATAAATAAAATTAAGTCATTATTAAGGATAGTTGTCACAACAAAGAACTGGCCCCCGCTTTTATTTAAGAGTCGGGGCGTAGCTCATTTTAGATCTGGCCTTGTTTTGCGTTTTTCCGACCGCAAGGTTTTTATGGACTATGTTAATTTGTTCAGAGAATGCCCTTCCGCTCAAATAGAGGGAACAGTTTTAAAATTTTTGTATACATACAAAGACAAGAAAAGATTGGTTTTTTTTGATTTTGGAAGTTGGAAGCCGAACATGATCGGAGAAATATTTTTACGTGATGAATATCTTAATTACATTAAGGAAGAGATGCTTAATAATAAAACGGTAGTTGATGTGGGGGCATCTTTCGGAGAAACCGCCGTTTTCTTCGCTTTGCATGGAGCAAGTAAGGTATACGCCATTGAGCCGGTAAAATCTATGTACGACTTGATAGAGAAAAACGTGAAATTGAATAATCTTGCAGGCGTGTGCATTCCCGTTTTTGGAGCTTTAGGGGGCTGGTCTGGAAATTTCATAGACGATAAGAACTCCAAAAAAATATTCCATGAAAATATTTTTACGGAACTAAAAAATACTCCGATATTTACCCTAGAGAGCTTTGTAGAAAAAAATGGTATTCAAGATGCAATTTTAAAGTTGGATTGCGAGGGGTATGAGAAAGATATTGTTTTAAACACAAGTCGGGATACGTTAAGAAAATTTGAATATATTGTAGCCGAGTATCATTACGGGTTTGACGAGATCGTAAAGAAACTTGAGGATTTTGGATTTGTTGTTTCTCGCGAGCCAAAATCCTTACATTTTGATAAGGGAAGGAGTGGCGAGTTCAAAAATCTAAGCACTGGCTTTATTTTTGCCGAGAGAAGTAAAAAATAATGTTTTTAGAAAAAACAAGTTCAAAAGAGGTAATTATTTTTTTATTTTGCTTAGCGATCGGGATTATTTTTATAGTATTTGCTTGGAACGCCTATCCTGTGCCGGCGGGGGACTCCTCGTTTTTTATAGTGCCCGCAGTTCAGTTCGCCCACAATGGAGTTTTAAAAAGCCCGCTCTACCCATCAGATTTGATGATCGACAAAATCATAGACCCAACAGGCGCTCGTCGTTTTCTTTTTTATCCGCCCCTTTTTCCGCTCTTGGTAAGTGCTTTGATGCCTCAGGCAACGCCCGTGGGTGCTTTTGTGGCGATTGCGATTATTAACATTACGGTCATCTGGCTTAGCGCACTTCTTTTCTTCAGGGTGGCAACTAGGAGAGGTGATTTGAATTGGCCAAAAGTTTTTGTGATTATTCTCGCTCTTATTGCTCTTGCTTCAAGTTTGGCTGAAAACGGTCGGCCGGAAGTGCTTGCGCGACTATGGGTGGTACTCCTAGCGCTCGTACCATTTTACATCTCAAAAAAATATGATTGGATTTTTTACGGAATTCTCCTCGGGCTAATGTTTGCAACGCACCCTGCAGCCGGAATCATTTCTATGGTTGTGCTCGGCATTGCGTTTGGGGTTACTACAAAATTCGAACGTATTATCCTTAAGGGTAGCACCATTCTTGCGATTACTTATTTTGTATCGTTAAGTATTATCGCGCTTGGACCTTTCAGTGTTCGCGAAACAATTTATGGCACGTACAAAAACGCGATTGTAGAAGTCCATCAGTTCGAAGTCGAAGCGCAAAAATTATTCAAGCTTTCTAATTTGTTCGATCAGTACATTGCTTCTCCTGTGGCGCCATTTTATGGTGTCGTGCTTCTTGCGCTTATCGTTTCCGGAGCTTACTTGTTATGGAAATTCCGAAAGCGTTTTGCATCGCCACCCATTGTTTGGTTAAGCGTATTAGCGCTTACTTATATACTAGAGAAAATAACTTACTCAACAGGGCACGTTTTTTATATCACTCTTTTTGCGCCGGTGATATTTTCAATTCTCATCTACTTGTTTTCAGAAGCAAAGATTTTTTTAAGGTTTGGGATTGCGCTTCTCTTTGCTCTCGTCGCAACAGGTTTTTTGCGAACAGCCCTCTTATTCCCGTCATTCTTGAGGCAAGAGGCGAGCCTTAATGATGCGCGTAGCTATTTTACCGAATCCACTAGTCCATATAAGGATGAAGACGTTAAAATAGGCGTTACTGGTGGCTTGTGGGCACTTACCGAAGACTACGGCAAGGTTTATTCTTATAATACGTGGCCCGATAAACCTAAAGAGAATACCGCTCTAGTTTTCTTCGAGCAGAGATATACTGGAATGTTGACCCCGCCACGGGTTGAGGGTTGCAACCTTGCTTATGATAAATTTTCTCGTGAGCTACCCAAGGTTTTTGGTGTAAAACTAGGCAACACCATGCCTGGATATGGATACGCAGTTTATAAATGCCTTTAAATATAAATAATGCAAGCTGATACTAAAAATAAACTTGTAGCATTTCTTTTGGTTGCCGGACTTATTACAGCATTTCTTTTCTTTTTGGATATTGCTATAGGACCCAAATATGGTGGGGATATAGAGTGGTATATTTCTGCCGCACAAGGCCATTTGAGCGGATTAATACAGCCATATTCTGCCCGATTTCTACATCCGTTTATTGTTGGGCTTATTGATCGAAACTTGCCAATCGATGTTTATCGCGCATTCGCGCTTGTCTCGGTCGCTTCTATGTTTTTGTTTTTATTGATAAGTGCCAATGTTTTAAAAGATACGGTTAAAAAACCGCTACTCTTACTGCCGCTATTTATATCGCCATTTTTTTTCGACGCGCTTCGTTATATTTTCCACCCCGACGCCTTCTATATTCTTCTTACGGCGCTATTCTTTTTAGCCCTATTTCATAAAAAAGAAAGCTGGAGCCTGATAATTCTTTTTCTTTTATTCCTCACGAGAGAATCAACTATGCTTTTAGGCTTGGTGTTTGCGGGAGTGAGCTGGGTGAACTCTAAGAAATTATTAACGACGGCCATTATCGGTGTTATTGCGATTTCTTTTTTCACAACGAGCTTTATAAGTAGTATTGGACAATCAAACAAGCACCATTTGAGCGGATCCGCATACCTCGTTTCAAAACTTTCTTACAACTTCGCAACAAATGTTTTTGGCATTATTCCTTGGGCGAATACTTCTGAAAATTGTGCTCCAATACTGAAAGTTGCTCTGCCACACCTAAAGTCTTTGGGAAATATAAAAGAGGCTGGAATTTGCGGTTTTGATTTTTCTCTGCCGCTCAAAACCTTAATTACATTACTAACTATTTTTGGAATAGCGCCGCTTGTGCTCGCAAATATTTTGAAAAATCACAAAGATGTTTGGAAGAAAATCCCTTTTTGGGCTTCTCTTGCCCTGATTTACGGCTTAGCTCATTATTTTATCGGCATCGCGGCTGGCACGGGAGTTCAGCGTCTTGTCGGTTACGGCTGGCCCGCCTTTCTGCTTGTCACGCCGTTCTTGCTTAATAAGTTTTTTGAGCTCGATAAGAAATTCATCATTAAGCTTTCCCTTATTCAAATTTTTGTTGCTTGGCTTCCGTTGGTCGTAGAGCGAACTCTTGGAGACACAATTATCGGAGGAGTTTTTGTTATTCTTGTCACCTTAGCGTTTTATTTATACACATTCCAAATATTAAGAGAAAACAAGAAAGAACTGATTTACGCACAAAATGAAAATTAATAATATTTCAGCTGGCAAGATTCTAATTTTAATAGGCTTGATTTCGGTCGTTGTTTTGACTATTGCTGTAATTTGGCACAATCTCAACCTTTCTTTTTTTGTTGGTCTCTTATTCAATGACGCGAAGGAGTTTGCAGACAAGGGGGTTATTACCTCTGATTTTATGCCTTTGGGATACTCCGGCCTATTGGGATTGTTTCTAAAAATTGGTGGGATAGCGCTTGTTCCGGCGTTCCAATCTCTTATCTATATTGGGATCCTACTCGCAACTTTTTGGTTTTTAAGACCGAGAGGCAAGCATAGCGTCTTGTCACTTTTAGGGATTTTAGCGATTGCCATACACCCAGTGCTTCTAATAAACATTTGGAGAATTCACGACGGCAATTTAACTGTTTTGATACTGCTTGGTTTTTTAGCCTCTGGTATTTCTTATTTACGATACAAAAATTTCTGGAGTGTTTTGGCGCTAGGTCTTTTTACAGGGTTACTTTTCACCGTAAGACCAAATGCGATTCTTTTGGCTCTTGTGGCGATTTATATATTTTATGAGCGTGGCAGCGCTCAAGAAAAAATTAAATTTATTGGAAGGTCCGCTATATTTTTTATAAGCGCTATTATACTTGTGGTTATTTCAAATAGTGTAATGAAGGGAAAGATGTTTTACTTTGCAGAGCACGGCTTTTACAACCTTTTTGCCGGATCTAACGAATATGCTTCAAAGTACTTACTCAAAGACTTAAGTGGAGAGAATTCTCTAGAAGAAGCACTAAAAGCCAGAGGGTTTTCTTCTGTGGATACATTTGAAGAGCGGTTGGCTTTTCCGACGCAGACATATAAACGTCTTGCTATTGAGTACGTAAAGAGTCATCCGCTTGAATATGCTAAATTGACCGCCATAAAAATATTTACTTTTTTTAGACCGGGCTACCAAGCTACACAAGGTTCTGGGTTAGGCCTGACAGAGGTCCTTAAGCGAGTGCTAAAAATAATTCTCGCGACCCCATTCTTTATTTGGATATTCTTTGTTTATAAGACAAGACGTGATTTCTTTAAAAAAGAAAACATGCTCGTGTTTCTTTCGGTAGCTCTTTATGTGTTACCATTTCTTATTGCTAATGCAGATCCGCGATATCGCTTTCCACTAGATATTATTCTTATAGCGGATTCGTTCCGTCGGGCGCAAGAGTTTTTCGCTACCTAAAATAACTTTAACTTGAATGAAGCCAAATTTTTTAAATAAAGCAAAACTAATAGTAGTAAGAATTTGGCTTAAACTTTTGAATGTTATTTTAGCCGCATTTAGAAAAGTTTTATTTCCAAGAGCGATAAAAAATCCTAAAAATATCCTTGTTTATAAGCTTGGTAATATTGGCGATATGGTTTGCGCAATGCCGGCGTTAAGAGCGATAAAGACGAAATTTCCCGAGAGCAAGCTAACCCTACTTACTTCTCCCGGGAGTCGCGGATCAATTGGAGCTAAGGACTTTCTTGATAAAGCGCCATATATAGATGAAATAATAGTCTATTACTCCGACGAGGTTTCTACTCTAAAAAAGGCCCTCTTGATCGTATCTAGACTTAAAAAGAATAAATACGACCTATTTATCCAGCTACCCGACGATCTGGCCCTATTTAGGACAATTTTGCGCAATGAGATTTTTGCAAAAGCACTTGGCGTAAGATCAGCGTTAGGTTTTTGCCTTCGAACCTCTCAGCTTTTTAAGAAAGCCCAAGTCGATTTTAGTTATAAAGAAACGGAGTCTGTCGCGCTTTTAAAAGTTTTGGCTAGAAATGGAATAGATTCACAAGAAATTAGGTTTGAGTTTCCGGATTATGTTAATAAATTGACGAATGTTCAAAAAGAAATAGACGATTTTAAAAATGGTAAAGATGTAATCTTAGGAGTTTGCATGGGAGGAAAAACCGAGGGGCAAAAATGGCCAGCAGAAAATTTTATCAAAGCCCTGCTTGCTATAAGAAAGAGACATAAGATTAACGTTGTTTTTTTTGGCGGTCCATCCGAAAGAGATGCGATAAAAATGGTGTCGGAAGCTTCGGGGGTGCAAAATATTAATTTTGCGGGGAGATCGATAAAGGAGAGCATATCGGCAATTAGAAAAATGGATATTTTCTTAACCAACGATACTGGCCCTATGCACATCTCTGCGGCGTTTGGAGTCCCCACTATAGGGATTTTTAGTGTAAAAAACGTTTTTGGAACATGGTTTCCTTATGGCAAAAACAACATTTGCCTACATAAGAAATTTTTCGTATGCAACTATTTAGAGAGCGATTGTGAGAAGGTGAGTGTGGCGTCAATAACGGTTGAAGAGGTTGTTAGCGCATTTGAGCAAGTCCTCGCGGGTATTATAAAAAAATAAAAACTAAACCGCTCGAGACAGATTTGTCGGAGCGGTTGTTGTTTTACGTCTATTTATATCGCGAGCGCCTTTGATAGCGATGGGATTGTAATTGTTGCCCCCGCGCTTATTAACGCTTGGGCCGTGGTCGTGGTTGTAAGGCCCACGCCTACAATTCCACATTCTTTAGCTATTCTCATATCGGTTGGACCATCGCCAAAAAGAATAGCGAGAGTGGCAAACTGCTCCATGGGCATACATAAGTGATCTGCAAATATGCGAATGTGTTCCACTCCTTTTGGTATGCGGCTTGAGCCCAAAATAAGAGAAAAAGACGGTAGTGAATTATTTGCGAACAATACTTTTAATTCATCATCATTCGATCCGCTTGTTGCAAAGAGCGTCATGCCAAGCTCATGAAATTTTATAAGAGTTTCGCGCGCACCGGAGAAAAGCGGAGCAGGGGCATTCTTAGTGCTAGCCCAAAAATCTTCCCCGCACTTCTTAACGATTTCCGCATCGTGCTCAACGCCTTCTAGGGAAAAGCAGATCTCGAACTGTGTGAAAATTGGATATCCAGCGCTTTGAATAAAGTGTCTGCGAGCATTCTCCGATTCAATGCCGCACAATGTGCAAATATCTACAAACACCTCTGTATAAAAGGGCATTCGGTCGAATATGGTGCCGTCCACATCGCAAATGAAGAATTTTTTGCCTGACAACAAGCCCATTTTTCCTCCCGAGGTTTAACGAACTGGCTTTACAATAAATAAAAATCAGCATTAAGTCAACCTTCACACCCATTCATAGGCGTGAGGGTCAAGTTCGTGCAGTACATATAAGAACAAAAAGGCTCGCATGCATTGCGCACGCGAGCCCTTGCTTTTCTACTAATGGATCTGTGAGTGAACCCAATCGAGTAAATTCTGGCTTCCTGATACGATTCCTCGGAGAACGAGTTCGTTCCAGATCTGGTCCTCCAACCTTCGCCCCCACTCCATATGAAAACCCCAGTCGAGATGTGGCCAGCGAACCTTCGTGCCCTCCATGCGCGTTTCGAGACCAACGATTTTGTCTCCGAGCGTCCACATGTCGGCGAGCTCGAGCACTCTTGAGCGGAACGTGATATTTTTGGCCGCGACTTCTTTTGTGAGCGGAGCCGTGCAGTTCCGAAGATCTTCGGGTATGAGCAGGCAGATCTTTTCGAGTATTTCCACTTCTCCCAGGGAAAAATCTTGTGGGCGTTTTTCGAAGCGTTTCTTAAGATCGTGGAGAACGCCTGCGGCCGTGATCACTCGGGAGAGATCGAGATTATTACGCATGATTTCCGTTGCGAGCGCCACAGCCAGAGAGTGATGGTAAACATTGCTGAAGTCGTCAACCCCATCTCTCCGAAGTTTACCGACTTGAGTCAAGATCGCACTTTCGGTGGGGAACTCAAGCTCCAGTATCGATGCGTTCACCGCTACCTCCCGAGCTTGGAGTTATCAGACGGCGGTACGCGAAGATCTATGGCATATTTTATCACACAACGTGTTTTTGTCAAATATATTTGATTTTCTGTCAGTTTTTTGAGAAGATATAGGCACGATTGTTTCTCAAATGAATCCCGTTAGAGATTACCCAGCTCATTCTTTATGCATAAACTACCAAACAACAACAAACTGATTACAAAGGCCTTGTATTGTATTACACGGAGACTTAGAAGTTTCCTATCTCTAACTGGATGAATCCTCAAAAAATAAAATTCGGAGTTTTGGGCTCTTCACGCGTCGCGCTAAAAGGCATGCTTCCTGCTATGCGCGACTCAGACCTAGCTGAATTTTTTATGATGGGCTCAAGACATCCTGAAAAGGGCAAGGAGGTCGCGACGCAATTTAATTGCACCAACTGGGGGAGTTATGAAGATGTATTAAAGAATAAAGATATTGATGCGATTTACATATCACTTCCGAACGCGCTTCATGAAGAGTGGACTCTTAAAGCGCTTGAGGCGGGTAAGCATGTAATTTGTGAAAAACCAACCGCTATATCCTATGCGGCTGGTAAAAAAATGGTTGAGACGGCTAGAAAAAATAACGTGCGCCTGCTTGAGGGGTTAATGTTTCGGTATCATCCACAACACGCAAAGGTGAAAGAATTTGTAGAAAGCGGGAGTTTAGGTGATTTAGTGAGGTTTGAGGGCTGCTTCGCTTATGCGATGCCCGATCGTGCCAGCAGTGCGATGAGCAGTACCTTGGGAGGAGGTACGTTTAACGATCAGATGCCCTACCCAGTTTATTCGAGCCGAATGATATTTAAGAGCGAGCCGGAAAGCGTGTTGTGTACGATCGAAACCGATCCGGAAAGTGGCGTCAGCATTAAATCCAATATGATGCTTGCGTATCCAGGAGGAAGAATTGCTTTTGCTTCTTCTATTTTTGGCTCGTATTACCAATCCACATATAGCGTCTTAGGGACAAAGGCAAATGTGAGGATGGGCCGAGCATATGCTGTGCCTCGTGATATGGAAATAAAGATTTTTCTCGACGCAGACGATAAGACAGAGGAGATCGTAATTCCGCCAGCCGACCATTTTAGGCTCATGCTTGACGATTTTTGCGTAGAGGTTGTCAAAGGATCGGAAAGTACGAAGCATTATGAAGACGACCTTTTGGCTCAAGCAAGGATACTTGAGGCTGCTCGCATATCAAGCAGAGAAAGGCGTGTTATAAAAATTTCGGAAATAGATGACGTGAAAAATAAGTTACCCCATGTTCTCATGCTCCCCAAAGAAACTTTTAAGAAAGTTATTCTTACTGGTGGCTCCGGCAACCTTGGTCGCGCGATTACCCGATCAGGGTTATTAAAAAATATTGTTGCGCCATCGCACAGTGAACTAGATATTACAAAGCCAGAAGAAATAAGGAAATTTTTTGAACGTGAAAAACCAGACGCCATCATTCATGCGGCTGCCGTAGTTAAGATGGCTCAAGCAGACAAAGATGCGTCAAGGGTGGAGACAAATATTATAGGAACCGCCAATCTTGTACATGAGGTGATGAAAATGAAAGAGAATGGACATAATATTAGATTTATTTATATTTCGACTGATGGAGTTTACGAAGGTACAAAAGGAAATTATTCCGAAAGCGACGAGACTGTTCCTTATAATAATTACGGACTTACCAAACTCGGCGGGGAATATGCGGTGAGAACACTATCAAATTTTTGCATAATTAGAACAAGCTTTTTTGATCCCAACCACATTCCCTTTGATACCGCCGCAACCGACATGTACTCGTCAAAGATACCGATTGACGAATTGCCGGAAGCTATTGCAAAAATTCTTCAAAGTAATTTTTCAGGGACTATTAACATAGGCGACGAAAGAAAGTCTCATTACGATAAATACAAGGAGACGAAGCCATCTATAAAGCCTTGCACCTTTGAAGAAGTTACTCGAGGTCTTAATTTTAATATGGCGCGAGACGCATCGCTTGATGTTACTTTGTGGAAGGCGATGAAAAGGCAATTAGAAGACAATGTATAAACTTGATATCGTAATCCCAGTTTATAATGAAGGAGAAAACATCTTAGAAACCTTGAGGGGGCTTAAAAAAAACGTGCATACTCCATTTCGGGTGCTTATTTGTTATGACTTTGATGAAGACAATACACTTCCTGTAATAAAGAATGTAAATAATCTTGGCATGGAAATAGTCTTCGTAAAAAATCCTGGGAAGGGTGTACACAGAGCTATTGTGGCTGGATTTGATGCAAGTACTGCGTCTGCGATTTTGATGTTTCCAGCCGACGAAGCTTATAATACCGGAATAATTGACGCCATGTATCGAGAGTTTGAGGGTGGGAGTGACGTTGTTGTTGCGAGCAGGTTTATGAAGGGGGGGAGCATGGATGGAGGTCCGGTGATCAAGTCAGCTATTGTAAGAATTGCTTCTTTTATCCTCCGCTATATCGTGCGAGTGCCCGCAAGTGACGTGTCGTATGGATTCAGATTATTTTCAAAGCGTATTTTGGACAGAGTAGAAATAGAATCAACGGAGGGATTTACTTACGCGATAGAGCTTCTTGTGAAGTGTCACCGTTTGGGTTGGAAAGTTTCTGAGGTGCCCGCGAAGTGGTTAAGGCGTGAAAAAGGAACAAGCAGGTTCAATTTTAAGAAATGGTTACCGCATTACGCCAAATGGTTTTTTTACGCCTTAGAAACAACGTATTTGAGAAAGGGTCCTAATACGGTTAAATTGAAGTCAAAAGCGCTTTTATAAACATGAAAGAAAACACTAGTAAAGTAGTTGAAAAATGCCAAGTGTGCGAATACGCGCCGCTTTTTCCAATTTTATTTTTGGGATATCTGCCCCCAGTGAATGATTTTCATCCTATAGGCGAAAGACCAAAAGAAGAACCAAGCTATCCGGCCGAAGTTCTTTATTGTGAAAGATGTCATTTGGTTCAAACTGGTCTTATTGTTGATCCCAGAATTATTTTCCCCAAATCATATCCTTACACCTCTAGCACCACTAAGGCGCTAAGAGATAACTTTGCGGAGCTTTATCGTGAGTGCAGTCAAATGTTTGAATTGAAACCTGACGATCTTATTGTGGACATTGGTTCAAACGATGGAAATCTTCTTTCTAATTTTAAGGACAAACATAAGGTTTTGGGCATTACTCCGGAAGATATTGGTAAAATTGCAATTGAGCGGGGGATTCCAACTATTCTTGATTACTTTACGCGTGAAGTTGCCGAAAAAGTAGTTAAAGAATATGGCAAGGCAAAAATTATTACCGCGACAAATGTTTTTGCTCATGTTGATGAGGTGGGTGAGTTTGTGCGACCCGTGCTTGAGATTCTTGATAAGGATGGCGTATTTATTATTGAGGCGCACTATCTTTTGCCCCTTATTCAAATGAATCAGTTTGATACTATTTATCACGAGCACCTTCGTTATTACTCTCTACATAGCTTGAAATATCTTTTGGAGATGCACGGCTTGGAAGTTATCCACGCGAAAGTTATCCCATCTCACGCCGGATCAATTAGGGTTTATGCTACGCGGAAAGGCTCTTATTCTGTAAAAAAAACCGTTCAGGAAATGCTAGAAAAAGAAAAAACTAGTGTTTTGAAAAAGGAAAATCTTTTGGATTTTGCACGCAAAACCGTGCTGGCAAAACTTGATCTTATGGCTCTACTTCGTGATATTAAGAATCGTGGAGAGCGAATTTACGGCATTGGCGCTCCATCGAGAGGCACCACTCTTATAAATTATGTCGGGATCGATGAGGGAATCGTCGATTGCATATTGGAAATCAAGGGATCTCATAAAATTAATAAATATGTGCCGGGAACGCTAATTCCAGTTCTTGAGGAATCAAAGTTGTACGAAGATCAACCCGAATACGCGTTACTCTTTTCTTGGCAGATTACAGACGAGCTTATTCCAAAAATCAAAGCTAAGGGATATGGGGGGAAGTTTATTGTACCTCTTCCTACTCCTAGAATAATCGAGTAATTAGGTAAACAGCTCCGCCTTTACAAGCGGTCGTCTTCAGTGATATATTATAAAAACTTATGCAAGACAAGTACGAACTTTGCATTATCGGTGGAGCAGGGCACGTAGGCCTTCCTTTGGGAGTGGTATTTGCCAATGCCGGTGTAAAAACCGTCCTTCTCGATATAAACAAGACTGCTTTAGAAAAAATTATGAGCGGTAAATTTCCTTTTACGGAACAAGAAGGGGATGAAACGCTTCGATCCGCTCTCGAAAAAAAGACGCTTTCTACTTCGGAAGCGCCGGAGGTAATCAGAGATTCCAAGTATGTGGTTATCGTTATCGGTACGCCGGTTGATGAGTATTTAAGTCCGGATTTTCGTGGCATTACAAAGGTGCTCGATCTTTACTTCGACCATTTTAAAAATGATCAGATCATAATTCTTCGAAGCACGGTTTATCCGGGCACGACCGAAAAGATTCAAGGCTATATGGCGGGAAAGGGAAAGCGAGTTAGATTTGCTTTTTGTCCGGAGCGTATTATGCAGGGTCACGCAATTGAAGAACTTAAGGTGTGGCCTCAGATTATTTCAGGATTTGATGACGCCACCATTCAAGAAGTTTCAGCTCTTTTTAGGAAAATCACTCCCGCTGCTCTTATTCCCACGAAACCTATTGAGGCAGAGCTAGCAAAGCTTTTTACTAATGCTTGGCGCTATATTCGATTTGCTGTAGCAAATCAGTTCTTTATGATTGCGCAGGAGCACGGCCTTGATTATCACAGTATTCATCACGCGATGAAGAAAGATTATCCGAGAAACAAAGACCTACCTTCTCCTGGATTCGCGGCTGGTCCATGCTTATTTAAAGACACAATGCAACTTGCCGCTTTTACGAACAATAATTTTTTACTTGGTCATTCCGCTATGCTTGTAAACGAAGGTCTTGCGAGCTTCGTGATCAAGTCTTTAAAGAAAGAATTTCCCGATTCGCTTAAAGACAAAACCGTGGGAATTCTAGGAATGTCTTTTAAGGCCGATCTCGATGATCCGAGAGACTCACTTTCTTACAAGGTTAGAAAGATTGCCCAACTTGAGTGTAAGCAGGTGCTTTGCGCAGATGAGCATATTAAAGACGCGAGCTTTGTCTCAACCCAACATCTTTTAGATAATTCAGATATAGTGATTTTGGCAACAGCACACTCAAATTATGCGAAAATTGATCCGAAGAAATACCCAAATAAAAAATTTGTAGATGTCTGGAATTTTTGGGGTCTATCCGATGGCGCTTCCGGACGTTCGGTATTTTCGGCTTAAATTTGACAGAGTTATATATATATTAAGATGTGTTCTAGCATACAAGAGGAGCTAACAATATGAAAAAAATTCTCATGACTGGCGGAGCTGGGTTTATAGGTTGCCACCTTTCGGAGCTTTTACTCAAAACCTATGGTAGCGAGTGCGAGCTCACGCTTGTAGATAATCTTCAACGCGGTCGGATGGACGAAGATTTTAAGCGCATAACTCAAGATCCTCGGGTGAAGTTTTTGACGCTCGATCTTACCGATCTTAATTCATACAAAGAGTTGGGAGGTGGCTATGATCATGTGTATCACTTGGCGGCAGTAAACGGCACGAAACTTTTTTATGAAATCCCGCACGAGGTGATGCGCATTAATGCGCTTTCCCTGATTTATATGCTGGAGTGGATGAAGCGGGAAAATATGGGAGGTAAGTTTTGTTTTACTTCAACAAATGAGGCGTATGCCGGAGGGCTAAGCGCTTTTGGAAAACTGCCAATCCCAACACCAGAAAAAGTGCCGCTTGTAATCGATGATACTTATAATGCTCGCTGGTCCTACGCCTCAACGAAGCTGGTGGGTGAGCTTTTTGTGATCAATTATGCCCGGATGTATGGATTCCGAGCATTGATTGTTCGCCCGCACAATTTTTACGGCCCACGCGCCGGCTACCACGGCCATGTAATTCCTGATTTTTCGGAACGCATCGCGGCAAGAGTTGAACCCTTCCCGATCTATGGAGCGGATGATACTCGTACGTTTTGCTATATAACCGACGGCGTGCGTGCTATGCAGATGCTAATGGATTCAGATAAGACTGATGGTCAGCCGATTGAGACAGTTCATATTGGAGACTCGGAAGAAATAACAATGAAAGGATTGGCGGAGAAAATGTTTGAAGTAGTTGGTTGGGCTCCAAAATCACTTGATATCAAGAATGGTCCAGTAGGAAGCGTAAAGCGACGCCTTGCGGACACAACGAAACTTCGAGGCCTTACCGGATGGAAGCCCGAGATATCTTTAAATGACGGGCTAAAAATTACCTACGATTGGTATCTTGCGCATCCAGCCCCGAAAAAATAAGTAACAAAAAGCGCCTCTAAAGGGCGCTTTTCTTTTAAGTATCGAAGCTTTATCGTAAACAAGGACATGCAAAACAAGTACAAGCTTGCTATTGTTGCTTCTCACCCGATTCAGTATCAAGCACCGCTTTTTCGAGCTCTTGCCGAAGATCCGCGACTCGACGTCACAGTTTATTACCTGTGGGATTTTGGCGTTAATAAGCCGGGGTTCGATAGAGAGCTCGGGGTTGACCTGAAGTGGGATGTACCACTCCTCGATGGGTACACTCACGTTTTTTTGAAAAATCACAGCTTAATGCCCGGCCCATCTTTTTTTGGGCAGATAAATCCATCGGTCGTTAGGGAGCTTAAAAAAAATAAATTTGATGCGGTAATTGTTCATGGGTATACATCCATGACCTCCTGGTTAGTATTTCTAACGCGAGCCTATACCGGTGTAAAAATAATATTACGTGGAGAGACAAACCTATCTGGCAAGAGCGGATTTCTTAAGAATGTATTTAAATCTTTGGTTTTAAGGAGTTTGTTTGGTACGATTCAGGTATTTTTATATAGCTACGCTCTTAATCGAGATTTTTACCTCCATTACGGAGTGCCGGACAAGAAACTTTTCTTTTTTCCCTGTGCCGTTGATAATAATTTCTTCGGGAGTAAATTTAAGGAGCTAAAAGATAAAAAGCTTGAAATTAGGCGTTCTCTTGGTATTAAGGCAATCGAGGCATCAACCTTTATTTTTGTCGGGAAACTAATGAAGAGGAAAAGACCTTTTGATATCTTAAAGGCAGTCGCATCGCTCGATAACAAGATAGAGCTCAATCTTCTGTTTGTGGGTGACGGTGAAGATAAGGGAGCTCTTGAGGAATACGTAAAAGAAAACGATATTAAAAATATTCATTTCTTTGGGTTTAAAAACCAGTCTGAACTGCCCGATTATTATGTTGCCTCTGACGTTCTTGTGCTTTCTTCAGAATTTGACCCATCTCCAAAGCAGTTGAACGAAGCTATGAATTTTGGGCTCGCGCTTATTGTTTCAAGTGGCGTTGGTACCGCTCCCGATCTTGTTAAAGAAAGCGGTTCTGGTCTTATATATAAGACTGGGGATGTGGACGCCCTAGCAAGATGTATGGAAAAATTTGCCACCGACCCTGCACTTCTCGAGCGTATCAAAGCTAATTCTCTTAAAACAGTTGAGGCTTGGAGTTTTGAGAAAGATGTAGAGGGTGCTCTGCGAGCTTTAGAATGGTTAGAAAAAAACAATGAACGAGGAATCTTATAAAAATTTTTATGAAAATAGAGTGGATTATTCTAATGGCCCCAAAAAAGGCAATTCTTTTTATTCAGAATTAGAAGAATTTGTAGAAAATTTTCACCTCCGGAATAAAAAAATCCTTGAAATAGGGAGCGGTAATGGCACTCTTCAGGATATTGTAACCGACTACACGGGCCTGGATGTCGCAGAAAGTGTTCGGCATTTTTATATAAAACCTTATTACGTGATTCCAGAGGGAGGTGAGTATCCTTTTTCTAACGAGACTTTTGATGCGGTTTTTACTCGTTCCACCTTTGAGCATATTCCTAATATCAATCAGACTCTGGAGGAAATGACGCGAGTTTTGAAAAAAGGCGGATATGTACTTTTTAGCCCGGCTTGGCAGGTAAGGCCTTGGGCGGCCAAAGGCTACGCCGTTCGCCCCTACAGCGATTTAAGCTTAGTGGGAAAGCTAATAAAATTTTCTATTCTTTGGAGAAATAATATTATTTTCAGATTATTATTAGTTTTGCCAAAAAGGATTTTAAGAACTGTAAGGTATATTTTTAATAAGAATAGTTTGAGAAATCTCGATTATAAAAAACTTGAACCGAATTATGAAACTATGTGGGATGCGGACTCTGATGCATGTAACCACATAGATCCGCACGCGGCGATCTTATATTTTATGGCGCACGATCTTAAAGTGTTAAACTATCCGAATTTGTGGCGAGCATTTTTTGTAAAAAACGGCTCTTTGATAGTGCAGAAAACATAAGTAGAGTATATATATGGATTCCTATTCATTGCATCCAAAAGCGAAGATTGTTTACAAAACCACCGGAAAACATCATTTTTTCGGCTATTACGATAAATCTCCCTGGAGTGCTGACGGAAAGTATCTACTATCGCTTGAGGCGGATTTTATTGATCGATTACCGACCGAAAAAGATAAGGCTAGTATTAAAGTTTTCGACCTAGAGTCAGGTAATTCAAAAGTTATTGCCGAAACTCACGCTTGGAACTGGCAGCAAGGGTGTATGCTCCAGTGGTCAGGAAAGGATCCTAATAGATATGTAATTTATAACAATTTTGCGAATAATCAATTCGTCTCGGTAATTTTCAATAAAATAGATAAAAAAATAGAAAAAATTATTCCATTTCCAGTTTACGCTGTTCATCCAAACGGTGAATACGCGCTTTCTTTGAATTTTTCCTTAATAGATAAAGTTAGAGAAGGCTATGGATATAAAGGAGAAATCGTTAAGCACGAAGAAGGTATTTATTTTGTAAATCTTAAAACTGGAGATTATGATCTAGTGTTATCTCTTGCACAGCTTAGAGGATTTGATCCTATTGGGTCTATGAATGAGGGCAAACACTGGATTGATCACATTACATTTAACCCTTCGGGTACGAGATTAGTATTCCTCCATCGTTGGCAGTTAAAAAACGGAGGAATGCATAGTCGACTTTGTGCGATAAGTTTTGATCTTATAACGAAAGACCCGATAAAATTTCCTCCCTATATTTTATCCGACAGTAGCATGGCATCTCATTTTACCTGGAAAAGCGATGATGAGCTTTTGGTTTGGGCGAGACCAAACAACATAGCCGCTTCAATTGGAAAAAATTCAACCTTGCACAAACTACTTGTCCCTATTTATCATTCGTTTTTTAGATCTTCTAGAATAAGACAGAAAATAAGTGGCGATGCCCTCCTGCTTTTTACCTTCGACGGAGAAAATTATTCTAAAAGATTCGCACCAATTGGAGCTGGCGTCATTACTGAAGATGGTCACGCAACCTTTTCGCCAGACAAAAATTGGCTTCTTACTGATACCTACGCATCTAAGGATAATATGCGAAAACTGCTTTTATTTAATTTAGGGTCCAAAAAATTAATCGAGGTAGGAAGATTTTATGCTTTGCTGGACCCTAAGTTTGGCATCAAGGCTGATTTTGCATCAAGCAACTTGCGGTGCGATCTTCATCCGCGGTGGAATAGTGATGGTACGCAGATTTGCATCGATTCCGTTCACGAGGGGTCAAGGCAGGTTTATGTTATCGATGTTTCGGAAATTGTTAAAAACCCTAGCTTATAAGCTAGGGTTTTTTAAAAGTCCCACTTCCTATCGTTATCGTAGAAATACTTAATCGTGCGTTTGAGCGCCTCTTCAAGGTTAACCCTCGGCTTGTAAGAGATGACAGAGTAGAGCTTTGTATTATCTGATTGTAGGTGCCAAATTTCCCAAGGGCGTACTCTTTTCTGATCTGCTACAATCTCTATTTTTTGGTGACCCATTAATTTTCCGATAAGGTTTGCGAGATCATAAATCTTGATTCCATCTTCCGAGCCCATGTTGTATACCTCGCCAGGAGCTCCTTTTTCTAAAAGCTCAACCGCCATTCGAACGGCGTCGCCTGCATATTGAAAGTCTCGAAAACTGTTATTGCCAAGATGAACAGTAGGTCCTTCGGCAAGCTGACCAATAATTTCCGGAATTACGTATTCGTGAGTTTCCCTTTCGCCGACACAGTTAAACTGCCTCATAGCTATCGCCGCAACGCCCGCTTCACGCCAACGCACCTGCACCAAGCCATCGGCGGCAAGTTTTGAAACGCCGTAAGTGGAATGTGCCACTACCATATCATTTTCAGTGATCTTTCCTTTCATGTCTCCATAAATTTCGGCGGAGCTAACCTGCAAGATTTTTTTCACATTTGCTTTTTGGCAAGCATTTAAGACATTTAAAACCGCAACGGCATTGATCTGAAAAAAGTGTTTTGGCCGCTCAAATGATTCGGGAATATAAGGCTCGGCCGCATAGTTGAATACGTATTCTATTTCGTGGCTTTTTAAAATTCCAACGAGTTCATCTTCATCGCTTCGGATGTCAAACCAACCGAATTCAGCTTTTTTATGGATATGCTTCTTAAGGCCCGAAATAAGATTGTCGAGCACAAGCACGTAACATTTTTTCTCTTCTACGAGATAATCAACAAGATGGCTTCCCAAGAAACCGGCTCCGCCGATTACGCAGACTTTTTTGCCCTCTATAGATTCCACCATTGTGTATGTAATCATTGTACGGATTTATTTTTTATTTTCAATATCGAGCCAGATTGATTAATTAGTGCACATAAAAAAACTTGCCTTTTAACCACCCCCGGTTTATAAATAATGAATGGATTTAAAGAAAGTTATAAATCAATTTTCTACTTGGAGGGGGCAATACAAACAATGGTTGCCTTGTGACAAGTCGGTAAAAATTCTTGACCTTGGCTGCGGTCAAGGGGACATGGTTTACTGGCTTCAGTCCGGAGGCTACTTAAATGCCGAAGGAATAGACATTAATCGAGAATCTATTGATGCTGGCATGAGATCGGGAATAAAAAATCTCTATCACGGTGACGCGATAAGTTTTTTAAGAGATAAAAAAAGCTCCTATGACGTTGTTTTTATTGTAGATGTGCTCGGTTTTTTAATGCGGGAAGAAGTTTTAGAAACGCTTCGAGCCGCTATTAATGCTTTAAAACCAGGAGGGGTAATTATCATAAGAAGCGCAAACGCTACGAGCCCTATGGCAGGAAGAATCATTCACGGATACCTTAAAGAAGGCGTTCATTTTACGGAGCACAGTCTAAAAGAAGTTTTGGAGAAAAGTGGCGCTTCAAAAGTGGGTGCCTATCCAGTTCGACCAATCATTCATGGAGTATTATCGTTTGCTCGATATTGTTTATGGCTTGCTATAGAGGCCTTTCTGAAATTTTATCGTTTAGTTGAGGCTGGCACTGCTCGTGGCATTTTCACCCAGAACATGATTGTGGTTGGGAGAAAATGAGGCTTGACAAAAACATTATCTTTAAACTATAATACTTTTAGTAACTAACCAAAGTATCAAAGGAGGGTGCTGTGCAGAAAATCTGGCATGTGTTACTCGAACTTACCGAAAGAGTTTGGAAGGATCACGCAGAGGTTGGCATGCTTGGAGGTCATCACGATCCAGATCATGCAATCCGTGTTGCGCAGATGGCTGTTGAAGTAAGCGAGGAACCAAATGTTTGGCTTCTTGCTGGCACAGCTGGTCTAGTCCACAACGCTGACAGAATTATTCAGCACCGTCTTGGTTTGAATCGTCGTAGAGCGCCAAAAGAAAATGTTCGCGAACTAGTATTGAGTGAGCTTTCTGTTACGAAGTTCAACAAGGCGGATCGTGAGCTTATCGTAGATGCTGTTTTGAACCATGACGGCAAGAATGATCCTTCAGACAGCCCCGTACTTGTTGCTCTTATGGACGCCGATAGATTGGTGAATGCCGAACCCGATCTTATAATTCGTGCCGGTCAGTTCTTTTCAGATCTACCAGTGGTTGACCCAATCTATTTGGAAAAAGATCCTGATGCGAACTATCACGATCCACGGAGCGTGCTCCGCGATGTTATGGAGACCATCGTCTGGCTTACCCCAGGAGACGACAATCTGTTTTATGTAAGGCTTCCCAAGGCGCGAGCGATGGCGGTGCAAAGGAAGAAATTCTTCGATGACTTTCTTAAGGAGCTCCTGCTCCGTCGCGAAGAATCAGGTTTCTATCCCTATCCGCCAGAGCTTCGAGAGCTTCGCGATAGATTCGCATTGGTATCCAAGAGTTGATCAATCAAGAGCCGGGGAATACCCCCGGCTCTTTACTTTTTATATGGAGTAATTGCTATTTTTCTAAAAAAGTTATACTGTAAGCTCACTTATAAATAATATGAAAGTACCACTCGCAAGGCCTTATATAGGCAAAAAGGAGCAAGAATATGTTGCTGAAGCACTCAAAGAGGGGCATATTTCTGGCACATCGGGTAGGTTTATTGGTGAGTTCGAGGCTGGTTTTGCTAAGTATTGTGGATGCGATTATGGAGTAACAGCATCAAACGGCACGACGGCACTTCATCTCGCTGTAGCAACTTTAGGGATCGGAGCGGGAGACGAGGTTTTAACCTCGACATTTACAAATATGGCGACTTTCTTCGCTGTGCTATATACGGGCGCCACACCAATTCCTATTGATATAGAGCCAGACACTTGGAATATAGATACGGCGCTTCTCGAATCTAAAATTACTCCGAAAACAAAAGCAATAATAGTGGTTCATATATATGGTCACTCCGTCCATATGGATCCCGTGCGAGAGATCGCAAAGCGTCATAATTTGTTCGTAATAGAAGATGCGGCTGAAGCGCACGGAGCGGAATACAAGGGTAAAAAATTAGGTTCTTTGGGAGATATTGGAGTTTTTAGTTTTTACGCGAATAAAATTATTACAACAGGAGAGGGTGGAATGCTTGTTATGAATAACAAAGCATACGCCGATAGGGCGCGATCTTTAAGATCTCTCGCATACGGCGATGAGAATAAGTTTATGCATAAGGACATCGGGTTTAATTACAGGATGACTAATCTCCAAGCCGCAATCGGTTGTGCTCAAATACCGAAATTAGAAGGAGTGGTAAAGAAAAAGCGAGAGATTGCGGATTTTTATAATAAAGCGCTAGGAGGTATTTCGGACCTTCAGCTTCCTGTCGAAAAAGCTTATGCAAAAAATGTTTATTGGATGTATCACGTGGTACTTAAGGGTGCGCTTGAGAATAAAAGAGGTGTGATTATGGGTAAGCTCAAAGAAAAAGGCATCGAAACACGAGAAGCATTTATTCCCTACAATATGCAGAAGATTTTTATAGATAAAGGCATGACCGATTATAATGCCTGCCCAGTTGCAAATTATGTGGCTATGAACGGTTTTTACCTGCCGAGTGGCACGGATATTACAAAAGAAGAAATGGCCTATGTGGTGGAGTCTCTAAAAGACGCCATTAAAGAGTCATAATTATTTAGTACATTGATGAGAAATGCACTCGCAAAAATAGTTGCGGTATTTACCAGACGCTTTTATCCGCGCGGAACACAACGGATGTTGCGGTTGCTTTTTAGTCCTGCGAAATTACGAATCAAAAGCGTGATCAATTATGACGGCACTTTAAAAATTAATATTGATACGTCTTCTTATGTAGAGTGGGAATTGTTTTTCCGTGGGTATTACGAAAAGTGGGTGATAGATCTAATGAGGCGACTAATTCCTCAAAGCGGTGTTGTGGTTGATGCGGGCGCGAATATCGGTACGCACACGCTTATCATGACGAAGCTGGTTGGTTCGAGCGGAAGAGTTTTAGCTTTTGATCCAGACGCAAAGAGTGCAAATAGACTTACCGAAAATGTTAATCTTAACAATTTTACGAATACTAAAATATTTCGCTCCGGCTTATCTGACAAAGAGGGAGCGATGACGCTTTTCTCTTACAGCGATGAGATGCTCGACCAGGGAACCGCAAGCTTATACGAACTTCCGAAACTAGAGAAAACCGAGCGTCAGGTAGAGATAAATACCCTAGATAAGGTTTTAAACAGTGAAAACATTAATCGATTGGACTTTGTAAGAATTGATACACGTGGGAGTGATTTTCATATAATTCTCGGCGCAAAGCAGAGTATAGAAAAATTCCGACCTTACGTTGTATTTGAATATAATCGCGATAATTGGGCTAATTCCGGATCTAGCTTCGAAGAAGCAAAAGATTTTTTTAATAATCAGAACTACGCGCTTTATGGAATAGATCGGCATGGGGTCCACGCAATAAATAAAGAAACTGACGGAAAAACGTCTTATAATATACTTGCCTGTCCCAAGGAAAAGCCTCTAAAAACATGAGTAGTAATTTAAAATTCAGTATTGTTACACCTTCTTATAATGAAGAAAAAGACATTCGAGCCACACTCGAGAGTTTTTTAGCGCTTTCTTATCCAAACAAAGAAATTATCGTTGTTGATGATTCTAATGATAGAACGCCGGAAATTGTTAAAGAGTATGCCCTGCGTGGAGTGCGTCTTATTCGTGGTAAGAAAGAGGGGTGTTGCGAAGCAGTTAATTTGGGGATCGAAGCGGCAACGGGGGATATCATCGTTCAGGCAGACGCTGACGTTAGGCCGCCCAAAGATTTTTTGGAACGCCTAGCAGAAAAATATGAGGCGGGCGCAGATTGGGTGCTTGTAGATAGCCGCCTACCCGATTGGAATAAAAAGAGCATTTTTTCTCGTTTTGTCGGAGCGCAACACATAGCTGAGCATCCGCCGGAGAGAAGCGATATGTATTACGCAGAGGCGTTTTCTGTGAGAAGAGACATTGCATTGAAACTTGGGATGTTTGGTCAAAGTTATCCTGCCAGATTTTGTCGTGACTGGTTGCTTGGAAAGAAACTTACGGAGGGAAAATATAAGAAAATTTACGACCCATCGCTTATCGTTTTACATCCACAACCGGATAATTTTAGCGAGTTTTGGGCCACACGCACGGGACGTGGCCGTTTTGGCCCCCTTACCCAATATTTTATGTATAAGCGTGCCCTAATCCCTATGTTTTTAAAACTTCTTGTAAAAGATGCCATTTTCGCATTACGTTTTATTTTAATCGTGCCAGCATTATCAAAGGTTTTAAAAATAACCCGCCAATCTGAAAATAAAATAAGAAATTTTCTCCCATTTCTTTACGTTTATTTTCTCCAGGAGCTTGCGAGGCTCACTGGTGAGTGGGAAGGGTTTTATACCAATCTTAAATACGCTCTTAAGATCAAATGAATTTAGAAAAAGATATAAAATCGACTATTGCCGTTCATGCGAAAAATCATGCCTTTCGCCTCGGAGAAGGTTTAAGCAAGCTTGGTGTTTTAGACAAGATTTACACGATTTATCCGAAATTTAAGGTAAGTGATTACGATATTCCTGCGAAAGAAATAAAAAGCATCAGAGTCTTGGGAGCTTTGAAGTATTTAGGCAGGCGCCTCAAGTTTAGATTTTTAGAGGATTTTGCATCGGAGTTTTTTGATGGTTGGGTTTCGATGATCCTCAAAAAACCTTCTAAAAACTGGATATTTACTGGCTATAGTGGTTACTGCGAAAAATCTTTAATTAAAGCTAAAAAAATGGGAGCCGTAATTTTGGTAGAGAGAGCGTGCCCACACATTGATGATCAGGAAGAGATAATGCTTGAAGAAAAATCTCTTCTTTTGGGTAAAAAAATATTGCCTAAAAAAAATAAAGTATATGAAAGAATGAAGCGAGAATATGACGTTGCGGACTACATAGTTGTACCATCGGAATACTCCCTAAAAAGCTTTGTAAAAAGAGGATTTCCCGAATCAAAATTACTGCTAACGCATCTTTCAAACGAAAAAAATATCACATTTAGAGAAAACAAGGTTCTTCCCAAGCAGTTTACGGTGCTTTGTGTTGGCGGCCATTTTTATAGAAAAGGAATTTTCTATCTTTTAAAAGCGTGGGAGAAATTGGGGCTTGCGGACGCTAAATTAATCGTAAAAACCGAGATTCCGAACGAATTTCAAGAACTTTATAAAATACCAAATACGGAAATCATAAGCGAGCGCATCTCGGATAAGGAGATGGATGAGCTTTACGGAAGAGCAACAATATTTGTTTTACCCTCCATAGACGAGGGGTTTGGAATGGTGGTTGTCGAAGCAATGCGAGCCGCATTACCCGTTGTTCTTACTGAAAATGTTGGTGCCGCCGATATTATCAAAAATGGAGAAGAGGGGTTTGTTGTGCCGATAAGGAATATTGATGCGCTTGCGGACAAGATAAACTTTTTCTACAGGAGTCCGGAAGAAGTAAAAAAAATGGGTGATCGTGCTTTGGTAACTTCTAAAAACTACACACCAAAAAGATACGCCGAAAGGGTAGTCGAAGTTTATAATAAAATTTTAAATAATAATTCGTGAAAGTTCTTCATATTACTCCTACTTATGTACCTGCATACGCTCATGGTGGGCCGATTTGGAGCGTGCACAATATGAACAAATGGCTTGTGAAAAGCGGGGTTGATGTCACGGTTTACACGACCAACCTTGAGGGGCGAAAAGAGATGGACGTGCCATTAATGCGAGAAGTTATTCGAGATGGGGTCCGCGTTATCTATTTTCCCTCGAAGCTATTCAAGTTGTGGGAGTACTCGTATGAGATGCATAGGGCACTCCGTAATGACATTGCGAACTTTGATATCATCCACATCACATCAGTATTCCGCTCGGTTTCTACTCTAGGAGCGTATTACGCAAAGCGTGCTCATGTGCCCTACATTATTTCTCCTCGAGGCACACTTATGGCGGAGCCCCTTCGACTTAAAAATAGAGCACAAAAATCTCTTTATATAAACTTAATCGAGAAGAGGAATTTAAAAGATGCATCTGCGATACATTTCACCACGGAAGAAGAGCGGAGAGAATACAAAAAGCTTGATATTCCCATGAAGTACAGTTTTGTAGTTCCGAATGGTCTCGATCTGGAGGAATTTGAGGATGTGCCTGAGAAGATGTATTTTAGAAAAAAATTGGGAATTTCTCCGGAAAAACGCATTATCCTTTTTCTAGGTCGCATTAGTTGGAAAAAAGGCTTCGATACTCTTATTCCCGCGTTTCAGGTTGTTGTTAAGCAATATCCGGGTGCCGTGCTTGTTATTGCTGGGAGTGATGAGGAGGGATATAGGAAAACGGTTGAGATGCTTGTTTTGAAGCACGATCTTACAAAGCAAGTCATTTTCTCCGGAATGCTGCTTGGCAAAGAAAAACTATCTGCTTTTAGGGATGCCGATGCGTTTGTGCTTCCATCGTACGCTGAAAATTTTGGCATGGCAGTTGCGGAAGCGCTTTTTCTTAAAGTTCCCGTTGTAATAAGCGAGGGGGTTGCGATTGCGCAGGAGATCAAAAACCATAATGCGGGTCTTGTAGTAAAAAAAGATCGGGAAGAAATTGCTCGAGCGATAATTGAAGTTCTTAAAAATAAATCATCTCGAACCACCATGGGGGAGAAAGGGCATCAATTTGTGAAGGATTCATATTCCTTGCCGAAACTAACCGATCAGCTTATAAATGAATACAATCGAGTTATTAAAGATTACCGACCATGAAACCTAAAATAGCATTTATTGTCCTCACGTTTAACGAAGAAAAAAATCTTCGGGCGTGCCTTGAGAGCATTAAACCGATCGCTTCCGAGATTTTTGTGGTTGACTCCGGCTCAACCGACAAGACGGTGGATATTGCGCGTTCTTATGGCGCAGAGGTTATCGTGCATGAATTTAAAAATCAAGCCGAGCAGTTTAACTTCGCGCTCGATAATTCTGATATAAAAAGTGATTGGATTTTTAGGATTGATGCGGACGAGTATCTTTTGCCGGAGCTTCGTGAAGAGATTTTAGAAGTTTTGCCAAAAGTTTCCGAAGAGGTGAGCGGTTTTTATTTAAGAAGACGCCTCTATTTTATGGGGCGGTGGATAAAGCATGGAGGGTATTACCCGACGTGGATATTAAGACTTTGGCGAAAAGGTAAGGGGAGAGTTGAAGAGAGAGCAATGGACGAGCATACAATTCTACTTCATGGACGAGCGGAAAACCTTAAAAATGATTTTGTGGACGATAATAAAAATGGCCTAAGTTCGTGGATTCAAAAGCATAATAATTATGCAGGGAGAGAGGCCGAAGAAGCTGTAAAAGGAAGGTATGGGAGAGGGAGAAAAAGAGAAATATATTACAAATTTCCGCCATTTCTGCGAGCTTTTGTTTACTTTAAATATCGCTATTTTTTCCAACTAGGATTTCTTGATGGGTTGGCCGGGCTTATTTACCACGTCTTGCATGGCTTTTGGTACCGGTTTTTGGTTGATGCCAAGATTTATGAGAAGCATAAGGAGACGAAGAGAGGAGCATGAAGATTTTAATTATTACTCGCGGGAATACACATGAATAACTCTATTAGCGCCATCGTTACGGTTTATAACAAACAAGATACCATTGCCAAAACATTGGAATCTTTATTATCTCAATCTGCGGAGTTTAAAGAAATAATAATCGTAGATGATGGGAGTACCGATAATTCGGGGGGGATTGTAAAGGAATTTGCGGATAAGTATAAAAATATAAAATATATTTTCCAAAATAATCAGGGCGTGGCTAAATCCTTGAACGCAGGGTTGAGGATGACGAATACTAATTTTGTCGCAGTGCTTGATGGAGACGTCTCGTTTGATAAGGATTGGATGCAAAAGTTAATGCCGTATTTTGAGAATGAAGAGATTGTGGCGGTTTCCGGTCTGACTAAAACAATGAACCCAAAAAATCTTTGGGCTGCTTTAGCTGGATATAACGTGGAATATCGACAATCAAAAATAAAAAGCGAGCTTGTTGATCATCTTAGCTCAACAAATGTTATCTTTAGAAAGTCTATTCTAGATAAAGTCGGTTTCTTTGATCCAGAATTCAGATACGGCCAGGACAATGAAATGAGCTATAGAATTTTAATGGCCGGTTATAAATTAATTCTCTCTAAGAAAGCTTTCTGCCTCCATTTTTGGCCGGAAAGTTTTATGGGTTTTATTAAACAACGAATGCATGGCGCATTGGCGAGAGTAATGCTCATTAAAAAATATCCGAAACGATTGACCGGAGATAAGGTTTCGAGTTTACGTTATTTTTTGGAGTTGCCACTGGGGTTAGCCTTTCTTTTATCCTTAATTGCACTTTTATTCTATCCGGGTTTTTTGATTGTGGCGGGATTCTTTGTAATTTTAATTTATATTTTCCAACTTAATGAAATCCATTTTTTCATCAAAAGTAAAAAGGTATTTATTGGGATTTTTATGCCTCTTTTTGTTGCGTTAAGGACAATGGGGTGGTTGATTGGGATTATCAAATTTTATTTGATATGAAAAAATGGCAAAGAAAAGCACGGTTTTTGGCGATGGTCGCGCCGTCGAGAAAATAGTGGAGGTGATATGAAATTAGATTATAGTGAGTTTAGGAAAGTAAGAATAGACTCTCTATTGGTATTCGTAAGTATTGTTGTAACGTTTTTCATTTTCTTTATGCAACAAGCAAATGAAGTGACTCATAAAATTGAATCAGTAAAATCGGCTAATCAATTCAATTGTAATGTTGCCAAATCCTTAACTGATAGTATTCCTAGTGAATTAAAATCTAACCATCCAACTTCTAGGGGAGGGAATCGGTACTTTACAGAAGTTTACAAAAACAACCTTTATTATCTGAAAAAAGGATTGAGCTCAGAAGCAATAAATACTAGTACGATTGCGATTATTGTTGGTATGGACCAATCTAATCGTTTATTGGATATGACTTTGGAGGCCGGCCAAGAGTCTATGAAAGAGTTCATAGTTTTAAATGGAGATCAAAAAATGCAAAGCGCACAAAGCTTTGGCCAACTAATGTTGCAATATGATCAACGAGTTTTAGAAATAGCTTCATCCACCATCATTCCAGGTGTTTGCGACTAGCATATTAATTTTTTAAAAAATTAAAAGAAATACCTAGAAAATTCCTCTTGCGCCTTAGAAAAAGTATTGCCTGAATTCTTTCTTCGCTTTCTCGTATCTGTCTCCCCACCCCTTTGCGCTTTGTAATTTTTCTTCCAAATCCAACATTATTTTTGTAGATGTAATAATAGAGTCAATCGAATCTCCCTCCTCATCGTTTGCAATTTTTCGGGCGATCGTTTGATACATATCCTTGTAGCTTGTCGGTTTTAAAACCTTTGTTTTTCTTATAATCCGTTTGCTGTCTTCGGATGTATAAAGAGTGGCGTCCAAGATTCTCACGATTTTTCCTGTCACCTTTAATTCAACAACGTCTTTAGGGCCGACGCGAGAGCTACCCTTTTCGCTAAAGGTTGAAGTTAATGTGGCGCCATTTTCTAATTCTATCCATGTCACAATGGTATTGTCGCTCATAACATGTAGGTCAAAATTCTTTGGTTTACTAAAGTTATTAAGATATAGAAAGTGGTCAATTTGGTGGCAGGCGTTCGCGTAAAAAGTGCTCCTAGATACCGGCCAGTTGTACCAGAAAAATTCCGGCTGCTTTAATTCATAAACAATAGAATTGTAAAAAATAGGCTCACCGTATTTTACCCCTAAATCTTTCAAGGCCCATTTATTGAAGGGGCCATAACGTTTTTGAAAGCCAATAAAGAGACGAGGGCCTGATTTCTTGAGGGCGTCTATCAGATCATTTAATTCCTCATAATCGTTTACGACTGGTTTTTCGACCAGTGCATAAGCGCCCTGTTTTAAGGCGTGGATAGCTAAGAGAGCGTGAAAATGATTGTACGTTGCTATAAAGTAAACCTCTGATTTTTCTCCTTTTTGTGGGAGAGGGGATGAATTCCATTTTTGGATTCTTTTTTCATAAAATATTTGCGTAGGATCAATTTCGTGGACAGTGTTTACATTAACGAAGGGGCGCGTGTATGGAAGTATGTTGATTTTGGCGTAGTTGCCGTAGCCGAAAAGCACGCCGGTCTTTTTACCACCGCGTTTCTTTACAGAACCTTTTGATTCCGAAACCGGTTTTGGGTTCAGGGCGTCAATTGTCTCGGCTTTATCCCAGTCGGTATTTTTAAGCTCTTTAACGAAGCCGTCCTCCAATGTTTTTTGTATTTCGGGAGAAATGGCTAGGCCGGAAACAGTGCTCCAGGCGCGCAGGTTTTTCCACCAACGATTTTCTGCCTTTTCGCTCACTCCCGGCAAATGTAAATATAGAATTTCTTGAGCAGGGATTTGAGGTAAATCAGAAGGATTAACTTTAAAAATGAGTTTTTCGGGCAAGGTAATTCTTTCTGCTAGAGCCGGGTGCCAGGGCGCTAAAAAGCCAACTAAATCCCCAACAGAAAAACTGTTATCATGAGCAGTTTCAATAATTTCCCCGAAGCCACAAGAAATATACTTTTCATTTCGATAGTCTTCACGGAGTCGCGACCAGGCCTTATTAAAAGTTCCCTCAAATCCCATTACCGGGAAATAGTTTAGAAGCAAACGCAAACTTTTTGGCCGTATGTGATACACATCCTCCAATCTTTCTAGATTTTTAAACCCTAGAACTTTTACCCGATATTCCTTTTGATTTTTAGGATAATCTACAAAATTATCCCGCCATTTTTTGTTAACTAAAATTCTCATATGTTTAATAATTTTATTTTAGCGTATCAAATTTGTTAAAATTCGGCAAATCAAAGCCCGCACCCAGTATTCAATCCGATTTCGGTGGTAGTCCAGAAACCCTTCCCGCCACTTTTTGCCTGTTAGTATTCTCATCCCGTTAGAGATAGGAAACTTCTAGTTTCCGTGTAATACAAACAGGACCTTTATGATTTATTTTATTAATATTTCGTAGTTTATACATAAAAAATAGATGGGTAATCTCTAACGGGACTCATGGGGAAATTATAACCAATAATCGTACCAAAGCGAAAGTGTGATTAGGTTCCTTAAATACTGAAAAAAATTTAATCACGTTTTTATTATGATATAATTACTTTCATGAAAAACATACTAAAAATTCTAATCCTGGTAATCTTATGGTCGACTCCTTTCTTTGTAGCCCACGCTGCCATAACAATGCTGAATGGATCTGGAACAAGTAGCCAAGTCTTCGCTACAAGTGGAACGGGACTAATTATTTCAACCTCGAGTGGCAATAATCCAGCAGTTCATCGTTTTCTTCTTGTTACCTCAACAATTAATGGGGTTATGTTGAATGGCGCCAAAATCAATATTACAACATCTTCCGATACAAACATTCATCTAAGAGTTACAACCTCCAGCAATACTTTGATATTCACTCCCGTCTGGCAAGGAATTCTTGGTATTGGAAGGGGGGGGACGGCTACTTCAACTACGCCGAACAATGGTCAACTTCTTATCGGTAATGGGTCGGGCTATACCGTTGGAAATCTTATACAAGGCTCAAATGTTCTTATAACGAACAGTACAGGAACAATTACAATAACAGTCACCTCAACCCCCGCATTTTCATCCATATCTCTTACCAATCCATTAGCCGCTATTTATGGTGGAACCGGAACCAGCACCTATTCAAGGGGGGATATATTAGTTGCTCAAAATTCTAGTACACTTGTTCGATTGCCTGTGGGAACAGATGGTCAAGTTTTGATGGTAAGTTCTTCTGCTCCTTTAGGAATAGCTTGGGTAACGCTTTCTTCCTCTCCTACTAGCTCGCCCACAGTTACTACAAACTCTGCTGCTAGTATTGCATCGACTTCGGTTACCTTTAATGGTTTAGTAAATCCGAACGGATTATCGACAAACGCTTGGTTTAGATACAGCACAACTAATCCTTCAATTTGCGACAACATTTTCGGCACCCGCGTTCCAGATTCTACAAGCACAAGTATTGGTTCGGGTACTTCATCGATTGCTTACTCAAACTCCGTAGGCGGTCTTTCGGCTTCGACAACCTACTACTACTGCGCCTTAGCACACAGTAACGCTGGAACCGGCTTTGGAAATGTAATATCTTTCAATACGTTGTTTTCTTCCAAGCATTTTCAAGTTGATACAGGAGGAAGTCTAACTACGAGCTTGGATGGCTATTACAGAATGGAAGACGCTAATGATTTCTATGGTGGTAATGATCTAACAAATACAGGGAGTGTTACTTTCTCAACTGGAAAAGTAAGCAATGCCGCCGATTTTGGGAGTGGCAATACAACTAAACGGTTAAGTTCAAGTAGGCAAATTTCCGGAAGCTTCTCTATTTCAGTTTGGGCAAAAATCACTTCAAATCCATCTTTTGGTACAAGTTATAATATAGCAGTTCAGGGAGAAGGTAGTGGCACGAAAGTTAACCATATAATCAGGTACGCGAATGAAAGCGGAACAATGAAGATATATTTTGAAAGACAAAAACAAAACGTAGGTAATGGATTGGTTACGACCAGTACAGATGTAAGCGATGGAACTTGGCACCATTATGTATATACTTACGATGGTTCAACGCTGGAGGGTTGGATGGATGGAATAAGTCAGGGAAATGCTTCTACCTCTGGAGATGGATCGGGAGGGTATATCGCTGGAAGAGAGTTGGGGGGGAATGGTGGCGACACTTTTGGTGAAATTCCGACTACGGGATACTTAAGCGGCATGGATGACGAGGTTGGTTTTTGGAACAAAAAATTATCGAATCAAGAAATTTCTGATCTTTATAACGGAGGTTCGGGTCAAACAATGACTCAATAAGCAGGCAGATCTTCTATGCATTGCTTTTTGCTGAGACTAATAGTTGCAGCAAGACTAACATGCTTTCTAAATTAAAAACTCTAGCAAGAATAATTCTGGTAACTAAAAACTGGATCGTTGTACTCGTGAACATCTTTTTAATAAAAAGAAGCGTACGGGCAGTTTTTAGAAACGGACAGGCATTATTCTTCGATCCAAATACTTGGAATAAATTCAGTAGCTTCACGAGTTTTTTAAGACATTTTCCTGATGGGAAGATAGAGGGATCTATCGCTAAAATAAAATACCATTCCAAAGAGCTGTTTTTCGATTTCGGCAATGCCGCTCCCGGAGCGTTTGCGGAATTTTTTGGTAAAAACTTTCCGTACAAAATTAAATTTGATGTTTCTAAAATCGCAGGTCGCGTTGTTATAGATATCGGTGCTTATTTTGGCGATTCAACGATATGGTTTGCAGTTAACGGAGCAAAGAGAGTATATGCTTTTGAGCCAATCACAAGCTACTACAAGCTTTGTAAAAACAGCATAGAATTGAACGGGCTTCGAGGTGTTTGCGAAGTAACTCAAGCAGCTATTGCGGGGAAGAAAGGTGGGGATTTTTTTGAAATGGAATCCTCTAAACAAGTGCTTGGAATGGGGGTTGGCCTAAAAGAAGAGCGTAAAGAGAACATACCGATTTTTACCTTGGATGAAGTTGTGAAAATGTATGATGTGAAAAATGGCGCTTTCTTAAAAATAGATTGCGAAGGGTACGAATATGAAGTCATGCTGAACGCTTCCGAAGAAACACTAAAACTCTTTGATTTTATTACGATGGAATATCATTACGGCTACGAAAAATTGAAGGAAAGATTAGAGAAAATTGGATTTTCGGTGAAATATACCGAGCCAGAGTCTGTGTATCAAGCGAGTGGTGGTGAGGGCTTCAAAGATATGTCAGTTGGTTATATATTTGCGAGTCGTGAGAAGCTAGGCGAATAACCAGGTTTTTTTATTTAAACCGGGTAGTGAAAATTTGACTGCCCCGCTAAATGCGGAGCAGGTTTTTAAAAAGTCCAATTTCTACTACCCGGAAAACCAATAATCGTACCAAAGCGAAAGCGTGATTAGGTTCCAGATTTTGAAGCCGTGATCCGCCCTGCCCCCTTGGTGTGCATCGATTATTTTTTTAACATACTCATAATTTAATATATTCCGCTCCTTGAGTTTTGAGCTAAAAATCACGTCCGTAAGTTCTTTAGAAATTTTATTATTGGAGCGCAGCCACTCGCTTATCGGGTTTCCAAAGCCTTGCTTCTTACGATTAATGATCTCGTCGGGAATTATTCCTTTTACGGCCTGCCTCAACACGTATTTTGGAACACTTCCTTTGATTTTAATATTCGTTGGCATGTTTAGCGCAAGCTCAACTAGGCGCTTATCCAAGAAAGGAACGCGCCCTTCAACCGAGTGAGCCATCGTCATCTTATCCGCACGCGCGAGTAAAAACTCCGGCAGACGGTGCTTTAGTTCAAGGTAGGTCATCTGTTTAAGATAATCGGCGTTTTGATCCATATCTTGGATCTCCTCATAATACTTTTTAATAATCTCGTAGCTAGATTTACTTTGTTTATTTTTAAAATCGTTCGTTAAAAGATCGCATTTCATTCCGCCACCAAAGGCAATCGCCAACCCCCAAAACGGTTCTTGGTTTAGAGCAAGCCGGCGCAAATACTCTTTTCCGAACTCGCCCAAAACTTCACCGCCTTTACACAATCCGTTTTTTATAAATTGAGGTAATTTTTCGAGCTGCTTCCACAGGCCGCGCAACCTTAACGCTCTAATATATTGATCGTATCCGGCAAAAATCTCGTCCGACCCCTCACCGATCTGAATCACAGTTACGCCGGAGTCGCGCGTGAGTTTTGAAAGATGGAATAGGGGGAAGCAGACCTGATCGCCGTTTGGATCATCGGCGTATTTCGCATACTGACCCAAGAAATCGTGCATGTGGGACTCATCAAGCAAGATTTCATGATTTTTTGCGCCAAGAATCTTCGCGATTTTCCTTGAGTGCTCAAATTCGTTTTTCTCATCAAAATCTTTGTAGCCTACCGAAAATGTTTCAACAGGTTTCCCAAGAGCTTTACTCATTAACGCTGCGTTTGTTGAGGAGTCGATTCCACCCGAGAGGAAACAACCGAAAGGAACATCTGAAACCATCTGGGAGTGAATTGATTCTTCAAGTAGAGTGCGGACACGCTCGACGTATTGTTTTTCGTTAAGAGTTTCTTTTTCGGCGTGAGCGGGGTTCCAATATTCTTTTGTCTCAATTTTTCCATTTCGAATCAATAAATAATGAGCGCCCTCGAGCTTTTGAACATCTTTGAATAAGGCATAAGGCGCAGGAGTTGAGGAAAAGGTTAGGTAATGAAAAACGCCAACTTCGTTTAACTCTTTCTTGAAATCCTGATTACTAAGAATTGCTTTTATTTCCGATCCGAAATAAAAAGTTCCGTTTTGCTCCGCGTAGAATAATGGTTTTATGCCCATGTGATCGCGAGCGGCAAAAAGTATGTTTTTTTCTTCGTCCCAAACAACAAATGCAAACATCCCATTTAGACGCTTCACAACATCGACGCCCCACTCCTCATAGCCATAAAGAATCACCTCTGTGTCGCCTTGAGTTTTGAATTTATACCCGAGTTTTATAAGCTCTTCGCGAAGCAGCTTAAAGTTATATATCTCGCCGTTATAAGTTATCCAGATTGTTTTGCTTTCATTTGCCATGGGGCAGGCGGCCTCACGCGAAAGATCAATGATTGCAAGTCGGCGTTGCGACAAGCCCACCTTTTTGTCCGGTGAGATATAATTCGCTCCTCCATCCGGCCCGCGATGAATAAGCGTATCGCGCGATTTGGTAAGCTCGGCCTCGCTCACAACCCTCGAGTTATTGAAGTGATAAATTCCTGATATGCCGCACATCCCGTTAGAGATGGGAAACGCTATCGTTTCCGTATACGCTAGAAAAGACCTTTGTGTTGCGTTTATTTTTTATTGTTGGGTTATACATAAAGACTATATGGGTAATCTCTAACGGGACACATTTTTTAAATTCTTGAAAATAAATATTTAATTTCGAGAAGAGTTTTTTCTTTTAACATGTAAAGGATCACGAAGTACACGATTGCTGAAATGCCAATATTTACGATCACATGAAGGCCCAGAGTATTTAGCGTGAAAGCGATTGCGCCCATCACAACGGCCGAGAATGTAATCTTTTTAAGGTGGCGCAAAGTGTCGTAATTATTAATTTGTTTCGTTAAGCGCCAAAGCAGGCCTTGAAAGAGCGCTTGAGCAAGCACGGTAGCAATTGCGGCTCCCAAGGCGCCATAGAGCGGAATTAGTATTCCGCAAAAGACCACGTTTGCGAGTGAGCCCGCAAGAACGATCATGGGGCTTCTTTTTTGCTGGTCGTAGACCATTATGTAATTAGCGAAATGAGCGGAGAGAAAATTAGTAAAAACCGTAAATAAAAGCGCTTGGAAAATTGGTGCCGCCGCCCCATAGGATGCGCCGTAGAGAAATCGGATTATGCTTTGAGCCAAAATAATCCCACCGGTTGCGAGAGGGATCGCGAGAAGAAGAGACATAGCGACACCATTTTCCATAAGCTCCTTAACCCTTTCGTTATTTTTTTGGCCGACAAACCTCGCAAATACAGGGTAGAGACTAGCGGCTAAAATTGCCGGAAAAACATAAAGAAGTTGAACAATTTTTTGACCTGCCGAATAAAGACCAACGTCCTGCGCTGTTTTGAAAAATCCGAGCATAATAATATCAACGTTCAGCATCAAAACACTTGTCAAGGAAACTAGAGCGATGGGCCACGCTAAAATGAGAATCGGCTTCAAGAGTTCTTTTTTGAAGCGGCTTAGAATGGACCTCAATTCATGCCTAAGAAGGAATACCGCGAGCAATGTTCCTGTACCAGCGCTTAAGGCATAGGTCGTGACCAATGCTCCTGCGGTTGGTATTTTTCGCAAAATAATAAAACCAAAAATAGTGATAGCGACATTTGTAACCGTGGTTATGAGCGCCTCAAGCTCCATTTTTTCCTTTGCTCTAAAGAACGCGGACGCAAACTCTCTTAGTCCATCAAAAGCGACAAGAATTGCCGCGAGAGGAAGAAGCACCTTGGCCTCTTCTATTTTCGAAAAATGAGGGGCCAGAAAAATTATTGCTAATGCCGTAAGAGCAAGAAATGTGGCTTTAATCCAAAATATAGTCGCGAAATAATTAATTGCCTCATCAGGATTTTTAGCCGCTTCTTTGGTAAGAATAGGATTAAGACCGACGTCTACAAATATTGAGAAAAATCCGGCGAGCCCTAAGACGTAAGAAAAAACTCCGTACTCTCCAGTACCCAAGACTCGGGCGGCATAAATTATTACGAGCGATCTCAAAAGACGGGTGCCTATCTGGCCAACCGTGAGCCAAAAAATATTTTTAGCGACAGTTTGTCGCGTATTCCTATTATGGAGTAGTAGTGTTTTGATCCTACTTAACATACGAAGTGAATATGTATTTTATTGTTTTTAAAATAATTTTTAAGTCCAGCAGGAGTGATCTGTTTTTTACGTAGTACGCGTCATAACGAAGTTTTTCATAAGCTTCTTCAAGGGATGCGCTTGGGCGATAGTTAATCTGTGCCCAGCCGGTTAACCCCGGCTTTATCACATGGCGCATGTCATAATAGGGAAGTTTTCGATATTGATCTACGAGCTCTATTCTCTCAGGCCTTGGACCGGTAAATGAGATATTACCTTTTAACACATTGACGAGTTGAGGAATTTCATCGAGGTGAGAAAATCTCAAAAATTTTCCGATAGTTGTCAGACGATTATCGTTTTTTTCCGTCCAAAGCGGTCCGGAATTTCCTTCGCGCATGGTGCGGAATTTATAAACTTTGAATACCATTCCATTTTTTCCGGTGCGCTCTTGAGAAAAAATTACCGGACCCCGTGAGGAAACTTTTATAAGCGCCCCAACAAGGAGGGCTGGTAAAAAGAACGCGATGCTAAAAATTACTCCTAAAAATAAATCAAGCGCACGCTTTACGCTGTCATAAATTGGTCGCCGCGTTGTAACGTTTTCGATAAACCAGCTTTCCTCAAGTTCTTCTAGGGGAATTTTTTCAAAAACCATTTCATAGAAATCCCAAAAGTTAATAATCATCACTTCCTTGGAAAGAAGTTTTTGCACGATTACGCTCGCCATTTCTTTGGTAAGATGGGACTCAGCAATTATTACCATCTCAACCTTTTCTTCTTTTGCGCGACTCGAGGCCGTCTCAAGCGATGAAGCGGAGAGTTCTTTGTACCAAAAAGCAACGCGATAACCAGCATGCGGATTTTGTTTAAGAAACTCAACCGCTTCTTCTACAAGTGAGGTCGTACCGAAGATAACTATGGGAATAGCCCCGCTTACAAAAATATTGAGTGTCGCTCGCCTAAAAATAAAACCTATAAATATGAATACTGCGCCAAAGATTAAAAGATTTGTTTTTGGAGTTAGCTCAAAAAAGCTTCCAAAAAGATAGAAAGCGATCATTGAAGCGATTAGCGCAACCAATACCGATATTGTGAGCGTGCTCAAAAGCACGGCCCGACTTCTAAATGTGTGGGGGCGGTAGAGATTCGCGAGGTAAAATATAAAGATCCAAAGAAGGAAAATAATCGAAAATGGCACAAAATGATCTTGAACTTTTCCTAAAAAACCGCGTAGCCCATACCGAATAACCAACATTAAGGCCAAAGAAAGATAAAGCGCCAAAACATCGCCTATTAAAATAAGGACTTTTTTAGCCCATAACATATACCCTCATATTACCGTCTAGCTGGTCCAAAAACAATAAATCCGCCTAAAATTAGGCGGATTTTTCACTTATTATCTAATACCATAACCAAGAACAATTTCCTTTATAGTTTCAAAACCACTTCGTCCCGTTCGTGAGAATTCGCGCTCTTCTAGTTGGCATGTCCTGCCCCCTGCGGATCCAGGCCTTGGTTCAAGCACGTTCCACACCGCAACATCTTTTCCAAAAATGTTAACAGTGTAAGCTTCGGATGTTAAGATGCCCCTACGCAATACGCCCCCATCATAATACGAAATTTCTTGGAAAATCCTTCCTTCCGTGTCTCTCATGATTGCTTTGTACATTCCAAAAAACGGTAACTTCTTTTCAATAAACTTTAGGAATGGCCGGTCGAACGGTACAAAATCAATAATCTTGTCGGCGATGATCGCGATCAAGACTATTATCAATGTTCCGATCGCAATACCGATCAATCCATCGGTAATCTTTGGGCCCGGTATTTTTTCTGCTTCTAGAGCGGCTAAAAAGAAGATTTTGGAAAATACAAAATAAATAATCGCTATAGGAAGAGCGACAAGGATTCCTCTTTTTAGCTTCGCAGAAAAAGAGCGCTTCAATTTTTCTCCCGCGAAATGTACTTACCTTAAAATGCCAGAAATAGATGATTTGTCAATAAGAGGCTCTCTTAGGAAATACAACAAAGCAAGATACAGCATTACCGCAATACATATATTAAAAATCACCGGCACACCTAAGGTTTTTAATAAAAACACCCCAATGCCCATAAATGTTGTAGCGATAATTATTTTTTTAAGGTTATGGAAAATTTCGAAACGGTTTATTGATTTCATTTTTCTCCACAAAAATAGATTCATAATGATTTGCGAAACGATGGTTGCAAGCGCGGACCCGGGCCCGCCATAGTGAGGAATTAGTATGTAATCAAGAATGGCGTTAATTATGAATCCGACAGAAACTGATTTCATGAAAAAACTTTGGCTATTGTAAGCAAAAATTGAGTTCGTCATCACGTAACTTGGGAATACTATAATCACCGTGGTAATAAGAAGCGCGAAAGAAATAATTGCCGGTCTAAATGGCTCGCCAAAAAGTAGGATGATAATCTGATCTGAGAGAAGAACTCCGCCGATTGCGATCGGGATCGCCAAGAGAAAAAGCGACTTTAAAGTTTTTTCAAACACAGCTCGAAACTTATCGTTGTCCGCATGAGCGAGTCTCGAGAGTACGGGGAAAACACTTGCGGCGAGAAATGTGGGAATAAGGTACAAGAGCTGTACTGGTCTTTGGGCTGCGGAATAAAATCCAACGTCGCTCGCGCCCCTTAGCCAGCCCAACATTATGGTGTCGACCGTGATCATTAAGCTTCCAAATACGCCGGTTAGGGCAAATGGCCAAGCTTCTCTTATAATGGGTCCGATCAACTTTTTATCAAATTTTTCCAGAAGGTTTCTGAAGTGATGGCGAAAAATCCAAAAAGACATAAGCGTGCCCGCAAGTGATCCTAAGGTGTACCCAATAAGCAAGCTTTTTGAAGATACGTCGAGAACTATAAATAAAATTCCCAAGGCAGTGATCGCTATATTTGTGAAGACTGCTATCAAGGCCTCAACTTGCATTTTTTCCTCAGCGCGGATAATGCCCGTATTAAAATCTCTTAGCGAATCAAAGACTATAAGCAATCCCGCAATCGGTAGGAGCGCAACCGCTTCCGGTATGTTTAAAAATAACGGTGTTACAAAAAGAACAAGAGCTAGGCTTATAAAGAGGAGCACTATTTTAATTGCAAGCGATGCCGATATGTACGAACCTAAACGTTCGGGGTTTTTAGAGCCCTCTCGCGTTAAGGTTCCGGTGATACCAATGTCCTGAAACGTGGTAAAGAAAGCGGCGAGGCCTACTACGTAAGAAAAGACACCGTATCCGTAAGAACCCAAAGCCCTAGCTACATATATAATAAGAAGCGCTTTGATAAGGCGGCTCGCGAAATTTCCGAAACCTAACCAAAATGTATTTTTGATAATGGTTTGTTTCGGCGATATATTTAAAAAAAGTAGCTTCTTGAGTTCTTGAAAATTGACTTTCATGGCGTTCTTGCTTAAGATTCTACCATTGGGGCGCGAAGAATAAAAATAAGAAATATTTAAATGATCGAAAACCAAGAAAATACGAACCAAGACAATGCGCAGACTCAACCAAATCGAGATTACTTTCTACCTGCTAGTATTTTGATTGCGGCGCTTCTTGTTTCCGGCTCGCTTGTTTGGAGCGCTGGGAAACGCGCAACCGTTTCAGATCTTCAAGGCAATCTTGGCGCATCCGTAAATAATAACGTGGGAGCTACTGGATCGGTAACTCTCCGTCCCTTTAGTAGCGACGATCATGTTTTTGGAAATCCTGACGCTTTGGTAAAAGTAGTAGAGTTTTCAGATCTCGAGTGCCCTTTTTGTAAACAGTTTCATAGCACGATGCAGAAAATTATTGCGGATTATAAAGGACAAGTTGCGTGGGTTTATCGCCATTTCCCGATCGACGAACTTCACCCCAAGTCTCGTAATGAAGCGTCGGCGTCGGAGTGTGCAAACGAGATTGGAGGGAATCAAAAGTTTTGGGATTACGTAAATCGAATATTCGAGATCACGCCATCAAATAACGGATTAGATCCGGCAGAGTTGCCTAAGGTTGCTCTCGAGATCGGTCTCGATAAAGCAAAATTTGCTTCGTGCCTCGCAAGCGGTCGCTATGCTGACAAGGTGTCAAAAGATATTTCTGATGCGCTTGGCGCAGGAGCTCGGGGCACGCCATATTCTGTTGTTCTCGGTAAAAAAGGAAAGCAATACGTAATTAACGGAGCTCTTCCTTACGCAGAAGTAAAAGCAATTATTGATCGGGCGCTTGAGTAAAATCGGGGGTTTTACTTAGATTGAGCAGGGACGGATAGCGATTCGCCTCTTTTTAGGTTCCGGATTCGCGTTATAATTAATATGTAAAAACCATATGAAGTGGAACCACTGGACAATTTTTGGATTGGGCATATGGCTGATTCTCTCGCCTTGGATATTGGGGTTTTCGGGACTTAATTTGGTTGTGTGGAACAACTTAATGGTCGGAGGTCTCGTCGTAGTGTTTGCGCTCTGGAATTTTTCAGAGCCATTAGACAAATAAAAAATGACAGTAAAGATTTATACAACTCCGAGTTGCGTCTATTGCAAGATGGCAAAGGATTTTTTTAAGACCAATAACGTTAATTACGAAGAATATAACGTTGCTGAAGACGATCGCGCGCGCGAAGCAATGATTGCAAAGTCGCATCAGTTGGGCGTTCCGGTGATTGAAATTGGTAGTGAGGTTTTTGTTGGTTTTAATAAGGGAGCGATTGCGAAGGCGCTCGGCGTCAAATAAAAATTAACCCCTAACCGATAACAAGCTTAGTTTAGTTATTTGTTATAAGTAATTATGATTTACGATTTGATTATTATCGGTGGTGGTCCTGCCGGAGTAGCGGCTGGTGTTTATGCCGCGCGGAAAAAGATCAAGACTGTTCTTGTGACCGATTCGTTTGGCGGGCAATCGCTTGTCTCCGCGGATATTCAGAACTGGATTGGCGCAAAATCAATTTCCGGTTTTGATTTGGCGAAGTCTTTAGAGGAACATCTGAAGGCGCAAGAAGATATTGAAATTATTGAAGGTGATAAGGTGGCGAGTATTTTACTAACCGAAGACGCGAAGGAGACTCGGCCGACTTTTAAAGTTACAACCGAAAGCGGTAAAACGCTTGAAACAAAAACAGTGCTTGTTGCAACAGGTAGTCGCTATAAGCGGCTCGGTATTCCTGGTGAGGATAAGTTCGACGGCAAGGGGGTGGCCTGGTGCAGTACTTGCGACGCACCAATTTTTAAAGATATGAGCGTGGCAGTTTTGGGCGGTGGTAATTCTGGCCTCGAAGCCGTTCACGATCTTTTGCCTTACGCAAAAAATATCATACTTATTCATCGAAGCGATGTTCTAAAAGGCGATCCGGTGCTAGAAGAGCGAATTTTACGCGAATCAAAAGTAACCGTTATTCTTAATGCCGAACCTAAAGAAATTTTAGGAGAAGAGACGGTATCGGGCTTAAAATACTTCGATAAAACTTCAGGCGAGACAAAAGAATTGAAAGTGCGGGGTGTATTTGTAAAAATAGGCCAGATGCCAAACACCGAGTTTTTGGGAGACTTGGTAAATAAAAATGAATGGGGCAGGGTTGTAATTGATCACAAGACTCAAAAATCCAACACTCCTGGTATTTGGGTTGCAGGAGATTCGAGCGATGTGTTATACAATCAGAACAACATCTCGGCGGGAGACGCCATAAAAGCGGTTTTAAATATTTACGATTACTTAAAAACGACTCGTAATTAGTAACTGTATTTTTGCCACCTTAGCTCAGCTGGTAGAGCAGTGCTTTCGTAAAGCAAAGGTCCCCGGTTCGAATCCGGGAGGTGGCTCATAAATTGAATATAAAACCATATGAAACCAGTAATTTTCGCAATTTTAGCAATAACTCTTTACGCATTAACTTCGGTTGTTGTTGAACAAAAACTTGGGAGGTTTAGCAATCTTGCGTTAACCTTTCTTTTCACTCTTCCTTTCATCCCTCTGTCTCTGATCTTTTTGTCGAGCTCGAAGCTTCTTAATGAAGAGCCTGTTTTCCCAAAGGGAGGATATTTTTGGTTAACAATGCTATTGGGAGCAATTTATTTTTTAGCCGATTATTTTTATATTGGAGCATTCACTTCTGGTGGAAATGTTATTACCATAGCAACAATACTTCTTTTGGGTCCCGTTATTGTTTCTATTTTTCGGCACTTTTGGGTCGGTGGTTATCCCAACACCTATCAATTTCTAGGTTATATTTTGGTAGTAATAGCGGTTTTACTTATTACAAAAGGATCTTTTTCTAGCGTCGGTTTGGAGTAAAAATGAATTACAATCCTAACACCGTTACAATTTCTGTATTAGCGGGCGCAGGCGGGGATGATGCTAAAGACTGGGCAAAAATGATTCTCCGGATGTACTCACGTTACGCCGATATTAAAAAATGGAAAAAAGTTTTTGTGAACGATACAACACTAGAAATTTCGGGTGTTGGGGTTTATGACCGGTTAAAAGATGAGTATGGCGTGCACCGGCTTGTGCGAATCTCTCCATTTGACGCAAAAAAATTACGACACACTTCGTTTGCGCTCGTTGAGGTTTTACCCGACTTGCCCAAGGTAGACGAATCCAAAATCCAAATACCCGATAGAGATTTAAAAATTGAGTTTTCTCGTGCCGGGGGGCCAGGCGGCCAGAATGTAAACAAAGTTGAAACGGCAGTGAGAATCGTACACCTACCGACAGGGCTCGTTGCCTCGTCTCAAGTTGAGCGCTCGCAAGCCGCAAACCGCGAAAAAGCGTTAAAACTCCTCAAGGCTAAACTTGTGAAAGTAATGGAAGAGCGTCACGAAAAAGAAATTGGTAACTTGCGGGTAAAAGTTGCGCCCGAGTGGGGGCACGAGATCCGTTCTTATGTACTTCACCCATATAAGCAAGTAAAAGATCATCGAACCGGGCTTAAGATTTCAAGAGTTGAGGAGGTTTTGGAAGGAAATCTTGATCTATTGACAAAGTAGAAGATGCGGTGTACAATTGCAAGCAGAACACTAAATTATCTGGCCGCAGTTTTTGGGTTACATCGGTATAGCAAATCTCAAGCATATTTTTCGGTTTAGTTATATTTTAGAGTGCGATCCAAAAACTGCGGCTAGATGAAGCGCAGAGACTGGCAAACCTAGAGCTCTCGCAATTCTGCGTGGACGATAGGTATGCCAAAAAACCAAGGAGTTCGTCATGACGAAAGTCGCCGACGATGCGATGCTGGGCAAAATCGCCCGGCAGCAGAACGATCTTTTCCGCCGGGTGCGGGAAGGGTTGGATCCTGACCTCGTATCCCGAGGCTTGCAGAAGCTCATCGAAGGCCATTTCGACGGTGTTGGGGCGGGCCGGCTTCTCACTGTGGACTACTCGGTTCGGCCCTCACTGGTGAGGCTCGAGGTCGTCGAGCATCCGGATCGAGGAGACACGGCCGTGATCGACCTCTCGAAGGTCGAGCGCGTCCTTACTCTCAAGTTCGGCGAGAGCTCGGTCGGAGGTGAGGAGAACCTCCGCCGCTTGAAAGTGCGAGCGAAAAAGGCCGGCGAGACTCTCCTCGACGTCCGCGTTCTCGAGGAACTCCACGCTCACCCCCACCTCATTCCCGAGGAATGGAAGACCGGCGTCACCTACTTCTGGGGAACCATCTTCCGCGGCGCGGTCGGCGGTCGCTCTGTCCCGTGTCTCATCTGGGGTGGCGGGCGGTGGCGCTGGGGCTGCGGCTGGCTCGAGGGTGGCTGGGGCTCGCTCGGGTTCGCGGCCGTGCTTCGCAAGTAGCGCTTGGAGCTTCGACACTTGGATCTCTTTAGATCCTTGAGCTTGATTTTCCGAGCGTAGCATCAAACAAGTCCTCGTGTGCAGATAATCGCACACGAGGACTTTGTACTTTTTATAATCTGATAGAATAAATTTGGTATTAGGCGAATATGCGGGCAACTAAGGTTTCCTGCTGCCGAATCCAGTATCCGTGCGCCGAGAGTATTTCTAACTAAGGTTTGAAATAGGGTGGCACACGAAGAAACTTCAAAAATGAAGCTACTTGGTGCGATCCATTAGAGCATTTTAGATGCTGAATAAGATTCAACTCTGAGAGTATTCGAAGAGTGGTGATTTAGATGATGTTTCGTACAATTCCGCGACGCGAACGGCAATCGCTCTGTCCCGTATCTCATCTGGAATGGCAAGCGGTGGAACTGGAACTACAACTGGCTCGAGAATGACTGGAACTCGAACAAGTTCGCAGCCGTGCTTCGCAACTCGCTTCACTTCTCTTCCAATCTTTTATTGGGAGAGTTTTTTATAAGCTGGCCGCTCCAGCCCCCAAGCATTCTACCAATCTCATTTATTGGTGCGGAAATCACGATATATTTTTTATTATCGAGCGATTTTGTTTCCCAAAGGACCATAAGTAATATCTTTAAAGTATCTAACTTTCTAATTGCTATTCGCACATAGGGCTGTTTTTCTTCACGCGAAAGAAAGCTTGCAATCGCAACCGCCTCTATGATTTCAACAAAAAGCGTATCAATTTTCTGGCCTAAGGAGTGTCGGTGAATTTTTGGTAGTTTCTGATAATATTCGTACCAAAGTACATAAGCACTTTTCAATTTTTGAAGTAGAGGCAAAAGCCGTTCCGTGGGGGGGGGGTTAAATGGTTGATTTTCTTTATAAGTCATGAAAAAACAATTTGATTTGAAATTTGAAGATATTGTTTCAGTAGAAAATTTGCTACTTGCGTGGACTGAATTTGTGCGTGGCAAGCGAGGGAAAATAGATGTTCAAGAATTTTCACTCCGCTTAATGGATAACATTCTATTACTCCACGAAGATTTAATCAATAAAACCTACAAGCATGGAGCATATAAAGCCTTTAATATCTCTGATCCAAAACCAAGAAATATTCATAAAGCCACTGTTCGCGACCGCCTTTTACATCACGCAATCCACAGGATTTTATATTCCTTATTTGAAAAAACATTCATTGCTGATTCTTTTTCTTGTCGTTTGAAGAAAGGTACGCATAAAGCCATAAATCGCTTCTGTTCCTTCGGCCACCAGGTCAGTCAAAACAATACGATAACTTGCTGGATTCTGAAGTGTGACATCAAAAAGTTTTTTGCAAATATTAATCACGAGACATTGATCGGGACTCTTAATCAATACATACCGGACGGAAATATTATTTGGCTTCTTCGGGAAATCATAGAAAGCTTCAGCTCAGAGAGACCGAGTATTGGTTTACCGCTTGGCAATCTTACCTCTCAACTCTTCGTGAATATTTATATGAATGAGTTTGACCAGTTTATGAAACACAAACTCAAAACCAAGTATTATTTAAGATACGCCGACGACTTTGTGATTTTTTCAAAAGACAGAAATTGGTTGGAGCAACTTATTCCGCAAATCAAAGACTTTCTCATCAAAAAATTAAAACTTGAATTGCATTCTCACAAAGTCAATATCAAAACCTTAGCTTCTGGCGTTGATTTCTTGGGCTGGGTTAATTTTCCAGATCATCGGGTTTTGAGAGCCACAACGAAAAAGAGAATGATAAAGAGAATTAAAGAAAATCCCAGGCTAGCAACGATTAATTCATATGCGGGGCTTTTGAAATGGGGGGATACTTATAATTTGAGAAAACAACTTGATCCCTTCTTATAAAAAAGCTAAAATAATAGAATCCATGATCGTTTTTCAAAACATTACCAAAAGTTATAACCACGGTGCTCAGTCCGTTGCGCTTGATAAGATCAGTTTCAAAATTCAGCCGAATGAGTTTGTTTCGGTTGTGGGCCGCTCCGGCGCGGGAAAGTCCACGATCGTCCGCCTTTTAATAGGGGAAGAAAAGCCGACCAAGGGTCAGATTTTTTTTGGCTCATACGAGGTAAACAAGTTGCGCTCGGGCGAACTCCCCGAGTTTCGTAGGCACCTTGGAACTATTTTTCAAGACTTTAGATTACTAACAAGAAAAACCGCCTTTGAAAATGTTGCCTTCGCGCTTGAGGTAGAGGGAAGGCCGCAGAAAGAAATTAACGAACTCGTCCCTCAAGTTCTTGATATGGTGGGGTTAAAAGACAAAGCGTTTAATTTTCCCACACAGCTCTCGGGTGGCGAAAAGCAGAGAGTCGCTATTGCTCGCGCGATGATTAATAGGCCGGATGTAATTATTGCCGACGAACCGACCGGAAATCTTGATCCGTTTAATACTTGGGAAGTAGTGAAACTTCTTATGAAAATCAATGAGCTTGGGAGCACGGTAATTTTGGCAACGCACGACAAAGAAGTCGTAAACAGCCTAGGTCAACGCGTTATTACCTTGGATGGCGGTAAAGTTGTTCGCGACGAAGCGCATGGAAAATTCATCATAGGATGAACTAATAACTCACAACTTATAACTAACTACGGTACAATTAAATTGGCATGCTAGTAACACTCTCAAGAATTATTAAATATGGCTGGCAGGCATTTTTGCGAAGTGCATGGCTTAGCATTTCAACGATAAGCGTAATGTTTCTCGCGAGCATCGTTTTCGGCGGATTAATTCTTTTTAATGTGGTGGCAACCGGCGCCATCACCTCGCTTCAAGACAAGATTGATATCAGCGTCTATTTTAAAAGCAACGCGACCGAAGATTCTGTGCTAAATATTAAGCGCTCGCTTGAGGGTCTCGAAGAAGTAAAGTCTGTCGAATATATTTCTCGAGAAGAAGCGCTTGCAAACTTTAAAGCTCAACATGCGAATGAAGAGGTTATTACTCAAACCCTTGGAGAGCTTGATGAAAACCCGCTCCTTTCGTCTTTGAATGTAAAAGCAAAAAATTCTAAAGAATATGCTACGATTGCGAATTATCTTGAGTCCGCAAACTTAAAAGATTTGGTTGAAAAAGTAAGCTATGCCCAAAACGAAGTGGTGATCAATCGTCTGAACAAACTTGTCGATACCGTAAAGCGTGGCGGGTTTATCCTCACGATATTTCTCGCCTTTGTTGCTGTCATGGTTACCTTTAACACTATTCGGCTTGCGATCTACTCAAATAGCGAGCAGATCAACGTAATGCGGCTTGTCGGTGCCTCAAACAGTTTTATCCGCGGACCCTACATAGTTGAGAGTATTATCTATGGCGTGGTTGCGGCAGTGCTAAGCATTCTCGTGCTCATTCCGATTATTGGTTTTGCCACGCCGCACGTGGTAAGTTTTATCCCTGCGGTCAATTTGAAAACTTATTTTAAAACTCATTTTTTCTCTTTGTTTTTTTACCAGCTACTCTTTGGTATTGGTATTGGTATTATCTCATCTGTAATCGCAATCCGAAGGTATCTCCGCGCTTAGGCTAAAACAAAAATCCCCGATTATGGTCGGGGATTTTTTTACAACACTCCAACAAATTTTTCGTGGGCAAGTTGTATTTCTCTTTCCGCATCCTTTTTATCAAAGAATCCGATAATCTCTATTTTCTTTTTTTTCTGGCGAGCCATTTCATGCGCCGCAGCCAAAATTCCATTCGCAATATCTTTGGGGATCTTATCAATGTTGTTCCAATCCGGAAGCAGGTGGTGTCTCTCCGGAAGAGCAATGACTTTGTGATCATCTACGCCGCGGTCTTTTAGTTTCAAAATTCCCAGAGCGACCGATTTAACCACATTGCCTTGCGGAATCGGCGTTTCGCCAAGGAGAATAACGTCAAGATGATCGCCGTCCTCCGCGATTGTTTCAGGTATAAGTCCGTAACTCCACGGATAGGTATATCCGTCACGGAATTCAAACTTCACAACAAAGGCTTGTATCTTATCGTCAAGTTCTGTTTTTAACTTACTGCCCTTGGGGATTTCAACGACTACGTTGAAGCTTTGTGCCGTACCAAATGGGATTTTTTTCAAGTTCATAGGTTTGATCACTCCTGTTTTCTAGAATACTAGAGAGAAGAATATCAAAAGATTTTTGTTTTAGCAATGCGCGCGAGCTATTTTAGAATCTCCCCGTATTCTTTGCGAATTTTCTCTACCTTGGGAGTAATGACAAATTGCGAGTATGCCTCGTCCGGATGTCGGTTATAATATTTTTGATGATATTCTTCCGCGGGATAAAATTTCTTGAGCGGCTTAAATTCGGTTACGACAGTTCCCTCATATTTTTTTGATTTCTCAAGTTTCGCCGCATAATCTTCCGCTTCAATGCGCTGACTTTCTGTTTCGTAAAGAATGATAGATCGGTATTGCGTTCCGGCGTCGTTGCCTTGGCGATTCAGGGTTGTTGGGTCGTGACTTGCGAAAAAAATATCAAGCAGTTTTTTGAAAGAGAGAACCCTAGGGTCGTACTCGATCTTAATCACTTCGGCGTGGCCGGTGCTCCCGCTAGAAACTGATTCGTAGGTTGGGTTTGGTGTTTCGCCACCGGCGTAACCTGGCGTCACCGCAAGAACTCCTTTAATTTCTAGAAACACCGCTTCGGTGCACCAGAAGCAACCCCCACCAAAGGCGACCGACCCTTTCGATTCCATAAGCTTATTCTAGGAGAAAAAAGAAAATAAAAATACCGATATCGTTTCGGTCTAGTTATTGCGCTTATTAGGCATTATCATATAAATAAATGCCTCAAGAGCTTATTCTTTATATTACAAAATACGGTTACCTTACGATTTTTTCGCTCGTTTTTCTGCAAGAAATCGGCGTGCCTAACCCCGTCCCAAATGAACTTGTTTTGCTTTTTTCGGGCTACCTGGCCTTTACGGGGGTGTTTAGCATTGCGTATCTTTTTGGCGTAGTTGTCGCTGCCGATTTTTTAGGTACGGCGCTTCTCTATGTTATTTTTTACCATTTCGGGGAGGATTTTTTTGCCCGCATGCCTCGATGGTTTCCTTTGAAGAAAGAAAAACTTGATCGGATTAGGGAGTCAATTAATAAAAAAGGATGGTGGGGGATTTATCTCGGTCGTTTACTGCCGTACGTGCGGGGCTACACATCTGTTGTTGCCGGACTTTTACGCATACGCCCTAAAAAGTTTTTATTCGCGGTATTTTTTTCAGCAGTAACGTGGAGCGGGGGGTATGTTATTGTCGGTCGGCTCTTGGGTAAAAAGTGGGAAGACGCGGCTCAAAAATTCGGAAACATTAACCAAGTTGTGGTATTCTTCGTGCTTGGACTACTTCTCTTATATGTCACCCCAAAACTTTACAAAAAGTTAAGAAGGAAGGAAGTTTTATAAAAGCTTGAGTCACGCCTGCCACGGTAGGCGGGTGGCGATGTTGGAACATTTCTTAAGTCGGAAATGGCTAAATAAGACAAATAATATACTAAAAATGTTGAATTTAAACATGGGGATAATTTCCATACCCATTCTTGCGGGGGGGGGTAAGCTTAATTAAAGAGAATAATGCTTACTCGATTTATAACGTGGTTGGCTCACGCTACATCTCCTACAAACCGCTTCCGGTGGTTTAATACCCTTTTTATTTTAGTCTTCTTTTCTTTGCCGATCATTGTTCTTTCCGCAATAAGTTATACGAAGATTTATGGCGAGCTTACAAACCGCGCATTTGCCAGGAGGCAAGCGATCGTGCGCCCAGTATCTATCGCTTTGGAGGAACGACTTGATCGTATAGTTAATATCGGTTCTTCTTTCGCCGTCCATCCTCAAATCAGAGAAGCGATTTTTAATAAGAAGTGGGTTGAAGCTAATCAAATCTTGGATATTTTCAAGTCGGTGCTTAATGAGCCCTTTGTCGATCGCATCTTTCTTGCGGATGCCGAAGGTACCATTCGGGCAGCAGACACGCCTAGTCTTCCTGATGCGGTTGGGAAGAACCCCGTTTTAAGAGATTGGTATAAAGGAATAGTAAGTACGGGAAAGCCGTATGTTTCTGAGATATATAGGCGCAGTGAAGAACCACAATACAATGTTGTTGCAGTCGCTACTCCAATAAAAGACGAGAAAGGCGCCCTCGCCGGTGCAATTATTCTTCAAATTCGTTTGGATCACTTTTTGGATTGGTTGAAAGAGATTCCTATTGGTGAAGAGGGATTTATCTATGTGGTAGATCAGCGCGGAAAAGTTGTTGCTCATCCGAAGGTTAACTCGCAGAAGGACATGGTCGATTTCTCAAATATCCCCGCTATTCAGAAAATTAAACTAGGAGAGTATGGCGTTGAAATACAACAATACGGCACTTCAGATAAAAGAGAGGTAGTGGTTGCATACGAACCAACCTCTCGTTACAAGTGGGGTGTGATTTTAGAACAGCCATCCGAGAATGCTTTTGCGTTAAGATACAATACTCTAAGGATTATTTTGCTTGTTTATACTTTGATCTTCTTATTCAACCTACTTCTCGTCTGCTTGATTTTAAGAATCTTTGTTCATTACCAAGATCATCACAATTAGCGGAGCATATAAGTTTGCTACTGGCTGCCAGGCTTGGATTCGAACCAAGATACTCGGATTCAGAGTCCGAGGTCCTACCATTAGACGACCTGGCAATATTAGCTAGAAATTATTTTTCTGAATTCGTTACCCCCTTTAAGTTTTTTGAGATAATTTTCCCTTATTCTAGCTTTGCCTCTTGTATTGTATAACTCACTTTTCACTAACACAAAAGGAATTCTTGTCTTTGTCGATCTTACTCGGCCCCCGTTATGATTTTTAAGCCTTTTCTCAAGATTATCAGTTTGCCCAATATAATAACCATAATCTTTTAAGCTTTTCAGTATATAAACGGAATACATATTATTAGATATCCTATCCCGCCTTAGCGGGACCCCGCTTAGGCGGGGCCATTAGACGACCTGGCAATGGAAAATAATTACCTTCTGTATTACTATTAATACCGTATGAAGCGGAATAAATCAACGATTATTTGGATAGTTGTCGCGACCCTTCTTTTGGTTGTGCTTTTTGCTTACCCAAAACTTACCGCGCCCAAGAATAACAACGTCTCAAAAAATGATGTTCCTTGCCTCGTGCCAAACATTCCTCTAGTTCAGCATATTCACCCGCACCTTCAAATCTTAGTTGGTAGCAAAGAAGAGATAGTGCCCGCCGAGATCGGTTTGGGTGGTTCCTGCGAGCGCGCTCTTCATACGCATGCGACCGATGGCGTAATTCATGTTGAATCTCAAGACTCGCGAGAATACACACTAGGAGACTTTTTTAGTGTGTGGGGAAAATCAATTGCTCGCGATGGTTATGCGGTTGCGATTACCGCGGATGGAGAGCCCGTTTCAGATTCGGAAAACTTCAAACTAAGAGATGGGCAGAAAATAGTGATTACATATACGAAGAATTAAGCATAATTGCCCCGCAAACAATTTATTGGGCGGGGGGGGCGGAATGATGCGGGATGCTCAAATTTGTAGCAAAATTAATAGAATAAATTTAGACAAATATGGCAAAATACGAATTACCAAAACTTCCGTACGCTTACGACGCGTTTGAGCCGTTTATAGACGCGCGGACGATGGAAATACATCACTCGAAGCATCACGCGACCTATGTTGCGAAACTAAACGAGGCGCTCCTAAAAGAACCAAGCGTTGCGGAGAAACCTCTCGAAGAACTTTTGAGCAATCTTTCGTTAGTTCCAGAGTCAATTAGAAAAGCGATTCAAAACCATGGAGGAGGGCATTTTAACCACTCGATGTTCTGGAAAATTATGGGGCCTGTGGGGAGCGTTTCAAAAGAGCCGAGTAGCTCATTAGGAGACGCGATTAAATCCACCTTTGGAGATTTTGGAAAATTTAAAGAAACGTTCAGTAATTCCGCCGCAACTCTTTTTGGGAGCGGCTGGACTTGGCTTATCAAAGATCAAAGTGGAAAGTTAAAAGTTATAACGACTCAGAATCAAGACGCGCCCCTTAGCCAAGGATTAAAACCAATCATGGGTCTAGATATTTGGGAGCACGCTTACTACCTCAAGTATCAAAATCGCCGAATGGAATATATCGAGGCGTGGTGGAACGTAGTGAATTGGGCCGAAGCAGAGAAGAATTTTGGTGCCTGATAAAAATTTTATGAGCACTCTCGATAAAGATAAACCATTTTTTAGTAGAGAAGAAAACTTCGAAGAAAAAGAAAAAAAGAATCAAGAAATACAGGGATTAAATACACGGATAGAAGAGCTCCAAACCGAAAAAGAGCGTTTAAGAGAAGATGCCGCAGACGCCGATCAGGACAACAATACGGAAATTTATAATAAGGTTTACGATCGTACTCTTTTGATAGACGATGAGATTGAGCAGTTAAAAAAGAGGTTAGCTGAAATTTTATAAATTTCCTCCCAAAATATTTTTTGGCTTTTCTCCCTCAACTTGAATCGTTTTTAATTTTAACGCGTTGTTTTGAATTTCGGCGTCAAGAATCTTAACGCGCTTACCACTCATCATTGTCCAAACCCCCGGTTCTGGATTAAGCGCTCGAATTTTGCGAACCATTTCCTCCGGATCATTTTTTTCTAAATTTATAAAACCGTCCTCTGTTTTAAACTTTTGCGTCATTGTCGCGTTTTCGTGGTCTTGTTCTTTAAATAATACTGAATCTGTCTCGATTTTTTTATTCAACTCTAAAAAAGTTTCAGTGCCTAGATCAGCAAGTTTTTCTTCAAGGGTTAGATAGGTGTCGCGCCCTTCGATTGAGATTTCTTTTTGAAGCGCGATTGGTCCATGATCAACACGCTCATCCATCTGGTAAATCGTTACGCCAGAAATGTTCTCACCCGCAAGAATAACAGATTGAATAGGTGAGGCACCCCGATATTTAGGAAGAAGCGAGGGGTGGATGCCAAAAAACTTGGCAGAATCCAAAATATCTCGAGGAATAATTTTGCTATAGGCCGCAACGAAGGCAAAATTAATTCCGCCAAGTTTTTGAATCTCTAATTTCCAACCCCCGATTTCCAATTTTTCTGGCTGCCATATCGCTACTCCATGACGTTCGGCAAGCACTTTTGTGAGCGGTGGAGTAATAATATTTTTTCTGCCGGTTGGTTTATCGGGATTACAAACCAGAAGCGCGGGCGGATTCCCAGCCTCGATAAGATTCTCAAGGATTATTGCGGCAAATCTAGGCGTTCCAAAGAAGGCGTATCTCATTCTGATTATTATAGCTCAGAGAGATAACCATCTCACGGGCTACCCCGTGGGATTTTTTAATTATCCCATTGGGGTAAAATGAAGTTGTGACAACACCCAGAGAAGATTATTTAGAGCTTTTAAAAGAGCGCAAAAAAACCTCTCGCGCATACGTTCGCCATCAGTCAATAGGACTCGTGGTTGCGGATATACTTCACGATCGTGGTCACAAGACCCTTTATATGAAGCTCACGAAGGAATACGATCCGAATTTGGTTTTAGCGGTTGCAAAGGACGTTGCAGAAAGAATCGGTGTGAAAAATAAAGGGGCATACTTCATGAAAATATTCGGTGGGCTTAAAAAGCCGTTACCGCAACGTGTGCCAATTAAAAAAACCCTAATCCGGCCAAAACTAAAACAGCTAAAATTGCGCTTACGCGAAAGCAAATAACATGCACATATTCGTAGAGAGAAATAAAAAAGAAGAAGCTTTTTTGAGAAAGAAAGTTCCCGCTATTAATCTTGCAAAAGAAACAAAAAACTCCCTTCGCGATCTTGTCCGAGTGATGCGTAAAGAAATGAAGAGTGCGAATGGCATCGGACTCTCTGCTAATCAGATCGGTGTTTCAAAGCGGCTTTTTATTGCTGAAGTGCCGGATGAGCAGGGCCGTTTGAAGTTTTACGCGTTTGTGAATCCAGAGATTAAGAAAATCGCAGGAGATAAAGCGCTTCTTGAGGAAGGGTGTTTAAGCGTTCCGGAGAAATACGGATTAGTGGAGCGTTCGTATCGCGTTACGCTTGAGGCGCTCACGCTTGAAGGGAAAAAAGTAAAAGTAAAAGCGTGGGGAATACTTGCGCACGTTTTTCAGCACGAGGTTGATCACCTAAATGGCAAGTTATTTATTGATAAGGCAAAAGAAGTATTTAAGGCAGAAAAAGCAGAAAAAAAATCATGAAAGTAGCTATTTGTGGAAGTATGCAGTTTGGCAAAGACATGATTGAAATTAAGGATAAGCTTGAAGAGCTTAAATACGAAGTCGTGCTACCGAAGAATATTGACCAATACGTGAGTGAAGAGAAGAAAGTTGAAGACAAGTGGGCCAAAACCGAAGGAGATTTGTTTAAAAGTTATTTTGAGGAAATTAAGAAATCCGACGCTGTACTAATAGTTAACATCACCAAAAATAATGTCGAAAATTATATAGGAGGTAATGCATTTATTGAAATGGCTTTCGCGCACATTCTTAGTAAGAAAATTTATTTACTCAACCCCATTCCGCGTCTAAATTATACAGATGAAATAGAAGCTATGAATCCGGAGATTTTACTTGGCGACCTAACAAGGATACATAGGGAGTAAAATTGATTTTTCACCCCCTCTCTGGTTAAATAAAGGAGACGTCGCAATGAAATGAAGAAAATTTCTCTCCACACGAAAAAGTTTTTGTACGTATTTATCGCTACAGTACTCGTATGCGGTGTTTTTTATGGTGGGTTTAGATTAGGCATTGCTCGAGCGCCACATCCAGTTCAAAATGCTTCAAACAGTTCGGCTCTTGGCGATGCCGACTTCTCAACTTTTTGGGACGTGATAGAGATCATTAAAGACAAGTATTTCAAAGCGGAGAACGTAAAGGACCAAGACCTTGTATACGGTGCAATTAAAGGCGCTCTTGGCGCGCTAGACGATCCCTACTCAACATTTTTTAATCCGAGCGATGCAAAAAAGTTCAGCCAAGACTTGAGTGGTAGCTTCGGAGGGATTGGCGCAGAAATTGGCATTCGCAGTAATCATCTTGTGATTATTGCGCCATTAAAAGGTAATCCGGCAGAGGCAGCGGGCTTAAAGCCGGGAGATATAATTTTGAAGGTTAATGAAGAAAGTACGGAGGGCCTTAGTGTTGAGGCCGCGGTTAAACTTATTCGTGGCGAAACTGGCACATCGGTCAAGCTTTCGATTTATAGGGAAGGCTGGAGCGCGCCTAAAGATTTTAATATCATTCGCGCTGTTATTCAGGTACCAACCCTTGATTGGAGTATGGTGCCAGAGATAAAAACCGACGGAAAGCGAATCGCGTACTTTCATCTATATAACTTCAACGGAAATGTTCCCCAGATTTTCTTTAATGCGGCGCAACAAGCATTGTTCCAAGGCGCGCAGGGGGTAATATTTGACGTGCGGAATAATCCGGGCGGATTTCTCGATGTGAGCACTAATCTTGCGAGTTGGTTCTTGAAGCGTGGCGATGTGATTGTGGTAGAGCAGTTTCGCTCTGGAGAAAAGAGAGAATTTCGTGCAAATGGCAATAGTGCGTTTGCTAATATGCCAGTTGTAGTCCTTATGAATGGTGGCTCTGCTTCAGCTTCTGAAATTTTGGCGGGAGCACTTCGCGACAAGCGTGATGCGCTTTTGATTGGTGAGAAAAGTTTTGGAAAGGGAACCGTACAAGAAGTAGAAACACTAAAAGACGGCTCATCAATCAAGGTATCGGTTGCGCAGTGGCTCACTCCAAACGGTATTGAAATTAATAAAAAAGGACTCATTCCCGATATTGATATAAAAGCTGACGCGGAGAGTACTTCCACAAAAACAAACGCAGTTGATCCGGTGCTTGAAAAAGGTATTGAAGTATTAAAAGGCAAGATCAAGATTTCACCAAAAACGATTATTCTTTTTTAAAAACAAGAGCGCCGCGGAGATTTCCGCGGCGCCTTTCGATTCGCGCTAGTAGCTCAGGAGCTCCGTTACTTTGGGGTAGCGTTTTTGGAGGAGATGTAGCACCATGAGATAGGAGGCGAAGAACAGTATTGAGAGAGCACCACGCGTGAGGAAAAAAAGCGTGCTTTTCCATTCGCCGCCGTCCGCGAAGTTGAAAAAAATCAGCTCAAGACAAACGCACCCATACATAGCTACTAAAATTACGGCGGCACCAATGATCACGTGGAGCAACCGAACCAAGAAAACAGCTGTTTTCTTTCCCATCCCGCACCTCCGGTTAGAGTTTACTGTTACTTATTCTAGCACGATTAATTTTATTGTCAATATACGTTAATTTCATCATGCAAATAATTTTTCTATCTGATGTACGAGGGGTAGGTAAAAAGGGAGAGGTGAAGGAGGTAAAAGAGGGATACGCTAGAAATTTTCTAATTCCCCGCGGACTAGCGGTGGTGGGCACTTCTGATGTTCTAAAGAAACACGCCGTAGTACAGGCGAGAGCGGCAAAAGAAAAAGAAGCGCTTAGAGATGTACTTCAAGAAAAAGCATTAGCATTAAAATCAATCGATCTAAAATTCACAAGAAAATTCGGTAAAAAGGGAGAGGTGTTCGGCTCTGTTTCAAGGCACGAAATTGAAGAAATGCTTAAAGCAAAGGGTTTTTCTGCTACCGTTTTCTTGGAGAAACCATTAAAGACAAGTGGAGCCAAAGAAGTGGAAGTTGATTTTGGCGAGGGAGTAAAAGGGAGTGTGTCGGTTGTTATTGAGCCAGAAAAATGAAAAAACCGCCGAAGATTTTAGCGGTTTTCGCGAAAGAGTTTGAGAAGATTAAATTACCACCGAAACAACATTCACTTTCTTTTTAGACCTGTCAAAATTTACCTTTCTTTTTTGAGAAAATTTCACCATGCCGGTTTTTGAAGCATAAAGCGTGTCGTCGTTTCCGCGCCTTACGTTTTTGCCGGGGTAATACTTCGTACCACGCTGACGAATAATAATTTCGCCTATCGAGATTTTCTCGCCATCAGAAACTTTTACGCCGAGGCGTTTTGATTCGGACTCTCTTCCTAATTTAGTTGTACCCTTAGCTTTTGTATGTGCCATTTGTTAAATTACAATAATAATGTACCTTTATGTCTATGTCAATTCTAGACGAGCATCAAAAAAAGAAAGCATTTTTCGTACTCCTTAGTATCGCAGTACTTCTTCTTGCGATTAGTTTTATAGCTGGCTACTTTGCGGGGCATAGCGATAAGGCTAACCCGATTATCATTCAAAAAACATCGGACGGAGGGGGTTTAAAATAATCTGGTATAATTACTGATAATGAACAGAAAGCAAGTTCTTGTACTTGTCGCTCTTGTGGTTTTTGTGGCGCTTGGTGTTTTAGCTGGGATACTTGCTCGCGGCAAGAAAATTCCTGGCGGCATTATAAGTTACTCGACCAATCCGAAGGAAGGAGATGGAGCCTCAACGTCTCAAACTTACTATTCTCCAGAAGTACCATCAAATGCAACCCTTACTCCCACAAAGAATGAAGCGCCCGCTTCAACAAATAGCGAGCTTAATTCAAAAGCAAGATTTTTTAATATGATGGCAAGCCACGGCGGTTTTTCACCAAGCACTATTACGGTAAATAAAGGAGATACCGTGTATATTGATTTTACTGCTACGGATGGTGCTTACGACCTCGATATTCCATATCTCGGCGCTTACTTCTCTAAAGTTGATCAAGGTAAAACAAAACGATTACCATTTGATATTCCTTCAATAAGTGGAACATTCGTTTTTCAATGTCGAGATCATTGCCCTCTTGGTGGTGCGATCCGAGGATCCCTTGTCGTTCTCCCTTAAAAAATTATGAAAGAACAACTCAAAAAAATGCCATATAAAAAAATCGCCTCGATCTTTGCTTGGGGACTTGTCTTCTTCTTTATTGGTTACATAACCACTTTCGCGTTTGTTGGTCCGACATCAAACCCTCCGGGAGGTGGCGGAGCGATTTCTACGGATGCGAGTAATAACGTTGGTATCGGGACGGCGACGCCAGGAGAAGCTCTGTCGGTATTTGGAGTAGGAAAAACAATCGAACTCCGAAACAGCGCAACAACTCCGAGGGTTATGCGGACCTATGTTGATGCCACAAATCAAATTTTTGCCTTTGGCTCCAATGACGTCTTAAAAATCGGCAAGAGCGATCCGACGCAAAGCTTGTTTGTGGGCGGTTTTACTGAATATATGCGGATAGATACCGTTGGTAATGTTGGTATTGCGAATACTGCTCCGGGCGAAAAACTTGATGTTACGGGTAATACAAAAACGTCCGGTGCATTTATCGGTGCGCTCTCGGGTTCTATCTCGGCGGCGAATATAAGCCAAGGAGTTTTCGGTTTAAACTTGGGTACTTTTAATTACGCCTTTCCGGGCGCCTTAGCGGTCGGCGTTAACTCAACGGTTGGTCTTCAATCGAACAGTTTGTACGTGAATGGAAATGTGGGGATTGGGACGGCTACCCCATTAAGCTTGCTGCACCTTGTTCAGACAGTCACGTCTGACCCAAGGGGAATCGTGATTGATCAATACAGTTCAGACAGCTCAGCTCCTCAAATTAATCAAAGGAAGGCGCGCGGTACTGTTTCCGCCCCCACCGCTGTTCTTAGTAGTGACGTGTTGGGTGCGTACTTCGCTCGTGGTTACGACGGATCTGCTTTTTCTACCGTACAGGCATCTCTTAGAATGTATGCTGCTGAAAATTGGACTACTTTGGCACACGGAACATTTTTAACTTTAGAGACTACTCCGATCGGTTCAACCGCATTAGCAGAACGCGTCCGCATAGATGGCTTGGGTAACGTCGGCATCGGAACGACTAATCCGTCATACAAACTTGACGTAAATGGCACGCTTAGAGTTTCTGGCGTGTCCACCTTGTCGGGCAATATCGCGTTCGGTGGTCCGGCAATCACAAATTTAAACATGAACAACAATAATATTGTGGGTGTGAATAAGCTCACCGTTGGAACAATCGATCCTCTCTACGAAATTAGCGGAAAGAAATACTCATCCTACTCCTCTTCTATAGTAGGGGGGACGAAAGAAGAGCTTGTTGGTCGAGGAGAGATAAGAGGAGGAAGTTTCGAGATTGATTTTTCATCGGTTTTGGAGGGCTCTGATTTGTGGGTATGGCGACACGTGGTTGATTTTTCGCGCGACAGCGTTGACGTGCTTGTCACTCCGTATGGCGCTCCCGCACTTATCTACTACGTAATCGACGGCGAGAAAATTGTATTTCATTCGGATCGCAATACCGAGTTTTCTTACAGACTTATTGGCCGCCGTTTTGACTGGCGCGATTGGCCAACCCTCTCAAAAGATCAGAGTGAGAAAGCGAGTCTTATTATAGAGCAAAAATAATAAGGTCATGACCGAAACGCGGCGATCTTGGAATTCTCCGGAGTCGCGAAGGCGCATGGGAAAGAATTTCACCTTCACGATCAAGCTCATTGTATTTTCTTTTTTTATATTTATCGGAGCGTTTTGGATTTCTCAAATATTTTTTTCTCTGCTTCAAAAATATCAAGCTTTAAGAGAGATTAAATATATCCCTAACGTAGCGCGTGTAGAGCCTACCACCTCTACCCCCCAAGGAGAGGGGCAACACGTGATTTTTTCGCCGCCACTAGAAGAAGAGGATCCCAGTCTCTTGCCGTCAAGCTTCACTGATCTTTTTTCAAGCTTGGTTTATATAAACTCCGTTTCTCCAGAGATAAAGTATGAAAAAGAATTAACAGCTTTTTCTTTCTATTCTTCAAGCACTTTTTCGGTGAAAGATTGGCCGTTTTTTATTTCATCGGCAAATCTTAATAATTATGAAGCGAGTGTCGTGAAGGCGCGGATAAGTGAGGTGGACATGAATATTGAGCATGGAGAGGTGGTCTGGCTTCTTTCAAATGACGGAATTTCCTGGTCGCGGGTAAAAATGGGGGAGTATTTTAAATTTCCTCGCCCCGAAGGTAAAAAGCTTTTCTGGCGGGCAGAATTTTATCCTGGGCCAAAAAAAGAACTAAAATTCTTCTTCGACCGAATCTTAATCGACTATCTGGTGAAGTTTTAATTTTTTACGAAAAATTTATAATAACGATTTGTCTCAAAAATGAGGCTTATACATTATTTTTGAGGAGGGGTTATAAAATAAACATCGGCATCATTAGTGGTTTCGCGCATTTGACAGATAAGCCATATTTTTATTATCATGGGGTTTAATCCTGGTCCATGGATACAAACACTACTCTCCCTGATCAAATAGCTCCTCGAGGCGCCACCCCTAAGAGATTTAAGTTGGTCGTCGGACTTTTTATCTTTTTTGTCGTTGCGATCGTAGTAACGATTATCGCTCGGGCCTATGAAAAATGGTACGGAATGAATGAGATCGAAAAGATTTCACAACAATTGAGACAATACGAAGAGAGGGTTTATAAAGAAGGAAAATAAACAATCCCCTTACCTTTCAGGGTATAAAGTAGAGACTCCATATCTCTTAATTCACCTTCCGCGATACCCATACCCTTTGAGTCTGGCTTACGAGATAAATGGTTGTCAATTTCTTTAATGACAATCTTCATTTGATCATCTAAATTCATAACCTTAAATTACGCTTAATTCGTACAAAATTGCAAGCCAAAATGACAACTTGACGAATATTAGAAACACATTAGGATAATATTCGGAATGATTCGCACAGGATGAACGGGTGGTCGTAGGTGATGCTACTAAGATCACTGAAGCCATTTTCTTGTAGAGCTCAATGGGGTACCCCATAGGACTACTTTACCCCCTGCTTTTCTTCCAATTCTCTACCACAAGCTAGAGATTTTTTGTTTTATAAGGGTATAATTTAATTACAACTAAATATGACAAACCTACTTATCGCATTTAAAAATATTGTAAAAAATCCTAACAATGATTTGATAGTTCAATACAAGTCGTTGAATCGGATGAATTCAATGGGCGAAGCTCTAGAGTTTTATATCAAAGATATTTTTTGCAATACTCTCTTAGAGAACGATATATCCAAGAAGGAAGCCTCCTACTCAAAATGTTTTTCCTATCTCGGAAATCAAAATAATCCGCCAGACATTATTATAAAAAGTGGGGATGCGATAGAAGTCAAAAAGCATATTGGAGCTAGGGCTGGCGGATTAGCATTGAATAGTTCGTATCCAAAAGATTTTTTGTATTCGGATAGTCCTATGATTACTACGGCTTGTAGAGAATGCGAAGAATGGTCAAAAAAGGATTTGGTATATGTTGTTGGTAGTATTGTAGAAAATAAAATTAAATCGTTATGGTTTGTTTATGGGAATTGCTATGCGGCAAGTAGAGAGGTCTATGAAAAAATCAAAGACGCAATTACCAAAGGGGTAAATGCCTTGCCGGATATTGAATTTGGAGAAACAAATGAATTGGGCAGAGTAAATAAAGTTGACCCATTAGGAATAACAGACCTACGTATAAGAGGGATGTGGGCAATTAAACATCCAGTAAAAGTTTTTGATTACTTACCAGAAACTGTCATTGACGCTGATTTTAAGGTCAACGCAATAATGCTGACTTCAAAATACGATTCCTTTCCGAAGGAAGATCGTGACAACTTAGAAAAGCTAGTTTCTAAAAACTTATTGATAAAGGATATTCAAATTAAATCTCCAAACAACCCAGCAAAGTTTTTAGAAGCAAAAATAATAAGATTTTCAAAATAAATTATGAAATTGGTATCTTTATTTACAGGCGCAGGCGGTCTTGATCTCGGCTTTAAGAAAGCTGGATTTAGTGTTATTTGGGCAAACGAATACGACCCATCTATTTGGGACACCTTTGAGCATAACTTTCCCGAAACAAAATTAGATAAAAGAAGTATTGTTGATATTCAGGCTTCAGAAATTCCTTTTGCTGATGGAATAATTGGTGGACCACCTTGCCAAAGCTGGAGTGAAGCTGGCGCAGGACGCGGAATTAATGATAAGCGTGGCCAGTTGTTTTTCGAATACATTAGAATTTTGAAGGAAAAGCAGCCTTTCTTTTTTCTAGCAGAAAACGTTTCGGGAATTCTTGCTCCTCGCCACCGTGAAGCACTTGATAAAATCCTGAAACAATTCACAGAGGTTGGTTACAATATTAGTTATAAACTTCTCAATGCTCATGACTATGGGGTTCCAGAAGACAGATTAAGAATTATTATTGTTGGATACCATAAAAATAAAGTTGGCATCTCTTTTGAATTTCCAAAGCCGTTAAATAATAAGCCAGTATTAAAGGACGCTATTTCCGATTTACTCTTAGCAAAACCAGCGAAACCTCTTAATAAAACAAATGGTGAAGATTTAGAAATTCCAAACCATGAATATATGAATGGTGGATTTTCAACTATATATATGTCGCGTAATCGGGTTAGAAGTTGGGATGAGCCGTCTTTTACCATTCAAGCCGGTGGAAGACATGCCCCAATCCACCCGCAAGCACCAAAAATGCAGTTTGTTGAACAGAACAAGAGAATATTTATTCCCGGCAAAGAACATTTGTATCGCAGACTCTCTGTTAGGGAATGCGCAAGAATACAAACATTCCCCGACACTTTTATTTTCAAATATAACAACATTGCCGATGGTTACAAAATGATCGGTAATGCCGTCCCGGTAGAATTTGCTAAACAAATTGCATTAAAAATAAAACAAGATTTAACAAATTCTTACATAACAGCCCCGATACTATCTCAGGCTGTGATTTAAAAATAGTAAAAATAACTCCTAAAAACTGGCGAGAATTTAGCCTTACCTACTTCTTGTGCTTAGTTTTATCAACTAAAACAAAAGTTTTGGCTCGACCTTGATAAGGAGGAACTCGGTCACCCTTTGAAAGAGTGATTTCGTTTTTACTACCTACCGGTCGATATTGACCTGACATAGTAGCAACCTTACCTGTTCTGGTTTTACTCATAACAGTTATTAATTATTCTTAGGAGATTCCGACTACAATCCCCCGCCCCAGAACACTGAATAAATGTTCTAAGGAGGGAGAGTCGGAAATCTAAGATAATTGAATAAATTAAGCCCCTAACCATCTCGCCAGTTCTTAAGAGTCTGCCTCAATTTTAGTTATAATTATCTTACTGTCAAAAAGGTTCCAACATCATCCCATGGTCCTATAAATCCAATGCGCAATCTTGAACCTATTTATTACACCGGAATTGAATATTTCAGAGGTCCCGACCTCCAATCGCTTAAGGCAAATGATTACTTTGTATGCTTGAAAAATATCAGACCTCTCTTAGCAATGGATAGTTTTCTAAAAGCTGAAGCCGGATTTTATATTAATTGGATTAAAAATCTAAGAAGTGGTGGATACGATGACCTTACGTCACTCCGTCTGCATTATTACACCAAAAACAACAACCCTAATGAGATTCCTGAGGTTATCCAAAGTTTTGCGAACAATAACCCCAACACACTATCCTTATATGCGCCTGCACGCGAACTTCCAAATTCTAACGTGCCACCCGAAGAATCGGATGCTTACAATCTAAGATTTAGAAACTTTTTAAACTCCTACACGCAAATTGCATTGGATCTGTTAGAAAGTCTTGCAGAAAAAAAAATACGGCTTTTGATCGCTAACTATAGACTGAACCAATATCCATTACCAACAGTACAAAGTTGCTTTGAAGACGTATTTAAAAATAATAGTAAGTTCTACAATCAACAAGAAGGGAACTACACTAAACAACAATTATGGGAAGATTTCGAACGCTCAGATTCTACTGCGATTTGGAAACACATGTTTATCGAAATGCTACTACCAGGAGACTATCCTTACTATGATTCGCCAATCCCTGACAGCTTTAAAAAGCAATTCCTAAAAGAAATTCAACTTGATTAGGGTTCCAACTTCGCCCCATAGCCCCAGCCAAGAAATAGAATCCCCGTCGCGTTGCTTTGCGACGCTCCGAATTCTGGCGAAAAAAGTTCGGATTTTGTTCAGGAGACACAACTAAAAAGTTATAATAAATTCATGATCAACTTCTTTAATAGCCCCACCGACCCCTACCTTCCGTTTCATTTACTATTAGGAGTGGCATTACTCGTGCTTTTGGGTTTTCTAATAAGAGAGGTTGTTTGCTGGTATTGGAAAATCAATAAGATGGTAGATTTATTAAATTCCGTCGATCAACATCTTAATAGATTGGTAGAAGGAATGATCGCGGCTCAAGGACAAATACCCGAAGATCAAAAGGAGGCATCTGCTTCGGCATCAAATCAGCCAAGAACATAGTCTCAACATCAACTAATACAGGGACTATTACTGTCGGCCTCCAGTCGGGCGCTTATTCTTCGTCCGACTACATAACGATCGGCTTCTATAATACCAATAACTCCGGATATCCTTCGGGGACATTTAATTTAGTCGCAAGAGATTTGAATAAGTATTATTTTTCGCCCTAGCGATATATTGACTTTTTGTGGTTGCTAGCATACAGTACTTTCAGCAAT
>Ga0209515_10000416_pt1 | contig 79519 bp, 92 predicted proteins | sample Subgroupgradi54m_FD_187454 | JGI IMG/M metagenome (GOLD analysis project Ga0209515, IMG submission 187454) | Subsurface groundwater microbial communities from S. Glens Falls, New York, USA - GMW60B uncontaminated upgradient, 5.4 m (SPAdes)... ...
AAGGATTTAATTATTTTAGATGAACCTACTGACGGATTTAGTTCTGAACAACTTGATAAAGTACGTTCTGTTTTAGAGGAACTTGAGATGAAACAAGTTATTCTTGTCAGTCATGAATCTAAAATTGAAAGTTTTGTTGATACAATTATTAAGATTCAAAAACAGGGTCACGTCAGTAAAGTACTTTCTTAGTGTTCGCTGCATCTTAAAAATCTATAATATAGTGCCTGTTCTTTTTTTAATTCTATTGTCCATTCATTATTTTTCATTTTTAAATTATGGTCAAAACCTCGTAAATTTAATAATGCGCTTGTTAAATTGCCGAAATTTCCTTCACCATTAAAAGAGATATTTTCAAGATCAGAAACTTTAAAGGTGTTTGATGTGTACTTTTCAGGAGATAAATTACTTCCTCTAACTTCTATAAGCCCCAATATAAAGCTATCAATTGTTTCATTTGTCCAGGGTATTTTAGGCAGGTTGTTTTTTTGTTGTCTTTTCCAAAAACTTTTTTTATTTTTAATATAAGGAAAATGATGTTCTGTTGCTAAGAAAGAAGTTAATGCGAGAGAAGTTTTTCTAAAAATAATTCCTTCTAAATTTCTTTGTTTATTATCTAACATAATTGTTCTTTGATATTTTTCTTCTGCATCCCAGTATTTTATATTATGTACTTTCTGCATTAATGGTTTTACTTTTTCTTCCATTACTTGGATGTATTTTTTTCCATTACTGAGAAATAAACAATAATACTTGGAAGGAGTTGCGCTCTTCATTAACGTCCCTATGCCCCAATAATAGCCAAATAGTCTTGCAGTTTCTATGTTTATTTCTGAAGATTTTGGTAATGTAATTCCTTCTAACCAATCTGAAGCACTTGTTTGCAACAAAGGATAAATATCTTTATCTGTTCTTTCTAGTTTATTTTTTACAATACTATATCCTCTTAGTTCATGAAGATTACTCTTGTTACTTCCTACTTCTATTCTTAAAAGATGGATTGCAGGCATTCCTATTTTTTTTGCTTCTGTTTTATATTCTTGAGGATAGTATCTAGAAATTGCTTGATATGTTACTGCTGAAAGTTTTGCTGCTTCTGTTTTCCATTCTTCTGGACTTATCAATGCAGCAAGTTCCATACCTGTAAAATCATGTACTTTGTTTTCTGCAAAATAATGTGCAGCATTTACTACTTTGTCTATGACTCTTCCTTGAAAATGAGGGATGTCTTTTAATCCTCTTTCTAGAAAATGCTGTTCTAAATATTTGCCCCTTAAAGAAAGGATGTTTTCTGGTATTTCTCTGTACATCTTAAAGATTGTTCTAGAAAACTTTAAATTCCTTGCTTTTGAAAGATTCAAAAATACTAAAATTTTTCATAGTAGTAATAAATTTAATTACTTAAAAATTAAGAAAATTATATAAATGAAATAAACTCTAAATCTTTTATGAAACTAGAAAGATTGCTTACTTTAGGAATTGTTAGTTTAGGATTAGCTGCCTGTTCTGGTTCTGAAGTTCCTAGCGGTAATGGTGCTAAGACTGATGCAGGTATTGTTTCTTGTGTGAAAGATTGTGAAATTAAAGATTCTGGATTTAATGTTGCTGATGATGCTTTCATTAAAGATGATGCTAGAATGAACGAAGATACACTTTCTTTAGATGCTGGTTTTTTAGATACAAGTAGTTTAGACTCAGGTTCTTTAGATGCAAGAATTGTTGATTCTGGAGTTGTAATGAATCACGCTCCTGTTGTAAATCATGTACTTGTTTATGATACTCCTTATCTTCCAAATTCTTCAATTACTGAACGAAGACAGAGAGATACTCTTCATAGAGCTGTTGCTGTTGATCCTGATGGTGATAGTCTTGAATATACTTTTGAAATTAAAGATTCAATGAATAATGTTGTTCGTACAAGAAATTGGAATACTGATGATCGTTTTCTTTATGCAGTTCAACAAATTGGCATGTATAGTTTAACTGTTAAAGCTAAAGATACTCATGGATTAGAATCACTTCCTGCTTCTTTTAGACTTGATGTTGTGAATAATATTCCTCCTGTTCCTGTAATAACTTGTACTGAACGAGATCCGAATGATGGAAAATGTATTTTTAGAATGGCTGTTCGAGAACATTATTGTTGGGATTTATCTAGAAGCTATGATTTAGATGGACAAATTGTTGATTATCGTGTACGATTGGATCAAATGCTTGAAATTGGAGGAGTAAATGATCCTAATATCTGTGGAGGTTATACTGTTAGGGGTATTTATAATTCTGCTATAATTGTCATTGATACTGAAGGTGCTGAATCTTCTCAAGAGTGCCGTACTATTGTTGGTAATTAATATTGTTCGATACTTACAGCTATTTTACCAGGTATACCTTGTATTGGTTGTGAATTTGAAGATAGATAAGTCATGCTTGTTAATTTTTCTAGATCTATATCAATAAATCCATTTGTTCCTATAATTTGTACGCTTAATTTCTTTCCTTCCCTTATTACTTGTTCATTACTAAATCCACTTCCAAAGTTACTTGTTTGTGTTGATGCTGTTACACAACTTCCTAAACCCTCAACACAAATTTGTCCTCCTGAACTTAGTGCATTTCCATTATTACTGTATAAAGTCAAACTAACATCTCTTGCAGTTAAACTTGGATCTACTATTTTTATATTTAAAACTTTATTATTTAAGGTATTAACAAGATGAATATTTCCTAAACTATCCTTATAGACATAGAACACTCCAAAGTTTGGATCTTTTTTTCTTGCTTCACTTAAGAATAATGTTGTAAACTCATCTAATTGTTTTGTAACATTACTTCCATTATAGATTGCATAATTAATGACTTTTGGAAATTCATTTTGATAATTACCTGTTTGTTCTTTAAAATCTTCTAAAGCAGGATATGTTTTTGCACTATTGTACGTAATTGTAATAGAATAGAGTGCGAGAATGAAAATAATCGCAGCCAATAAAAAAACTTGCCCGCGCTTATTCATTCCTTCTCTTTTTTTCATTTTATCACCATTATTGTACTTAATTATTGATTTATAATCCTTTCTTATACGAAAATATTAAGTGGATAAACTTTATTTTTTAGATTTATTTTATTATTTTGTATTTGTTTATCTATATTTTTAAATGCTTTAATAATTTTAGGTAAGGTCATATATTTTTTAGGATCTTTGAAACGATATATTATAAATATTCCATTATGGTTTATTTTATTTGTTAATGAGAATCTTTCATCATCTGTTAGAAGAACTGCATCATTTAGGAAACAACAATTTAAATGATCTTCTCTTTTTTTATTTTTCATTCCTATTTTTGAAGCACTTATTACTTCAAAGCCTTCTCTTTTTAATGCTGCTTTTAGAATATCATAATCTAATGAACCATAGATATAAATTTTAATTTTAGACACCTTCTTTCTTTTCTTATAACCCTGCTTCTTTTCCTTCTCTTTCTAATACTTCATTAAGTAGTTCTCCATGGTTTTCACACCAAGTTATTGCTTGCACTATTGCTTCTAAAGGTATCTCTTGTTCTTTTGCAATTTGTTTTGGTTTTAGTCCCCAAGCCATATAGGGCAATATGTAGATTTGATCTACTCTATAGTCTATTCCTTTTATATAAGGAATCTCTTTACTATTTTTTCTATATTCTAAAAGAGAATATTCTTGGATTATGTTCTTATTTGTAGCCACCATAAAGAATTATAGGTCTATAAATTTAAATAGGTTATCTTTTTTAATTTTTATTATTTACTCTAAAATTATTCCATTATCTTTCTTTAGCTAAAATATTTTACAGCTTCAACAATTGGTTTATTTTCAAGTAAAACTTTATTTTTTACTTTATCATATAAATACATCTTTTTATGTTCTTTTAAATGATCTTGGATTTTTTTAAGTAACCCTCTTATACTTTTTAATCCATAGAGTGCTGCAACTAGTGCATCTTTTTCATGTTTATTTTCTAATTTTATAAATTCTTTTTTCGATTTTAAAAAAGTATCAACACTTTTTATTTTTTCTAAATATTTTAAATCATGATCTGGATTTGCTACTTTTGCACCAATACTGCTTGCAATTTTAACAACCATGTTTGGAGGTTGAGCTACATCACAACCAATAATAAACACTTTTCCATATCTTGTTATTTCTAAAATTATTTTACTGTGTGTTAGATTTCTTCCAGAAGTAATTGCAATAATGTTTCCTTCTAAATCTATTATTGCATAAGCTCCAACTGTTCCAGGATCTATTCCAGCAATGAGTAATTTCTCCACTTTTCTTTAATCAAAAGATATAAAAGTTTAAATAATTTGTTATACCTTAAAAGAATATATGAAAGCATTACTCATAAAAGGAAATCCAAAAATAATTAATTTACCTGAGATCAAAAGTAAAGCAGATAAATTTTATTCTGAAATTATTAAAGTTTTAAAAAAGAATAATCTAGCTTGTAAAATTATTGAATCTGATCTGAAAGGAACATTAAAAGATAATGTTACGAACGATACTGATATTTTAATTGGACATTCAAAAGGAGCATCATGGATTGCTGCACGTTATACTAAAGAAAGTTTTCCTAATGTCTTGGCGATTATCCTTTTTGATCCTTTAGATGAGTATTGTAAACGTTTAAATGAGTTTAACCTAAAAAAATTAATTATTGCAAGTTCTGAAGAAGAGGTTAAAGACTTAAAATTTCCAAATTTAATAAAAATTGATGATGATCATTATTTTAGTTCTTCATTAAAGGAAATAAGTAAATTCGTTGAAAATTTTATTAAAGATTTAAACTAATTTGATATTTCTAAAATTATTTTACTGTGTGTTAGATTTCTTCCAGAAGTAATTGCAATAATGTTTCCTTCTAAATCTATTATTGCATAAGCTCCAACTGTTCCAGGATCTCTTCCAGCAATGAGTAATTTCTCCACTTTTATATAATCAAAAGATATAAAAATTTAAATTATTTGCTGTTTTTATGTTATTTAACTATTTTTATAAATTCATTCTTAAACCACTATTTTTTCAGATAGATCCTGAAGAAGTTCATGAACGCATGACTAGTTTTGGAGTTCTTTTAGGAAAATCTTCTTTAACAAGAAGTTTAACTCGTCAATTTTTTCAGTATAAACATCCTGCTTTACATCTTAATGTAGCTGGGCTCTCTTTTGAAAATCCTTTGGGACTTGCAGCTGGATTTGATAAAAATGCAAGATTATATTCTATTCTTCCAGAAGTTGGTTTTGGTTTTGCTGAACTTGGTTCTATTACAGGTGAAGTTTGTTTTGGAAATCCTAAACCAAGAGTTTTTAGAATACCTCAAGAAAAGTCTCTTCTGATTAATTACGGACTTTGTAATGATGGTTCAGAAGTTATTGTCAAGAGATTAAAAAATGTAACGTTTCCTTTTCCTGTGGGGATAAGTATTGCAAAAACAAATAACTCTTCTTTGAATTTTAAAGAAAGCATTATGGATTATAGAAAAGCATATAGAAATTTGCATTCTTTTGGAGCATATACTACCATTAATGTTAGTTGTCCAAATACTTTAGACGGACAAACTTTTGGACATCCAGAGAATTTAAAACCTCTTCTTGATTTTTTATCAAAAGAAAAACATTCAAAACCAATTTTTCTTAAGATTAAACCTGATTTTCTTCCTGTTCAAATGAAGGAAATTATTAGTATTGTGGATACATATCCTTGGATAACAGGATATATTATTAGTAATTTGACGTTACATAGAGAAGGTTTGATTACAGGTAAAGAAACTTTAGATGCTCTTTCTTTAAAAGGAGGATTAAGTGGTTTACCTGTACAGAAAAGAAGTAATGATTTAATAAAATTGACTCATAAGCATACAGATAAAATTATTATTGGTTGTGGTGGAATTTTTAATGGACAAGATGCTTATGATAAATTTTTATATGGTGCTTCTCTTCTTCAATTAATTACAGGAATGATTTATGAAGGTCCAGGAGTTATTTCTACAATAAATAAAGAACTTGTAATGCTCTTAGAAAAAAATGGTTTTAAAAATTTACAGGAACTTGTTGATTCAGTTGCACAACATTAGTTTTATCTTTCTAAAATTTAAACTACTTTTGAATTGTGACAAAATCCTTGTAGAAATGTTTATATATTAGATTAGTATAATTAGAAGTTATGAAAAGAGGTTTATTAGTTTTATTCATATTTTTACTTACTTTAACTACTGTTTATGCGGTTGAAGTTACCTATTCTCCTTTACAAGATGAAGCTTTACCAGGTGAATCTGTAACTTATCTTTTACATGTAAATAATAATGAAGCAAATGCTTTGACTATTAAATTACGATCAGCTGATTTAAGTTGGTTACTTGATCAAGAAGATAATCAATTTACTGTTGCTCCTGGGGAAACTAAAGAGTATCCACTTACTTTTAAACCTTTATCAAAAGAAAAAATAGCTCCAGGTACTTATGGTATTAAACTTTTGGTATCAACTCAATTAACACCTTTAGAAAAATTAATTACTGCTACAGTTTTATCCTATAATCAAGTTTTAGATGCTCATTTTGTTGGACAACCTGAAATTGATCCAAGAAGAAGCGCAATTTTAAAATTAAATGTTTCTAATATTCGTAAAATTGATTTACAAAATATAAATATTGCTTTATCTGGAACTCATTTTTCTTATACAAGATCTTTAAATTTAGAAAAATTACAATCAGAGATTATTGAATTACCAGTAAAACTTGATCCTAGTACTGTTCAAGGAGAATATACTGAGAAAATCGTTATATCTTTGAAAGATCATATTTTACTTGAAAAAGAATTGAGTTATACTATTTCTCAATATGAAGATGTAAAAGAAGTTACTCTTCCTCAAGATGGGTTTTTAGTTGGAGGAGAAATTATTCAAGAAGTTAATGAGGGAAATATTCAAGTTACAAAAACACTAACAAGAACTTTTAACTTTTTATCTTATAAATTTTCTTCTTTTGATACAAAACCAACAAGAGTAGAAAATACTCAAGATGGTTATGTTGTCTCTTGGGATTTAACACTTTTACCTCAATCAAATGTTGAAGTTTCTTATAAAGTAAATTATAGAACTCCTGTAGCGATCTTTATTTTAGTTATTTTAGCATTATTTGGACTTTCTTATTTCAGACAAAGAAATTCTGTAGTGATTACAAAAAGAGTTTTAGCTATGCATACTGAAACCGGAAGTGTGCGTGTTATGAAGGTTCTTTTAAATTTAAGAAATAAAGGAAAGGTTGCAGTTACTAATCTTAGACTTATAGATAAAGTTCCTGCTGTTATAAAAGCTCCAACTCAACAAGGAGCATATAAGCCTAGTCAAGTTCAATCAAATCCACAAGGAACTGTTCTCATCTGGGATTTACCTTCAATGAGAGCTGGTGAAGAAAAAATTATTTCTTATAGGATTGAAGGAAAAATTAACCTTTTAGGAAAAGTAACATTGCCACAAGCAGTAGTAAAATACATTCTTTTGAAAAGGAGTGTTGTTGCAAGAAGTGCTAGTGTCCCTTTAACAGAGAAGAAATAGATTAATTCTTTTTTGAATTTAATATTTTATTTTTTTTATATTTTTGTTAATGCTTTAATATGTTCTTCAGAAATTGATAAAGGATAGACTTGTTGTTGTCTCCATAATTGCGTTCTTGTTAATTGAGAAACTGGAATTTGAGCACTATTATGCCAATATAATGGTTCAGGTTTTCCACAAATTCCCACGTTGTAACTTATTCCTTCCAATAATGTAAGATTTGCCATTGCCTGATTGATTCCACCAGTCATTTTTACTGGCAACACTCTTTTAGGTACTCCATCTTTAATAACGTAACACTCTTGTGCTTCAACAACATACGTTTTATCATTTGGATTTGTGTGTCCGTTATGTGAAACAATTACTAGTTTTCCTTCTAAATCTTGCTTTTCATATTCTCCATCTAAAATAGTACAACTCATTCTTGGTTGAGGGAAATGAGAATCATTACCTTGAATTGCGTTACCAATAAAAGAACTCTTTTCTAGTCCAAGATAATTTTTTAAGTTTGAAGTATCACTATATTCGCTTCCTAAAAAGCCAATAACTTTTCCATTTTTTACATGAATTCTTTTTTCTTGTAGTCTTCCATAAGCATCAAAATGTTTAAATCCCGATACTCTGAAATCTTGAATGGTTACTTTAGGATTATCTGATAATTCAATACTTGAATTTCCAATCTCTTGATTAAACATAAACGCTCCTGATTCTCCAAATTCTAATCTTTTTATTGGTTCTTCAAAGTGATGACCAAATACTTCATGAGCTGGAACACCTGTTAAAACAACGACATCATAAAGAGTTTTTAATGGAAAGCCTGTTTCTTGTAAACTCCCATATTTTAAAGTAGATATTTCATGTAGTTTTGCAAATGCTTGTGTAAATGTTTTTGCATTTTTTATTTCTTGATTTGGAGTTGGATCTGCAAGATAAGCAATTAACGTTGGTAAATTTTTAAGTTGTTCATCTGAATTACAAACAACACTAATCGTTCTACTTATAGGAAGCGGTTCATATCCATGACGATAATCTATTGTAAAAAAAGGTATTGATTGAATTGAAATTCCTCCTTCTGAATTAACAACAACCTGCTGAACAATTTCTAATTCTCTTGATACTCTTGTGAGTCTATGATCCTTACTAAATTCACGCAATTCTTGGTCAAAGTGATCTACATTTTCAGAATAATCTTCAAAAGCGGTAAATGTTTCTAGAGGTAAAGGTATTTCTTTTGATTTAAAGTTAAAATGATGTGTTCTTAAATCTCTTGCTACAATTGCTTCTACCTCTGTATCTGGGCGAATATCTGCTCCTGTTACTTGATAAATTCCTTTTCTCATTTGCTCTTTATTTATTCCTGCAGTAGTTCCATATTCAGTACTTCTTTTTCCATTTACAAAAGTCGCTTTATCTGTAGAACTTTTATTGTAACGGGAAACAGTTGCTGTATTATTGTTTCTTCTAAGATCTCCTAGAAGAACATCTGCTATCTCCCATAACTCACTTTCTGTTTTTGCTAATTCATGAACCATATCTTTTTGATAAATGGAATCTATTTAAATTTTTTTAAATTAACTCTTTTAGAGTGATCCTTTTTTGTACAAAAACTATTTAAATAACTTAAATTAGTTTATTATTGTCACGAAAATGGCAAGTGGTTATATTCATCAACATTGAAAGAATTCTTGTTAATAATTTAAAATCTAATGAATTGTATTTTAATTCTTTTACTAATAAAAACTTTTTTATAGTCTCAGATAGAGATAAAAATGGGTATGGCGGCCGTAGTATAGCTTGGTAGTACAGAGGACTGTGGATCCTCGAACCTGGGTTCAAATGTTTTCTAGGTTTCTAGAAACTGAATTTCCCAGCGGCCGCTCCATTATCTTTAATGAAGGAATTAAACAATGACAACTGAATTAGAATTAGCAAAAGGTGTTAAGGATACACCTCCAGAAGAGAAATTAATAAAAAATGAAGTAATTGATAGAATAAAGAAGATTTTTGAATTATATGGTTATTTACCTTTAGAAACTACCATTTTAGAAAGATATGAAACTTTAGCTGCGAAATTTGGAGCAGGAGAGGCTTCTGATGCTCTTAAAGAAGTTTTCAAATTACAAGATCAAGGTGGAAGAAATTTAGCATTAAGATTTGATTTAACTGTACCTTTAGCAAGGTATATGGCTCTTAATCCAACTATTAAGTTACCCTTTAAAAGATATGAAGTTGGACCTGTGTTTAGAGATGGACCAATAAAACTTGGAAGAACAAGAGAATTCTGGCAAATGGATATTGATGTTGTTGGAACTAGTTCAATGCTTGCTGATGCAGAAATTATTGCAATGACGAGTGCAGTTTTTGCTGAACTTGAATTTGATGTTTTTATTAAAGTAAATAATAGAAAGTTACTTAATGGAATTTTAGAAGATTTAAAAATTACCAATAAAGAAGAAGTACTTATTTCTTTAGATAAATTGGATAAAATTGGAAAAGAGGGTGTTTCTAAAGAATTACTTGAAAAAAAAGTTTCTAAGAAACAAATAGAAGGAATATTTGATATTCTCCAACCTGGAATTACTTTAAAAGAATTAAAAAATAAAATTAAGGATAAACAAGGTTTAGAGGGAATAGAAGAGCTTGAAGAAATCTTTTTATATTTAGAAAAAATGGGAATAAAAAATGTTCTCTTTGATCTTTCTTTATCTCGAGGTTTAGCTTATTATACTGGAACTGTATTTGAAGCTTATTTGAAAGAAGGCATTATTACTTCTTCCTTAGCTGGAGGAGGAAGATATGATGAAATGATTGGAAAGTATATGGCTTCAGAAAATAAAGTACCTGCTGTTGGTATCTCTTTTGGTTTAGTTCCTATTATGGCTGTTTTAAAAAATATAAAAAAAGAATTAATATTAACTCCTTCAAAAGTTTATGTTCTTCCAATTGGAGTTTATAATGAAAGTTTAGCATTAGTTCAAACTTTAAGAAACAAAGGCATAGCTTCTGAGATTGATTTAACAAAAAGAGGAATATCTAAAAACTTAGCTTATGCAGGTACTTTAGGAATACCTTATGTTGTCTTTGTTGGTGAAAATGAAGTTAAACAAGGAAGATTTAAATTAAGAGATATGAAAACTGGGGAAGAAGAGTTATTGTTGCTTAATGAAATTCTTAAAAAATTAAATTCCTCTTTAACTAAAAATTTATAAAGTAAGTATCAAACGATTTTTGATGTATAAATCTAAAGATGAAAAATTTCGTTCTCCTCTTACTTCTCAATTTCGTACTGGAACCATCTCTCTTAATTTAGAAATTATTACAACCATAGCTGCTTCTTGTATTGAAACGTTTCCTAAAGAATGTTTGGGGAAACTTCTTGGAACAAGAAATAATTCTTTTTTAACTGTCAACTCTGCTTTTCCTTATCAACTTGCAATTAGAACTCCAAATTATGTTCGTTCTTATGGAAAGAATGGTACTAATAATGTTGATACTTATTACTGTGCTTTTTTAGGTAATTCTTTGATTGGAGATTATCATTCGCATACTTATCTTGAGAGAGAAAAAATTGAGCTCGGTTTAAGTGAATTTGATAAAAAAGATATGCGAGATGCTGATGTGAAATATACAAGTAAAAAATATCCTTTTATTTCTCTTGTTGCTGCGATTAAAAGAACAAGAAGAATCAACATGAAACCTCTCTTTAAAGAAATTGAAGATAATATTTATGTAAGAATTGGAGCATATGAACTTTATTTAACTGGATTACAATTAAATAAAAGAACTGATGATCCTTTCCAAGTTAAACTTATCTTGAGAACACTTAAATAGTTGCATTTCTAAATTATTCTTATGTATATTAAATGGAAGTGCACTGTCTGTCATGAAATTATAGAATCAGAAAAAGAACCTCAAACTTGCAAATATTGCGGTTCGGAGAAACATAAGATTAAATCTAAATTTAAAATATTAAAAAAAAGATTTGATTTTATGGATTAAATAATGGAACAAGAATTACTTGCTGAAGTTGATTTGGAGGATCAGGTACTAGCAGTACATTCTAAAGAGAAATTAAAAGAGCTAAAATTTAGACACAGAATAACTATTGTTCTTCCTAAAGCTAAAGGTGGAAAATTTATTTTTTCAAGAAGAGCTACAACTAAATTCCCTTTTCCAGATGTATGGGTTTGCGCTATTGGTGGAAAAGTACGCGCTGATGAAACTTATGAAGAAGCTTGTTTAAGAGAAATGCAAGAAGAAGTAGGATTTACAACTGCTGTTGAATATATTGCAACTTCAAAATTAGATTTGCCTGAAGAAAAAGCAATTGTTAAGATTTATACAACAAAAGAAGAAATTCCTTTAGAACAATTTAAGTTAGATTTAACAGAAGCACAATATGTTAAAGCATTTAGTATTGAAGAGATGAGTGAGATTATTAGAACTACTCCTGAAGAATGTGCACCTACGTTTAGAAAACATTTTGAAGTTTTTAAGGAGACTTATTTCTCCTTTAGAAAATAAATTCTTCTTTTTAGTTGTATCTTTAAAGTAATAAAAATACAGATATTTTATAAATCTTTAGGCTCTTTTATTTTAACCATGGATCAACCTGAAAACTTAAATAAAGTAAAAATAATTTTAGATCTTTTAAATGATCAGGGTTTAATCTATGAATCTTTGTTAAGGCCTGTAAGTAAAAATAATATTGATATTTTAGTTTCTAATTTACTTGAAGAAGAAATAGAAGATTTAGATTTAATTTCAAGTTTAATTTTACAATTAGAATATAAATTGAAAGACAGAGTAAACTTAAATGAACTTATTTCTGATACTAATCCATTCACCTTTGATATAAAATTAAAATTCTTAAGTTTATATAATGAATCTGGAATTTTTGATGTTGTAGAAGAAACATCTTGGCCTAAAGTCTTAGGTTTAGTAAAAGAGGAAGGAGAACTTCTTAAAGGATTAAAGAAACATCTTTCCCTATATGATTTAGAAAATCCAGATTCTGCAGGAAAAACTTGTAGAAATAACAGATCCCCTATTTTAGGTTTAACTTTTGGGCAATTATACGGACAACAAGTTAGAGCAAAAAGATTAAAATATTTTATAGAAAATGGAGATAAATTTCCTTATGTTGCTATAAACTCGAGTTCTTTAGGAGATTTAGGGAGGTCTGAAGGTGGTTTGTATTTTGTAGCTACAGATCTAGCAAATGAATTTTGGAAAGAACAGATCGCAATTTATCATGAAAGATTTTGTCAACCTAAAGGTCATGAATTTGCTAAGAAAAAAGAATTAGAATTAGCAAGAAAATTTGACAAGGAAAGAGAATGGTTAGAATTTAGAGAATTTACGAAACATCTTTTTTAGAATCTTAGTTCTCTTAATCCTTTTCCAATTCTCTTTTAACAAATTTACGTGATTTAACATTTAATTTAGTTTCACAAACTAAAGGTGTTAGAAGATAAAGATTTAAAAATGGTTGAGCGAAGCGATGAAAACCTTGACTCTTCTCTTGCTGATGCATGTCTACGAAATAAAGTGAACAATAGAAGTGATCTTGTCTTTGCAGTTCAATAAGTGCATGATCTGCAGTTAGATATCTTGAATCTCGTTCTGCAATAGGAAATAGAATTCTATCTACATAAACATTATGGCGTTTGAATCTATGATTTTCCATTTTATTCCATTCTTCAAGTTCTCTTATACGTGCTTCATAATCTTGTTCCAAAAAACATAAAAAAGGAGAGTTTAAAGGAACATATTTCTTGGTTTTATTATCTGCAAGAAGATCTAAGCCAGTTTTAGTAATAATCATGTACTATTAATCTCATTAGGGATTATAAATAATTATATAGTGAAATAATGATATTCTAGCACTTAATTTCAACAAGTCCACTTATTGAATTTCCTTTTTTTCCAATATTAAGTTCTTTCCATTGTACATTAGAACTTTCTAAATAATCAAAAAAATCTTTCATCTGTTCTTTATGTGAAATGGTATTATCGGCAAAAATAAATCCATACTTATTAATTAATTTTAAACATAAAATTAGATACTCTTTGTATTCTTTTTTCATTGCATCTATTAATATTACATCAAATTGTTCATTTAACTTACTTAATACTTCTTTAGCATCTCCTTCTAGAATTTGGATATTTTTAACTTCATATCTTTCAAAATTATTTTTAGCTATTTGAATTGCTTTTTTATCAATTTCTATACTTTTAACTTCTTGAGCAATTGTAGAAAACATTAAAGCAGAATATCCATTGAAACACCCTATTTCTAAAACTTTTTTTAACCTATTTTTATTTATAACGCTTAAAATATAGTCTATTGATTCTCTCGCAATATTCATTTGATGTCGTTGTTCTTCTAAATCTTTAAATTCCATATCTCTCTTAAAAAAGGTAAAATTTAATAAATATTGTTATTCTCTTAATTTTTATGGTACCTATCATTGTTTCCAGTTTTTATAAATACATTGATCTTCTTGATCCTGAATCTTTTCAAAAAGAACATCAAGAATTTTGTAATGCTCTAGAAATAAAAGGAAAGGTTCTTGTTGCTCAAGAAGGGATTAATGGAAGTGTTTCAGGTACAAAAGAACAAATTAAAGAATATGAAGAGAAATTAAACTCTTATAAAGAATTTTCAGATCTTACTTTTAAAAGAACTTTATCTAGCGAACATCCCTTTAAAAAAACAATTGTAAGAATTAGGGAAGAGATTGTAACTTCTAAACTTAAGGTAGATCCTAAAAAAACAGGAAAATACATTACGCCTCTTGCATTAAAAAAACTTTATGACACTCAACAAGACTTTCTACTTCTTGATGCTAGAAATGCTTATGAAAGTGCTATTGGTAGATTTAAAAACGCAATAACTCCAAATATAGATATCTTTAGAGACTTTCCAAAAGTTCTTTCAACACTACAACCCTATAAAGAAAAGAAAATTGTTCTGTATTGTACTGGTGGTGTTCGATGTGAGAAAGCTTCTGCTTTCTTATTAAAGGAAGGTTTTAAAGATGTACATCAAATAGAAGGAGGAATTATTAATTATATTACTCAATTTCCAGATACTTATTTTGAAGGAAGATGTTTTGTCTTTGACGATAGATTATCTGTTCCTACAGGAGAAAAAACAAAAGATATTAGTCTTTGTGAAAAATGTCATGTTCCTTGCAGTCTTTATATTAACTGCAGTAATATTTCGTGTGATCGTTTATTTCTTTGTTGTGACTCTTGTAAAATTGAATTTCAGTCTACTTGTTCTAAAATTTGCAAGAATTCCTCAAAAAGATTTAAATAGAAAGTTCTCCTTTCTTATCTTATGAAAATAGCCATTATTTCAGATATTCATAGCAACTTAGAAGCTTTAGAGGCAGTTATGGCTGATATTTCAAAAAAGAGTGTAGATAAAATTCTTTGTTTAGGGGACTTAGTTGGATATGGTGCAAATCCTAATGAAGTTATAGAATTACTTAAGAAAAAAAATGTTCTTTGTATTAAGGGAGATCATGATCTTAATGCTCTTACTTTAGAAAAATTAGAACATTTTAATGAACAAGAGAAAGAAGCTTTAAAATTTACAAATAAAATTTTAACAGAAGAAAATAAAGTTTTTTTAAAAGAACTTCCAGAAGTTTTAGAACTTACAGATAAAAATAAGTTATTTGTTGTTCATGCTTCTGAACTTGATCATTTTTATCAAGGAATTATGCCAACATTAGATGAAGAAAAGATTAAAGATATGTTAGATAATGAAAAAGCAGATGTCTTAGCCTGTGGGCATACTCATCTTCCAGATCTTAAGAAATTTGGTTTTAAACTTTTTTTAAATCCTGGTTCAGTTGGACAACCAAGAAATAATAATCCAAAAGCACAATATGCTTTACTTGATCTTAGTAATCTTAATTTTGTTACTTTTGAACTTGTTGAATATGATGTAGATACTGCTTCAAAGAAAATTATTCAAGCAGGTTTACCTAAATTCTTTGCTGAACGATTGTATTTTGGGCGATAATTTTATAAATCATCTTCTTTTCACTTTTATGTTCCGGAGTAAAAAAATGAATGATTTTAAAAAAATAGTTTATGTAAATAAACCTCATTTAGAAGCTTTAGCAGATAAACGTTATGAACCTCTTCTTCTTCCTGATGCTTCTTTTTTTGCTATGCCTTATTTTAATTCAGTTTTATCTCAATTTGGAAGAAAAAGTAAAATAGTAGAGCGAGATCTTCTTTTTTCAAAGTTTATAGAATTTGGATTATATGTCAATGATTCTGGATATCGTCAAGGGCCCTTGAGAATTATTCTTGATAATTTATTACGTGATACTTCAGAACGAGAATATACTAAAGAATTAGCTGATGCTTTAGTTTATTGTGATCCAAGAGAAGAAAATTTAGAGTTATATGCTCGATCTTTACCTGAATATGAACATAATGCGAGTCAAGCTCAAGCTCAAGCTTTATTTAAGGCAGGAATGGTACATTTAAAAATAGGAAAAACTAGAGATGCGTTAAATTATTTAGATGAGGCTATTGATCTTTATCCAGATCCTAAATTTTATCATTTGAAAGAACAAGTTTCTGAAGTTACTTCTACATTACAAATTCCTGGAATTCCAATTTATAGTCAACAAACAAAGTAATTAATTTAATTTTTATGTTTGTTATTGACTAAGCAATAAACTACAAAAATCTTTGAAAATAATTTGTTGTTGTTTGCTCTATCGAGAAGGAACTAATAGTTAATCTTTTTTTAGTGACAGTTACCAATAGACTTATATAGCTCCGGACTTTTCAGTTATTATTAGAAAGATGCAAAGAAATGGTTTTAGTCAGGCATTAATTGCTTATTCTCAAATCTATTTCTTCTGTTAAACTTGTTTTAACAGCATATCTTTACAATAGGAAGAAAAAAAATAAAACAATGGATTTTAAAGAATTAGGAATAAAACAAGAGATAGTTGATGCTCTTAAAGAACAGGGAATTACAGAACCAACAGAAATACAGCAAAAAACAATACCTGAAATAAAACAAGGTTTTGATATTGTAGGTATTTCTAAAACTGGGTCTGGAAAAACAATTGCTTTTACAGCTCCGTTAATTGAGTCTCTTAAACAAGGACAAGGAATTCAACTTTTAATTATTGTTCCAATAAGAGAACTTACTGAACAAGTAGCAAGAGAAATAAGGAAATTAATAAAATATACTAAACTTAATGTTACTGTGATTTATGGAGGTGTAGCTTTACAACCTCAAGCAGAACAATTAAGGAGAAGTGAAATTGTTGTAGGTACGCCAGGAAGACTCGTAGATCACTTAACAAGAGGTTCACTTGATTTATCAAGAGTAAGATTCTTAGTCTTAGATGAAGCAGATAAGATGGCGATGATGGGTTTTATTGAGGATGTAGAAAAAATTATTCTTAAAACTTCAAAAGCAAGACAAACATTATTATTTGGAGCAACTATTTCTGAAGAAATAACTATGCTTAAAAATAAGTATATGAAAACTCCAAAAATTATTAAATCTACTTTACATGTTCATGATGACTTATTAAATCAACATTATTATGATATTGATGCAAAAGAAAAGTTTTCTTTACTGGTACATTTAATTAATAAAGAACAACCAAAATTAGCAATTGTTTTTTGTGCAACTAGGAGAAATTCTGAAGTTGTAGCAGAAAATTTGAAGAAACAAAAAATAGATGCGTTTGTTATTCATGGTGGATTATCACAAAATAGAAGATTACAGATTATAGAAGGATTTCATCGAGGTAAACCTCATATTTTAGTTGCTACTGCTGTTGCAGCAAGAGGACTAGATGTTAAAAATATTACTCATATTTTTAATTATGATTTACCACGAGATCCTCAAGAGTATATTCATCAAGTAGGAAGAACTGCACGTGCAGGTACTAGCGGAAAAGCAATAACCTTACTCGCACAAAAAGATCATTTATTATTTTCTGCAATTTTGCAACGTTATCCAATAAAAGTTACAAAATTACCTATGGAAGAATTTAAAAAAGTCTTTTTAGATATGGGTAGAAATAATAATGCACGTTTTAGTCCTCAGAATAATAGATTTAATAATAGATTAAGATTTCCAAGGTACAATAATAACTAATTTTTAAGTTTATTTTAGAAAGGACAATTTGTTAATGCACTTAAGTCTTCCAATTCTCTTACACCCAAATATTTAGTGTCGTTAATAATCCAAGTAGGATATTTTTCTATGTTGTTGATACTACAGATTTTACTTTGTGGTCCGCTTAATGGTCCGCATTCAATATAATCAACAAATTCTATTGAACTTGCGAATATCTTTTTTTGTTCTGCACAATGAGGACATTGGAATGATCCATAAAATTTTGCTCCTTTTTCTGTTAAACATTTTGCAAGAAGATCTTTTTTTTCATCTCTTTGAGTACAACTTGTTATTGTAATTATAAATGTTATTAAGAAAATTATTATTCCCACTTTTTTTATTTTTGAATTCATTTGTGTCTACTTTTTTTATTGAGAAGTATTTATATAATTTATGTTTCTTATTCTCTTATGCTTAAAAAAGAAATAACGCTTTATTCTCTTTTTATTTTCGGTCTTCTTTTATGTTCGTTTCTTATCTATGAACATTTTTCTTCAACTGGAAGTGAATTTTGTAAAATTGGTTCTACTTTTGATTGTGGTATTGTTAATAAAAGCCCTTATGCTAATCTTGATGGTTTTTCTTATCTTTTAGCTGTTGATTTTGGACTAGCTTTTCCCCTTATAGATCTTAAAGGCATTCATTGGACTTTTGATTTATTTACTTCCAACGCTTTTCTTGGTTTGCTTGTTTTTATTTTATTATTCTTTATGTTTTATCTTTATACCAAAAAAAAGGATTTTCTTTTCATTAAAAGGAAGAATATCTTATTTTGGATGAAAATTATCCTTTCATTTGGGATCTTGTATGGTTTTTGTTTATTTTTAATTCAACATTTTATTTTAAAAGCATATTGTATCTTCTGTTTAGGTTTAGATCTTGTTTTAATTCTCTCTTTATTTTTTGTTTATAAATTTAAATAATTTTATTCTAATTCTTTTTTTAAGACCTTATGTATTTCATTTAATTTTTTAAATTTTTCACTATTTCCATTTGGCATATCTGGATGAAATTCTCTTGCTAATTTTTTATATTCAATATTTATAACATTCATATCTTTTTCATTTTCATCTAATTTTAAGAATTCTCTTGCTTTTTTTCTTTGCTCTATTACTTCATCGTTTTCATTAAATTCCTGAATAAACTCTTCAACAGTCTTTTTTTCTTCTAGAATTTGATTTACTTCTGCATCTATAAGTTTTGAGATAACTTGAAGATTGTCAACGTAATTTTCTTGTCTATTATAACTATAATAACAGTTAAATCCTTTCATATACCAACGAACTTCTGCTCCGCTTTTTTTCATTCCTGTGGTTTCTTCTTTTAATCTGATATAATCCTGAGAGACACCTACTTTTTTTAGAGAAGTAAGAATTTTATTTCTAAAAAGAATTGCGTATCTAGAAGAGGAGTTTGTTGTAAATGAGCAGTTTAATTCATTTCCTTTTAATTTTAATTGTACCATTATTTTTGTAAAATTATCTTCTTTATAAGTCTTCCTAAAATATTCTCTATCAGGTAGTAACAATATTTTGTTTTTTATAAATCTTTAAATTTCCATTACTTTAAGTTTAGAATTCTTTTTGTGTTAATAAGTTATCAAGTCCTTCATTTTTTATAACTGTTCTTTTCCATCTCTCGTAAGGAAGATATCCACTATCTTTTTCTAAAGACTCTTTTGTATGAGGTATAGCTTTTTTACTCACTTCTTTGAAATTAAAAGGCAGGGGAAGATATTCTGGGAATTTATTAAAGAATTCAGTCATTTGTACATATTTTTTTGAAAATTCATTTAATCTTCGTATATATCCTCCTTGTGTTCCTTCATTTCCTCCAGCAGGAAGTGAAAAATAATTATTTCCCGCCCATACTTCGTGCCATGCTTCTCCAGCTCCATCAAATTTATCAAAAAAAGATACAAATTGTGCTTCTAAACTTGTTTTTTCTTTTGCTGCAAGAAGTAGTTCTTCATAACTTTCTCCATTTGCATTTTGAGAATACATTTTTACAATTTTTTTAATTGCTTCTTTTTCATCTTTTACTAATGTTTCAAGTTCCTTTGTATTCATCTTTTCTTTATCATGAAGTTGTACATCTCCTGTAAGAATCTCTACATCATCATGAACTAACGCTAAAGTTCTTGCAAAATTTACTTCAAATTTAGTTTCATATACTTTTTTTATTTTTGGAATTGCTTCTTCAAGATGCCAAAGAACTCTTTTAGAATGGATAAGATCATTTGTTCGATAATACATTACAGGTGTAATGTGGTGAATATATCTTTTTATGTTCTTTAATGATTCTTCTCTTCCTTGAAAACCTTGAAGAATAATTGGTTGAAATTCCATAACTTTTTTTACTATCTTAGTTTAAAAACTTTTATTTGTTTAAAACTCCATATTTTTTGTTTTTCTATAACCTTATTTTGAACACTAATCTATACACATAAACACTTTTAAATAGCTATACTTCTTTACTGCCTTATGGGTCTTTTTGATAGGTGGAAAAAGAGAGATAAGAAAAAAGAGTTAATTGTTTTTAAGGAAAACTTAGTTTCTTCTATTAATAAAAAAAGTAGTATGAAATTTATTGCTGAAGTAATAATTCAAATTAAAAAGATAAATATAGAACTTAATCTAGAAAATGAATATGATCCTCATTATATAAATATCTATCTTGTTTTATATAAAAAGTTTGCTGAATATCTAAGATTTATTGTATCTCTTTCTTATAGAGAAAATTTTTTTGCTGCTAGAAAATTTAGTATTCTTGTTTTTAAAGATGTTGAGGATACGAAGGAGTTATTAAGTGCTGATAAAAAATTTAATTTATTTTTTCCTAAAATATTCAAATTAAAAATAATAGTTGATCTTATTAATGTTGAACCTAAAAAGTATGTTTTAAATCAGAAAGAAGGATTATTAATTTCTTTTTTTAAACAATATTTTAAGTTTGAAGATTTTAAATATATTAAAGCTGAATTATCTAGAAGATTACATCTTACTTTAGAAGAATTTAGATTAATTTCTCTTGATTATTTAGTCTGGAAATTACATCTCTTTAAGGAGTTGATTCTTATATTAGAATTATTAGATTCAGATTCAAAGTGGCGTCTTTCAGATATGAAACTTAAAATTGAAGAAGAAATAAATTATCTAAATATATTTATCTCAGTTAAGAATGAATTTATTGCGTATGTTATAAAAGTATTAAAAATTAAGAGTCAAATTCTTAATATCTTAAATGGACAGTATGCCTTACATGTTTCCCGTTCTATGAAATTTAGTTTAGGAATATTAAAATTAGGATTGAAGTGTAAAGGTGGACAGTATGGCGCTAATTTTGTTATAAATAATGTTCCAGGTGGTCCTCCTGATGCAGGTATATTTATCTTTAGATGTAAAAATATAATAGAAGAGAGTATAAATTATAAAGATACAACTATAACTTTAACATATAATGCAAGAACAGCTTTAAAAATAATAAATAATGAAGTTATCGAATTTGATTCAACTGTTGATTTTAATAAAGTATTTGCTTTAAGTGAATATTTACAATTAAATATAGAATCTGAAACACTAAACTATCTAAAGTCTATTCCTGTTTGTGTTGTAAATGATTATAAAACTTATGAAAAAGAATTATCTAAAAGGGGTATGGGAGATAAAATAAAAAATTTACAAGATAAGGGTAAATTTGATTATGCAAGCGAGATGGCATCTTTTTTAATTAAAGATAGAAGTGGGAGAGCTTATTTAGAGAAAAAATTTAGTTCATTAATCTAACTTTAAATGTTTTATCTATCGTAAACCACAAAAGTATTTAGGTTATGTTGTTGTTTATTGTTAGTCGACAACAAACATTCTAAGAATTGGATTATTTTGTTGATCGACTATATACTTCTCTTTTAAATACAAAGCAAGCTTTATATACAAATCCCTGATTTCTTAAATTATAGAAGATACAATTGCCGCGATCGCCTAATCCGGTATGGCACTAGAATAAGGTTTTACTTATGGTGAACCTGGAAAATATACCGTAAAGCTAGACCCGCAAGGGTATCCCGGTTCAAATCCGGGTCGCGGCGTTTCCACTTAACCTAAACTATATAAATACCTAAATTAAAAAAAATTAAAGTGAAAAAAATTAAAATAAAATCTATCTTTGTTTTTTGTTTATTTGTTCTTCTTTTATCAAGTTGCACTAAAAAATTAGATGAAAATAAAATAAATATCTCTTCACAGATACTTCCTCTTTCTTCAGTTAATGAAACTAATCAACCTTTACAAAAAGAGCAATCAATTGGGGTTTTACCACTAAAATCAATAAGATCTGATAACATGAATTTCTTTATAACGAGTAAAGGAAATGGTCAAAATGGGGGAAATTATCAGGGTTTAACTGGAGCAGATAATTTTTGTAATGAGTTAGCAAATGCAGTAGCAATAAATGGAAAAACTTGGAAAGCATATTTAAGTACTTCAAATGTTAATGCAAAAGATCGTATAGGTACTGGTCCTTGGTACAATTATAATGGAGAACTTATCGCTCAGAATAACCTTGAACTTCATACAAAAGGCATTACCTCTCAACTTATTTTTGATGAACTTGGAAATTCAATTCTTGATTTAGAGGGAAATAGTAAGATTAAACAAGATCATGATGTTCTTACAGGTTCAAAATCTGATGGAACTGTTGCAGACTTTCCGAATAATCCTTCAGCTCCAAAACCGACCTGTAATGATTGGACTTCAAGTATTGGAGATTGGACTAATGGCCCTTATGCTTTTGTAGGTCATGCTGATTGGTCTAGTCAGGATACAGAAGGTCAAAAAAGTTGGAACTCTGCTCACGAAGTTGCTTGTAGTCAAGAAGGATTAAAAAGTACTGCTGGATCTGGAAAATTATATTGTTTTGCTTCTTAGCTTAGAGCAATCTTAATTAAGCATCTCTTCTTATTAAATTTTAAAAATATGAATGATATTAAAGGAGTTATTTGGGATCTTGGAGGAGTTATTGTTCGAGATAATCTCCAGTCTTCGTTTATAGAAAATGGTGTTCCTTATAATGATCGTGTTAAAGTTGCGTGGAAAAATCTTCGATTGGGTCTTATTGATGATATTACTTTTTATAAAGAATCTTTAAGTGGTACACCTTATGAACATTTAACAGAAGTTATTAGGAAGAAAGGTGATGAACTTATTCAATTACAGGAGGATGGTGCACTTCCATTAGTTAAAGAAGTCTTTGCATTAAAAAATTATCAACAAGGAATTATTTCAAATCATTCTTCTCGATGGGGAAAAGAAATTGTTGAAAGGTGGAATTTGGATGCATTAATGAATCTGATTGTTATTTCTGCAGATGTACACCTAGATAAAAGTACAAGGACTATTTTCGATTATACTTTATCAGGAATGCAACTTAAGCCAACAAGCTATCTTTATTGATAATGATCCTAAAAATGTTCTCTTAGCACGAGGCATTGGATTACAAGGGATTGTTTTTAAAAATTATAGACAAGCAAAAGAAGAATTAAAACACTATCTGCCTTTGATTTGAATATTTTTTTTAGAGATATATTTCTCTATAGATATCTTAATTAAGCATGAATTATTTAGTATTTAAAAAAGAGGTATATATGACAAGACTAGAATCTCCAAGTTCAATTAATACCTTTAAATCTTGTAAAAGAAAATATTTCTATAGTTATAAATTAAATCTTCCAAGGACTGATACTATTTCAACATTAACAGGGAAAGCAGTACATCATGCACTTGAGAATTTCTTTAAACTAGATGTTTCAAATATTAATAAAACAGATTATCAATTAATTCTAAAACAGCATTTATTTAACTCATTTAATCAAGCTTGGCAAAATGCACTTCCTGCATTATTAAAACTAGAAACTGATAAAGAGACAATAAGAAAGCATTATCAAGATAGTATGTATATGCTTGATAATTTTATTAATGATTTTTTTTCTACATTAAGTTCTGTGTTAAATAATTTGACGTTTCAAGAAGCTTTTGAAAAGATTAAGCCAAAAACAGAAGTTTATTTTACTTCTGAGAAGCATCAGGTTCAAGGATATATTGACGCAATTCTTAACTATAATGATGAAATTTCAATTATAGATTATAAAACAAGTTCAAGAGATGAAGTTACTGAAGATTATGAATTACAACTTGCTATCTATGCTTTATTATTTCAAGAGAAAAATATTTATCTTCCTCATAAAGTAGGATTACACTTTTTAAGACATGGAACAAAGAAATATGTTCAAGTAAGCAAAGAATTAGTTGAAAAAGCAAAAAAACAATGTGAATTAATCCAATTACAAACTGTTAGTGATGATATAAATGATTACGATAAGAATCCTGGTCCCTTATGTAAGTGGAGAACAGGTCAATGTAGCTTTTATGATCAATGTTTTGGTGTTAAAAAATTAATGGATTATGAAAACCTTGTACAAATAAATAAATCTCATTAAGTTTATATAATTTTATAAAACTGAGAATTCATGAGTAGTCGTCATCCTTATCAATTGTTAATCAACTGTTATGAACATTCTAACGATACCTTGTTAATTGTGGAATCGACTAAGAAAACAATTCAAGTTATTACAAAAGGAAAAATTTATTCTTTTTTATCTGAAGTTTATTACGAATGTGAAGAAAATAAATTACCTTTAGATCGAAGAGAGTCTCTTAAAGATTTAGAATCCTTTGTTGCTGAAGTTTTTCCAGGTTATAGTACAGAAGCTGATGAATTGCTTCCAGCTGTTAATGTTAAAAGAATATCTTTTCAAGAAGGAAGGGAAAGAAAATATTTAGAATACAAGTTAGTCCATTCTTAAAACTTAATTAGGAAGAGCACAGGCTCTTGTACATTCCCATCCACAACAACTCCCTATTGCTCCAAGTTTTGCTCCCTTTGGACATTTGCTTCTTTGGTCTTGAAGAGGTTGTTGATTATTTTGAGGATACATTGGTAAACTTAAAGATTTTTGTTGACGTCCATAGGAATTATTTTCTTCCTTTTTTTTAATACCATATTCTATTTGAACTTGATATCCAGAATCCTGAGGTGCATTGTAGCTTTCCATTTTTAATCAACCAAAATATTTCTCCTTGTAAAATCTTATTAATTCTTCTACTGCAGGAATAACTGCTTTATTGCTGATTCCCACTTTTAATTTTTTTTGTACATCTTCAAAGGTTAAAGCTCCTTCTAATACTGCTTCTTCTATATCTTTATCACTTGTTTTTGTATCAACATCAATAATTCTTGCACCTTCAACAATGATTCTGTTTATTTGTCCAGACTTTCTAAAGTGATCGTTTATTGCACTTCTTAAAGCTTTATCACCTAAGACTGAACAATGGAATTTTCTATTTGGTAATCCTCCTAATCTATTCATAATATCTTGCGGTTTTAGTTTTAAGGCATCATCTATTTTTATGCCACCATTTTCTGTTACCATTACACTTAACATTGAAGTTGAAGCTATTGCACTTGCACACCCAAAAGTTTGCCATTTTAATTCTTTAATTTTATCTTCCTTTTTATCAACTTTAATCCACATCCTCATGGAATCACCACAGGCGGCACTTCCAACCATTCCAGTTCCCTCAGCATTTTTTGCATATTCTTCTGCTTCTTGATCACTTACAAATATATTTTTTGGACTAAAGAAATGTTCTTTTACAGTATCAGTGTAAAACCATTTTTTACTCTCTACTTTTGCTTTTACATCTGGATGTAAATTTAATTTACTTTGTACTTGTGTTTGTTCATTCATTTTCTTTCCCTCGCTTCAATCATATGTTCAACATTAACATTAATCGGACTAATTTTTCTTAATATTTCAACAATACCAGGTAAAACTTCTAAAACTTTGTTTATGTCTTTAAGAGTAGTTTCTTTTCCTAGTGTAAAACGAATACTTCCATGTGCAGCTTCATAAGGAAGACCTGTTGCAATAACAACATGACTAGGATCCAATGTTTGAGACGTACATGCACTTCCTGTTGAACAATAGATACCATATTCATTTAAGTATAATGTTAAAGCTTCTCCTTCAATATCTAAAATACTTACATTAACATTGTTTGCAAGTCGCTCTTTTGGATGTCCATTTAAAAAAGTTTTAGGAATATTCTTTAAAATCCCATTTATTAAATGGTCTCTCAGTTTAATTAATCTTGGAACTTCACTCTCTTTTTCAGTTTGAGCTAACTCTAAGGCTTTTGTAAAACCCATAATTGCAGGAACGTTTTCAGTTCCGCTTCGTAAATTTCGTTCTTGTCCACCACCGTGAATTAAAGGTACAAGTTGTATTCCTGTTTTAACATAAAGTATTCCAACGCCCTTCGGACCATAGATCTTACTTCCATTTAATGTTAACATATCAATATTTAGAGCTTTAACATCTAGTTCGCAAGAACCTGCTGCTTGACATGCATCAGTATGAACATAAATATTATTTTTTTGAGCTATTTTTCCTATTTCTTTTATGTTGTTTATTGTTCCAATTTCATTATTTGCATACATGATTGAAATTAAAATTGTATTTTCTTTAATTGCAGATTCAACTTCTTTTAGATTCACTCTTCCATATTCATCCACATCTAAATAAGTTACTTCGCAATTTTCATATTTTTCTAAATATTCACAGGTGTGTAATACTGCATGGTGTTCTATTTTAGTTGTAATAATATGATTTCCTTTGTCTTTCATTGCTTTCACTAATCCCTTTAATGCAAGATTAATACTCTCAGTTCCTCCACTTGTAAAAATAATTTCTTTTGGTTTTGTATTTAGTATTTTAGCAACTCTTTCTCTCGCATCTTCTATTGCATCTTTAGCTTCCATTCCTTTACTATGAAAACTTCCAGGATTACCATACACTTCATCAAAGTATTTTACTATTTCTTCTTTTACTTCAGTTCTTACTTTGGTTGTTGCAGCATTATCTAGATAGACCTCTTTCATTGTTTTCTCCCTCCAATACTTATCAAAGGTTCAAAACAAAGTCCACATTCTGCAAAATCTTTATTTAATGTTTTATGAATCTGACATGCTAATTTTTCTTCTCTTGAAATTCTCATTAAATGCTGTATTAGTTTTAATGTATCTTGTTGATTTTTAATTTGAGTACTTGTTTCTAGAATTATTTCTTTCATTTTTTTGTTTAAAAGAAATTCGCTTCCTCTCTTATCTTTGATATATTGATTTATTGCTGATTTAGTTATTCCTAAAATTTTAGCAATTTCAACCTGCCTTAAACCTCTTTCTCGCATGGCTAAAGCTATTTCTTTCCTTATAGCTGGAATAATATACCATACTTCTAATTCTTGAATTAATTCCATAAAATTTAAGAATTTACATTATTTATAAAGTTAACGATAGATTACTCTTTCCATTTATTAAAGGTATCTTCAAGAAAGGGGTTATTTTTTAATAAACTCTACATTCTCAAAATCCCTAAAACCTTCATCACCTGTTAAGAATTTGATGCCTAATCTTTTAGCAATAAGATATCCAATTGTATCTGGTATTGAAAATTCTTTGTATTTTATTTTCAAACTCATTGCTTTTTGTATATCTTCAAGGGTTACCTCTACAATTGTGTTGTAATACTCTTCTGTGATTTTGTCTGCAACAGTTTCAGATAATCTTTTTTTTAACCCATAATTTAATTCTGCAAGATTAAAAACAGTTGTAACTATCTGTACAGATTCAAATCTTTTATATTCTAAATTTGCATTAAGAATTTCAAAAAAAGCATATGTATCAAAGAAATAAGTTTCATTCATCCCATAACTCCTTATCTGCCTCTTTTAATACATTTTCAGTATCGATAGGAGTGTTCTTTAGAAGTCCAAAAGTTTTTTTTATTGGATTAAAATCTTTCTTTTTAATAATCATAAGTTCAATTTTATCTCCTTCTTTTAAGTTTTCTTTTAAGATTGTTTCTTTAGGAATAACAACCCCAATTGATCTTCCCCATGATCTTAAATTTACTTCAATGACTTCCATGATTATATCAATCTAATCAAATTTATAAAGTTTTCGTCAAAATTCTTGAAAAGTTAACAATAGATTATGAAAAACCTTTAAACTTCTTCCTAATGCTTTAAATTCATAACCTTTAAATATTCTTTCTTACCGAATAATCATTAGGTATGTACTAATGATCTCTGAAAAACAAAAAAAAATTATTAAATTATTATTAACACATAAACAAGGATATCATGTGAATCAAATAGCAAGAATTCTCAATATTAGTGTTAGTTGGGTTCATGAAACTCTTAAACATTTAGAATCTGAAGGTATTCTTGTTTCTGAAAAATTAGCAAATTCTTTATTTTATAAATTAAATTTTGAAAATCCAAAAACAGAAAAAATTGTAGAGTATATTTTACTAGATACTTCTTCTCAAGTTTTTCAAGAACAAGCTGAAAATAAACCTCAAGAAAAACAAGCTGTTTCTTTGGAAACTAAACAAACGTATCAAACAGTTTCTCAACAAAATGATTCTTTTAAAGGATATCTTCCTTTAGGAAATTCTTCAACAAGTTCAGGATCTGTTTATGGTTCTTCTTCAAATACTTCTTTTGATTATTCTCCTTTAGGCTCAGGAGGAGTCAACAGTGTTTTAGCTTCTTATGCAAGTGCTGGGGCCTTTGGTGGAAATTTTAATTATTCAGGTGCTAATACGTATATTTCTGGTTCTGTTCCTTCTGCTACGTTAGGTTCTAAAGTTTCTACAAATGTTTCTGGTTTTACTCAAGTGCAACATACTTCAGCTCATAAAATTATTACTGTTGGTTGTAGATATTGTGGTCCTGAACCAAATGGATTTTAGAATAAAGGTGTGATTTTATAAGAACTTAAAAAAGTTTTTTTTGATTTATAGGTTTCTATTATTCCTTTTAAAAATTCTTCACTAGCTGCACTTGTTATGATAAATAAAGATTTTGTCGGATAAACTTCTATTTTTGAGGGGATACCTGAAGCCTGTAATGAATTTTGTAAAACATGTTTTAAAGAATATACTCCTCCTTTGTCTCCTCGCATTTCAAGTTCTATGTTGTACTTTTTTTGAGAAGCAATTTTTTCACTTAATCTTTCAGCACTGTTTTTTACTTTATCAACAATATATTCAAAAAATCTTGTTTCATTATAGGATCTTCTATTAAACATATCTTGATCTCCTTGACGTTCTTTAAAAGAAAGCATTGCATCTTCAATATGTCTCAGATAGGTTAATCTTTCCCTATGGGGAATAATTGCTGGAGGAATATTATTATAATTTAAATAGAGATTTTGTAATAGTCTTGCTGTTCTTCCATTTCCATCTTCGAATGGATGAATAAATAAAAAGTACATATTAAACTCAATAGCCTTAAGCACAGGATGTCTCTCTGATTCTTTAAAATAATCAAATAATTTATTCATTTCTCTTTCAATTTTTGCAGGATTTGTCATCATGTGTATCTTTTTTGGACCTTGAATATGAGTGGAAATATCTCTATATCTCAATGCAGATGGATGGATTTTACTTGCTATTTCATTAATAAACATCTTGTCAAACTTTCCTTCAAAATGAAGAAGAGCGTATTTCCAAGCTTCTTGAAGTTCTCGTAAGGTAACTTTATGATTACAATTCGGTTCAAGTTTATCAGAATGTAAGAGTGATTCTTCGTTTAACATTCCTAAAATACGTCCATTTAATTCATCAGAGTAGAGAAAGTGACCTTTTACATTCTCAAGAATAGTATCTAATTCATTAATAGATTCTTTTAGTCTTCCCATAGAACTTCTTTAGAGGTATTTATTTATAAATATTTCTTAAAATAACCACTAAATGATAGTTAAATTAATAGTTTTTATAAATGAGTTTATCTCTCTTTTTATATGATCAACTATTTTTATTCAGGATTACTTTCTGTAGGTATTGCATTAACTTCTGCTTGCGCTGTCTCTCAAGCTAATTTTTCTTGTCCTCAACATCCAGAGATTAAAGTGAAACAGCGAGGATTTAATGTTCCTTCTGAGGCTTTAGCAGAAAAAATTTCTCAGTCTATTACTCTTACTTGTAAATTACCTCGTCCAAGTTTTTCTATAACTTCAATTGAAACTCTTCTTGAAAAAGAACTTGAATTACAAACAGGTCGTGATCTTGTTGTTCTTCCAAATCAGTTAGATTCTCTTTTGGATGAAAATACTCTTTTTAGAACTGATCAAGATCTTGATCTTAGACTTCTTGAACTTATTTATAAAGAAGATGAAATAAAAAATGTTATTTCTGATTTGAATATTCCAATTATAGAAACTAAAGTTCACTCTTTAGAAATTACTCCTTATTTTATTCTTCCTTTTGAAAGTAAAGAAATTGTTACTCACGAATTAAAAAGACGTTATCCTACAAGACTTGAAGAAGTAACTTTATACTTAGATACTCAATTTTCACATGCTAAAGAAAAAAAGATTAAAGATTTACAAGAACAGATTAGCACCAATAAAAAAATAGCATTATATGTTGAAGGATTTGTTAATCCTTTTATGGAAAATTATGAATATTATAGAGATGAATTACTAAGAGATAAAGAGGAATTATCTCGTTTCTTTACAAGTAATAATTTTTATACTATCCCAGTAAAATTGAACAAGGCTTATTTTACTAAAATTTTAGAACTTTTATCAGAAGCAAGCCCTGAAACACAACTTCTTATCTTTTATGTAGGTCATGGAACTCCTCAAGGAATAAAGATTGGATATCAAGATATTATTACACCTCAAGAATTAAAGTTAGATTTAGAGCAATTTCCAGGTGATGCTACTCTTATTTTAGGAAGTTGTTATTCTGGTAATATTAGGGATTATTTTCAAAGAGAAAAAGCACCTACGAGAGTTATTTCTGCATCTCGAAATGGCTTTCCTGTAAAAACAAATCTTCCAGGTTTACCAGGACATTTAGTTCTTGATTTGATAAAATCTCATTTAGAATTTACTCCTGAACATTTTAAACCAGAACCATCTAGTGATTATTATCCTTCAATTTATCAACCACATTAATTTTTATTTTATTTATATTTAGTGTTACTATAAAGTAGTTATTATTTAGAAATCTTTATATATCTTCTAATTTTTTCTTTTTTATGACTTTTGATAGAAGAACGGGATTATTTTTAGGATTAGGGTCTTTACTTCTTAGTCAATTAAGTCCTTTAGAAGTTTTAGCAAGAGGACATAAACCTAAAACTAGAATATATCCTGAACAACCTCCAACTCATCACTTAAGAAATAAATTAACTAAGAATTCATTAACAGTTTATTATTTAACCCATAGTTGGGCGTTATATGAAAATGATAAAAGAGACATTGTACATTTCTTTAGAGATCATGAAAATGCATCGTTTTTAGTTGAAGGATATGCTGATGCAAGAGGTTCAGAAGCATTTAATTTAGCATTAGGAGAAAAAAGAGCAAAAGGTATTGCAGAACTTTTACGAGGATTAAAATCTCTTGTGCCACTAACAACTGCTTCTTATGGGGAAACAAAACCTGTGTTAAAAGGAGATACTAAAAAAGATTATCAAAAAAATAGAAGAGTTGTTCTTGTAGCAAATAAAGATCCTTATACAAGAAGTTTAGATTTAACTCCTGGGGATGTTTATTTAATAGATGCTTCTTCTTCAATGCAACCAGTTTGGAATAAAGTAAAAATAGGTACCTATCCTTATCCTAAGACTTCAGAAGTGTATACTTTTAATGATTGTACTGGTTTACGATTAAGACAAACTCCACGTCAAGTATCTTTAAATTCAGATAATCCTGTTCCTATGTGTGGTACTCCTTTATGGAGTTCTCTTGTAGAAGTAATAGGTTTGATGGAAAAAGGAAAACGATTAACAGTCCTAACAGATGGAGATGATACTTATGGAAAAAATACTCCCAATGAAGTTATTCAAATTGCTACTAAAAAAGGAATTAAAATTTCTGCTGTTGGTGTAGGAATTAGTCCTTATACAAAAAAATCATTAATTGATATTGCACAAAAAACAAGTGGAAATTTTTACATAAGTAATTAATTTAATTTTTAAGTTAAAAAATTGAAAACTAAACAATGAATTCAAGACGTGTATTTTTAGGAACAGGATTAGGGGCATTATTTTTAGGTACTGTAAGAAAGGTAGAAGCAGTACCAATAGCCCAATCAATAGTACAACACAATTCAATAGAACTAATTTTATCAAAAGATTATAAACCCCAAGATACATCAAAAAATCAAAGTAAACTTCTCAAAGCAACAATGGACTATGTTACTGTCGCATATCCTGCAAAAGCTTTACCTTTCTGGAATAAGCCTTTAAAAGATATTGAACTTGAAAGACGTATTGAAGGAATTATCGCAAGAGTTTATGAAGGAATTAGTGCAGCAAGTCCTATTCATGGAGTTGATCCAGTTTGGACTATTGCTCAACTCATGGCTGAATCTTGTTTTTATGAATTTGCAGTTTCTCCTGTGTTAGCTGTTGGAGTCTGTCAATTTATGCGAGGTACAGCAGGAGATTATAAATTACTTTGCACAGGAGATGAGGAAAAACATACAAAAGCTCCTTATCAGTTAGCAAATTTAGCAAAAAAAGAAGTTGATACCATTCCCCTAAAAAAAAGTTTAGCAAATTATAGAAAAGAGCATAAACCCAAAAAAGAACTAACTGAAAAAGAGCTTAGATCCTGGATTCTTCAGCCAAAAAAAGCAGATAAGAAGTTAGTCAAAAATTGGGATCTTTACGAAGCTGAAGTTGTAAAAAGAGAAGAAGCAATAAGAACAGCAAGAAGAGAATTTTATCAGTATTTAGATGCTAATTTTGCAGGCAGAGATATGATTAAAAATAAAAAAGATGCAGAGTTCCTTTATGGCTTTGATCAAAGAGTCACGTATCGTACTTCAGTTCCAGCAATGGTAGAAATGATGGCGAAATTATTAGATGCAAGAAATGGAAATATTCTTACAGCAACAAGTTCTTATAATGCAGGATTAGGCAACACAAAAGATTTTGGGCAATTTGCTAAATTTGGAAGAATTCCAAGCAATGGCGAAACACCAACGTACATCAGTCACATTATAGCAAATTATTTGCAGATTCAAGAAAGATTGTAAAGATATTTATTTAAATCTCTTCTTGTTCTTGAAGTTATGATTATTACAATATCTGGTTCTCCTGGAAGCGGTAAAAGTACCATTACAAAATTGCTTGAAGAAAAATTAGTTGCTGAAAGAATTTATGTTGGTGGCATTCGTCGTGAACTTGCTAAAGAAAAGGGAATGACTTTACTTGAGTTAAATGAATATGCAAAAACTCATCCAGAAACAGATGTTAATATTGATAAACAAGTAGCAGCAAAAGCAAGGAACTTAGAAAAAAAGGGGAAAACTGTTCTTGTTGAAGGGCGTACTCAGTTTCATTTTCTTCCAGAATCCATTAAATTTTTTATTTTTGTAGATGAAGAAGAAGGGGCAAAACGTATTTGGAATGAACTAAAAAATGAAAAAAACAAAGAACAAAGAAATGAAGGAATTATTACTTCTCTTGAAATGATGAAGCAACAAGTATTACAGCGTGAAGAAGAAGATGCTGCAAGATATAAAAAATATTATGGGTTTGATCATCGTGATAAACAACATTATGATTTTATTTTAGATACGACAAAGATAAGTGTACAAGAGGCTTGTGAGAAAATATTAACTTATCTAAAGAAAAAAATTAATCATTAAACTTCATTATTCTCCAAGGATACTCTTCCTTTGCCATTAAAATAACTCTTGATGGAACATGTTCATCTATAAATTTATATTCAGAATATTTTTCTATTTCTTTAACAAAATTTCTTACTTCTTCTATTTCAGGCATGTTTTCTCTTTTTAGATTTTCTCTACTTGCACCAACATGAGAATAACTTTTAACTTCAATAAAATGAGGATTTCCTCTTTGAAAAAATTCAGCTATTGTTTTATGGTTTATATCATTAAGATCTTTAATTAACGTGTATCTTATGACTGTTCTTGTTTTTTCTCTTAAATTTTTTAAGGCATCTAAACTTCGTAGCCATCTATTCCAAGCATCTTTATGCATTGGTCGCTGAATTTTTTTAAAATTTTCTTCGTCAACAGCATCCATACTTAAATATAATTGTGTAGGGGGTTCTAAACGTTCTATTGCTTCTGGAAAACCTCCATGAGTTACTAAGAAACTTGTTTTTCCTCTTGTTTTTATTTCTCTTATTAATTCATTAATTCTAGGATAATATAAATTTTCACCAGTTAAACTTATTGCAAAATGACTGATATTTTTTACTTCTTGCCATTTATCTTTATTTGTATCTGGATGTCCTCCAAAACCGCTTAATAATTTATACTGAAATGCATTTACTTTATCAAGCATTTCTTTAGGATCATCTATTTTTGTAAAAGGAAAATTATCTCTTTCTCTCCAGCAGTACGTACACGCTTTATCGCAGAAATTAACAGCAACGCTTATCTGTCCACATCGATGGCTTCTTATTCCATAAAATTTTTGTTTGTAACAACTTCCTTTTTCAGTTAAACTCTTTGAAGTCCATTCACAAATTTTAATAGCACTATGTTCTCCTATAAATCTATATCCTTGTTTCTCTAATTTCTTTTTATATCCTTGATATGTAGAACTATCTATGTTTTCTTGATATTTTATATGCGGTGCTTTAAATTCTTGAACTGTCGTTTGTATTATGGGTAAAGACATTAAATGAAAACATTCTAAGAACTTTTAAAGGTTGTGCTAAATTAAGAATTCCAATGCTTAAAAATATAGATGAACCAGATGATTGTAATCATCAAAAAGAGAATTATTATGATCTTTAAAATTTGTTGTTTTCTGCTATAAGGCGGTATTTCTTCTTTCATCTTCTTTAAATAAAAATTTAAAAAATAAACGTTTATTCCAATAAAAATAAAAGTTACAAAAATAAATAATAGTTGAAGATAAGATGGAATATAATTTAACATTATTCTATAAAATAAGAAGTTCCTAATAAACTTTTTCTTAATCTCTATATGCTTTACTTATATCTGTATTCCAAAAACTTGGTAAAGGATTAGAAACAAAACCCCTGTAACTTTCAGCATAAATATAGGTAAGACCTTTCTCTTTTTTATATTGTTTAAAATAAATTTCAACTTCATTGTAGATTTGATTAATTTTCTTTCTTTCAAAATCTTTTTGTAATAATGAGGATGGTTTTAAAATTAAGTAATCTGCTTGTCTAATAATATTCAAATCAATATTACTTGAATTTTGTGTAATAAAAATTAAATTAAGATCTTTATGTCTTGCTATAAGCAATAATTTAGAAAGTAATTTGTTAATGCTACTCATTGAATCTCTAGAAGAGAATTGAATTCCACTTTCATCTAATAATACTACTGCATTGTTTTCTACTTCGTCTATAGAACTAATATTTTTTATCCACTCTGGAAGATCACTTTCTTTAAAGCCCATAGTGTAACTTGGTCTTTGAGTTTTTATATAAAAATTTTCTAGAATCTTTAATCCTATTGCACTTTTTCCAGCTCCTCTAGCACCTAAAATAATACCAATTCCACTTTTGCTCTCCATAAGCTTTTTTTCAAAGTTACTATATTTTCCTTCTAAATCTTTAATAATTTTAAAATCTTCATATTTGTAAGAGGGAGTATCACTTATTTTAAGATCTTTATTTTCTTTTATTGTTCTTTTCTTTTTAAAATCAGTTTTATAAACTCGTTCTATTAATGGTTTTATTTGATTGAAAAGATATTTAATGAACCACCAAATTCCAAGAATAATATTTTTTATTACCCAATATAGTCCAATAAAAATATACTTTAATGCAATTGCTAAGTGATTCTTTGTTTTTCTTTTCCTTCTTACCATGAACTTTGATCAATAAAAGATTATTTAAACGTTCTTAAAAAAGAGTGAGTCTCTTATGAATTTATTTTACTCTAGTTGAAATGTATATTCTCTCTTCTAAATCTTTAAATATTTCAAAAAATTTAGATACCTATGGAATCTCATCTTACTTTTGATTTAAATAATAATAGTGTAGTAATTAAAAAGGATGAAAAAGTTGTTGGTGGTGTACGTTCTTGTTTTGAACCGTTTAGTTCGAAAAATACTTATGAACTAGAAATTTATGGATTTACTGAAAAAAGTAAGGTTTGGAGTTGTAATAAATTTAAAGATAAAAAAGATTCTGTTCTCTATTTTGAACCTCCTAAAATAATTTCATTAGAAGATACTCTTCAAGAAGAAGGTTTACGAATAAAAGTCGTTGTTAATGGTATTGAAGGTTATGCAATGAAGGTAAGTCTTGGAAAAGAATTGAGGTCTCCCCTTTTTAAAAAAATAAGTACTACTGAAATAAATAAAAAAATAAGTACTACTGAAATAAATATTTTAAATTCATCAGGATATGTAGGTAAAATATGGTCTACATGTAATGGAACTTTACCTTATCCCCATAATCCAAAAGAAAATTTAAAAATTCTTAATGCACTTCAATTTTGTGGTTTTGAAACATTAAGTGAACCAACACAAATTAAGCTTCCTTATGAAGTAGAATTTAGTTGTTCTTTTTTAGAGCCTATGAAACCTGATTTTGAAATGCACCTTAAGTATACTCAAGAAAGAGGAGAATGTGCTGCTCAAAAAATTATTGAAAATTTTTATAAAATTGGAAGCATAGCAGAAGTTTCCCTTGATATTCTTCCTACTTCTCCAAAGGTAACTCTTCTTCTTGAAAAATTACATTTGGAAGAAAGATTGTTTCCATTATTAAAAGAATAAATTCTAAAAACTAAACGTATTTAAAGCTTATAATTTTAAATTTTCTATGGATTATAATGAAGTTTTTATTGAAAGTAAAAAAAGAATTGCTGAACTATTTAAAGATAAAAAAAGTGAACAAAATTTAGATCTAAGAATTCCTCCCGGACAACATCTTACTGAAAATTTTCCAGTTTTAGATTTAGGAATAAAGCCTGATTTTGATAAGGATATTTGGAGATTACAAGTTTCTGGCCTTGTAGAAAAAGAAGTAAAATTTACTTATTCTGAACTATTAAAAATGCCTGCTGTAAAATTAACGGCAGATTATCACTGTGTAACGCACTGGAGTAAACTAGATGTAGAATGGAAAGGAATTTCTTTTAAGGAATTTATAAAATATGTTCATCCTAAAAAAAATTGGAAATTTTTAATTCAATTTGGTGCAGATGGATATTCAACAAATGTTGCAAGAGAAGATTTAGAAAAAGAACATGTTCTTCTTGCTTATGCACTTGATGGGAAGGCTTTAACAAAAGAACATGGGTGGCCCTTAAGAATTATTATTCCTCATCTTTACGGGTGGAAAGGTTCTAAATTTTTAAATGGTTTAAAATTTACTGCTAAAGATGAACCTGGTTTTTGGGAAGTACGAGGATATCATAATCGCGGTGAAGTTACTAAAGAAGAACGATATGGTTAAAATGTAGATTTTTTAAAAAAGAAAAGTTATAAATAAGATTAAAAAATAGAAAAATATGACTCAACGTTTAACTGTTAAAACTCCCTCACAAGATTTTTTATATGATCTTATAAATACTTTGCCTCTAGTCGCAAGTGCTTATGAAGTAACTTTCTTTCAAGGTCCAAAAGAACCACTAACTGATGCAGATATTGAAATATATCTTAGAGATTGTGAGCAAGCAAGAGTATTTCCTTTTAGTGCACTTTCATTTCATTACAGTAAAAAAGAAGGCAGGTATACAAATGGCACTCCAACTCTGTCAATGTATAGAAGAATACCAAGAGCTGCGTTAAAAAGTGGTGCTTTAGATTATCTTGTAATTGGGGGAAAAATTGCAGAGTTAAGAGTGCAATCAGAAGAACAGCAAGGGTTAGCTCAGCCAGAAGCAACAAAAATGCTTAAAGAGAAATTTTTACCCTATGTTCAAAAACATGGATATGAAATTGCAGGAGCAAGTTTTTATCTAGAAAGTGGTTCTGGAAGTCAAAGTCTACAAATTCCAAGAAGAAAACAAATCACTGAAGATGGGGTTATATTATTTTCTGAATCATTAAAAGGAACACTTGATAAAAATCTAACTGACTGGTTTTTAGATTTAAAGACAAGATATCAGTGTTAATTTATTTTTCAAATGCTTCTTTAACTTCTTCTTCCATCCCTTCAATATGATCAAAATTTTTAAATTCTTCAACAGTTACCCATTTAAAATCATCAAAGCCAGGCCCTAAAGAAACTTTTTCATGTTTAGCTATTACTAAAAAATTAAAACCGACAACATTATGTCCATCTGGTCTGATGAATGTAAAATCTTTTAAATACTTTTTAGAATCTTCTATTTCTAAACCTGCTTCTTCAAAAACTTCCCTTCTTAACGTTTGCATTACTGTCTCTGTTTTTTCTAGTTTTCCTCCTGGAAAAGACCATTTACCTGGAAAAGCAATTTCATCTTTACTCCTTTTTAAAATTAAAAATTTATTCCCTTCAGAATTTTTTATAAACGCAGTAATAGCTATAATATGTTTTTTATGATCCATAAACTTTCTTACTTTAAATACATATAAATATTTCTATCCACTAAAGGTATTATCACATTCCATACAATAAGGAATTTCAATTTTACTTGGATTATAAGGCATTCTTTCAGAAGATGTTTGAGAAGCATTAATTTTTTTATGAATTGTAATAAAAGATATTTCAGATCCACAACTATAACAAATAACATCTCCTTTGTTTTCTTTTGGCTGTCTATAAATTTTTTCTTCATATTTAAAATACCAATAGTTCTCATTATCTACAAATACCACTTCTAAATCTCCCCATTTAACTTCAGTCCATTTAATAGGTCTTCCTAAACTTATTCTCAATTTAGAAAGCATTTCATCCAGGGTTTGTTTTTCAACTATATCACTCATTTCTTAAGTCTGAAAAATATTATTTATAAATCTACTTGATAAGCTCTCTGTCTCATCTACAGATCACAGATTCTAAATCTTATTTTAATAAAAGAATACTCAATAACTAAAGATGATGTAGAACTTTATACAAACCTTAAAGAAGACAGGCATGATGCGAATTACGTAACGAACATTAAATTTAGCCAAGAAAAAATTAAAAATTATGAAGTTTATATAATAAGTCCCTCACCGTTAAATTCAACTGAAAAATATTTGAGAATCTTTCCAATAGGCTGTAAATATTTACAAATGACTGCAGGAGATTTCGTTTCATATTATCCAGACAACTTAGAAAAATGTTTTGAGAAGGCAATTGAGATAAAATGTTCAAATCATTAAATATATTCGGAATTAGCCAGCAATCCTCATCAGTTTCTCGACAATCATAACCTCTGCAAGTGTATCCAACTTACAATACTTCAATAAATTATTTCTTACTTTCTTTTCTTCGTCTGTACAAGCTCCATATGTTGCGTTAAAAAACTCCAGTTTACAAAACAAATAACTTTAAATATCAACTGATATTTTATAGTATCAAATGAAAATGAAAGATATCAAGCAAACAATTAAGGAATATCTCTTTGTTAATCCTACTGCTAAACTTAGGGTAAGAGAAATAGAAAGAACCCTTAAACTTTCTCTTCCTTCCGTTATAAGATATTGCAAAGAACTTGAAAAAGAGGGAATTTTAACAACAATTAAAATAGGTAATGTTAATTTTTACACAGCAAATAGAAGCAGTGAAAAATACCTCTTAGAAAAAAAGCTCTATAATATAAAAAAAATATATGAATCTTGTCTTATAGAATATCTAAAACAGGAATTAAGCAATCCTCCAATAGTTCTTTTCGGCTCTTTTTCAAAAGGAGAAGAAACAGAAGAAAGTGATATTGATTTATACATAGAAACACCTTCAAAGAAAAAAGTAAGCCTTGAAAAATTTGAAAAATTGCTTAAAAGAAGGATACAGATATTCCAGCATAAAAATCTAAATGAAATATCAAACATTCACTTAGCAAATAATATTGCAAATGGAATAACATTAAACAATTATATAGTGGTTTTCAAATGAAAGAAGCAAATTGGGATGACTGCTTGCTCAATAAATCAGCTAAAACTATTACTCCAGACATACAAAGAGCAGAATCTTTAATAGAAACTGCAAACGAAAGAATAAGTTTAATCAAAGAAATAAATGAAAAAAACAGCAATTTTATCTTTGAAGATTATTATACTTCATTGTTTGAATTATTGCAGGCAACGGCTTTCAAAAAAGGCTTTAATATATTAAACCACATTTGCTTAGGTTATTATTTAAGAGACATTTTGAAAAGGGAGGATTTGTTTATCTTATTTGATGATCTAAGATATAAAAGAAATTCTCTTACTTATTATGGAAATAGAATGGGTTATGAAACTGCAAAACAAGCAATAGAAAAATGCAAAAAAATTATCAAGGAATTAAAAAATAATTAATGATTTAACTTATTTGATTAACTAATCCTTTCAACTTCTCAACAATCATAACCTCTGCGAGTGTATCCAATTCACAATACTTCAATAAATTTTCTCTAACTTTCTTTTTTTCTTCTTCTGTATAAGTTCCATATGTTGCGTTAAAAAATTCGACAGAAGCAGTTCCTCCATCTCCAATTTCCATGCCTTTGTAACTCTTTTCAGTTATTGCGGGAAGAACCTTTTTGATAGAAGCACTGCCTTGCTGTTTTGGATTGTAATAACTAAATTCTCTGAAAGGAACAAGCAAATCAGCAATTCTTGTTAAAACATTATCAACCCATTGTTTATGCTCTGGGAAATGTTCAGCAATTTCTTTTAATCTGCCAATTTCAAAACTTTGATTATACACTAAAACAGTCCCTTTCTCTCCTATCAAATCCTTTAATGCAACAGCAAACTCTTCACGAGGATCGCCATTTCCATCATACAAAAAAGCATAATGCTCTGGTTTACTCTCTTCTTTCTTAACAATATGCAAGCTAAACTGGAAAGGAACCTGCGAATAAGCTTTCAATCCATCAAACATTGGAATAGCTGTTGAAAAAGTCTCAAAATCAAGATAGTAAACAGGATACTTTAATGTTGTAAGAAACTCTTTTATTTTTTCTTTGTCAATATACACTTCTTTTTTAAGTTCACATTCTCTTTGTATATTCTGCTTGCCATTTAATTTAACGTTTTGAGGAATATCTTTTAGGTTTAGTATTCCCTTTTCAAATAATTCACAGGATAACTTCCCTCCACGATACAAACAAAAGACGTTATTTTCAGGCAGATTATCAATGCAATTTTCAGTAAAACAGTCGTGATTGCCTTCTTTAATTAATTGATTAATTAAGAGACCTGCTTTTGGCGGTTTGTCTAAAATAATTATTTCAAACATTTTATCAATTCTCTCTTTAATTCCTTTCATTGTAAGATTTACTTGAGAAGTAACGTCCTCTTTCACAAGAAGTTTTTTTGTATCCAGCTTTCCTTTTCTAAAGTATTCTTTATTAAGATGCATCAAAAAGCATTTTCTTATTTTTAATCCATTTGCTTCATATACATATTTTTGAAAAGAAACATCATGAACATTAATGTCCTTTACTTCTGTTCCAGATTTAACCTCAATGATATCCCATTCTTTTCCAACAGGAACAAGCATATCTGCTCTTGAAAAACAATTTTCAAATGTAAATCCTGCTTCAAATAATGGTTTATCTTTTTTTATAGCTTCTTTAGTTTGTTGCAAGTTTTCTGAATAATTCTCTATTGAAAGATCTATTCCGTCTGAAAAAAAGAATTTTAGCAAGTTGTCCGACTTTGTCTCCTTCACTAAACTTAAACTCTTCAGCTAGAGTTACTTTTCTAATCTTTTTGGGCTGATTAAAAGTAATCCATAAATGTCTGGGGCATTCTAAACCCAAGAGATACTTTGATTTTGTTAATACGAGATTCATGTATATTTAAGAAAAGAGAACATATTTATAAGGAATAAGGTTTGAAAATTAGTTTATCACTCACATTCGACTTAGAATCTGTAGATGCAATAAGAAATTTTTTAAGAAAGTTTTATAAATAAAAAAGTTTTCCCTTATTTTTATGCAAGATGGAACCTTTCCTTTACGTAATGAACATTTTTATGTAAGATTAACAGTTATAGATCGTTATAAGCGAAGAGTAACTTCTTATGATGGGCCTTATGGTGCTTTATTTGCATCAGCAATAGAGTCTACTACAAAAGGTGAACCTACTCTTGATAAATTTGAAAGTGCACATAAAAAACTTGTAGGTTGGTCTGCCTTTGGAGCTCCCTTTACAGAACAGGAACTTAATAACATTCCTTTGGAAGATGTTGTTGCAAGTTTAAAATTAACTGTTACTGATGATACAGATTTAATTAAAAAAATTGCTTCTTATGGTTTTAAACAGGAAGATTATCATGATCCAGATCATCTTACTGGTTATGCATTAAATCCTGAAAGAAGCTGTATGACTCACGATGCAGCAATCTTTATAGATTTGAGAAAACCAGAACTTTCTTTATTATGTGGAGATGCAACTTATGCTCATTTAAGTGATGACTTTTCAGCTTTAAGAAAGGGTCAAGTAAGAATTGAAGCAGGAAAAACACTAACAAGAAATTTTGGTTATAGAATGAATGGAGATTGGAAAATTAAAGATATTAGGACAGATAAAGTTTATTAATAATTCTTCTTTTGTTTACCTGTGATTGTTATTCCCAAATTAGGACCTTTAGATAATAATGCTTATCTTTTAACAATAAATAAACAAGCGATCTTAATAGATGCTCCACCAGAAGGAGAAAAGATCTTAGAAATTTTAAAAAAAGAAAAATTAGATTTAAAATACATTCTCATTACTCATGGACATCCAGATCATATTGCTTCTGTACCTCTTTTAAAAGAATATACTTCAGCTGAAGTCCTTGCACATGAAGCTGATATGCCTCTGTTTCTTAAACCTTGGAATTTAGTAGTTCTAAAAGCAAAACCATTTACACCAGATATTTTACTAAAAGATCAACAAGAAATAAAACTTGGAAATAAGAACTTTATTTCTCTTAAGGTTATACATACTCCAGGTCATTCTCAAGGAAGTAGTTGTTTTTATCAAGAAAAAGAAAAAGCAATTTTTAGCGGAGATACTCTTTTTTATCAAGCACTAGGAAGAACTGATTTTCCTGGTGGGAATTATCAACAATTGCTTAAATCCCTTAAAGAAAAATTATTTCCTCTGCCTCAGGAAACAAAAGTCTTTCCAGGTCATGGGCATCCTACAAACATTGGAAGAGAGAAGAAAAATTTTAAATAGATAATCTAGGATAGAAATATATTTATAGGTTAATATTAAAAATAGCCTTATGGGAGATGGTACAGAACTAAAAAGTCAAAGAAGAGATCAGTTTTATGAAAGTGATAAAAATTTATTATTATTAGTAAATACTTTGTATGTCGAAGCTGAAGGTAAGGTAGAATTAACACCTGCAGTTGTATTTGATTTTTTTAAAAGAACAAAAGAAGGTTTAGAAGGTCATTTAGATAGGGTTTCATTCAAAACCGAAACAGAGGTTAAAGATTCTTTAGATTATTGGGTTGAAAATAAATATCTTGAAAGAGAGAAGGGTGTTTATCAACCCACAGGAATTGCAATTATGAACTTAGTAATGAGTCCCCATGATGCAATACCTCAGTTTTATAGGGATGTTGCTTCTAAAGTTGTTGTTGAATGGAGAAATTATTGGACAGAAAAAAAAGTAATTTCTATAGAATAGATTCGTTTTAGATCTGTATAAATGATTCATATAAAAAAATTTTTATCTATGATGCCTGTTCTTTTTTCTTAGACTAATATAAAAATATACAAAAAGTAAACTTGTATAGTTTAAAATCATAAACCACGGTGTTCCCCAACTAAAAATACTTACCTTAAAATCACTTATCGGCCACAAGAACGGTGTTGGAAAAAATTCTTTTGTATGGGTTGGAATATCGATTAAGATATGTAATAACCAGCCTCCTAAAAAGTAATGAACTTTTTTTGTAAGTAAGAACACAAGACAAAAAACAAATAAAAAAATGATTAAACTATGAGTAAGATTATATATTGTGAAAATATAAGGAGGGATACTACTTACTTCTGGTTTACCAAATTTTAATCCTTGAAAAAGAAGATTTACTATAAAAAAAGGTCCAAAGGAAAGAATATCAGGTAAAACTCCGAAAAGTGCAGCGAGCCATCGTTCTTTTCTTTTGAAATAAAGTGCAAAAGTCCATAAAAAGTGAGCAACTACATCCATGAATATAGACATTATTACTTGTATATAAAAAGATTCGTAACAGAATGATTATTCCACTTCTTAAGCTTTCTAAGAACAGAATCCTTATTAATTAAATATTTTAATCTTGCTTGGGCGCGAACTTTTCTTGGGCTTTATTTTTTAAAGTACACGATAAGTTTATATAAATTTAAACTAAAGAAATAAGATGAAACAACTTTTTTTCTTATTCTTCTTCATTTTTCTTGTAGGATGTACTTTTCAACAACCAATTATTCCTGAAATGAAAGAGGGAAAACTATTCACGAAAGATAACATAACCCTTTCTTACAATTATCATCAAGTACCTACAAACAAAGCAATTATTTTAGTCCATATGTTAAATGGCAATAAAAATGATTGGACAACCTTAGCAATAAATTTAAATCAACAGAATTTTTCTACTCTTGCTTTAGACTTACGAGGTCATGGAAAGAGCCAGTTAGACTGGAAAGATTTTAAAGAAGAAGATTTTAAGAATATACTCTTTGATCTAAAAGCAGCAAAAAATTTCTTAACAGAACAGAATTATACAGAAATTTCATTTATCGGAGCAAGTATTGGCGGGAATATTGCCTTAAATTATGCAGCAACAGATCCAGAAATAAAAAAAATTGTTTTATTATCTCCTTCAGAAAATTATAGAAATGTTACAACTTTAGATCATCTTTCTTTTTTTAAAGGAAAACTTTTCATTGCTACAGGAACAGAAGATGCCAAAAGTTATTTAGGTTCTTTAAAATTATATGAATTTTTTAATGGAACAAAGAAATTACTTACTTATCCAAGCCAATCACATGGAATAGTTTTATTATATTCTTATTATCCTCTTACTCAGGAAATTATTACTTTCTTTAAAGAAGATTAAAAAAAGAAAAAAAAGAAAAAATTTCTCTTTAATAAAGGGCTAATGAACTTTATTTTTTTGCTTTAATGATTTTCCAAGCTTCTGCCACTGCTTCAGTGTGTTTTAATTTAGGGTTTTTAGCTCTTAGTTCTTTTGCAATCTTTTGTACTTCCTTTAATTGTTCTGATCCCATAATTTTTAGCTAATTTTCCTACTTTTAAGCATTTGTTGTTACTAAAAAGAGTAAAAAAGAGTGATTTTAACTCTAATTGTTTAATAATTTTCATGTATGACTGACTTTGATATTTGATAAAGATTTTTTACTTTCTGAATAGTGAGATTACTACATAGCAAAATAAAATAAAGGCGTTCATTTCGAGGAGATAGGACTACTAAACATATCCTTAAAGAGGGGTAAATCTTTATAAATCGTTCATCAATAAAAAAATAATATGTTAACTGATGTTGTAACATGGGCTGTAGGAGAAGCAGGAGCTTTTGCATTAAGTAGAATGGGGAACTTTGGAGAAGTGAGAAAAAAATCCCCAAAAGATTTTCTGACAGAAGTTGATGAAGAAGCAGAAAGAATAATCATTGCGTGTATAAGAAAAAGATATCCTCATGCTGGATTTTATGGAGAAGAAACTGGAAGACAAGGAAGTGGAAGATATTTGTTTGTGATTGATCCGATTGATGCAACTACAAATTACATAAAAGGAATTCCTCTTTTTGATATTTCTGTAGCAGTTTATGAAGGAGATGAAAATGTTCTGGGTGTTATTGCTTGTCCAAGACTTAACGAATTATATGTTGCAGAAAGAGGTGCGGGAGCATATTTGAACGGAAACAGAATTCATGTTTCTGATGTTGGAGATTTGGGACAAGCTGTTATTGGGTACAACAGAAGTAATCACCCTCCTGAAATCATTGAATCATCAAAAAGAGTTTTAGCAAACATTCTTGATAGAACAGCAACATTCAGAGTCTTTGGAACTGGTGGTCTTGATTATTGTTATATGGCGAAAGGAAGTTTTGATGCTTGTATAACTCCTCTTGCCGAACCATTTCATAGTGCTGGTTATGTAATCATGGAAGAAGCTGGAGCAAAAGTAACAGACTATCAAGGAAGACCACATAGTTTGGAATCAAAAACAATTATTTCTGCTAATCTAGCATTGCATTCTAAAGTTCTTGAATTGGTAAATGAAGGAAGAGACTGATTTACTCCCTCTTATTCAGTTAAATCAGCTCGTGAAAGAGGAATTCCTGCTTATGGTGGATTGGTAAACTTTAACTTGGATGATTTTCTTGAATAAGTTTTTTATTTAACTTTTAAGGAATTTCTAACTCTTCTGTATTTCTTCAGTAGTTTTTGTTAAGGAAATAACTTCTGTCTTAGTTTCTTAATTTTCTCTTCAGTTAGATTTTCAATTACTCTTTCCATTTCAAGAACAAACTTTCTAGCAGTTTCAGAGTCTTCTTTTAGTTTCTTTTTATCTAATTCTGCAGTTACATAATATTGAGTATCAACACGCAAATCTTTTGCTAATTGTAGTTCTTGGTAATAATGTTCTTCAATTAATTTTTCTTCAACAAGAATAAAGTGCATAAGTGAAATGGTACAATCATGTATTTCTGATTTTATTCCACATTTTTGAAGTAAAGCATAGAAAGCAAAATAACGAGCATAGTATGCAGTTGTCGCTATCCAATCAACTTCATCTTTCTCTGCAGCAGAAGATAGCATATTTAAAGCACTTTTTGCTTTCTTAAGATAAACATTACATAGATTATCATTTGACTCTTCTAGTTTAATTCCTCGTTTCTGTTTCAGACACCAAGAAACGTGACTTTTTGGATCTTTATCTTCTTTCATCATAAAACCTCCAAAGAGAGTTAACAAATTGTTCTGGATTTTGGAGAACTATATGGTTTTTAATAACTTCTATGATTAAAGGCTCTTTTTTTCTTAGTCCTGATTCAAAGTCCTTTAATGTTGACTTTTTTACGTTGATTGTTTTTCCATAAGTTTTTCCGATGTGTTTAATATTTTGAATTTCTTTGTCAGTTATATTGCCTATATAAAAAATATCAATATCACTATCTTCTTTAAATGTTTTTTTCGCATATGAACCAAATAATATAATTGTTCCTAGAATATTAAGATTAAATATTTCTTTTGTTATTTTTTTTATGAGAAATATTTCTTCTAAAAAAGCAGTAGTTTCAACTGTCTCTGAAAGTGTTAAATAATTCTTTGTAATGATATTCTCAAAATTTAATGAATAAACTTTGTTTTTCCCCATAGTTTTAGGAACTATGAGCTTATCCTCTTCTAAGTCCTTAATATGGGGCAAAAGAGTTACATGGTTTTTTTTAGTTAATTTGGCTATTTCTCTAATATAAAATTGAGCTAAATAATTTGATCTAAATAGCGAGATTATTCTCAGTTTATTATTGGTTGTTTTTTCTACCATATGGTACCCATTATTACAATTAATATTTAAACCTTTCTTTTCTTTCCATGCCAAGAATTTGCTAAGTAACCAATGTTTAATTTTAGTTCCTCAAAACTCATTTCAGGAAAGACGCAGTTAACTTGCTCCTGTAAAACTTTGATTTTGAATAACGACTCGAAAAATTTGAAAATTTTTCATAGAAGAGATTATAAAATAAAATTCTCGATTACAAATTAATGGTTTATATTCCTACAAACTATAATAATCTTGTAGAACTATTTTATCTAAATTTTCTAGATCTTTGACAACATAGAGTCTTCCATTTCCTATTTCAATAATTCTTGTCGCTAACTCTGTTCCTTCTTTTCCTAATCCTATTCCAATAACTGAAATTGTTATTCCTAATGCAGCTGCTCTTTCTACTAAGGTTAGTGTGTCTTTATTTGGATCATTTCCCACTGTTGGAACTGCATCTGTAATTAATACTAAATGTTTTGTAACGTTATCGCGAGGAAACATTTCAATTGCTCTTTCTATAGTTAAAGCAATATCTGTTTGTTTTTTAGGACTTATTCTTACAATTGCTTTAATAAATTGACTAAAATCTGTTGTTGGATATACTGATTCTTGGATTTCACTTCCAAAAACAATTAATCCTACTTTATCGTTTTCATCTATTGCTTTAAATGCTAAAGCTATTCCTGCTTTTTTACATAATTCAATCTTCTTTCCCTTCATACTTCCAGAAGCGTCTAAACCGTAAATAATGTAGATTTTTCCTTTATTATCTCTTTCAAAAACCATTAAGTCTTTTACTTCTAAACTTTCATGACCTCTTCTTAATGCTTTTCTTAAAGAAGATTTTATTGCAATATCTCTATATCTTTCATGCGTACGATACATTCTTACATTTTCTTTATCACCATAGATCATTGCTTTCTTTGTTTTTTTATCACCTAATCCCTTTGCTCGTAAGTCATCTAATTCTTGCATATAAAGAACAATTGAAGCTAAATTATATCCTTTATCTGTTATTCTTCCGTCTTTATCAAGAAAGTCTTCATCTTTCATTTCCTGTTCTGTTTGCTTCATTTTACTTTTTAATTCTCTTTGAAATTCAGGAAACCTGATGTTCTTTTTTATTGCATTATTATCATATCCTGTTGCTAATCTTAAGAAACCTTCACCATAAATCTTTTCTGCATTATTATAATCTTTTACAATGTTTTCAAACATCATATCTGGATTAAAAGCAAATAATCCTTGGTTAATACTTGCATCTAGAATCATCCCTTGTTCTTCTCTTTTCTTATTTCCTTCAACAAGAGTGTGACTTAATCCTTCATCTCCAGAACTTAGAGAACCTTCTTGTTCTACTCCTTTTTCAAATTCATCTACATCGATACTAGGGAGTATCTTCTCCTTTGTTTTTTTCAAAGGTTTCTTTAAATTTATTAAATTCTTTTGTTAAGAACTCTTTTGCATTCATAATATATTTTACACTTGGTTTTAATCTTATTCTATGTGCTACAACAGAATGAAATGCTTCAATAATATCATCGATGATAACTTCAGAACGTTTAGAAAGTAAAGCATTAGATTGTGCTCTTTCATATAATCCAATAGAAGCTCGTACACTTGGAAACCTTTCAAGATTTTCATTATTTCTTAATTCTCTAATAAAACTTAATGTTAAATCTAATAAATGGGAGGAGAACCTTATTTCAGGTAATGTTTCTGATTTTTCTTTTACAATTCTCTTTTCAGTTTCTAAGTTTTCTGGATAACGTACAAAGACAAAATCAAATCTATCTAAGAGTACTTCACTTAATTTTTCAGTTGCAGCAAAATCTTCTGGATTCATTGTTGCAATCATAATAAAATTTGCAGGTAACTCTAAATCATAACTTCCTATTGTTGCTTTTCCTTCTTCTAAAACTTGAAGTAGTGCATTTTGTAATTTTTCTGGAGCTCTGTTTATTTCATCAAAAAATAACACCCCTTGATTTGCTTTGAATATTTTTCCAGGTGTGAAACTTTCAACAGCTGAAGGACCAAATTTTAATGCTTTAATTGGATCTATATCTCCTAACATATCTTCAACTGTTAAATCCGGACTTCCTTGTATTCTTACAAATCTTTCTTCCCCATTTAGGACTTTAGTATCTAATTTTTTATTTCTACACTCTGGACAAAATGGTTTTGAAGGATCACAATTAAAATTACAACTATTTACTGTTATTTTAGGAAGCATTTTTGAAATATTTTTAGCAAAGGTTGTTTTTCCTATTCCAGGAGGACCAACTAGAATAACATGCCGATTCATAATCAATGCAGAAAGAATTTGTTTCTTTGCATACTCTTGACCATAAATATCAGAAAATGCGTTTTCGTTTTTACTTATTGTCTTAAATATTTGACCTAACATTCGCTCTATTATAAATCGCACCTATATAAAGCTGTTGAAAATGAACTTTTTATTATTTATTAAAAATTCTAATTGTAATTACTGCCCTTTAGAGATTCTCTTATTGATTTAAAAGTTGTACTCTGAATCGCAAAAGAAACATTTTTATACTAGTTTTAAAGAAGTAATATCATGGTAGAAAAGAGGGAGAAAGAAGTGCATCATTCTTTGAATCAACATCCTAAAGAAATTACTTCTGAAATTAAATCTAAAGAAGTTCATGAAACTTCTCATCATGAACAATCCCCTTCAAAACAATTTACAGAATTACTTGAATCAACAAATAAATTAGTTACAAGAATAGATAAACTTGTTTCTCTTTTTGAAGAAGCATCAAAACATGTAGGTGAAGTAGAAAGTACTGAAGCAAAGATTACAAATTTATCTTCAAGACTAGATGCGTTGTTAGAACAAAATAAGTCAATTGCACAAGGATTGTTATTGTTAGAAAAGTATGTACGAGGAAAGACAGGATTACAGTCTTAATGAAATTTTTTACACTTAACCAATGAAAGAAGAACCATTTTTTCTTGTGAATGAATTTCTCGAGCATGAAAAAAAAGAACTAGAAGAAATTGTTGGTATTGTTAAAGGTGGAACAAAATATAAATCTTTAGAAAAAAGTGTATTTTTAAAAAATTTTACAAACTCTTTGTTTAAAGCTTATAGAAAAACAAGAAAGCCAAAGGAAGATACAAAGAAAATAAAAGAAGATTTAATGAAGAAAAAACAAGAAATTCTTAATAAAATAAAGAGTTCTACTGTTTTAAAAGAAGCGTCTTTACCTCCTAAAGAGATTATTCTTTCAAAAGAAACAGGAAAGACTTTAGTAACAACAAATTTTAATGGGGTGGTTTATAGTTTTCTTGAACCAGAACTAAAAGATCAAGATAAGAAATTACTTGAAGATTTTGAAACTTTTTTAAAAACGACGCCTTTAGAAGATAAACTCCTTTTTTCAAATAAATTAAAAGAATTATGTTTAGTTTCAAAGATTGAATATACGGAGTCTTATCAAGAAAAGATAAGATATTATGTTTCTCGAGACTTAAAAAAATATGGTCTTCTTTCTCCTTTACTTGAAGATGTAAATGTAAAAGAGATTGTTTGTTCTGGTAAGGGTAGACCTTTAACTATTAGATATAAAGATAAACAAGATATTCAAACTAATTTAACTTTCTCTACAGACCAAGAGATAAATAAGTTTATTACTCTCTTAGCTGATAAGGCGCATCAAAAAATTTCAGTAGAAAATCCTTTTCTTACTCTAGATTTAGATCAATTTAAAATTCAAGCAACTTTTGGAAGTGAGTTTATTACTCCTAAGTTTGTTATTATTAAAAATTAAATTTACTTTAACCAATCACAAATATAAATCTTAGGATTATCATATTCTCCTTTAACTTCGATTATTTGTCTCCTACTTAATTTTATTAAACAAAAATCAACTTTCTCTTTCGTGTATCCTAATTTTGAAATTAAATCTGTTTTACTTATTCCTTCAGTCTCAACAAGTTTCATGATTATTCTATTTTCGTCATTATTTAAAGATTCCATAATATTTACTAAAAGAGGAGTTAAACTTTGTACTTTCTTTGTTTGAATTGGTTTTGGTTTTTTCTTAAAGAACTCTTCTATTATCTGTTCTTCTTTTTTTAAAAAATCAACTCCTTTTTTTCCTTCTTCTTCTAAAATTTCAACTTCTTCTTTGACAAGATTTGTAATAATTTCTCTTTGATGACTTGAGAATAAAATTCCAATTATTGTACAAACGAAGAAAATAAAGAATAAGAAACTGAAATTATAACTTCTTGCATCCCTTATAAGATTTGATTTTTCTTTTGGTGCTTCTTCTTTGCTTCTATTTTCTTCTTGATTTATTATTTTATTTCTACTGAATATATCAATAAGAGCACTTGCATTAATTAAACTACTTTCTGTGCATTTATTAGAACAACATAATTTATTTCCCCAATTTTTTAACCATTTTTCCTTACACTGATCATCTTCTTTACATAAAAAACCACTTTGTCCACTACAACTACAATCATTATCTCCTTCTTCACATCCAAGTTTACAACCTCCATCTTCTTGACATGTTGCTGTTGAAGTGATTATTATTTTTTTATTTTGAGGTTCTTGAATTATAGGTGTATTTTGAACTGGTTGATTAACTACGGGTTGAAAAACAGGAGTGCTTTGTGTATTTTGAACTTCTGGAACTTGATTTATTATTGCCTGGTTTGTTGTTTGTGATATTGTCACTCTTATACTTTTTTCATATTGTTGCGAACTACTGCATTTACAATCTGGAACAAGTGTTACTATTTTTAGGGTATAATCTCCTGGAGCTGGCTGACTCCAATTAAAACTTATTTGTTTAGATTCACTTATGAAAAAACTTTCATTTTTTTCTTCTAAAAGGATATTATTAACATATAATCTTATGCTTACTAATGTATTAAAAAATATTGCTCTTCCTTCTGGCAAATTATCTAGTAATATTGGTCTTGAAAAATCAGCCCTTATAAAAGGACTATAAATTTGTGTTGAAATTGTTTTATTTTCTGTTCCTTGTACGAGAATTGCGCTTCCTATATTTGAACTACATCCACTTCTTTTTGTTAATTCTAAATCATTACTAAATCCTTCTACTTCTCTTGTGATTGGAGCTTCATTTACTAAAGGAAAAAAACATTCTTTATATGCAGCATAAAGATAGTTTCCAGGGTTTGGATAATTGTAAGTGAGTGGATTATTTTCTACTGTTTGTGAACTTAAAAGTTGTAGTGCATTGCAATTTCCAGTGCAAGAATAAACATCAAATAAAACATTTGCTTGGTCAAGATTGTAGTCTATTGCTATGTCTGCAAAAACTGAAGGAATAAGAAGTAGTAAAGAAACTATGAGCATCACTCTTTTTAGCATATCTTCTTAAGTTATAGATGCTTTAAATATGTTACTGGTTAAAAAAACTAAAAAAGAGTAATCCTCTAGTTTGAGGGGAGATTAGTTTAATACAATCTTAAAATAATCAGGATTACTCATAAAATCTTCTTTTTTTACTTCATCTATGATGTAATAGACATAACTATTTGTTACTCCATATTTATTTTCTAAATTTTCTATAAACACTTCTACCTCTTTTAATTCTTTAAATATTCCTTCTACCATGAAGTCATACCCATTATTTACCCTATACACTGTGTTTAAAGATTTGTTTATGAATAAATGCTCTCTTAGTTTATCTCTATAGTCTTTACTTGTCTTTACTAAAATAGATACCTTCGTATTGAACCCCAATTTACTGAAGTCAACAATAGAAGTATACTTCTTTATTAACCCAGATTCATAATTTTTCATCTTTTCAAATATGGTAGATACAGGAATAGAGGTACTCTTACTCATCTTTGTTAAAGTTTCTCTTGCGTTGTATCTTAAATTTGATAAGATTAACATTTCTTTTTTATCTAACATGGACATCACCCTTCTTTTTATTAGTTAAAGAACTACATAGGTTTAATCCTTAAAATTTATATAGCACCTTATACTTTTTATAGTATGTCTTTCCTAACATCTTTTGATAATACAAGAATATTTTATCTTTATAAAAAAGGGAAAAAACCTTTTACACTTGTTTTTCTTCATGGAATTGGTATGAATTGGACAGAATGGAAAAAAGAAATTCTTTATTTTCAAAAATTAGGTTTTTCAACTCTAGCTTTAGATTTACGAGGTCATGGAAAATCAGATATTCCTCAAGACTTTGAAAGTTATAGTATAGAATTTTTTTATAAAGATCTTGAGTGTATTTTAAAAAAGGAAAGAATAGAGAAATTTAGCTTAATAGGTCATAGTTTTGGAGGAGCAATTGCAATTGTATGCTGTATGAAAAAAGAAAAGATGCCTCAATCAGTTATTTTAGTTGAAAGTGGTTCTACGTATCCGTATAAACATAATAAACTCTTAAATCTTAGTCCTTATCTTACTCATTTATTGAGATTTATTTCAACAAATAAAATTACAAAAAAACATTTTAAAGATTTTGATTTATCTAAAAAAGGAATAACTTTAGATATTAATTTTATAAGAAATTTATTACAGGTTACTCCTATAATTACTATTATTAAGGCTTTAGATAATGTAGAAAAATATATTTTTAAAAATCAACTTAAGATTAATGCAACTTTAAAAAACCTAGATATTCCTCTTTTAGTTATTGCTGGAAAAAAAGATCATATTTTTCCTTTAAAATATTCAAGAAAGCTTGTTTCATTAAATCCTCATGCACAATTAAAAATCATTGAAAATGCAGATCATTTTGTTACTGTAAAAATGCCAAAAGAACTTTGTCAGATTATGCTTGATTTTCTAACGTCTACTTCCTAATATTTCAAGAATTGTTTGTGCTGCAAGTTGACTTGTTTTTCCTTCTTTATCATATTTTGGACTCATTTCCATAATATCAAAACCGATGAGATTTAACTTAGCACATCTTTTTATTAATGAGAGATATTCATTAGGGAGTAATCCAAATGGAGCAGGAGTATCAACTCCAGGAGCAAAAGCAGGATCAAGAACATCTAGATCAATAGAAAGATATAATGGGGTGTTGTCCACTTTCTTTTTTATAAACGCAAAAATTTTATTGACTCCTTGTTCATAAATATCCAGAGCAGTGAAGGAACTTATATGGTTTTTTCTTAAATTCTTTATTTCTTCTGCTTCAATAGATCTAATTCCAAGTTCTATAATTTTATTTTTATTAACATGTTTTAAATTAGCAATATCAAATGCAACAGAACCATAATAATTTTCATGCATAGAACTTACCATATCTGGATGAGCATCAAGATAAATAACTGCAATTTCATTATATTTTGCTTGTAAACTTCTCAATACAAAAAAAGTACTTGAATGATCTCCTCCCAAAGTTATTGGAAATTGTTTTTCTGTTAAAGAATCAATAAAGATACTTAAATGACTTTTCTTTATATCGCCTGCATCAAAGAACTTGACTTTGAAATTTCCCCTTTCTGGAATCACATAATGAATATCTCCCTTTCTTACAAATCTTAATCTGTCTAAAGAAGCTTTACGAATTGCATTTGGTCCTTTTGAAGCTCCTTTTCTAAAAGCATAACTTCCAGTTTCATCTGGTACCCCTACAAGAACAACCTCTGCTTCCTCTTTTTTTGTACAATTATGAAATGCAAACTTCATTTTTTATTTTCCTCTTTTTTAATCACTGTATATATTTATGTTTGATTCTCTTTTTATCTTTTTTGAATGGTCCTTCACAATAGGCATAGACTTCTACAAACGGAGTCATTGCTTCTTTAAAATCCTCTTTTGCTTGTGCATATTCTTCACTTATCTTTGGCAAGTTTTTCATTACAATTCCTTCATAAATTTTTTTAAGATTTTTTGTGATTTTTATTCCTTTATTTAGTTCAATTTTTACAGTAAATCTTGTTTTTGATGTATTTTGTGCAGAAATCATAAAACTATTGAGAAGATGAAATGAAGTCTTATCTTTCATTAATGCCATTTCAATTTGTGAAGGATAAATATTTGTTCCATTAATTGAAATTGTTCCATCAGTTCGTCCAGAGACTATTAAGAAAGGAAAATGCAATATTTCATCTTTATTTCTCATTACATATTCATTTAAAGCATTGTTTGAAACTTTATTTACTTGTTCTATCATTTCATTAAAACTTATTTTCTTTCCTCCATCGTGCAAATTATATTTTACTTTTGGAGCAGAAACACAATCATCTAAGGGGGTTATTGTAAATTCATTGTTTTCTTTTTCATTTGTAATATAATGTGCTAAAGGATTATATTGAAATACCATGGGATAAAGTTCATTATCACTTATTATTTTCTTCACTTCTTTATTTTTAAAACAAAGTTCTCTTATGAGAATAGATAAAGGAGTTTCAAAGGCAATACCTATATCAATATCTGAAGCACCATATGCAGAAATAATTGTTGCATTTTCTCCAAGAAGCTGTTTCATTCTTTCTCTCCAACCTATTACAAATCCTTCTCCTCCTGTTAAGACATCTATCTTATATCTTTTCCAAGATATTTTCTTTCCTCCTCCTTCAAAAAGAGTTTTACAAAAAGGAGGATATCCGCCAATAAGATAATTGTATTTAGGCCCATATTTTTTTATAAGTTCGATAACACCTTCAGGATTTGGTCCAACATTTTTGACTAAGCCGTAATGTTCAAAAAATTCACAAAACTTCAGGTCTGTTGTCCAAGGTCCAAATGCCCAACAACTAATGATAATGTATCTTTTTCTTCTTATTCCAAAAAGATATTCTCCTTCAAAACCAACTTCTAGATCTAATAATCTGTCTTCATGAAAATCTTTAATCCAATTTGTAGGTTTTCCTGTACTTCCAGAACTTTCTTCAATAATTCCTGTTTTTGGTAACTCTCCATCTATACAAAGATCTTCATCTTTATTTTTTTTGACATAATTTTCTTTTGTTGTTTGAGGAAGTACAACATTAAAATCCCCTATAGATTTAATCTCTTTTGGATTAATTTTATGTTCTTTAAGAAAATTTTTATATGCTGGAATACGAGTATTTGCTTTATGAAAAATAGCCATTACTTTTTTTTCACTTATTTTTTCTATTAAACTAGGATTTTCTCTAGAAAGGAGATATTTAGATAAATTATAATTTTTAAGAAGAGAATTTTCTATTTTTTGTATCATTGATAAAGGAGTTATTGCTACTAACAATTCTTTTAACATATTCTTTTTAATTTCTTTACCTATAAATGCTTTCCCTTTAATTGTTCTTTTCTGTCGACGATATTTTTAAATAGCGATTACTATGATAAAGTAGTTATGATTACTACTCTTGTGGAATTTCCTGAAGTTAATGCTACAGCATTAAGGGTTTTAGTTGAACATGCAAAAAATCCAAAATTATTAAGAGATACGCCTCATGGGCCTTTAGTAAATTTTTCATATCTTTCTCCTTTTTATGAAGATTTTATTGCTCTTGTTGACTCTAGAGGATATGGTTCTAAAAAATTAGAACATTTTAAGGGATTTATTCGGCAGAATGATTTTAAATTAATTTTAGACTGTTTTAAGGAATTAAGTGGTTTGAAAAATCCATTGTATTATAATTATTTAGGAAGAATTATTCCTTCTCAACAAGATACTATTCAACGTTATGCTTCACTTACTTTTGGTCCTGAATCAATTATAAGATTAAGTCCTGGATATAATAGAAAATTAAACAATGATCAGGCAATTGCTCTTGAAATTCTAGAAAGAAAAAATAGGAGTATTACTTCAACAATTCAACATTATTTTTTACCAAGAAATAAAGATGAACATCCCTATTTAGAAATGATTACTATTGGTCTTGGATATTGGGAAGGAATTCCTTCTTTATGGGGGGATGAAACAAAAGGAACAACAAAAATAAGTGCGTTACAACAGTCTTTGGAACATCTTATTTCTCATGATTTTAAGTATTTAAATTTAAATTATAAAGAAGATTGTAAAAATGTGTATATTAACGATGTTCTTGTTGGAGAACATTTAGATCTTCGTGATTCTCTAGCTTCTATTTTAGGATTTTCACCAAGAAATGAATTTTTAGTAGGTGAAAAAACAGTTTTAAAACCTGTGAAACTTTTTGAAGATTTTGAAATTTTAGGAGAGAAAATATTTGAAAAGGGAATTATTTATGGCGCTCCTTGTAATCGTTATACTATAGAAATAAATAATATTCCAAGTTTATTTAAAAGATGGTTTGGTGCCAGAACTTTTTCAAAAAAAAGAAAACTCATGGAAGATTTATGGCAAGAAAAAAAGGAAAGTGAAGAAGAACGAGCTCGCGCTGAAGCAGAAACTCAACGAGCGAGAGCAGATACTGCTGAGAAAGAAGTGGCATTACAAAAAGAACGAGCAGAAAAAGCTGAAGCAAAATTAAAATTGACTTCTGAATTAAGTGGAACTGGAAGTAATTTAGAAGCAATGATTGGAACTGCGCATCAAATAAAAAATCTTGTAGTTACACAAGAACAAAAAAGATTAACCTATTTAAAAAAATTGAGTGAACTTTTAGGTTATGAACCACTCAATTATCATGTTTTTGAAAACAATACGACAGATGCTTTATTAGATCTTATAAAAGCAACAAAAGAAAATCAACAAGCTCCTGAAATTCTTAGACTTTCAGCAGAATATATTTTAGATGCAGTAGGGAGAGATGAAGAAATTATTTTAAAATCAAAAAAGATTATGCAGGGGAATCTTCATTTGGAGATTCAAGATTTGGCATATCAAAGTATTTTAGGAAAGGTTATTGATACGATTAAAGGGGCTTGTCCTTCTCTTCAGATTGATTATACTCCTTTTGAAGGAACAATTAGAGGAGATCGAGAATTATTAGAAGATATGTTTTTCAATATTATCACAAATGCAGCTGAAGCATCTTCTCCTTGCGGAGAACTTTTTATTACTGCTTCTTCTTTACCTACTGCTGAAAGGATGATTCTTGAAACTTCAATTATGCAAACAGGAATGTTACCAAAAGAAAAAGCATACAAACTTAATCATATTAAAAACCTTTCAGCTGAACAAATAAAAGAACTTACAACAAAAGGCGTAAAAGGAAATTCAGTAGGAGCAGCTTATAGTTATTATATTGCAAAAGCGCATCATGGTAGTATTAGGTACTTTTCTTATGAAGGAAGAAAACCTTTAGAAGGAAAATATCAAGGAAAGACCATTATTGCACTTTAAATTTTTCTTAAGTTTAGAGGTTTTAATTCTCCCCTTTCAACTTGTCTAATTGTTTCAAGAAGACCACGTGCATAATTAGAAGAATTTACACTTCCATCAGGACCTTTTCCTTTTTTATAGCCATATATGTCATAAGTTTCTACTCTTGCAATAAAGGGAGCTATTGTTTTAGGTTCAACTATATGATCCAGACTTGTTGCAATAATAACTTTGTTAGCACCATAGGAAGGATTATCCTTTCTTTCTTCATCAAACATATAAATTATATCTTCACCTGAACCATCTAAAGCAACTGCAGATTTTAATTCTGAAGATCTTATATGTGCTGCTTCTGAACCAGTATAATACAAATCAATAACAGCAAGAACATTAGGTTTTGCTGTTCCTTCCCACACTTCTCCTTGAAGTGCATCTTGAGGTCTTATCCATCGTACATCGTATCCGTTTTGTGTTAAAATTTCTTCAGCAGCAGAAACTAATACTAATTCATCTTCAACTAATAAAATTTCTAATTTTTCTTTTGTCATTCTAGTACTTTTATTAAATTTAGGAATATAAACATTATTATAAAAAATCCTCTATTTTCGAACATCCTTTTTAAAAAGAATTACCAATCATCGTCATCAAAAGGACTTCTTACAGCTCTATTAATTTGTCCTTTAATAATATTAAACCTATTTCTCATACTTTTTGTTCTTTCCTGCATTTTAGGAAGATTTTGATTGATTTTTAAAGAAATATCACCATATCTAAGCATCATTTTATGGGATTTTGCTAATTCTTCAAGAAATTTATTATTTTCATCACATAGAACAATAATTGCTTCAAACTGTGTTCCTGATTTAAATTCTACTGCATTTGTTTCTTTTAAAACTTTTAAAGAGTCTTTAAAACCATTAAGTTTACTTCTTAATTTGTTTTCTAAGAAATCACCCATCCAGCTTGCATTTGATAAAAATCTTTCACTTTGCTTACTATCACAACATTTTTGTAACTCCAATAATCCTCTTTCAATATCAACAAGATATTCCTCAGCACCTTCTAGAGAGACCATAACTTTATCCTTACAAATCTAGCTATTTAACTTTATCGGTGGAAAAATCAATATGTTTTACCAAAGTAACAGATTACTGTTGCTTTTTTTTCACAATTAAAACATTTTTTTCCTTTTTCTGGGGTTTCATTTAAAGGAATAGCTAGAGATTTTGTTCCTTCAGTACTATTTTTTATTTTTTCTTCACATTCTTTGTCTTCACACCATTCTGCTTTTATTATCTTTTTCTCTTTACTTGCTTTTTGAAATTCTTTCAGGGAAGTTATGAGAACAGTATTTTCTTTCACATATTTTTGAGCAGTTTGGAATAATTCTTTTTGCATTGTTTCTAAAGCAAGAGTAACTTCTTGTTTTAAATTTGCTACTTGAACAAATGTTTTTTTACCATTATGCCTTGTAACAATTACTGCTTGTTTCTTTTCTAGATCTTTTGGTCCTATTTCTATTCTTAGGGGAATTCCTTTTAATTCCCATTCATTAAATTTCCATCCAGGAGTATATTCTTCTCTTTCATCTAGAATAGGATTACACTCTTTTAAGATATTACAAACCTCTTTACAAGAGTTTATGATCTTTTCTTTATCTTCACCTATTAAAATAGGAACGATTACTACTTTATTTTCAGCAACATTTGGGGGTAGAACTAACCCCTTATCATCTGAATGCATCATAATCATTACTCCTATTGACCTTGTAGAAATACCCCAAGAATTTTGATGTACATATTTCATTTTTTCATCTTTATCTAAAAATTTGATATTGAATGCTTTAGCAAAATTTTCACCTAAGTAATGACTTGTTGCTCCCTGTACTGCTTTTCCATTAGGCAAGATTGCTTCCACAGTTAAAGTATATTCTGCACCTGCAAACTTTTCACTTTGAGATTTTCTTCCTCTTATTACTGGAACTGCATACAATTCTTCATAAATTTCTGCATAATAGTCTAAAATTTCTTGTGCTTCTTTATCTGCTTCTTTTTTTGTAGCAAAAGCGCTATGTCCTTCTTGCCAAAGAAATTCTCTTGATCTTAAAAATGGAACTGGATGTTTAAATTCCCACCTGACAACATTACACCATTGATTTAATCTTAAAGGAAGATCTTTGTAACTTCTTATCCATTTTGCATAAGAACTATACATTATTGTTTCAGAGGTTGGTCTTATTGCTAACCTCTCATTTAATTTTGTGTCACCTGCATGTGTTACCCATGCAACTTCTGGTGTGAATCCTTTAAAATGTTCACTTTCTTTTATTAAAAGATTTTCAGGAATAAATAAAGGAAAATAACTATTTTTTACTCCTAACTCTTTTATTTTTTTATCAAAATGAGTTTGTATTTTTTCCCAAATTGCATATGCTCTTGGTCTTAAAATATAACATCCAGAAACATCAGTATATTCAATTAACTCTGCTTTTTGTACAAGTTGTGTATACCATTCAGAAAAATCCTGATCTTTCTTTACAGTTATTCCTTTTGTATCCTGTTTTTGCATAGATCCCTAGATGCCCTCTCTTTTATAATATTTACTATTTAGGTAGACTGGATATATTGTTAAACTATCAAAGTTTGAATGTTTTAGATTTTTAAATACAACGCCAGGATAGATTTCAACAGGTATGGGAAAGAGTGTGCTTATTTCTGGAGCTTCTTTCTTTTCAGAATTTAAAAGAAGTAATCCACATAATGTTTGATCATCTTTAAATTCAACTCTATGGGCAGGAGAATTTCCACTTCTAGAAGTAAGTGCTATTCTTTTAACATTAATTTTTTTTCTGTTTTTTTGAATCCAAGAATATCTTAATCCATAAAGACAAGAATCATAAATTAGAGGAAGAAAATTTAATTCTGTTGAATTTAATATATTTATATCTAAACTAGAAAAACCAGAACGATCATAGAGTTCTCTTGTTTCTTCATTAAGTTCAATAAAATTAACAATCATTATTTTATCCCTTCTTTTAATTTGAAATACACTCTTTTTCTTCCTTTTCCTTTATTTTCTAAAGAAACAACTTCAATTCCTTTGATTTCTCCAGTATTTTTAACATGACATCCACCACAAGGTTGCATTTCAACTCCTTCTATTTCAATTATTCTTAAAAATTCAAAATCTTCATAATCTGCATTTGCAAGTTTAGATAACTTTTCAGCTTCTTGTTTAGAAAGGAAACTTATTTTTACTTCTTTATTTTGAAGAATGATTTCATTAGTTTTTAAAAAATAGTCTTTTATTTTTTCTTTATCTAAGTTTTCTAAACTAAGATCTACTCTTGTTTGTTCTTCTCCTAATTGATTTCCTGTTATTAATGCCCCATTATCTTGATTTATACTATGACAGAGAAGATGTGTTGCAGTATGCATTCTCATTAAAGCATATCTTCTTTGCCAATTAATTTCTCCTTTAATAAGATCTCCAACTTTTAATCCCTCTTTATCTACATGATGAATTATTTCTTCATCTCTTTTTTCAACAGAAATAACTTCGTAATTGTTTGTTTGTGTACTTACTTTACCAATATCGCAAGGTTGACCGCCACCAGTAGGATAAAAAGCAGTTTCATCAAGAATAATCTCTTTTTCAGAAACAAGAGAGATTACTTTTGCAACAAATTCTTGAAGATAACAATCTTTGAGATATAATGCGTCAGTCATCTCTTTTTTGAAACTCAAAAAGGATATAAACGTTGTTGTCTAGGGCATTAGATGGCAAAAAGAAAAATTTATATATAGTTTTGAAGATAAATAGTACTAGGTTAAAATAGAGGTGAAATGGGAAAAAAAATAATTCTTAAAAATTGGAATATTCTTTCTGAAGAGGTGAATCTTTTTGCAAGATGAAACATTAGTTTTGAATATGTTCCAACAATCACATGAAGCAATTATTGCTTTAGATTTTTCAGGTCAAGTATTATTCTGGAATACTGCAGCTGAACAATTATTTGGTTTAAAAAAAGAAGAAGTTGTAGGTAAATTTTTTCCTTTAGTACAAGACAGACATAGTTTTGAATTAGCAACAATCATTACTAAAGCAAGGGAAGGAACTTCAATGACATTTAGAACACAAAAACAACATACCTCTGGTGAAAAATTAGATCTTATCTTTCATACAAGCCCTTTCTATCAAGATGATCAAGTTATGGGAATATCTCTTCTTATTCAACAATCAGCATTGATAAAAAATGCAGGATATTTACAAATTGATATTGATTCAAAAAATAAAGAGTCAAAAAGAACTTTTAAAATTATAAGGGAACTTATTTTATTAACTTTAGATCAAAATAAAAAAACAATCAACCAAATAGCAAATAATTCCGGTATAAACTGGCGTACTGTAGAAAAACATCTTACTTTTTTAATAGGTAAAAAATTAGTTTCTGAAATCTTTAGTTCTGAATATGTAAGGATCTTTGAATTAACTGAATTTGGCAAAAAAGACTTACAAGAAAAAAGAGTTATTGCTGAAGAATTCTAATCTTTTTTAGTTACTCATTAAAGATGTACTTCTTATAACAAGAGATTATACAATATATTACATTTGATCAACCTTGATAAATAAATTTATATTCTTCATAAAACCTAAACAGATATATGAAAAATTTTAATCATGGAGCTTTGAATCTCAAAGAAAATAAATCTCTTATTTATACTGCAATGTCAAAACATTTCTTTTACTATAGGATGCATATTTCAAAATACGTTCTTGAACAACATAAAGTCCCCTTAAATCCTTTCATGATTTTTGAATATTTTATGTTAGACTGCGTTGATAGAGATTTAATTAGGGAAGGAAATAATAATCTTGTTATGAGATCTGATGAGTTATGGGTTTTTGGTCCTGTTTCTAACGGGGTTTTAGTTGAAATAAAAATTGCTAAAGAGATGAATAAACCAATCAACTATTTTAAAATAGAAAAACCTCATGAAATTATTCCTATCTCTAAAGAAGAAGTTGAAATGGAAGAAGAGGTTAAGAATTTTAAATATGAACTATAATTGTTACTTTATTGTATTATCTTATCGTTTTGTTTCACTTGTTTGTGCGTTGCACTTTCGTTTCAATTCTTTTAGTTTTTATTATTTAATAAGAAATTTCTGGCTTCCTTTTTCTCTTTTCACCCTACAGTGTACACATCAAAACCGAAAATGTATTTAAGCACCTGATGAACCATAACTTACCTATAAAAAGGAAGGTGAAGGGGTAATGTTAAAAAAAAGTGGAAAAAATTCTGAAAAAATTAATATCGAGCGAAATGAAAAGTTTAATAAAGCTAAAATAAGATATATAAAAGGGGATAAACCCGTATCAATAATAAAAAAACTTAAAGAGGTGTATGAGATTGACTAAAGGGAATGTAACAGGTATCATCTCGATTAAAGGCGGTGTTGGAAAAACAACAGCAGTTCTTAATTTAGCTCATGTTTTGGCAAATGATTATGGTAAAAAAGTTCTTGTGATTGATGGTAATCTTTCTTCACCGCATATTTCTTTACATTTAGGACATGTAGATCATAAAGTAACCTTACAAGATGTCTTAAATAAAAAAGCAAAATTACAAGATGCAATTTATGAACATGAATTAGGTTTTCATGTCATGCCTTCTTCAACAACAGGAATTAATTCGAGTAAAACGAATTTACGGGAAGTTACTAATCAATTAAAGAACCATTATGATCATATTATCTTGGATTCTTCTCCTAGTTTAGATGCAGAAATTTATTCAACAATTAATGCAGCTGATGACTTGTATGTCATAAGTACACCGGATATTCCTACTTTAACAACAACAATAAAAGCAATTAATGTTGCACGAACTAAAAAAGCAGAAGTTAAGGGTTTAATTTTAAATAAAGTACGAGGAAGAGATTATGAGATTAAAGCTAGTGATATGGAGCGACTTACTGGATTACCTTTAGTAGGCGTTATTAAAGATAATGTAAAAGTTTTAGAAGCATTACATAAAGTTCAACCTATTACAAAATTAAGTCCACTTTCAAATGTATCTTTGGAATACAAAAGAATTGCAGCAAGAATGCTTAATGTTCCTTTTAAAGAACCACGATGGGATAAAAAAGCGCTGGCTTATTTGAAAGATGATTTTAGTAATTTAACAGAACATAGATTTACTGCTGGATTAAGGTACTATCAGTAAATTTCTTTTTTTATTTTAAAACTAAAGTGGAAAATATTTCAGAAGTTAATAGGTCTAATTTTATAATAAATAGTATTATAGAAAAAACTAAAGAGCTAGATTGGAAACAAGATTTGAAAAACGAATTAAATAAGGAAGAAAAAATAGAAATTTGGAGTTTAGATTTAGACTCAAAAGTAAAAAAGGTTAGATTAAAAGAGCTAAAAAGAAGAGGTTTAATCTAAATTAAAAGATATTATAGGACTTTTCTAATTACATTCTTGCATTAACATTTAAGGTGAATACTAAATCTTCAAGTTTTTGTAAATTCCATTTTATTGCATCGCTCTTTTTCCTTAATTCCCCATTTCTTAAATCAAACTTTAAAAATTCCCCATAAATTTCTTCAACTGTTTCCTTTATTTTCAGGACACTTACAAAATCTTTTTTTATTGCATCATGTACTGCTTTTCTTCCTAATTCTCCAGTTAAATCAGCCAACCCACATAAATAAGATTCTGCATCAACTTCCATTTCTTTTTTTGTAGGGAGTTTACTATTTTTTATTATTTCATAAAAAGCTACTGCTTCTACATATTCTTGAAAAGCAACTGAACTTATTCCTGTATCATAATTTTTTGTTTTATCTAGAAACTTTATTTTTGTTTTTATTTCTTTAAGATATTTAGAAGCTTCATCAACTTCACTTCTATGTAAAGCATAAATAATTAATTTAGATATTTTAATGATCTCTCTTGAATTTTGAATTGTTTGTTCTCTTTTTTCTTCAAACTCATTTAATTCTTTTCTTATACTTTCAAAATCTTTACTATTAATCATCTTATTTCTTTTATTTGAAGAATATATAAGTCTTTGGAATCTTTTTTAGGAGGTTTATTTCTTTCTAAATCAATGTTTTAACTTTTGATAAATAACTACTCTTTTCTATACTCGCTTTAATTCCTCTACTTTTATCAACAATAATATTAAGTAGTTTATCTACAAGATCATTAAGGTCTCCATGAACAATTCTTTTAATTGCTTCTTTTTCTATCTCTTCTTTATGTTTTGGATTTTTATCTGGATTAAAAAGATCATTATAACCAATAACTCTTGTAATTTGACTCTCTAAATCTTTTACTAAACTAAGTTCTTTTTCTAAATTTTCACTCATTATTCTAATTTCTTCTCTACTTAATTTTAAATAAACTTTTTTTAAAGTCTCAAGTAAGGGGACATAATAATGATCTTCTAAACTTGCTAAAAGGTTTTTTAATTCTAAACCATGAAGTGTAATTAACTTTATTTTTCCTCCAATAGAACTTATGATTGCTTCTGTTTTTTGTTTATCCTGTTTAACACTTTGATAATTATTTAAATCTTTTATAAGTCCTTTAAGATAACTATTAATTGTTTCAGCTTCTCCTTCCATTCTATCTAATGCTAAATCATTAAGATCTAATTTAACATTATTTATTATTTCTAAAATTTCTTCCCTGTGAAATGTATTAATCTCTATTTGATCTTCAGTTATTGTCTCTTCTTCCAATGATTCATCATCTTTTTTTGAAGGAGGATCCTTCACTATTTCATTTATTTTCTCAAAGGGAATATCTTTACTTTTAAAGAGCTCTTTGAATTTATCTAAAAAGGACATATTATTTATATGGAAACTCTATTTTTATAGTTTTCTAAGATTCAATCCAACCATTCTGTCTTGCGATATAATCTTTAAAGGTTAATTGATAAGGTTCTTTAGAAAGAAGATCTAATCCTTCATAAGAAAAATTAAGAGATGACGCATATTTTGATAAAGAATGATCAATTTCTAAAAATAACTCTTTTAAATCTCCGTGAAAAAAAGAAGATTCTTCTAACATAAATTTTAGATTTTTAGAAGAAAAATCAAGTTCAATTGTACCTGCTGTAGCATAACTAACGAGAGGATATACCTCTTTGAACTCAATAATATAAGAAACTTCATTACTTGTTCCCAGATCCCCTCTTTCAAAAGAAAGATCTGCAAAATATTCAAGTACTTCTTCTAATGTTTTACTTTCAAACTTTGCCATAATTTTGAAATTTTTGTTAGTTATTATAAATTTTTGTATTATATCTTAAATATTTTCCCAATCTTTAGATTGCTTTCTATGTATTTCAAGATACTCTATTCCCTCCCTAATATATTCTCTTTGCATTAACCCTTTTTCTAAATGAGGTAAATGACCTGCCCCATAAAAAATACCAATATAATTAATATCTTTACTTTGTTCTAATCTCTCAACTTGTTCGTAAACTTTTGCTTCTCTTGCTCTATTTATATGTAAAATAAAATTTTTATTTTTTCTTTTAGAAATAAATCCGTTTGTTACTATACTCTCTACTAATTTATCCATTACCCACTGATATTTTATAACTACATTTGAAATTAGTTTTAAAATACCAAATGCTAGATTATCCTTAGAAAAAATTTTTATCTTTTTGTTTATTTCATCATGAGTCAAGTCAGCATGATACCAATTTTGAGGAAGATTATTGTAATCTATAGCGTCTCCCTGAAACACAAGTTCTAATTCCTCTATTAATTTATTTCCATATTTAATGAAAAAATAAGTTCTGTCTGGATCTTCTCTTGAAGCTTTTTTTACTGCATCGCTTATCTCTCTTGTATGGTGTTTAGTTACTGATTCTGCAATCTTTCTATAGAATTCACTTAAATGAATATTATTAGAAAAAATAAATCTTTTTCGTAAACTAGAAGTATTAGAACTAGGACTTACGCTTTCATAAAGAATTGCATTACAATTCTCTAACAATTTTTTCACTGAATTATAATACTTTTGAGAACCTATATGAATTGCTCCAACCAGATCAATCCTCTTACCAGTTGATTGATTAATTAAGTGTACTACTGCAACTTCTTCTTTAGCTTCATCTGCTCTGACATACTCTTCTAAACCCATATTTTACCTATTAAAATAAGTTGTTTATAAATCTTTCATTTTTTACTACTTATTAATTAATATTATATATCTCTACCTTTAAATTCTCATTTTTTACTTTTTTGGCATCTTATTACTTACTTGAAGAATAGAACCTAAAACTTAAATAGAGAAGGTATCCTTAAGTTCTTATGGACATTGGATTTATAGGACTAGGAAGAATGGGTTCTCGAATGGTTCTTAATTTATTGGATAAAAAACAAAAAGTTGTTGTGTATAATAGATCTTCAGAATCAACAAAAGTACTTGGAAAGAAAGGAGCACTCCCTACCTATTCTTTAGAAGAGTTTGTAAAAAAACTTCCAAAAAAGAAAATTATTTGGTTAATGGTCTCTTCACAAGCGGTTGATCAAATACTTGCTGATTTAATTTCACTTCTTTCTCCAGGAGATATTATTATTGATGGAGGTAATTCATTTTATAAAGATTCAATAAGAAGATATCATCGATTAAAAGAACAAGGTATTCATTTCTTAGATGTAGGAACTTCTGGTGGCCTTGAGGGAGCAAGAACTGGTGCTTGTCTTATGGTTGGGGGTTCTAAAGAAGTGTATAAAAAAGTAGAACCTCTTTTTAAGGCGTTAGCAACAAAAGAGGGATATGCTTATGTTGGAGAAACTGGAGCAGGTCATTTTACTAAAATGGTTCATAATGGCATAGAATATGGAATGATGGCTGCACTTGGTGAAGGACTAGAAGCAATTTCTAAACATAAACAAGAATTTAATTTTGATTTGAAAGAAATTGTTAAAGTATATAATAATGGGAGCATTATAGAATCAAGACTTGTTTCTTGGATAAGAAAAATAATTACTAAAGATCCTGAACTTACATTGATTGAAGGAACTGTTCCTTTAGGTGAAACTGAAGAAGAGATGAAACATTTAGAAAAAATTTCTTATATGCCTATCTTACATCAATCAATTTTAGAAAGAATAAAATCAAGAACACATCCAAACTTTAGAAGTAAAATTGTTGCAGCTTTAAGAAATGAATTTGGCGGACATAAAGTTTTAAATAAAATAAAAAAATAAATTTTCTTATTATTTATTATAAATGGAGGAAAAAATGGATATTGCATATGGAAGTGAACAAGCAAAGAAGTTTATAACAAATGTAGGATTAATAACAAGTAAGGGAAAACATGGACAGAATATTATGGCATGTGAATGGACACATCATATTTCTTATACGTCAGGTATCCTTGCAATTTGTGTTGATCGTGAAAATGAAACTTATCATAATATAAAAAAATCAAAAGAGTTTGGAGTAAATTTAACTGCTTTAGATCAAACAAAACTTGCTTCTGTAGCTGGTGGCTATAGTGGATCTGAATATGATAAAATAGAAGCACTTAAAGAATTAGGATTTGAATTTTATCAAGCAAAAAAAATTAATACCCTTATGGTTAAAGGAGCTTCTTTAAATGTTGAATGTAAGGTCATTAAAGTAATAAAACTCCCAGAACATACTATGTTTCTAGGTGAAGCGCAAGAAGTAAGTATGAATCCTGATAAGAATTCAGTCTGTTTTCATAGAGGATTATATTGGAATCTAACAAATAATGTGCAAAAACCTAGTGAAGAAGAACGAGCAAAAACAAAGGAAATTGTTGAAAAACACAAAAAATAAATTTTCTTATTATTTATTATAACTGGCTTATTAAATAATTTAAAATCTAATACTAAAAATAACTATTTAGTAATTACTTCTTTGTAGTTACATTTTAGAAAAACTTATAAATATCTTGATTAAAAAAGATGGATGAATACTGCTAGATTAATTCAACTGGACTATGAAAAAAGAATTATTCCACTTTCTGGAAATACTGTCCTTGGAAGAGCAGACTTTATAGAAGAAGAAGAACTCTTTACATTTTGGAAACATAGGTTAGAACAAGTAAATTTAAATTATCCTAGATTATCTTATGATGTCCTTAAAGAACTTTATTTGAAACGAACGCTTGATTTTAATTTAGATAAGAGACATGAATTCTTATCAAGAAAACATGTGATGGTTTGTGCTCCTTCTTCTTTTTTAGAAGAATATTCTCTTGTGGACCTCTTTAGTTCTAATGGAACAATGATAAATGGAAAATATATTTATCCTGGATCCCTAAAAAAAATCTCTCATGGTTCTGTGATCTGTTTACCATTTACTCATTTACAATCTTCAGAATTTTTATTTGAAGAAGAATATGTCTCCCCTCAAGCCCTTCTTCTTACTAGTTCAAAAATAAACGCAGCTAGTAGTCTTCTTGCTAAAGAATTAAATTTCCAATTAAAGATGAAAGGATTTTCTTTAGAACTCTTTGAAGGAAATCTTAAAAAAGATAGATTACTTGAAAAATTAAAAGAAAAAGAAAAATTAAGTCCACTTAATGAATTTTTATTTATGTATTTTGGGGATGGAACTGAGCATGCTCAACTTTCTCTTGAAGATACCTCTCTTTCAACACAAGAACTATATGGTGCAATGAGAGGGATAAAAGCTAAAAAGACCCTTCTTTTTGATTCTTGTCCTGAAGGAAACTATTTTAGAAATGCTCCTTTTGATGCAACAGTTATTGTACAAAAAATAGTTCCTTATAATCATTATGAACAAAGATTTCTCCATACTTTTATACAGCTCTTAAGAAGTTCTCAAAGAGAAAAAAATTTAAGTGAGATTTTAACAAAAACAAGTCAAAATTCAAACGCCGTATTTATGATGAGAAATACACTAGAGAAATATGAAAAAGGATATTCTAGCAAAGAAGAAATAGAATATTTTCCAAAAATAGATATAACTCACTTAGAAAATCTCTTAGGAATTCCTAGAGGGAGCTTATAATTTAATAAAAATACCATTCATTCTTATCTTTCTTTATTAGTTCATCTGCATTCTTAGGACCCCATGATCCTTGTTTATATTTTAAAATTTGTGGTTTATTTTTTATTATCTTATCAATTATTTTCCAAGAAGCAAAAACTTCTTCACTGCTAGTGAATAAACTAAGATCACCCCTTATAGCATCACTTATTAATTTTTCATAGGATTCAGGAGTCGTATTCCCATAAATACATTCATAACAAAAATCCATGGTTACTTTAGCAATTTCTAGATTTAATCCAGGTTTTTTAGAATTTAAATGAAGCTGCATGTGTTTTTCTGGTTGTATTTGTATAATTAATTCATTTGGATTCATTTTTAGCCTTTCATCTGTCATACATCGTACATCTTTAAATTTAATATAGATTAACGCCATTTTTTTCTGTAATTTTTTTCCTGTTCTTATATAAAATGGAACTCCTTTCCATCGTTCATTATTGATAAAAAACTTTAATGCTGTAAAACTTGCAGTTTTAGAATTCTTATCTACTCCTTTTTCATCTCTATATCCAACATATTGTCCCAGAACAACATCACTTATTTTTACTTTTTTTAAAATATTAATTTTTTCTCTTCTTATATTTTCAGTATTAAAAACTCCTGGACAATCCATTGTTACAAACGTGAGCATTTGTAAAAGATGACTTTGTACCATATCTCTTAATGCTCCTGAGGTATCATAATATTCGCCTCTTTCTTCTATTCCAAGATCTTCAGCAACAGTAATTTGTACGTGATCAATATACTTATTATTCCACACTGGTTCAAAAAGAGTATTTGCAAATCTAAAAATAAGAAAATTATTTAATGTTTCTTTTCCTAAGTAGTGATCTAATCGATATATCTGATCTTCAGAAAATACTTTTTTTATTTTTGTATTAAGTTTTTTTGCACTTTTTAGATCATAACCGAATGGTTTTTCAATAACTATTTTTTTCCATCCACTTTTTTGATCATTAAGATGATTCGTTTTAATTGCATCAAGAATACTTTGATATTTTTCTGGTGAAGTGGATAAGTAATAGATTCTGTTACTTTTTAGGTTATTTTTCTTTTCATAATTTTTTAAAACATCTTTGAGTTCACTCATCTTTTTTTTATCATTAAAATCACCTTGATAATATTGTAGTTTAAACATTACTTTATTCCAACTTTCTTCTTCAAAATTTTTAAAATTTTTTTTATAGAACTCTTTTAATTCTTCTATAAATTTGTTAGTTGTGTATTCTCTTCTTCCTATACAGGTTATTAAAAAATTGTCAGCTATTTGTTTATTTTTAAAGAGGTTATATATTGCAGGAATTAATTTTCTTTTTGTTAAATCTCCTGTTGCTCCAAAAATTACAAAATGAACATCATTACTTTTTTGCATTTTAGGGTTTTATTTTTGATTTATAATTGTACCAATCTTCTAAGAATCTCTTTTGTCCACTTTCTGTTAAAGGATGTTTAACTAATTTTTCAAAGATATCATAAGAAACTGTACAGGCATCTGCTCCAATCATTGCTGCTTCTACGACCTGCCTTGGACTTCTTATACTTGCAACTAAAATTTGTGTTTTAAATTTATAATTTGTATAAATTGTTTTTATTTCTTGTATTAATTTTAATCCATCTTCATTTTGATCATCTAATCTGCCTATAAAAGGACTTATAAAAAATGCTCCTGCTTTAGCAGCAAATAACGCTTGAGGGGCAGAAAAACATAACGTAATGTTTACTTTAATTCCAGACTTATTTAAAATTTTACAGGCTTTTAATCCTTCTTCTGTACAAGGAATTTTTACAACAACATTTTTAGAAATTTTAGCTAATTTTATTCCTTCTTTTATCATTTCTTCGTGTTTTTCACTTAGTACTTCTAAACTTACATATCCTTCTGTTCCTTTGAAAATTGTGAGAATTTCTTTTATTACCTCGTCAAAATTTCTTCCTTCTTTTGCAGCTAAACTAGGATTTGTTGTGACCCCATCAAGAAGACCTGAACTATATGCTCTTTTTATCAGTTCAGTATTTGCTGTATCTAGGAATATTTTCATGACCTTTCACCTCTGTTTGTAATTTATTACTCTTACTTGCTTATAAAGTTTTTCTTGATAGGTGGTTCTTGGTTTTTTTTAGAGCTCATTAAGAATTACACTCGATTTATAAGCAACACATTTATATTTCAATTTAAATTTACAAAAAAATGCAACAACCAATTATAGCATTAGAAAAAGTTTGGAAAAGTTATACTATAGGAGAAACCCAAATTCATGCGTTAAGAGGTATCAGTCTTAAAATTTACAGAAAGGAACTTGTGGCAATCACAGGACCAAGTGGTTCTGGAAAATCTACATTATTAAATTCAGTGGGTGCACTTGATGTTCCAACAAAGGGAGCAGTTTATCTTAATGGTCATAATATTAGTCATTTATCAGAGTCTACCTTGGCGCAAATCAGAGGAAAAACAATTGGCTTTGTTTTTCAAACATTTAATTTAATTCCAAGTTTAACTGCTTTGGAAAATGTGATGCTTCCCATGATTTTTCAAAAAAAAGATAAGGAATATAGAACTAAAAGAGCAACTGAACTTTTAAAAAGTGTTGGTCTTGCTGAAAGAATGTATAATAGGCCTAATCAATTAAGTGGAGGACAACAACAACGAGTGGCAATTGCAAGAGCATTATCAAATGATCCAGAAGTTATTTTAGCAGATGAACCTACAGGAAACTTAGATTCAGTTACTGGAAAAACAATTATGAAATTACTTACAGATTTACATAAAGATTATGGAAAAACTCTTATACTGGTAACGCATGATCCATATATTGCAAATTATGCGAAAAGAAAGGTTGTAATCTTTGATGGCCAAATTAAAAAAGATGTAAAGGAGAACATGAAACCATGAAAAAGAATATTTTTTTACTTAGTTTTTTTTTGATATTTGTTCTTATGACTACTGTCCAAGCAAGAGAAACAGTCTATTCACTAAGAGATCAATTTAAAATAGATTTAGTACGAATAGATCCTTCTCCTTTAAGTCCAGGTTCAACTTCAGACCTTGTTTTAGAAGTAAAGAACCTTAAAGATCAATCGATAGAAAATACGCGTTTTGAACTTACTTCTGAATTCCCCCTTCAAATTTCAACTACAATTTTAAATTTCCCTGTTCTTCAAAAAGGAGAAACAAAAGAATTACTCTTTAAGATTACTGCACATCCAGATGCTCAAGATGGAAGTTATAAAACAACCCTGCATTATTATATTAATGATATTGCAATGACTGCTACTGTTCCAATAAATATTACTGTGAGAAGATCAAAAGCACTATTAACTACTTTTGTTGAAACTTTTCCAAGTAGAGTAGAACCTGGAAAAGAAATTAGCCTTAAATTAAAATTAAGAAATACTGCAGATACAAGTTTAAAGGATTTAACGTTTAGATTAGAACTTTTAAATGTAAGTTTACCTTTTATTCCAGTAGGAGCAACAAGTGAAAGAACAATTAAAGTTTTTGGTATTAATGAAGTACAAGAAGTAGAATTTACTCTTTTAGTTTCTCCTACAGCAGAATTAACAATTTATAAATTACCTCTTAGTATTAAATTCTCTGATGCCTTAGGAAATCAATTTACTACTCAAGATATTGTAGGTATTATTGTTGACTCTGCTCCTGAATATAGTTTAACTCTTGATCGTTCTGAAGTTTTTAATAAAGGAGACAAAGGAAAAGTTTCTCTTGCAGTTTCAAATATTGGAAATTCAGAAATGAAATTTATCAGCCTTACATTATTGTCTTCTGAAAACTATCAGATTTTATCAAAAGAAAAGAACTATATAGGAAATTTAGAAAGCAATGATTTTGAAACAGCAGATTTTGACATTTATATTAATAAAAATTTAGATTCTTTACCCTTAAAAGTTCTGCTAGAATATAAGGATGTGTATAATAAGTATTATCGTAAAGAGCAGGAAATTCAATTACCCCTTTATACTAAAAGTGATGCAGTAAAATTTGGTTTGAAAACAAACAATAATGCTTTATGGATGTTTTTTGTTGTTGTTGTCCTGCTTGTTTTTGCAATTATTATAAAAAAGAAATATTTCCCTAAGAAGAAAAACTAAGATGGTTACAACAGATCATTTACAGTTGGCTGTCAATGGCATAAGAAAAAGAAGTTTACGTAGCTGGTTAACAATTATTGGTATTTTTATTGGAATTACTGCTTTAGTTTCTTTAATTTCTTTAGGTCAAGGATTACAAACTGCAATCAATGAACAATTTCAAAAATTAGGAACAAATAAAGTCATTGTTTCTCCTGGGGGTTTTGGTCCTCCTGGTGCGTTTGTTTTAAAATTGAATGATCATGATCTTAATCTCATTAAAAGAACAAAGGGCGTAGACTTAGCTGCAGGAATGACTCAATCTTTTGTTTCTGTTAAATTCAAAAAAAAAGTTCAATCTTTTCCAGTTATGGGATTAGTTCTTACTGGAAGAGAAAAAGATCTTATGTCTGAAGGACATAATTTAGAAGCTGTACATGGGAGGCTCTTGAAAAATGGAGATAAAAAAAAGGCGGTAGTTGGTTATGATCTTGCATATGATGATTCTTTATTTGAAAAAACAATAAAAGTAGGAGACAATATTCAAATTAAAGATCTTGATTATGAAGTTGTTGGTGTTGCAAAAAAAAAGGGAAATCCTTTAGATGATCGGGTAGTATTTGTTCCTATTAATGATGCATTTGAGATTACAGGGGCAAAGAATAAATTTGATTTCATTTATGTTCAAACTTCAGAATCAATTAAACCTGCAGAAGTAGCTGCAAAAATTAAGAATGAAATGAGAAGAGATCGAGGATTAAAAAAAGGTGAGGAAAATTTTGGAGTTCAAACTCTAGAAAGTATTTCAAATGCTTTTGGAAATGTCTTATTTATTGTTCAGGCAGTTATTTTTGGAATAGCTGCAATTTCTTTAGTTGTTGGTGGTGTTGGTATTATGAACACAATGTATACTGCAGTTGTAGAACGAACAAAAGAAATAGGAATTATGAAATCTGTTGGTGGAAGAAACTCAGATATTATGCTTATTTTTTTATTTGAATCTGGATTACTTGGACTTATTGGAGGTATTCTTGGTATTTTTTCTGGATTTTTATTAAGTAAATCTGTGGAAGTTTTAGCAACACAGGTCTTTGGTTCTACGTTAGTACGAGCAGTTTTCCCTCTTTATTTGATTCTAGGCTCATTATTATTTTCTTTTATTATTGGTGCTGCTTCAGGAGTTTTTCCTGCATATCAAGCTTCAACTTTAAAACCAGTGGATGCTTTACGATATAGTTAATTTTTTAAACAGTTAATTTTGTATATGCTTGAGAAAGAGAAGCATATACATCTTTAGGATTTGTTATAATATACCCCTGATCTCCGTATACTGCTTTAAGTCCATTTTTAGATTTTTCATTATCTACTAAAGAAATACACAACGCTTGTATTCCATTTAGTCTCATTGCATTCATTGCTAATTTACTATCTGTTACTGCATCTTCTCCTTTGTAAAGAATATCACTAGGTTCATAAGTTGCACAAACTTCTATAAAAAATTTATTTTTTGCGTTTATTTCTTCTAATTTTCTTGTAAAGTGCCGATATACTGCTCCATTTCTATTATTGTCTCTTCCACCGAAAAAAGCTAATCTCTGATATACCTCTTCACTTAAGGGTTCATGTATATCTTTAAACACATACACATTAACATTTTCTCTTCCTGTACTTGTAAATCCATAAATTCCAAGACTATCTCCAAGATCTCTGGAACCTTCTAAAAAAGCGCCCATCATTTCTTGCATAACTTGTCTTGGAGGAATTCCTTGAATTGATTGATTTATTTCTCTATTCATGTTTAATGCGAAAATTGTTGCGACGTCTCTTTTTTCAATTATTTTTTTATAAAATATTCTTGGATTTGGAACTTTTCCTAACTTGATATCCTGTTGATATTTTGTTAATGCTCTTTTATCTAGATGGCCATATAACTTTTTTCTTTGAAGATAGACATCTCTTGGAGCAAGTAATTCAAGTTGTTCTCTTATAAGCACGACTTCTGCTTTTTTCTTTTCTAAAAGCGTTCTCATAACCTGATTTTGTCTTTTTGGAATCTGATTTTCATAGACAACACTTTGTATTGATTCTTTAGGAGAATATTCGATATAGGTATAATAAGGTCCTTCTCTTGCAGTTTCATATTCAACTTCAATGTTCTTCATATGTGCTTTTAATAATTCTTCAAGAACACGAGGATCAATTCCTGTTCTTCCTTTTTGCGGAACAGGATTTCCTTCAAATTTACAAGTTTCTTCTATTTCTTGATAGATTCCTTCAACAGCATGTAATGTGTCATTTATAGAAAGAGCTTCTTTTAGATTACCTAATAAGATTCTTAATTTATCTTTTGTATCAAGTTCTAACATTTCAGCATTGTAGGTCTGGAATAAAATTTCTTCTGCTCTATTCTCAAATCTTAAACTTTTTTTCTTTTCTTCTCTTAATTTAAAATAAGATTGAATTGTTTTTTCTAATCCCGGATAATCTCTTATAATCTTTGAAAATAATCTTCTTTGTTCTGCTGTTATAAATATAGACTCTGCTAACTCATAATTTGGAAATAACGCAAAATAATCACTTACACTTTCAACTTTTGCGTCTTTATTCTTAAGAGTAGCAACAGCTTGTAATGTTTCAGCTTCTAAAGTATAACTTTTGTAGGTGTGCATTCCTCCGTGTAAAAATGCAAGAAGATTGTAGAAATGAGCATTATCTCTCTTTGCTTTAAATAAACTTATTTCTGCAGGTAATTGTACAGTAACTCCCCCTCCAAAAGGTAATTCTTTAATTAAATCTTTTACAGTCGTTCTAGAAATTTTTAATTCTTTTCCAGAGATAGCATGAATAAGTGTTTTTGCTACTTCGTGTTGTTCTTCAAATGTTGCTGGTGCATTATATTTTTTAAAAATTTCTCTGAGATATGAAGCGTTTATATCTACCTGTGTTTTTAATTCTTCTTGCTCTAATTCATTTAATTTTTTAACAAATCCTTTGTATTCGCTTAGAATTTCTTCTTCACTACAAGAAGAGATTAAAAGATCATAAAATTCAGAGGTAGTATTAAGAAATTTCTTCACTTCTTTTAAACTTTTTTCGTGTTCTGAAATTTTTCCAATTAATGTTGAAGTTTCTGGAGTATCAACTAACATTTTTCCAAGATGTTTATTTTTTAGTAATTCTTCTGAAACTTCGACTATTGAGGTCTTTTTAGAATATTTACTTAAACCTGTTAAATAATCAAATAACTTAGTATCATAAAGAATACTATCCTCTCTTCTTAAAGCTTTTAAATTTGATATTCCTTTTTGACTTCTTTCAATATCTTGGTTTAAACTTTCTTGAAAATCTAGATATGCTTCTGCTGAGGCTTTTTTTCCAAAAGCAAAAATATAAGCAAAATCAGTAATGTAATCTGTAAAAATTTCTTCTGAACGTGTAAGAGAAACGTTTAATTCAAATATAAGTTTTCTTAAATCCTCTAAAGAAAATACTCCAGATTTATCTAAAAGATAAAGAGGTATTAATTCTGTATCTATAAAACTTGTACTTAGCATAGGAGCAATATATCCTCCTTTATAAGATGTAAATGAGTCTGGTATTATTTTTAAAAGTTCTGAATAATAACTAAATAAAGTCTTATGCCTTGATATTAAATTAGAGGCGTCTCTTTCTTGAAGATCTTTAGGAGTTAGATATTCTTCACCAAGGAGGTTATTAACAACCTCAACGAGATTTGCATTCTTTTCTAAGATTCTTATGTGTTTATCTTTTTCTTTAATTTTTTTTATTAATTTTCTATTTTTTAATTGACTTACTAAGATGCTATACTCTTGAATATCCTCTTTAGATAGTTCTTCTCTACGATAAGAAAAATCAAAAAGTTCTTCTAATTCTTTTATGGATATGGTTTCTTCTGGACTAAACCCTAAATCCGCACATATCTTTTTTATTTTTTTTGCTTTAGGAGTTAATGTCAATATCTGAGGGTTATAGATTTTAAAATATGTTTCAAGATTATAAACAGCAAATTCCTTATATAATCTTTTTAATACTTCAAGTTTATTAAAATTTTCTTCCCTCACATATCTCCTAAAATAACTACGATTTGTTAGTTCCTCTTCAGTTGGATAATTCACTTTTTTATTTATAAGATCATCAATATCAAATAATTCATCAAAAGAAAAATTATTGATATTTCTTACTATTCTTTTTACCTCTTCAGAAGATGCATCTTTTTTACTCTTTTCAAGTAACTTAAAAAAAGTCTCAAGATGGTACGATAAAGGTTCAAGACCTTGTTTTAAATACTGATTCTTTTTCTCTTCAATAATTTCTAAAGTTTGAGGTATCTCTGCTACTTCTGAAGCAATGATCAAACTAGAAGATAAATCATCTAAAACCTCTGCTCCTAAATTCCCCAATAATGGACTTATTTTTTTATCTGTTCCCAGATCAAAAAGAGCATTGTATATTTTTCTTTTTTGAGTATTTTCTAGATCTTTAATAATTCTTTCTAATCCTATTTGAAGAATATTTTCATCTATCTTGTTTGGTCTTCCTTTTTTATAATTTTCAATTAAGTCAGATTCAAATTCTGGATCTTTTTGTTCTCTTTTTCTTAGTTCTAAATTTTGTGCATGATACTCAAGA
>Ga0209515_10000417_pt1 | contig 79498 bp, 71 predicted proteins | sample Subgroupgradi54m_FD_187454 | JGI IMG/M metagenome (GOLD analysis project Ga0209515, IMG submission 187454) | Subsurface groundwater microbial communities from S. Glens Falls, New York, USA - GMW60B uncontaminated upgradient, 5.4 m (SPAdes)... ...
CCGGGATGAACGACAACGTGATGATGAGCAGCGAGAAGAACAAGGCCGGGCCCACCTCGGCGGCCGAGTCGGCGATCACGCGCCAATGGGGGTCGCCCCGCAAGGTCTCGCCCGGGTGCTCGTGATTCCACTGCTCGATGTGCTTGTGGACGTTCTCGATCATCACGACCGCCGCGTCGACCATCGCACCGATCGCGATCGCGATGCCGCCCAACGACATGATGTTCGCGTTGACACCCTGGTAGTGCATGACGATGAAGGCCGCCAGGATGCCGATCGGCAGCGAGACGATCGCGACGAACGCCGAACGCAGGTGAAACAGGAAGATGAAGCACACGACCGCGACGACGAGAAACTCTTCGAGCAGCTTGTGGCTCAGGTTCTCCACCGCGCGTTCGATCAGACCCGATCGGTCGTAGGTCGGAACGATCTCGACGCCTTTGGGCAGGCTCGCCTGCAGGGTCTTGAGCTTCTCCTTCACCGCCGCGATGGTCTCGAGCGCGTTCTTGCCCGAGCGCATCACGATCACGCCGCCCGCAGCTTCACCTTCGCCATCGAGCTCGCCGATGCCGCGGCGCATCTCGGGCCCGATCTGGATGCGGGCGACGTCGCCCAGCCGCACCGAGACACCGGCATCGGTGGTCATCAACGGGATCTTGCGGAAGTCGTCCAGGCCTTGCAGATAGCCCGAGGCGCGGACCATGTACTCGGCTTCGCCGAGCTCGAGCACCGAGCCACCGGTCTCCTGGTTCGCCTTCTGGACCGCGTCGACCACCTTGGTGTGCGGGATCTTGTACGCGGCGAGCTTGTCCGGATCGAGAACGATCTGGTACTGGCGGACCATGCCGCCGACCGACGCGACTTCGGCCACGTTGGGCACCGTCTTCAGCTCGTACTTCAGGAACCAGTCCTGCAGCGCGCGCAGTTGTCCGGCGTCCTGCGTGCCGCCGCGGTCGACCAGCGAGTACTGGTAGATCCAGCCGACGCCGGTGGCGTCCGGTCCGAGAGACGCCTTGGCGCCAGGCGGCAACTTCGACTGCACCTGGTTCAGGTACTCGAGCACCCTCGAGCGCGCCCAGTAGAGGTTGGTCCCGTCTTCGAACAGCACGTAGACGAAAGAGTCGCCGAAGAACGAGTAGCCGCGCACGGTCTTGGCGCCGGGCACCGACAGCATCGTGGTGGTCAGCGGATAGGTGATCTGGTTCTCGACGATGCGCGGCGCCTGCCCGGGGTAGGTCGCGCGGATGATCACCTGCACGTCGGAGAGGTCGGGCAGCGCATCGAGCGGCGTGCGCATCACCGAGTACACGCCCCATGCACTGACCACGAGCGTCGCGAGCAGCACCAGGAAGCGGTTGACGATGGCCCAGCGAATCAGCTCGGCGATCATGGTTTGCTCCCCGACGCGGCGGCGGAAGAGCGGGCCGGCTCGCCGTTCAAGCGCGCTTCGATCCCTCTCAAGCTGGCCTCGGAGTCGATCAGGAATTGCGAGGACACGATGACACGCTGACCCGCTTTCAAGCCGCGCTTGATCTCGGTCTGGCCGCCGCTTTCGATGCCGGCCTCAACGTCGACCGGGCGGAAGCGGCCGTTCTCTTCGGCCAGCATCACGACCGTTCGCTTGCCCGTCTGGATGAGCGCCTCGGTGGGTACGAGCAGTGCCTTCTCGGCCCGCATGTCCACGATCTGCATCTGCACGAACATGCCGGGCACCAGCCGGCCGCCCGGGTTGGCGAGCTCCATGCGCGCCTTCAGCGTGCGGGTGGCCGCATTCACTTCGGGCAGGATCGCCTGCACCCTGCCTTCGAAGGTGGTGCCGGGCGCGGCCGGGCTCCTGGCCTGGACCTTGGCACCGGGCCGCAGCAGCGCCGATTGACTCTCCGGCACCTCGGCGTTGGCCCAGACGGTCGACAGCCCGTTGATCCGAAACAGCATCGCACCGGACATGACGGTCATCCCCTCACGCGCCAGCAGCTCCACCACCACGCCGCCGGTCGGCGCCACGAGCGTGATGCGCGGCTGCGTCTTGCCGGTCCGTTCGACGAGGTGGATCTGCTCGTCGCTCATGCCGACCTGGCGCATGCGCTGGCGCGCGCCGTCGACCAGCAGCGCGAGGTCGGTCCCTTGCATGCGCCGCACCGACAGGAACTCTTCCTGGGCCGCGATCCAGTCGGGCACGTACAGGTCCACCAGCGGCTGGCCCTTGGCGACGCGGTCGAGCGTCGCGCGCACATGCAGCCGCTCGACGTAGCCGGCGGCACGTGCCTGCACGACCGACTGGTCGCGCTCGTTGAAGGCGATGCTACCGACGGCGGAGACCTGCGGCGACAGCATCCCTTCGCTCACCAGTGCGGTGCGCATGCCCAGGTTCTGCTGGATGCGCGGGCTGACGCTCACCTTGCCCTGGTCGCCGTCGCCGTCGGCATAGACCGGCGACATCAGCATGTCCATGAAGGGCGATTTGCCGGGCTTGTCGAACCGGCTCGCCGGCACCATCGGGTCGTGGTAGTAGAGGATTTTCTTGCCGGTCATCGGGTCGACGTCGCCCGCTTTCAGGCCGGACTGCTGGTGGCGGCGCGTGGCGTCTTGGCCTTCGGCGGCGCTCTGCGGTCCACTCGACGCCGGGCTCGCGTTGCCCGCCGGTGAGCCCGGCGACGCCGTGGCGCCGGCCATGCCCATGCCGCGCTGCATGCCGAACATGTACAGGCCGTAGCCGCCCGCGGCAAAGAGGACGGCCAGCGCGATGGAGATCAACAAGGGTGTGCGTTTCATGGCGTTGTTCTTCGTGGGTTCAGCGAATCACGGAGGTGGCGGCGAGGCGGTCGCCCGGGGGGATCAGGAAGTTCAGCTGCGCCCACAGGCGCGCGCTGTCCATCTCCAGGCGCAGGCGCTCGATGCGGATGTCGATTTCGTTGCGTCGCGCCTCCAGCACGCCGGTGAGCGACCCGCTCGCGCCGCGGTAGGCGGCGAGCGACGCGCGGGTTCGCTCGATGGCCAGCGGGACCAGCGAGCGGTCGTAGCGCGCGAGCCGGTCCTGATTGCTCTGCCACTCCTGCCACAGCCCCAAGGCTTCGGCGACGTGCATGCGCGTGGCCTCTTCGCGTTCGGCGCGCAACTGATCGAGCGTGGCCAGCTTGGCGGCGAGCTCGCGGTCCTGGCGGTTCTTCTGATCCCACTGTAGCGGGATCGCGACATTGAGCGACACCATGTTGGAGTAGGCGGAGCCGCGCTGGCTGACCATCAGCTCGACACTCACATCCGACTTCCTGTTGCTGCGCGCCACTTCGACGTCTGCCTGCGCCATCTCCTGGCGCTTGAGCAGCATGGCGATCTCGGGGTGATGCTCGAGTCGGGCTTCGAGGTCGTCGGGACTGAAGCTGACGTCCGACAGGGAAGGCGGCACGTCCAAAGGCTCGGCGGCGGCCGCGCCGACCCATCGGGCCAGCATCGTCTTGGCGGTGACGACTTGCCGTTCGGTCTGCGTGATGCGGTCCTCGATCAGCGCGACCGCCGAGCGGGCGGCGAACACGTCCCCTTGCGATCCGCGCCCGCCGCGATAGGCCGCGTCGGCGGCGTCGATCTGCAGCCGGGCTTCCTCACGCTGGCCGACGAGCACGTCGCGCATGCGCTCCTGGTAGTGCCGATCCAGCCAGGCGAGCGCGGTGTCGCGTCGCAGCTTCGTCAGTGCCAGATCGCGGCCTGCCTCGGCCACCTCGGCCTCGCGTTCGAAGCGCGCCGAGCGGGCAGTCAGCTTGCCGGCTCGCGTGAGCTCCTGCATCAGGCCGACCGAGCGCATGGTCATGAAGTCACGCGTCAGGCTGAATCGGTCGGCTCCGTCGACCGGCAGGTTGTTGATGCCGGCCTTCAGGGTCGGATCGGGCCGCTGCCCGGCGGCCACTGCCATCTGGCGTGACGCGTTTGCCGCGGCTTGCTGGGCGGGCAGTTGTCGCGAGCGCTCTTGGGCGAGGCGCAAGGCCTCGTCCAGGGTCAACGGGCCGGCCGCATGGCCGGGTAGCGTCGCAGCGCCAAGGATGAGGAGGAGGCAGGCGCGCCGGGCAGCGCGGCGCCACGCCGACACATCGCAGTGAAACGAGAAACCGAACATGAGATCTCCAGACGATCGACATCAGGGCCAGGGTCGGCTCGCTCAGGCGAGCGCCCCCAACACGCTGAAGGCGACTGTGGTCAAGCCCTCAGCGCGTGTGTCGGCTGGAAATCAGATGCGCAGGCAGCAGTGTCGAATCGAGATCGGCGGTGCCGTGATTCGCTGCAGGAACGAGGGTGGCTGCGTGCCGGGAAGAAGGGCCGGCGCAAGCGGCTCGAGCGGGGTGAGGATGGTGGACACCCAGACCGCCGCGGGCGACACCACCGGCAGCTCGGGCTTGTCGAGCGACGACTTGCCGTCCAGGCAATGTGCGTGGCACAAGGCCGGCTTGGCGGGGTCGGGCTGGTCGCAGCCCGGCATCGACCGCATGGAAAGCCTATCGGCGGCCGGCGCTTGGGAGGAGCCGGCGCCCGCGAGGCCGGGGCAGGCGTAGGCGGCAACGGCCAACTGCATGAACAGCATGCCGCACAGCGCGACGAACGCTGTCAGCACGCGGTATTTGCGGGTCAGCTGCATGGTCGGAGTATAGGTCGCGGCACCAGGCGCCCGGTGTTCAAGCGAGTGGCCGCAACTTCTGGAGCAGCGTGGGCACCAGTTCGGTCACCGTGGGATGGATGTGCACCGCGCGCGACATGACGGTGTAGGGCCGATCCGCCGCCATGATTTCGAGCAGCGAGTGCACCACCTCGTCGCCGTTGAGCCCGAGGATCGCGGCACCCAGCAGGCGCTGGCTTTCAGCGTCGACCAGGACCTTCATGAAACCCTGGGTTTCACCCTGTTCGCGCGCGCGGCCGACCGCTTGCATCGTCATCGTGGCGCGCAGCGCCTTGCGCCCGCTGGCACGCACCTCGCGCTCGGTCATGCCGACCCGGCCGAGTGCCGGATCGATGAACAAGGCATAACAGGGGATCCGGTCGGAGATGCGGCGCGGATCGTTGTCGAACAGGTTGGCGGCGACGATTTCGTGGTCGTTCCACGACGTGTGGGTGAAGGCGCCGCGGCCGTTGCAGTCGCCCACCGCCCAGACGCCCTCGGCGCTGGTTCGGCATTGGTCATCGACGGTGATGTAGCCGCGCTCGTCGGTTTGCACGCCGGCCGCAGCAAGACCGAGCCGGTCGGTGTTCGGCTGCCGTCCGACCGCCAGCAGCACATGGCTGCCGACAATCGCAGGAGATTCCGCGCCGCACGCCGCCCCGACCACGATGCGCGCGCCGTCGCGCGAGAGCGACAGGCACTCGGCGCCGAGCTCGAAGCGCACGCCCTCTGCCTCGAGGATCTTGCGAATGCCGTCCGAGACGTCGTCGTCCTCGCGCTGCAGCAGCCGCGGCGAGCGTTCGACCACCGTCACGGCGGCGCCGAAGCGCCGCATCATCTGTGCGAATTCGAGTCCGATGTAGCTGCCGCCGACGATGACCAGGTGTTCGGGAACCTCTGCCAATTCCATGATGGACACGTTGTCGAGCGTCGGCACGTCGTCGATGCCCTGCAGGCCGGGTCGCACGGATCGGCCGCCGACGTTGAGGAACACCCGTTCGGCGCTCAGCGTCCGGCCGCCCACGTCGATCGTCCGCGGAGCCGTGAAACACGCGTCGCCAACGATCACCTCGGTGTGCGCGAGCCCGCGCATCCAGTTCTCGACACCTTCGCGCGAACTCTGCACGATGCCGTCCTTGCGTGCCTTCACGCGCGCCATGTCGACGCGCAGGGCATCGGCCGTGAAACCGAATTCGGCGCCTCGCCGCGCGAGCTGCACGGCTCGCGCACTCGCCACCAGCGTCTTGGTCGGAACGCAGCCCACGTTGACGCAGGTACCGCCGAAATGGCCGCGTTCGATGACTGCGGTGCGCAGCTTGGCCTTGCTGCAGCGCGCAGCGAGAGCCGGACCGGCTTGTCCCGCGCCGATGACGATGGCGTCGAAGGTCTCTACCGGCATGGTCTGTGCTCCGTCATCCGCTGGGTTCATGACCTTGCCACAGGTCCGCACTCTGCGGCTCGGGACGAACCCTGGCGGCGTGCCCTTGCGCCCGGCGCGTATCCGATAATCCGCGCGCGACCAGGTCACACGGGGGAATCGATGAGCCTTACTTCGCTTGGCAACCTGCGGCCGACTCCGGACCGGGACAAGGCATTGGCGCGATACCGCGCCATGGCAGCCGAATATGACGCCAGCTGCATACGCATCCTCAGCCTGCGCGCGGCGGCGATCGATTCGCTTGGATTGAAAGGCGGGGAAACGGTGTTCGACGTCGCCTGCGGTACGGGGCCGACGCTGGTCCCGCTGGCCGACAAGGTCGGGCCGCAAGGCCGGGTCATCGGCATCGAGCAGTCGCCCGACATGGCCGAGATCGCTCGCGTGCGTGCCGACGACTCTCCGGCTGCGTCGCGGGTGTCCGTTCTCGTCGCTGCGGTCGAGGATGCGCCGTTGAACGAACATGCCGACGCGCTGCTGTTCAGCTACACCCACGACGTGCTGCAGAACCCCGCCGCAGTGCGGCACCTGATGCAGCACGCACGCCCCGGCGCCAAGGTGGCCGTGCTGGCGACGCGGTTCCTGCCATGGTGGTGGGGCGCTCCGCTGAACCTGTTCACGGGATTCAGGTCGCGCAACTACCTGACGACCTTCCGCGGGCTGTCGAAGCCCTGGGAACCGCTGCAGCCGTACTGCCCGGACATCCGGTTCGTCCGGGGCTTCTATTGCGGCACGAGTTGTCTGGCGGTGGGGAGTGTCGGGGGGCGATGAGCGGCGGTCAGGCAAGCACGGTCAAGCCTGCCGGACCCGATTTCATCCGGCCGATCACCGCAGCCTGGTCGAAACCACCGTCGCGGAAGATCCGCAACACCTGGTCTGCGGCAGCGGGATCGCAGCTCACCAGCAGCCCGCCCGAGGTTTGCGGGTCGCTGACCAGGTCTTTCGCCACGTTGCTCAGCGCCGCGTCCAGCGCCACCTCGCTGCCGTAGCCGGCCCAGTTGCGCCCCGACGCGCCGGTGACGAAGCCGTCGGCCGCCATTGCCGCCACGCCGGGCAGCAGCGGCACCCGGGACCATTCAATTTCGGCTGCGAGGCCCGCGCCGCGCGCCAGTTCGAGCGTGTGGCCCGCGAGGCCGAAGCCGGTGATGTCGGTCAGCGCATGCACTGCATCCATCTCGGCGAACTGCACGCCGGGCTTGTTGAGCTGGGTGGTGGTCTTGACGAGCTGCGCATAACCGGCGGCATCGAGCTTGCCTTTCTTCAGCGCGGCCGAGAGCACGCCGACACCGAGCGGCTTGCCGAGGATCAGCACGTCGCCGGCCTTCGCATCGGCGTTGCGCCGCACCTTGCTCGGGTGCACCAGGCCCATCACCACCAGGCCGTAGATCGGCTCCACCGAATCGATGGTGTGGCCGCCGGCGATCGGGATGCCGGCCTCGCGACAGGCCGCTTCGCCGCCACGGATGATCTGGCCGATGACGTCGACCGGCAACTGGTTGATCGGCATCGCCACCAGCGCCAGCGCCATGATCGGCTTGCCGCCCATCGCGTAGACGTCGCTGATCGCATTGGTTGCGGCGATGCGCCCGAAGTCGAACGGGTCGTCGACGATGGGCATGAAGAAGTCGGTGGTCGCGATCAGCGCCTGCTCGTCGTTGAGCTTGTAGACCGCGGCATCGTCGGCGGTCTCGATGCCCACCATCAACTCGGGCGGGATCAATCCGCCGGCGCTGCGCTTCAGGATTTCCGACAGCACCCCCGGCGCGATCTTGCAGCCGCAGCCCCCGCCATGCGAGAAGCTGGTGAGTCGGATCGGGCCGGCCGGCAGTGCACAGGATTCGGCGGTATGGCTCATGGCTGTCGTCACCTCTGAAACGGGGGGTTCATTGTGGCAGCGCTGCCCCTTTCTTGCCGGCGAGCATGTCGGCCAGCAACTGCCGCACCGCGCCGGCTTCGGCTGCGGGGACGAAGGGCGGTTCGCGCAGCGCGCATTGCCGGCGCAAGCGGTCCGCAAAATCGGGGTCGTCGCAGAAGCGCTGCATGAGAGCGGCCAATGCCGCCGCGTCGCCGAGCGGGAAATAACCGTCGTAGTCTCTTCCCAGCAGGCCGACGTTGCCGTCGATGCGGCTGGCCAGCACCGGCACCTGCGAGCGCACCGCCTCGATCACGACATTGGCGCCGCCCTCCATGCGGCTCATGTGCACCAGCGCGCGCGAGCGCGCGATCCAGCGCCGCGCGGCCGGGCGGGCGAGCCCGCCGAGCCAGCGGTAGTGCGGGCAAGCCTGCATCGTGCGGCGCGCCTCGTCGCCGAGCGCGGCGTCCAGCGCGGCGCCGATGTGCACGATACGGATGCCGCTGGCAGGCGGCAGCCGCCGCGCCGCCTGCATCAAGGTCAGCGGGTCCTTTTCGTCGCGCAGATGGCCAACCGCCACGAAGTCGAAGCTGCTGCGCGATTTGTCGTGGCGCACCAGGCGTGGCGCCGACTGCACGATGACCCGCGCCTTGGCGCGGTCGGTGGCGGCCAGGCGCTGCAAGGCCTCGTCCTGCAGAACCACCAGATGGCTGGCACACTTCAGCGAATGTTGCGCCGCCTCGTCCGTTTCAATGTCCCGGTAGATGTCCGTGCCCGTCAGCACCAGCGCCAGCGGGCGTTGCGGATGGGCCGCGTGAAAGCGTGCGATCGAGTCGGCGGAACGGCGCGCGTGCAGCGCGACCAGCGCCTGTGCCGGCTCGCCCTGCCAATGCAGGCGGACGTCGACTTGTGCCATGTCCGACAGAAACGATTGCCAGCGCGAGGCGGTGTGCCAGTTGCCGTTGTTGGCCGCTGCCAGCGCCGGCGACACGATGACCACGGTGGGCTTGCTCATGACGCAAATCTTGACACGAGCGCACGCCTTGCCGTCTGAGCCGCGCCGGTTGAGCGGCGAGGCGCTGGCGGCGGCCCTGCGCGACAGCCGGCGGCGCACGCTGTCGCTGGTCGACGACCTGAGCGACGCGCAGTGGCGGGTGCCGCAGCAGGACGGCATCAACCCGATCGCCTGGGAGCTCGCCCACCTGGCATGGTTCGGCGAGTTCTGGATCCTGCGCGGCCCGCACCGGGTCGGCGACGACGGTTTCGTGCAGGCGGCAAAGCCGGCACGGATCGCCGGGCCGGATGCGAGCTTCGACTCGTCGCGCCTCGCCCACGCCGCACGCTGGCACACGCCGCTGCCTTCGCGCCGAGAGGTGCTTGCCATGCTGGCCGCGCAATTGCAGGCCTGCCTGCAGGCGATGCCCGGCGGCGACGACGATGCAGCGCTGTATCTCCACCGCCTGGCTCTGTTCCACGAAGACATGCACGGCGAAGCCCTGGTCTGGCTGCGTGCGTCGCTCGGGCATCCCGCGCCGGATGGTGTATCGCTGCGGTCCCGACCCCTGCGCGCCCCGCTGTTCGTACCGGGTGCTCGGGTTCGCCTCGGCCGGCCAGCCGAACTGCGCGGCTTCGCCTTCGACAACGAGTTGCCCGGACACAGCGTGGAACTGCCGAGTTTCGAGATCGACGCGCAACCGGTCACGGCCGGACAGTTTCTGCGTTTTGTCGAAGCGGGCGGGCGCCAGCCGCTCCGCTGGCGCAAGGTCGATGGCCGCGTCTGGCAAGTGCGCTGGTTCGACCGCTGGCTGCCGCTCGACCCCGATCTGCCGGTGATCCACATCAACGCATTCGAGGCCGAGGCCTATTGCGAATGGGCCGGCCGCAGGCTGCCGAGTGCGGCGCAGTGGCAACATGCGGCGACGCTGGCATCGGGCGACGGGTTCGAATGGGGCGACAGCGTGTGGGAATGGACGGCCGATGTCTTCCAGCCCTATGCTGGATTCGCGGCCGGGCCGTACAAGGACTACTCGGCACCGTGGTTCGGCAGCCACCGCGAGCTGCGCGGGGGTGCGTTTGCGACCCATGCCCGGATGCACGACCTTCACTATCGCAACTTCTTCGTTCCCGAGCGCAGCGATGTTTTCACCGGCTTCCGCACCGCGTCGCGCGGTCGCTGAGGCGTCACGCAAGCCCCACTCAACCGCCGGAGTTCCAATGGTCTGTCTGCCATCCATCGTCACGAGGCGCTCGTTGATCCTCGTGTTGCTGCTCACTCTGGGCGCCGCGCAGGCGCAGCCGGTCACGACCTTGCGCGTTTCGGCCATTCCCGATGAAGCGCCCACCGAGCTGCAGCGCAAGTTCAAGCCACTCGGCGATTACCTCAAGAAGGAAACCGGGCTCGAGATCCAGTTCACGCCGGTGACCGACTACGCCGCCGTTGTCGAGGGCCTGGCCAACAACAAGATCGACATGGCATGGCTCGGCGGTTTCACCTATGTGCAGGCCAAGCTGCGCACCAACGGCGGCGTGGTGCCGATCGTGCAGCGCGCCGAGGACGAAAAGTTCACCAGCAAGTTCATCGTGCCGATCGACAGCCCGGCCAAGTCGCTGGGCGACCTGAAGGGCAAGAACTTCGCGTTCGGCTCGCCGTCGTCGACCTCGGGCCACCTGATGCCGCGCTACTTCCTGAAGCGCGACGGCATCGACCCCGACAAGGATTTCAAGGCAGTCGCCTTCTCCGGCGCACACGATGCGACCGTGGCCTTCGTCGCGTCGGGGCGCGCCGACGGCGGTGTGCTCAACGCGTCGGTGTGGGACAAGCTGGTCGAGTCGGCCAACCCGAACGCCGCCAAGGTTCGGGTGCTGGCGACGACCGCGCCCTACTACGACTACAACTGGACGCTGCGCCCCGGCCTCGACGCCGCGCTGACCGCCAAGCTGACCCAGGCCTTCCTCAAGCTCGACCCGGCGAACCCGGAGCACAAGGAGATCATGGCGCTGCAGCGTGCATCGAAGTTCATTCCGACCAAGGCGTCGAACTACGACTCGATCGAGTCGGCGGGCAGGTCGGCAGGACTGATCAAGTAACTCGCACGCCATGAGCCTGATCCTGCACAACGTCGGCCTCGTGCACCCGAACGGGCAGCGCGCGCTGCAGGGCGTGTCGCTGGTGGTCGGCGCGGGCGAACGGGTGGCGGTCATCGGCCCGTCGGGCGCCGGCAAGACGAGCTTGCTGCGGGTCAGCGGGAGTTCGCTGCGGGCGACCGAGGGGCGGGTCGAGGCACTCGCCGCCAACCCCTGGCAGTTGTCGGCCCGCGGGCTCAGGCGCTTGCGCTCGCGCATCGGCGTGGTCCACCAGGCGCCGCCGATCCCGCCGCGGCTGCGGGTGATCACCGCGGTGCTGGCCGGCCGGCTGGGAACCTGGCCGATGTGGAAGGCACTCGCCTCGCTGGCCTATCCGGCCGACATCGCCGGCGCGCGCGATGCGCTGCTGCGGCTCGACCTGGCCGACCGCTTGTTCGACCGCTGCGACCGGCTTTCCGGCGGGCAGTTGCAGCGCGTGGGCATTGCACGCGTGCTCTATCAGCGACCTGACCTCGTGCTCGCCGACGAGCCGGTGTCGGCGCTCGACCCTGCGCTGGCCGACGCGGCCGTCGGCGAACTGATCGCCCACAGCGCGGCCACGGGCGCCACGCTGGTCGCGTCGCTGCACGCGGTTGACCTGGCCTTGAAGTGGTTTCCGCGCATCGTCGGCATGCGCGGCGGCGAAGTGACCTTCGACCTGCCCGCTGCGCAGGTGAGCCGCGCGATGCTGCACGAGCTGTACGCGACGGAAGGCAGCGTCCTGCCGACGCAGGGCAACGACCCCGGCGCGCTGACCCTGCACAAGGGTGACCTCAAGGCCGGCACCAACGTCGTCCCACTGTCCAGGCCGGGTTGCCGGTGAACGGCGCGCTGGCCCCGACGCCGCTGCGCGACCCGCAGGCGCGCCGCCGTGCGACGGGTCTGCTGATCGGCGTCGTCGTGCTGTGGCCGATGCTGGTGCTGGCCGAGTTCAGGCCGGCGGCCCTGTTCGAGTCGGGCAATCTGCAGGTGATGAAGGGCTTCCTGGCCTCGTTCATGCCGCCGTCGACCTCGGCGGATTTCCTCGGCCTGTTGCTGCAGGCCACGCTGCAGACGCTGGCGATCGCCACCGCCGGCATTGCCTTGTCGTTCCTGCTCGCCGTGCCGCTGGCGCTCGCCGTCACGCACGCGCTGTCGGTCTCGCGCATCGGCCCGGGCCGCGGTCGCTGGTGGGGGGAGGGCGTGCGCGTCGTGGTGCGCATGGTCATGGCCTTGCTGCGCGCCGTCCCCGAGGTGGTGTGGGCGCTGGTGTTCGTTCGTGCGCTCGGGCTCGGCCCCGGCGCCGGGGTGCTGGCGCTGGCCATCACCTACGGCGGAATGCTCGGCAAGGTCTATGCCGAAATCCTCGAGTCGGGCGACACCCGGCCGGCGCGTGCGCTGCTCGAAGCCGGCAGCGGGCGACTGGCCGCGCTGTTCTACGGCCTGGTCCCCGGGGCGGCGCAGGAGCTCGCCTCCTACACCGTGTACCGCTGGGAGTGCGCGGTGCGCGCCTCGGTGGTGATGGGCTTCGTCGGTGCCGGTGGGCTGGGCCAGCTGATGGACCAGTCGATGAAGATGCTCAACGGCGGCGAGGCCAGCACGATCCTGCTGATGTTCCTGTTGCTCGTGATGCTGGCCGACTTGCTGAGCGCCGCGCTGCGGCGCTTGCTCGGATGAACCCCGCAGACGTGAGCACGGCCGAGCGCGCACGCGCCGCCGGGCCCTGCCTGACCTGCGCCGGCGTCTCGCTGTTGCTGGTGGGCTCGGTGGTCGCGAGTTTCGTCTACCTCGGCATCGACTTCGCTGCGATGTTGTCCGGCGAATCGATGCGCTTGATGGGCAAGTTCATCGCCGAGTTCTTCCATCCCGACCTGTCGGCGCCGTTTGTCGCCAAGGCCGCGTGGGCCACCTTGCAGACGCTGGCCGTGTCTGCCCTCGGCACCCTGCTGGCGGTGGCCGCAGGCGGCGTGCTGGCGCTGCCCGCATCGGGCCGCTTCGGCAGCGCATTGCGCCAGGCGGCGCGACTGCTGCTCAACGTTTTGCGCAGCGTGCCGGAGCTGGTCTGGGCGGCGTTGATGGTGCTGGCTGTCGGGCTGGGTCCGTTCGCGGGCGTGCTGGCGCTCGCGCTGCACACCACCGGGGTGCTGGGGCGGCTCTACGCCGAGACGCTGGAAAACGCGCCGCCCGACCCGGAGCGCGCCTTGAGCGACGCCGGCAGCAGCGCGCTGCCGGCCTTTGTCTACGGCAGCCTGCCGCTGATCGTGCCGCAGTGCGTGGCCTACGCCTTGTACCGCTGGGAGATGAACATCCGCATGGCGGCAGTGCTCGGCTTCGTCGGCGCCGGCGGGCTCGGGCAGATGCTGTACTTCCACCTCTCGATCTTCCAGCAGGCGCAGGCGGCGACGGTGCTGCTGGCGATGCTGCTGCTCGTGTTCGTCGTCGACATCCTGAGCAGCCGCTTCCGGCGCGGGCTGGCGCCGGCCTACGCCTGACTACCGGCTGTCGGCGGCCAGCAGCTCGCTGGCCAGCTCGCGGTTCAGGCGCCACCCGGCCAAGCCGACGCCGGCACCGGTGAGGGCCGCGAACACGCAGGGCGCGGCGTGCAGGCCGTTGGCGCGCGCCAGCAGGGCCGTCACGACGGCAAGCGGCATCAGCACGTCGGCGAGCAGCCTGAGCCCGGTCTTCGGTGCAGCCAGGCGCGAGACCCAGCAGGCCGCGGTGGCCGCAGCCAGCACGAGCAGCGTCTGCAGCTCGTGGTCGTTGTCCGGCGTCCACCAGTCGAGCCAGGCGGCGCCGACCATCGCCCACAGGGCCAGCCCCGCCACCATGCCGCCTGCGCCCACCAGCCAGCAACGCACGGCAGCGCGCCAGCCTTGCCAGGGCGCGCCGGTGTCCATGTGCACGTGGAAGGCATGCAGGGCGATCAGCGTGCTGCAGGCGATCAGCACGCAGTCGCGCCAGGCGACGCCGATCGTGAAGACGGCCGCCGCAGCAAGCCATGGCAGCGAAAACGATGAGATGGCCAAAGGTGTCATGGCAGCCCCTTCGAGTGACGCTCAGCAGCCGGCCCCGGCGGCGAAGTCAAGCACGGCCGCGCGATAGCGATCCCACGCGACGACCGCGATGCTGCTGTGGCCTGCACCCGGCACCAGCAGCAAAGACTTGGGTTGGCGCGCGGCCGCATGGAGTCGTTCGCTCATTGAATAGGGAATGACATTGTCCATCTGGCCGTGGATGAAGAGCACCGGCATCGCGAGGGAACCGATCTTGGCCAGCGAGTCGAAACGCTGAGTCAGCAGCCAGTCTATCGGCAGGGAGTTGAGCCCGTGGACCTCTCTGGCCATGTCGGCCATCGACGTGAAGCTTCCCTCGACGATCAGCCCGGCGATGTCGGCGTTTTTCGCGGCCAGGTCGATCGCGACCGCGCCTCCCAGAGAGTGCCCGTAGACGAAGCGCCGCCGGGCGTTGACCTGCAGTGTCTTCAGGTGATCCCAGCCCGCCTGCGCGTCCTGATAGACCTGTGCCTCGGACGGGAACCCGCCATCGCTGCGGCCGTAACCGCGGTAGTCGATGGCCAGCACCGAAAACCCCATGCGGCGCAGGCGCGCGGTGTCGTAGGCGCTGTCGCCGATGTTCCAGCCGTTGCCGTGCAGGTAGAGGATTGCGCATGCGTTCGCCGACGGCCCCGGGATCCACCAGGCGTTGAGGCGTTCCGGCTTGGCGTCTGACGGCGCAGGTGGCTGGACGGGCAGCCACTGCTCGACGAAGTCGAAGCCGAAGTCCGAGGGGGTTCCGGCGATTTCGCTGGTCGGCTGGAAGATGTAGTTGCGCTGAAGGCGGTCGATCGACGTGCAGGCGCTGGTGGCCCACACCACGAGCAACAGCGACACAAGACGAACAAGGGCGGGCGGCATGGAACAGCTCCGGTCCGAGTGACAATGGGGCCGCTTCGGGACGGCAAATCGAAGGACGTTGAAGAACGATGAACAGCGCAACCAAGACGGTACCTGAAACCGGCGGCGGCCCCGATCGGGACGCCGCCATCCGAAGTTATCGTGAGCTCGCTGAGGGCTACGACGCGAGCTGCTGGACGGTCGAGCCGGGTCGCGTCGAAGCGATCGCCCTTCTGGATTTGCGCCCAGGGCAGACCGTGCTCGACGTGGCCTGCGGAACCGGCAAGTCGTTTCCCACCCTGGCACAGGCCGTTGGCCCGACGGGGCGGGTGATCGGGGTGGAACAAAGCCCCGACATGGCTCGCATCGCACAGCAGCGCATCGACGAGCTCGGCTTGAAGAACGTGCGGCAGATCGTGGCACCGGTCGAGGAAGCCGTGATCGACGGCCCCGTGGATGCGCTGTTCTTCCACTACACCCATGACGTGTTGCGCACGCCGCCCGCGTTGGCGCGTGTGTTCGGCGCGGCACGCCCCGGGGCGCGCGTGGTGCTGGTCGGCTTCAAGCTGCCCACCGATTGGCGTGCCGTGTTCAACCCCTGGTTCCGCCACCGCGCGAAGGGCTACCTCAGCACCTTCGAAGGAAGCCACGCACCGTGGAGCCACCTGCTGCGCTACGTGCCGGACCTGAAGATCGAGCGCGAGCGCTTTCTCGGTAGCGGCTACGTGGCGACGGGAGCAGTCTCGGCAGAATCCTCGAAGGAGATCTGATCGATGATTGCTTGTCATGTCAGCCCGCGTTGGATCGGCTCCATGGGCTGTGCGAAGAAGACCTCACGCCTGAGCAGGCCGCGTGCAACCGCCGCCCGCGTGCTTCGGCGGCGTTCCAGGCGGTCGGCGTAGTCCGCCTCGCCGAGCAGGTCGACCAGCATGCTGCGCCTCGCGTGCGACTCCTCGAGCAGAACGTCCATGCAGCGAGCGAACTCGGCCGTCACGTCGATGCGTTCGAGCAGGGTCCATCGGGTTTCCTCGAGCAGCACCGCGTAGTCCGCTTCGGCGCCGGGATACGGCGGGCCACTTTGTTGCAGCAGTCGGTGCTCGTCGTCCCCGGCGGGTTCGCGGGCGAGCCAGATGACCGAGAACTCCATGCGGGCCGCGTCGCGTGCGACGCGCCGGCACTCGCGCAACATCTCTCGCTTGCGGTCCATGCAGCACAGGACGTCGGCGTGCTGGATGCGGTCGAACGAATGGTCCGCCAACGGCAACGCCGAGGCGTCGGCGGCCAACACGCTGCAGCGGCTGCTCAACCCGTCCGTGGCTGCGCGCTCGCGCGCAATCCGCAACCCCGACAACGGCAAATCCGTGAGGACGACCTCGCAACCCGACAGTGTCGCCAGGAGCAGCGCCGGCCATCCCGAGCCGGCGCCGAGTTCGAGCAGACGCAGGCCGGGAACGAGTGCCAGCCGCGCGGCGGCGTTTTCGGCTTGCTCGCGCGTCGTCCAGCTCGTCGCGCCGTAGTCGCTGCCGCGCACGCAGCGTTCAATCTCGCGCATCAGCGGGTCTTGCGCGATCTCGTAGTCGCGTGCGAAGTCGCACGCGCTCTTGCGCGCGCTCACGGGTCGTCGCGGCGAATGCCGAGCTGCTTGACCAGGCGCGACAGGTAGGGCTGCGTGACCCCCAGCCGCTCTGCCGCCCGAGTCTGGTGGCCGCCTGCCTGTTCGAGCGCGCGAACGACGATGAGGCGCCGAGCGGCGGTCACAGCCTCGTTGTAGCCCAACGCAAACAGCTCTTCCGTATCGGTGACCGCCGTGGCGGCGCTTGCCGAATCGCCGCCCATCAGCTCTTCAGGCAGGTCGCACAACCCGACCGTCTCGCCAGCCAGCAGCACGAAGCGCTCCATCACGTTGGACAGCTCGCGCACGTTGCCGGGCCAGCCGTAGCGCAACAGCGCCTCACGCACTTCGGCCGCCAGGCGCGGCGGCGTGCGAGCCGACTCCGAGGCATGTTTGTCGAGCAGCCATTCGGCCAGCGGCAAGATGTCGCCGGTGCGCTCGCGCAGCGGCGGAATCCTGATGCTGATGACCTTCAGCCGGTAGTACAGATCCTCGCGGAAGGTGCCGGCCTGGATGGCAGAGGGAAGATCGCGATGCGTCGCCGCCACCAGGCGGATGTCCGCGCCCTGGGTGCGGTCGCTGCCCAGGCGCTCGTACTCGCGCTCCTGCAGCAGGCGAAGCAGCTTGGCCTGCACCGCCAGCGGCAGCTCGCCGATCTCGTCGAGGAACAGCGTGCCGCCGCGTGCGGTCTCCACCCGGCCGGGGCGTGACCGGTCGGCGCCGGTGAAGGCTCCCTTCTCGTGGCCGAACAGTTCGCTCTCCAGCAGCTCTCCTTTCAGCACCGCGCAGTTGACGGCGACGAAGGCCTGGTCGCGGCGCGTGCTGTGCAGATGCAGCGCGCGCGCAATCACCTCCTTGCCGGTGCCCGTTTCCCCGAGCAGCAGCACCGAGGCGTTGCTCGGCGCGACCCGCTCGACCGTGTCCGCGATGCGTGCCATGCCGGGGTCGGCGCCGCGCACCCACAGGTGCTTGCGGCCGAGTTCCTTGCGCAGGTTGTGCACCTGCGTCTTCAGCCCGCGGGTTTCGAGCGCGCGCCGCACCACCAGCTGGATGGTCGCCGCGTCGAAGGGCTTGGCGATGAAGTCGTAGGCGCCGCCACGCATCGCACGCACGGCCTTCGACATGTCGCCATGCGCGGTGATGACGATGACGAGCGGCGCACGGGCCTGGCCTTGCAGGCTGTTCAGCACCGCAAACCCGTCCATGCGCGGCATTTCAAGGTCGAGCAGCAGCAGGTCCGCGCTGTCCGCCAGACGCAGCGCCTCGACGCCGTCCAGCACGTGTTCGACCTCGTGGCCGAGCTCTTTCAAGCGATCGCGCAGGATGCGGCCGATGCTCGGGTCGTCGTCGGCGATGACGATGCGGCTCATTGGAGTACCTTCGTGCTGCGCACTCCGGTGTTCGCCCCTTCGACGGAGCTCAGGACAGGCTTGGGAGCGGCCCGGCGGCTCATGCAACGGCCGCCGCGGTGGGCAGGTTCAAAGTGAAGGTGCTGCCCTGCTCGGGTGCCGACTTCAGCGTGATGTCGCCGCCGTGCAGTCGCGCCAGGTTTCTGGCGATGGCCAGGCCCAGGCCGCTGCCGGGTGTGCCATCGGCCGAGCGGCCGCGGAAGAAGCGCTCGAACAAGTGCGGCACGTCTTCGGGTGCCACGCCTGCGCCGTGGTCTTCCACAAGAATGCGAAGCCCGGCATGGCCCGCCTCGGCGCGCAGGCGCACTCTCGAATCGGCACGGCTGAACTTGATCGCGTTGTCGACCAGGTTGATCAGGATCTGCCTCAGCTTGTCGGCATCGGCCTCGACCGACACCTCGCAGCCTGCTTGTTCCAGCGTCACGCCCCTGGCTTCGGCCGCCGGGCGCAGCAGCATGAACACTTCGTCGACCACCGGCTGCAAGCCCAGCGGCGTGCGCTGGAGCTGGATGTGCCCGGCCTGAAGCCGTCCCCACTCGAGCAACTCGTTGACGACGCGGATCAGCCGTCCGCTGTCGCTCTCGATCATCTCGACGTATTCGTGCTGCGCCTGCGTCAGCCCGCCGGCCAGGCCGTCGCGCAGGTTCTGCGCCGAGCCGAGGATGCCGGTCAGCGGCGTGCGCAGCTCATGCGACACATTGGACAGCACTGCCGAGCGCAGCTTGTCGAGCTCCAGCAGCTCCAGGTTGGCTGCGGCCAGGTGCAGGTTGGCTTCGCGCAGCTCGGCGGTGCGTGCGTCGACGAGGGCGGCGAGGTTGTCGTTCTGCTGCTCGATCAGAAGCTGCTTGCCGCGCAGCTCCTGCGTCAGCCCCATCAGGCGATGCTGGCCGTAGATCAGGTCGTCGGTGCGCTTGTGGTTGACCATGCCCTGCGCCACCACCAGGCCCAGCACGGCAGCCGCCAACAGCATTTGCGGCCAGCCCGCAGGCACCAGCAGCAGCGACAGCGTCAGCACCACCAAGCCGAAGCTCCAGCCATTCGACTGCCAGGCATGGCACTGCTTCAGGTGCAGCGAGCAGACGCTGCAGCGGCCATAGGGCTGCGTTTCAACGTTGCGCCGGAGCACGCAGTTCTGGTTGATCCTTCCCGCCTTCGCGGCCGATGGCGATGTCAGCGAAATCATCGAAGCCTCTCTTCAGCCGGCCATGGCGGGCCAGCCAGTCGCGCCCCAGTACATAGAACCAGCAGCCGGCGCAGAAACCCATCGTCGGCGCCATCAGGAACGACGCGGTCGGAATCGTCAGGACGATGAAACCGGCCGTCGGATGGCCGGCCCCCACCAGAGCGATGCCGGCCGCCTGCACGAACACCGAGATCGCACAGGCGCCGCGCGAACCGCCGAGGTCGAAATACAGGTCGCCGATGCGGTGCTCGCCACGGAAATGCACAAGCCGTGCCACCGCGCGCGCCACCGGTGCCCAGCGCGGCGAGATCGCCTGCAGCACGCTGAACGCGAAAGTCACGTAGGCGAAGCGAACATCCTGCGTGAACAGTGCCGCCACCATGAACGCCGCCTCGGTGAGGCGCTGGACCCGCATGCCGGGACCGAATTGCAGCTCGCGATCGAGCTCGCACACCTGCGGCGCGGCTTCGGCGGGGACGGTCAGCAGTGACTTCATTCTGGCGGCCTCATTGGGGAGTCTAGGGCGCCGGGGGTGAGTTGTGTGGCGCATCCGTGTTTACGAGCAGACCCTGTGTTCGGATGCACGGTCGGCCGTCATGTCCGAGCGGATATGGACCATGTCCTTTCCTGCATCGGCGAAGCAGCTTGTCGAGGCGTGAACAGGAGCCTTCTACGAGGAGAACGAGGACGTGCCACCCGGCTGGCACGCGCTCTGCATAGCAGACGTGCATTCGTCAACTCCTCTTTTGCCTGTCATGCCGTCTTTCGAACCCACCGCCAACGAGTTTCTTGATGCAGCCGGAGAGGCCTGCGGCACCGTCACGCCGGTCATCAAGCAGGCCTTGTCTGCCCTGCAGGCGGGACAGGTTCTGGAGGGGCTCACGCATGACCCGGCCACGCGCGCCGGCGTGCCGGCCTGGTGCCGCCTGACCGGCCACGTGCTCGTCGAGACGCGTGTCGAAGAGGGCCCGTGCACGCGCTTCTGGATTCGCAAAGTCCCCCGACCCTCGCAACCCACCTGATGGAGAACCCCATGTCCAAGTCCTTTCTGATCAACTGCACGCACGGCGCCGAGGATGCCGAGCGCGCCACACTGCCTTTCATCGTCGCCAACGTCGCCGCCACGGCCGACCAGGACAGCACCGTCTTCCTGACCGCCGAGGCCGTGCGAATCGCCACCCGCGGCTATGCCGACACGGTTCGTGCGCACGGGATGAAGCCGCTCGCCGAAGTGATGCAGTCCTACCTGCAGAACGGCGGAACCATCTGGGCCTGCGGCGCCTGCACCGGCCCGCGCGGCATCACCGAGGCCGACCTGATCCCGGGTGCGCAGATCGTCACCGCCGTCAACCTGGTCGAGCGACTGGCCGAGGGCGCCATCCCGCTGAACCTCACCTGAACCGGAGGCCCACCATGACACAGCAAGTCAATCGAACCGAGCTTGAGACCAAGGTCCAGGCCATGTACCGCGACGTCGCGCAGAACCCGCACGGCGAGTTCCACTTCGAGATGGGCCGCGTGATGGCCGAACGGCTCGGCTACCGGCCGGCCGATCTCGACCGCATTCCGGCCGAGGCGATCGACTCGTTCGCCGGTGTCGGCTACTACTTCCACTTCCTTGACGACATGGAAGGGGCGCGCGTGCTCGACCTGGGCAGTGGGTCCGGCATGGACAGCTTCCTCGCCAGCCTGATCACCGGCCCGACCGGCACCGTGATCGGCCTGGACATGACCGACGCGCAGCGCGCCAAGGCCGAAGCGCTGCGCCGGCGCGAGGGCGTGCGCAACGTCACCTACGTCAAGGGCTACATCGACGCGGCGCCGTTCGAGGACGGCAGCTTCGACGTGGTGGTCAGCAACGGCGTGATCAACCTCGCCGTCGACAAGCCGCAGGTGTTCCGTGAGATCGCCCGGCTGCTGCGCCCCGGGGGCCGTCTGGCCATCGCCGACATCGTCACCGACGTGCTGCTGCCCGAGACGATCTCCTGCAACACCACGCTGTGGGCGGCGTGCATCGGCGGCGCCTGGCAGGTCGACCGCTACAGGCAGGCGATCGCAGACGCCGGGCTGCGCATCGTGGCCGACCAGGTCAACGACCAGTACCGCTTCCTGTCCGACAACGCGCAGGGAGCCACCCGGAAGTTCGGCGTGAAAAGCGTTTCGCTGCGCGCCGACAAGGCTTGAACCACGAGGGGCACACCATGAAGCATCGTTCACTGCTTGCCGTCGCGGCGGGCCTGATGCTTGTCACCGCCAGTCTGCCGGCGCCCGCCGCGGACGTGCCGAAACCGCTCTACGAACGCCTCGGCGGCCTGAAGGGCATCACCGTCGTGGTCGACGACTTCATCGATCACCTGGTCGTCAACAAGACGCTCAACAAGAACCCCGCCATCGACGCCGGCCGCAAGCGGTCGCCGGCGCCGTACCTGAAGTTCCAGGTCTCGCAGCTTGTTTGCGAGGCGACCGGCGGCCCGTGCAAGTACACCGGAAAGGCGATGAAGGAGTCGCACGACCCCTTGAACATCAGCGAGAAGGAGTGGGGCATCATGGCTGGCGAGTTCAAGAAGTCGCTGGACAAGTTCAAGGTGCCCGCGGCGGAACAGAAGGAATTGTTCGACATCGTCGGCAAGACCAAGGCTGACATCGTCACGCGGCCATAACGTCTCTTTTCGTCACCAACCATGTCGGACGGCTGGCGCGCCGCATCGGGCCGCGCGTCACCGGTCTGTCCGACGGCCGCATCCCGATTCACCCGATGCCCGATGCCTGATTCGCCGCGATCTGCGAACGCGGGAATTGCCCGTGCAGCGATTCGACGAACTGTTGCAAGCGCAGGGCATATTCGGGGTGCTCGGTGCCTCCGATGCGGTCCCACCACGTGAAGTACAGGCCGTAGTTCAGGCGGCCTTGAGAGTGGTGCAGGTCGTGGTGCAGCGTCGTCGTCAGCCAGCGGCCCCACCATCCGGCAAGCCAGGCCCGTGGAACCAAGTCGACGCCGGCGTGGCCGAGAACGTTGCGAACGATCATGTGGGTAAGGAAGATGAAGATCACCATCGGATGCAGCGGCAGCACCAGCAGAATCAGCGTGAGGAAGGCAGCCTGGACGAGCGCCTCGATGGGCGCGAAGCTGTAGGCGGCCCATGGTGTCGGTGCCACCGACCGATGGTGAGTCAGGTGTGAGCGGCGGAACAGCCAGCGCTGGTGCAACAGGCGATGGGTCCAGTAGAACCAGGTGTCGTGGGCCAACACCAGCACGATCAGGCTGACAGCCGCGTAGGCCCAGCCGCGTTCGGCGATGTCGGTGTACAGGCACAGGATGCCGGCGCCGGCACCCGCGAAGATCAGCGCGCCATTGGCTGAGAAGACCAACACCGTCAGCATGGAGTTGAGGAATTCCCGCCGCCGCTGGCCAGCGGCAGGCGCATGTTCCTGCACCGACCGGCGAGAACGCCAGCGCGCAGGCAACACGGCGAGCGCCGCGGCGACCAGCGCGGCAGGTACCAGGTAACGCAGCAGGTCGAACAGCCAGATGGCCGGCCAGGCCTGGAGTGCAAGTTGGACTGGATGGATGTCGGGTTGCATGGATCGTCGCTCCTTTCACAATGGACAGGTTTCCACGCTAGGGGAGCGCCGTGCCGGCGTCGCGCCGTTTTCCGACAATCGCTGGCCGTTTGTTCGAAGCGGCGCTGTTTTCGAAGATTCGGCAAGACCGCTTGCCGCCGATGAGCCATCGTGTGACCCATGCTTGATCAACCTGCACTCGTCATGCGCACGGTCGCGATCACCTTCGCGACCATCCTGGGGACCGCGAGTGTCGGCCTGCCGCGCCGTGCCCGGTGGGCGCTGTTGCCGATGCTGGTGTGCCTGACGGCCTACCTGGTCCGCTCGGCGCCGCAGTGGATCGGCTTGCCTTCTGCAGTGCTGCTGCCTTTGTCAGTGGCGGCCTTGCTCTTTCCGGTGGCGTTCTGGTGGCTCGTGCACAACGCCTTCGAGGACCGGTCCGACCTGCCGTGGCCAGTGCGGGTGGCGGTTCCGGTGCTGCTGATCGCCGGTCTATCGAGCGGGCACGACGAAGCGGCGCTGTCGCTGCTCGGCACCGGACCTCACGTCCTGCAGAAGGCCGTCGCGGCCGGTTTCGTGGTGGCCGCGCTGTGGCGGCTATGGACGACCGGCGCGCAGGACCTGGTGGCGGGCCGGCGCGTGTTGCGCGGCTGGCTGATCGCCTACATCGGCGTGCATGGCCTCATGGTGTTGACCGTGGAACTGATCTTGCGCGGCGCACCGGCGCCGGCGTGGCTCGATGCGCTCAACGTCGCCGCGATTGCTGTGGCATTGGGAATCGGGCTGGCCTTTCTGATCGGATACCGGCCGGCCGCGATCGACACGCTTTTCGGTCCGCCGGCCGAGCCTGCCGCGAAGCCCGAACCGCCCGCGCAAATGCCGCTTGCGGACGTCCGCGCCGACGCGCAATGGGTCGAGCGCCTCCAGCGCCTGATGATCATCGATGGGATCCACCGCGATCCCGAGCTGTCGCTGGCTGCACTGGCGCAGCGCATCGGCTTGCCGGAGCACCGCCTGCGCGAACTGATTCATCGGGACCTGGGCTATCGCAACTTCCCGGCGTTCGTGAACGAGTATCGACTGCTCGAAGTCGAGGCCAAGCTGGCCGACCCGGCGTTCGATCGGCGGCCGATTCTTACCCTGGCGCTGGAAGCCGGCTTTGGCTCCATCGGTGCGTTCAACCGCGCGTTTCGCGATCGTCACGGCATGACACCGACTGCGTTTCGCGGCCGGCGCGCCTCCATCACGCCGGTGGTGTGAGGAACCGGGCTTGGGCAGTGGCGAGAAGAAGGGCCTGGTGGCGCATTGCATGCGCGCGCCGTTTTGTCTCGGAGCACCGGATGGAGCGCTGGCGGGGCTTGCATCGGTCGCATATTTCAAATACCATTGAAATATGGACGATAAAGAGGTCGTACGCGCTCTTTCGGCTTTGGCCCAGGACATGCGTCTGCAAATTTTCCGCGTGCTGGTCGTTGCCGGCCGCACGGGGCTGACGCCGGGTGCCCTTGCGGAGCATCTTGGTGTCGGCGCGACGACGCTGTCATTCCACCTGAAAGAGCTCACCAACGCCGGCTTGGTCACGCAAGAGCGGCTCGGCCGCTACCTCATCTACCGCGCATCGTTCGAGCGCATGAGCGCGCTGCTCGGTTACCTCACCGCCAACTGCTGTCAAGGCGTCGATTGCCTCGATCCGAGCGACGCGTCCTGCAAATGCTGACCGCCCGATGACCACCAACGTCCTCATCCTTTGCACCCACAACTCGGCGCGCAGCGTGCTCGGCGAGGGCATGCTGAACCACCTCGCCCGCCAGCTCGGAAAGGACGTTCGGGCCCACAGCGCCGGCAGCGCCCCCAGCGGGCGGCTCAACCCGTTGGCGCTCGAAGCGCTGACGAATGCCGGCGTCGATGTGAACGGCTATCGCAGCAAGAGTTGGGACGAGTTCGTCGGGAACAACGCGCCCGAGATGCGCATCGTCATCAGCGTCTGCGACAGCGCCGCTGCCGAGCAGTGTCCGTACTGGCCGGGCAGCCCGGTCAAGGTCCATTGGGGTTACGCCGATCCGTCGAACGCCCTCGGCGGGGACGAGGGCAAGCGCCTCGCGTTCGAGCTGACTCGCCAAGCCATCGGCTACCGCATGCTGCAGTTGCTGCAACTGCCGCTGGACACGATGGCCAACACCGATCTGCAGGCTGCCCTGACGGCCATCGTCAAGAGCTGAACATGATCGACCTGCCTCGCAAAGTCCTCGCCGAGACCGTCGGTACCGCGCTCTTGCTGGCAGTCGTGATCGGCTCCGGCATCATGGCCGAGCGACTGGCCGGCGGCAACGCCGCCATCGCCCTGCTGGCCAACACGCTCGCCACGGTCGGCGCCCTCTATGTCCTGATCGAAGTGTTCGGCCCCGTCAGCGGGGCGCATTTCAATCCGGCGGTGAGCGCAGCCATGACCCTGCGCGGCGAGCTGCCGCGCGGCGAACTGTTGCCCTACATCGTGGCGCAACTCGTTGGCGCCATGCTCGGCGCATGGCTCGCGCACGCGATGTTCGACATGACCATCGTGCAGTTCTCGTCGAAGGTCCGAACCGGGACAGGTCAATGGATCGCAGAGGCGGTTGCCACTGCGGGCTTGCTGCTCGTGATCTTGCGAGCCCCGGAAGGCCGCGCCGCTGCGATGGTGGCCGCGTACATCGGGGCGGCCTATTGGTTCACCGCCTCGACCTCGTTCGCCAACCCTGCGGCCGCCTTCGGCCGAATGTTCAGCGACAGCTTCGCCGGCATCGCTCCGGCAAGCGCCCCCGGATTCGTCGTCGCGCAGTTGCTTGGCGCAGCCATCGGCGTCGCGTTGCACAACGCACTCGAACCACACAAGCAACGCGCCGGTCACCCCAACGTCATCGAGGCGTCTGGCGAGCGAGAGCACGTTCACTGAGCGAGGGCTGGGGTTCCCAATGCAGCTTCGAGTTGCCACACCGGAAGACGCGCCGGCCATCACGGCGATCTATGCGCCGATCGTCGCGAGCACCGCCATCTCCTTCGAGCTCGAACCGCCGTCGGTCGACGAGATGCGCGGCCGCATCCTCGCAACGCTGGCTCGGCTTCCATGGCTGGTGAGCGAGGATGATTCGGGCGCGGTCAACGGCTATGCCTATGCCGGCACGCATCGCGAACGCCCTGCCTACCAATGGTCGGTCGACGTCACCGCCTATGTTCGCGAGGACGCGCGCGGAAACGGCGTCGGCAAGCGCTTGTACGGCGTGCTCTGCGAAGAGCTGGCGCGACTCGGTTACTTCCAGGCCTTTGCCGGCATCGCGCTACCCAACCGTGCGAGCGTGGCACTGCACGAAGCGCTCGGTTTCCATCCTCTCGGCGTGTATCGCAGCGTCGGATTCAAGCTCGGTGCGTGGCACGACGTCGGCTGGTGGCAGAAGACCCTGCGCGAGCCCGCCGACCCCGCATCACTCAAGGCATTTGAGGGGGGGCGCTCGACATGATCCAGTCGAGCGTGATGTCGGCCTTCTTGACGAGCCGGGCATAACGTTCCTGCTCGCTGCGCCGATCAGGTCGGCGATCATCGGGCCGACCCCCTTGCACGGGATGTGGCGAACATCGACCCCGGCCGCATCGACGAACGTCTCGCCGGCCAGGTGGATGATGGTGCCGACCCTCGAGCCCGCGCTGACCAGCGAGCATGGAGCCGCAGGCATGAGCGCGTCAGGGCAGGCGCGCGATCCGCTCGCGCAGCCGCTCGATGTGGGCTTCGATGGCGACCCGATCGGGCTGCGCGACCTGGGCGCCGGGCTGGAGGCAGGCCAGGCCGGCCGCCACCGAAGCCAGGTCCATCGCGCGCTGCGCCGACTCGCCGCCGGCGATGGCCGCCGCGAACACACCCGCGAAGGTGTCGCCGGCGCCGGTGCTGTCCAGCGCCTGCACGGCGAGCGCACGCCCCGCGGCCTCGCGCCCGTCGCTGTGAGCGAGGAACGAACCTTCGGCGCCCAGCGTCACCAGCACGTCGAGCTGCAGCGATTGCGCCAGCAGGCGGGCGCGGTCCAGCGGGGCCGTGGCGTGGATCCGCCAGTGCGCGCCGAGCTGGTCGAGCTCGAGGGCGTTGACGATCAGCAGGTCGGCCGCGCTCGTGTCCGGCGGCGCTCCCGCCGGCCAGGGCGAGGGGTTGAGGATCACCCTGCAGCCGAGCCGCCGGGCGCGGCGTGCGAGTGCCAGGCTCTCGGCCGCCGGCACCTCGAGCTGAAGCAGTAGCACGCGGGTGTCGCGCAGCGCCGCGTCGCTCACTTGGTCGGCACGCGCCGCCAGGTTGGCGCCGGGCGCCACCACGATGGTGTTGTCGCCGCTGTCGCTGACGCTGATCGCCGCGATGCCGGTCGCGCCGGAGGGCGACACCCCGACGCCGCCCAGGTCCACCCCGGCGCCGCGCAAGCAGGCCAGGGCGGGTTCGGCGAAGGCGTCGTTGCCCACCATGCCGAACAGCCGCGTCGGCGCGCCGAAGCGGCGCGCCGCATGCGCCTGGTTGGCGCCCTTGCCGCCGGGTGAGAGCAGGACGCCCGTGCCGAGCACGGTCTCGCCGGGTTGGGGCAGGCGCTGGCAGCGCACCGACACGTCGAGGTTGATGGCACCGAACACGCTCAGCATGCGACGACTCCTGGTTTGGCGATGTTGCCGGCGACGCCGGCGCCGACCCGCATCGAGATGGTGAGGCCGGGCGGGCAGGACGCAAAATACGCTTCGCCATGAGCACCCACACCCCACCGCCGTTCGCCGCGCCCTTCGCGCCATCCTTCCCCGTGCGCAGCATCGCCGACATCCGGCGCATCGAGGAAACCCCGCTCGCCGAGGCGCTGACGGTTCGAAGCACCTACGAGATCATGCGCAACTCGGCGCACGCGTTCGGCGCCAGGACCGCGCTCACCTTTCTGCCGAGCGCCGATCCCGATCAGGTGCCGGTGCGCTGGTCCTACGCGCAACTGCTGGCCGGCATCCACCAGACCGCCAACCTGCTGCATGCCCTGGGTGTCACGCCGCGCGACGCCGTTGCCGTGCTGCTGCCGGGCTGCCTGGAGTACCACCTGGCGCTGTGGGGCGGTTCGGCCGCCGCCATCGTCCAGCCGCTGAACCCGCTGTTGAGCGACGAGAAGCTGGTGTCGCTGATGACGCTGGCGCGCGCCAAGGTGCTGATCGCCTACGGCTCGGACGACGAGTCCGCGATGTGGTCCAAGGCGATGCGGATTCGCGCGCTGGTGCCGACGCTCGAAGCCGTGCTGCGTGTCGCGCCGCATGGCGAGGACGCCTCGGCTGCGCTGCCGTTGCCGGCCGGCGTGTTCGACTTCGACGCGCTGCGCGCAGCCCAGCCCGAGGACCACCTCGCCAGCGCCCGCGTCATTGCGCCCGGCGACATCGCCGCCTACTTCCACACCGGCGGCACCACCGGCGCGCCCAAGCTGGCGCGCCACAGCCACGGTGCGCAGGTGTTCACCGCCTGGGCCAGCGTCCAGCTGCAGGGCGTGACGCAGCACGACATCGGCATCAACGGCTATCCGCTGTTCCACGTGGCCGGCGTGCTGCCCGGATCATTGACTTCGCTTTCCGCCGGCATGCAAGTCGTGATCCCGACCACGGCGTTGTTCCGCAACCGCGAGGTGCTGCGCAACTACTGGCGGCTGGTCGAAATACACCGCGCCACCGTGTTGTCTGCGGTGCCGACGGTGCTGGCCGCGCTGGCCAATGTGCCGCTCGCCGGCGCGGACATTTCGTCGCTGCGCTACTGCCGCACCGGCGCGGCGCCGCTGTCGCCCGAGCTCGCCGACCGGTTCGAGAAGCTGTTCGGCCTGCATGTGCACGAGTCGCTGGGCATGACCGAGATGGCCGGCATCTCGACCATCACCCCGCCCGGCGTCGCAGCGCCCGCCGGCTGTGTCGGATTGCGCTTGCCGCACACGCAACTGCGCATCGTCGCGCTCGACGAGAGTGGTGGCGCGAGCGAGCGCGAGCTGCCGGCCGGCGAGGTCGGGATGGTGCTGTTCAAGTCGCCGAACCTGTTCTCGGGCTTCCTCGATGAAGCCGACACGGCGCGTGCCTTCACGCCCGAGGGCTGGCTCGCCACCGGCGACCTCGGCTGGATCGATGACGCGGGCCGCCTGAACCTGACCGGCCGATCCAAGGACCTCATCATTCGCAGCGGCCACAACATCGACCCCAAGGTGATCGAAGACGCACTCGCGGCGCATCCGGCGGTGCAGCTGAGCGCCGCGGTCGGCGCGCCCGACGCCTACGCCGGCGAGCTGCCGGTCGCCTTCGTCACGCTGGTTCCCGGCGCGAACGTCAGCGCGGCGGAGCTGCTGGCCTTCGCCGCCGATCGTGTCGACGAAGCGCCGGCCCGGCCGAAGTCGGTCAGCATCATCGACACGATGCCGATGACCAACGTGGGCAAGATCTACAAGCCCGAGCTGCGCGAGCTGGCCACCCGTGGGGTGATTGAGACCCTGGTCGGCGAAGCCTGCGACGCACTCGGCCTGCCGGTCGGCGCGCGCCCTGCCGTGCAGCTCGACGCCGGCCAGTTCACGCTGCGTTTCGACGCTGCCGTGCTCGGCGCCGCCGAAGCGCCGTTGCGCGAGCGGCTGCGCCTGGCGCTGGCGCCCTTGCCGGCCAAGACACGCCTGCTCAGCTGACGTGCAGCGCGCGCCGCAACTCGGCGGCATGGGCGTGCACCCAGCGCGTGGCGGCGATGCAGTCGTCGACGGCGGCCGGAAAGCGCGACGTCGGGCGCCGCGGGTTGCGTGAAGGCACGCCGCTCGCGGTACATCTTGCGCGCCTGCGGCGGCGCCAGCGCGTGGGTCGGCGGCAAGCCGACACGTTCGATCAGTTCGAGCAGGGAGCGGGCCTGTGGATGCAGCATCGTCGTTCTCGGTTCGTTGTCGAGCGAGTGGGCTACGACTCGTAGACCAGCACCGCGGCGGCCAGGTCTTCGAGCGCGCTGCCGACCGACTTGAAGACCGTGCGTTCGCTGTCGGAGACCCGCCCGAGCGACTTGTCGCGGCACAGCTCGGCGAGCGTTGCGCGTACGTCGGCGGCAGCGAACACGCCGCGCGACATCGGGCCCAGCAGCTCGCCGCTCTTGAGCAGCGCTTCGGGCGTGTCGATGTAAAGGCTGGCGCCGGCAAATGAGGCGTCGTCGGCCTCGCGCATCGCCGGCGTGAAGCTGCCGATCAGGTCGAGGTGGCTGCCCGGCTGCAGCCAGTCGCCGTGCAGCACCGGCTCGGTGGCAAGCGTCGCGCAGCTCACGATGTCGGCCTGGCGCACGGCAGCGGCCAGGTCGGGCGCGTCCGCGCCACGCTGCCAGAGCGTCACCTGCTCGATTGGCAGCACGGCGCGCAAGGCCTCGGGCATCAGGCTGCCGACCCGCCCCGCGCCGACCACCACCAGGCGGCGCGAGTCGCGCCGCGCCAGCCGCGATGCGGCGAGCGCCGATGCGGCAGCGGTGCGGCGCGAGGTGATCTCGTTGCCGTCGATCTGCGCCAGCGCAACGCCGGTCGCGGCGTCGAACAGCTGGTAGGTCGAATGCAGGCCGGGCAGGCCACGCAGCGTGTTGGCCGGCGCGATGTTCACCGTCTTGATGCCGAGGTAACGACCCGGAATCCAGGCCGGCATGATCAGCAGCGTCACCGCATCGGCGGTGTTCTCGCCGAGCACGTGCATGTGGCGCAGCGGAACTTCGCAGCCGCTTGCGAACATGCGTTCGAGCGCCGGGATCAGGCGCTCGAAGGGCAGCGCAGCGCGGGTGGCTGTGGCGTCGAAGGTCTTCACCGGCACGAGCTTACCGCTGCTGCTGCGGCACGTCGTTTGCTGCTTGCGAAGCGACGGGCTGATCCTGTCGCAACGAAGGAGTTCGATGGACGATCGAAAAACGCTGGAGGCGCGGCGCCGTGAGCGCGAACTCGGCGAGGCGATGAAGGCCCTCGGGATCGCGGTGCAGGACGCCGAGGAATCGTTGCTCGACCTCGAAGACGCGATCGCCGCGCTGCGCGTCGCGCGCGACCCCGGCCTGGCGCGTGAAGTGGAAGTTGCAACAGTGGGTTGCCTGTGCACGGCGATGCAGCGCTGAACCAATCATCTCGATCGGCGCGATGTCGCTTGGAAGGCGGCGAGAGACTGTATATATTCACAGTATGCGCCATGCACGAACGATCAGGCTGATTCCCGACGGGCCCATGCCCGCGCCGACCAAGGGCCGCGGCACCACCTGGGCCATCGAACACCGGTATTCGCAACAGACGAGTGAAAGCTTCGACGACGGCTGGGGGAGCCTGGACCAGGCGGTGCAAGAGGAGCACCTGCCACCGGCCACCCAGATCATCGAAGAGCGCGTCAAGTCGATCCTGTCGAGCAACGACTCGCCCGACATCGGCTTCGACATCTCGATCAACCCGTACCGCGGCTGCGAGCATGGCTGCGTCTACTGCTTTGCGCGGCCGACCCACAGCTATCTCAACATGTCGCCGGGGCTGGACTTCGAGACCAAGATCATCGCCAAGGTGAACGCGGCCGAGAAGCTGCGCGAGGCGCTGGCGGGCCGCAGCTACAAGCCGCAGATGCTCAACATCGGCTCGGCCACCGATGCCTACCAGCCGATCGAACGCAAGCTCGGCATCACCCGCTCGCTGATCGAGGTGCTGTCCGAATGCAGCCATGCGTTTTCGATGGTCACCAAGTCGTCGGGCATCGAGCGCGACCTCGACCTGATCGCGCCGATGGCGGCGAAGGGGCTGGTGGCGATCTACTGCTCGGTGACCTCGCTCGACCCGCAGCTCGCGCGCATCCTCGAGCCGCGCGCCGCCGCGCCGCACCGCCGGCTGCAGACGATCGCGACGCTTGCGAAGGCGGGCGTGCCGGTGGGCGTCAGCGTGTCGCCGGTGATCCCCTTCATCAACGAGCCCGAGATCGAGCGCATTCTCGAAGCGGCCGCGAATGCCGGCGCACGTTCGGCGTTTGCGATCGTGTTGCGCCTGCCGTGGGAGGTGAACCCGATCTTCCAGCATTGGCTGGCTGAACACTTCCCCGACCGCGCCGCGCGCGTGATGGCGCGGGTGCGCGAGATGCGCGGCGGCAAGGACTACGACTCGCGTTTCGGCAAGCGCATGCAAGGCGAGGGCGTGTGGGCGCAGTTGCTCAGGCAGCGCTTCGACAAGGCGGCGGCGCGCTTCGGGCTCAACCGCACGCGCATCGAGCTCGACCTGACGCGCTTTCGGGCGCCGGTTCTGGCGCGCAAGGATGGGCAGAGCGAGCTGTTTTAGGCAGAGGCTTCATCCCGAAAGCCGTCATCTCGGAGGCCGTCATCCCGGACGCCGTCATCCCGGACGCCGTCATCCCGGCGAACGCCGGTATCCACTCTGCGAGAGTCTGCTCCACGAGTGGATCCCGGCGTTCGCCGGGATGACGGCTGTGCGGGTCAATCGCGAACATCCGGCTCGAAGAAGATCCAGCGCACCTCCGCAAACGCCTCGCGCAGGCTCTTCTCGACCCGGTTGATCGCCTCGACCAGCGCCACATCCGACGCCTGCGGCTTCATGCGGGCCTTCACCGCGACCATGATCTCGCTGCCGAGTTGCTGCGTCAGCATGTTGTAGACCTCGTCGACGTCCGGGTGCGCCTGCACATGGGCACGCAGCGCGACCAGCACGCGCGGCTCCGCGCTCTGGCCGACCAGCAGGGCCTTCACTTCCACGCCGACCAGCAGCGCGACGATGATCAGCAGCACGCCGATCGCGATCGAGCCGACCGCGTCCCACATCGGGTTGCCGGTGACCATCGCGAGCGCGATGAAACCCATCGCCAGCACCAGGCCGCCGAGCGCGGCCAGGTCTTCGCCCAGCACCACCAGCAGCTCGCTCTGGCGCGAGCTGCGAAACCATTGCCACAGCGTCAGCGGCGCGCGGTCCTTGTTGATCTCGCGCAGGCAGCCCCACAGCGAGACCCCTTCGGCCGCCACGCCGAAGCCGAGGATCGCGACTGCGACCCAGGCGTACTTCACCGGCTCGGTGTCGTGCAGCTTGTGCACGCCTTCGTAGATCGAGAACAGCCCGCCCATGCTGAACAGCATCAGCGCGACGATGAAGCTCCAGAAGTAGATCGCCTTGCCGAAGCCCAGCGGGTGGTCGGCGGTCGGTGCGCGCTTGGCTTCCTTCAGGCCCCAGATCAGCAACGCCTGGTTGCCGCAGTCGGCGTAGGAGTGGATCGCTTCGGCGAGCATCGACGACGACCCGGTGAACACCGCGCCGGCGGTCTTCGCGAGTGCAATCGCGAAGTTGGCGCCGAGGGCGAAGAAGATCGATTTGAGCGAGTCGGCCTGGCTGGACATGGTGGGCGTGGCTTGTTGTTGTTGCGCTCGGTCAGCGTGCTCTGCAGGGCGCAAGCACATCGAGCTCGGGCTTGTACTCGCTGGCGCTGACACCCGCCAGCCCGAGCACGGTGTGGAACAGGTTGTCGTGCGAGAGCGCGGCGTCGCGCCGCGCCTGCAGGCAGCCGCGCGACCCTGTTGCAGCGCCGAACCATAGCAGCATCGGCACATGGGTCTGCTCGCGCGGCGCCAGTGCGTACGGCAGGCCGTGCAGGTAGAGGTTGTTCTCGCCCAGCGACTCGCCGTGGTCGGACACGTAGAGCAGCGTCGGGACGTAGCTCGAGGCCTGTCGTGTCAGCCACGCAATGCCCTGCGCCAGCACGTGGTCGGTGTAGGCGATCGAGTTGTCGTAGGCATTGACCAGCGCATCGCGCTCGCATTGCTGCAGCACGTTGGTCGTGCATTCCGGCTGGAACGGCTTGCGCTGCGGCGGCGAGCGCTTGAAGTAGGCCGGCCCGTGGCTGCCCATCTGGTGCAGCACCAGCACCACCCCCTTGTCGCGCCGCGCCTGCGGCAACGCGGCGAGGCGGGCGTCCAGGTCGAGCAGCAAGGCGTCGTCCAGGCATTCGCCGTCGCTGCAGAGCTTGTTGTCGGCCGGATTGGTCATTGCATTCGGGATGCGTTCGCAAACACCCTTGCAGCCGGCCTGGTTGTCGATCCACAGCACCGCCAGGCCGGCGCGCTGCAGCAGGTCGAGCAGGTTTTCATGGTCCTGCTTGCGCGACTCGAAGCCCTTCTTGCCGAGGTGCGAGAACATGCACGGCAGCGAGGCCGCGGTGTTGGTGCCGCAGGAGCTGACGTTGGTGAAACTCGTCACGTCGAGGGTCGCGAGCTCCTTGTTGGTCGGGCGTGAATAGCCGTTGAGCGAGAAGTGGTCGGCGCGCGCCGTCTCGCCGATCATGAACATCAAGAGCGGCGGCTTGCCACCGGCGGGGCGCGGCGCCACGCTCGCGTCGAGGCCGATCGGCTGCGGCGGGCCCTTCGGTCGGGCGCCGCTGTCGGTCGCGACCACGACCAACGCGAACACCGCATTCAGCGGGTTGATCAGGTAGCGCAGCGACTTGTGGTTGCGCATCGTCGCCGACAGGTCGGCGAACAGCGCCAAGACGATCGCTGCGACCAGCGCGAATGCGACGCCGATGGCGAGCAGGTTGCGCCCGAGCTGCGGCAGCAGCGGGCGCGCCTGAACACGTGCGCGCCACAGCCACGCGAGCGGCAGGCCGGCCAGCACGAACAGGCTCGCGAGCAGCCGCAGGCTCAGCAGATCGCGCGTTTCGCGCAGGTCGGTCTGCAGCACGTTGACCATCATCGACGGGTCGATGACGATGCCGTAGCTGCCCATGAAATGCGCGCTCGACGCAGCCGCCACCAGCAGCAGCGCAGCGACCGGCTTGATCGTCCAGCGCCAGGCGAAGAGGGCCAGCAACGCCAGCGTCAGCGCCGCGACTGCAAGCACGAAGCCAGCGATGAACAAGGCGCCCCGCGCCGACGCCATCTCGGGCAGATCTGCGAGCGCGCGCCACAGCGGCCAGTTGGCGAACACCGCGAGCCACAGCGCTGTCAGCGTCGCGAGGGTCAATGGGTTCCAGGACGATCGGGTGCTGGCGGTGGGCGCTTCGAAAAGTGGCATGGGCCGCATTCTGCCCGGCCCCGGCTCGACCCCACGCGCGGCGTGTCGGCCTCAGGCGCGCAGCGTCAAGCCGCCCGCCGAGCGGCCGCCCTTGCGCGCGCCGATCAGGTGCGCGCCCTTGCTGCAGTAACGCTGCTGCAGTTCCTTGGCGCTCGCGATCAGCGGCGCCGCGTCGGCGATCTTGTCCTGGTGGCGCTGCGCGACCAGCCCGGCCAGCTCGATCAGCTTGGCGTTGCGTGTCGCGGCGCCTTCGTCGAGCAGCAGCTGCACCGCCTCGGCCGGCGCACCGGCCATCGCGCGGCCCATCGCCTTCTCGGCCAGCGCCGAGATCGCGGCATGGCTGTCGCGGATCAGCGTCGCGGCCGGGTCGATGCCCAGGCCGGCGGCGATCAGCATCTCGGTCGAGGCACGCGAGACGCAGAAGCGCTGCGCGACGCGTGTCACCTGTGCCGGCATCTCGTCGAGCTGGATCTCCGACGAGTTCAGGCGGGCCCACAGCGCAACGACGTTGCAGGCGGCTTCCATGTCCATCTCGGGGCCTTCGACGTCTTCGCTCAGCTCGCGCACCATGCGCATCGCCTGCGCGACCTTCTTGTCGTGCATCGTGCGCAGCGCGAGGATCACGTCGTCGAAGCGTTTCAGCCGCGCCGAGTCGGGATTGCGCTGGGCTCGCCGGCCCAGGTGGTCATGGGTGCGCTGCAGGCCCTTGGCGTCGCGCGCGTCGAACTGCAGCAGCGCCAGCAACACCAGCGCGTGGTCGTCGAACATCTTGGACATCACGCCGATCACGCAGGCTCGGTCCAGCGCGGCGATCGCCTGCTCGGTCTGGCCGGAGTAGAAGGCGAGCGTGCCGGCGTGCAGCAGGCGGGTCACGCTGCCGGGCGTCAGCTCGGCGGCCTTCTGGTAGATCTCGAACGCGGCCTGCATTTCGCCTTGTTCGACCAGCACCCGGCCGAGCACGTCGTACGAGTCGGCGTGTTGCGGCATCTCGCCGACCAGCGCGTCGAGGGTGCGGCGTGCCGGCACGATCTGGCCGGCCGCGAGCTGGGTGCGCGCGATGCCGAGCTTGGCCCAGGGCAGGGCGCGCGCTTCGACGACCGCGTTGTACAGCGTCTGCGCCTCGGCGTGTTTGTCCAGGCGCAGGTACAGCTCGGCGCCAATGCGTGCGGCGTACAGCCAGTACAGCTCGCGCTTTTCGAAACGCTGCTGGCACAAGGCGGCGGCGATCTCGAAGTCCTGTCGTTCGATCGCCTCGAAGATGTGCTTGAGCACACGTTTGCGCTGGCGTGCCTCGCGCATGCGGGTGCCGAGCGCGGTCGCGTTGTGCGGCTTGAGCAGGTAGCTGTCGAGCGCCGATTCGGCCGCTTCGGTGACCTTGGCGTAGGTGGCCTCGCTGGTGACCATCACGAACACCGTCGAGAACGGCAGTAGCTGCTCGCGCCGCAGCTCGTCGAGCAGGTCCTGGCCCGACATGTCGCTGCCCTCGAAGTGCAGCTCGCACAGCACCAGGTCGAAGTGGCGGTTCTCGAGGATGTTGCGCGCATCCTTGACGCGCCCGGTCTGCACCACGGTGCCGACGCCGAAGTCGCGCAGCTGCGCCGTCAGCGTGCTGCGCGCGGTCGCATTGCCGTCGACCACGAGGGCGCGGCAGTGGTGGATATCGGAGTCGAGGTGGTGTTTCATCGGGGGCGATAACGGCTGTGTCGTTATCGGCCCCTCGGGCGAGCACTTGAATCGGCCTTCCAAAGAACGTCATCCCGGCGAACGCCGGGATCCACTTTTCAGAGCTGCGCGGTTCCCCACGATGGATCCCGACTTTCGTCGGGATGACAGCGCGCGCTGCGCGCTGTCACTTGAACAGATCCTTCATCCGATCCGACCACGACTTCGAGTTCGGCGAGTGGCGGTCGCCGCTCTTCTTGATCGATTCGTCGAGCTCTTTCAGCAGCTTGCGCTGGTGCTCGGTCAGCTTGACCGGCGTCTCGACGCTGACGTGGCAGTACAGGTCGCCCGGATAGCTCGAGCGCACGCCCTTGATGCCCTTGCCGCGCAGGCGGAAGGTCTTGCCGTGCTGGGTGCCTTCGGGCAGCTCGATCTCGGCCGAGCCGCCCAGCGTGGGCACCTCGATGCCGCCGCCCAGCGCCGCCGTCGTCAGTCCGACCGGAATCGTGCAGTGCAGGTCGTCGCCGTCGCGCTCGAAGATGTCGTGCTGCTTGATGCGGATCTCGATGTAGAGGTCGCCCGACGGCCCGCCGTTGGTGCCCGGTTCGCCGTTGCCGGCCGAGCGGATGCGCATGCCTTCGTTGATGCCGGCCGGGATCTTGACCTCGAGCGTCTTGTTCTTCTTGATCTTGCCCTGGCCGTGGCAGGTGGTGCACGGCTCGGGGATGATCTTGCCGGTGCCGTGGCAATGCGGGCAGGTCTGCTGGATGCTGAAGAAGCCTTGCCGCAGGTGCACCGTGCCGGCACCGTTGCAGCTGGTGCAGGTCTTCGGACTGGTGCCGGGCTTGGCGCCGCTGCCCTTGCAGGTGTCGCAGGTCTCCCAGCTCGGGATCCGGATCTGGGTTTCCTTGCCGTGGGCCGCTTCCTCGAGCGTGATCTCCATGGCGTAGCTCAGGTCGCTGCCGCGGTACACCTGCTGGCCGGCCGCGCCGCCGCGGCGCGCGCCGCCTGCACCGCCGAAGATGTCACCGAAGATGTCGCCGAAGGCCTCGGCGAAACCGCCGAACCCCTCCGCGCCCGGGCCGCCGGGGCGGAAGCCGCCGCCCATGTTGGGGTCGACGCCGGCGTGGCCGTACTGGTCGTAGGCGGCGCGTTTCTGCGCGTCCGACAACATCTCGTAGGCCTCTTTGGCCTCTTTGAACTTGTCCTCGGATTTTTTCGCATCGTCACCCTGGTGGCGGTCGGGGTGGTGCTTCATGGCCAGCTTGCGGTAGGCCTTCTTGATGTCGTCCTCGGAGGCGTTTTTCGCCACCCCGAGCACTTCGTAATAGTCGCGCTTTGCCATCGGTTGATCCACTCATTCAAACGAGAACGCCGCGAGGAGCCGCGGGCCCGAGGCCCGGCGTGCTCGACGCGGCGAAGACGTGGGGCGGCGGACAGCCCGCCGCCCGGCAGCCATTACTTGTGGTCCTTGACTTCCTTGAACTCGGCATCCACCACGTTGTCGTCGGCCGGCGCGGCCGAAGCTTGAGGCGTTTCCTGCTGCGGCGCCGCGCCGCCACCGGCGGCCGCACCCGCCGCGGCCTGCGCCGCCTGCGCTTCGGCATAGACCTTTTCACCGAGCTTCTGGCTCGCCGTCATCAGCAGCTCGGTCTTGGCCTCGATGGTGGCCTTGTCCTCGCTCTTGAGCGCCTCTTCCACGTCCTTCAACGCGGCCTCGATCTTTTCCTTCTCGCCGGCGTCGAGCTTGGCGCCGTGTTCGGCCAGGCTCTTCTTGACGCTGTGCATCATCGCGTCGGCCGAGTTGCGCGCCTGGATCAGCTCGAGCTTCTTCTTGTCGTCGGCCGCGTTGAGCTCGGCGTCTTTCACCATCTGCTGGATCTCGGCTTCGGACAGGCCCGAGTTCGCCTTGATGGTGATCTTGTTTTCCTTGCCGGTGCCCTTGTCCTTGGCGTGCACGTGCAGGATGCCGTTGGCGTCGATGTCGAACGCGACCTCGATCTGCGGCGTGCCGCGCGGCGACGGGGGAATGCCTTCGAGGTTGAACTCCCCGAGGCTCTTGTTGCCCGAGGCCATCTCGCGCTCGCCCTGGTAGACCTTGATCGTGACGGCCGGCTGGTTGTCGTCGGCGGTCGAGAAGGTCTGCGCGAACTTGGTCGGGATGGTCGTGTTCTTCTGGATCATCTTGGTCATCACGCCGCCCAGCGTCTCGATGCCCAGCGACAGCGGGGTCACGTCGAGCAGCAGCACGTCCTTGCGGTCGCCGACCAGCACCTGGCCCTGGATCGCGGCGCCCACGGCCACCGCTTCGTCGGGGTTCACGTCCTTGCGCGGCTCGCGGCCGAAGAACTCCTTGACCTTCTCCTGCACCTTGGGCATGCGGGTCATGCCGCCGACCAGGATCACGTCGTCGACGGCGCCGACCGCCACGCCCGCATCCTTGATCGCGGTGCGGCACGGCGCGATGGTGCGCTCGATCAGGTCTTCGACCAGCGCTTCGAGCTTGGAGCGCGAGAGCTTGATGTTCAGGTGCTTCGGGCCCGACGCATCGGCCGTCACGTACGGCAGGTTGATGTCGGTCTGGGCCGAGCTCGACAGCTCGATCTTCGCTTTCTCGGCGGCCTCCTTGAGGCGCTGCAGCGCGAGTACGTCCTTGCCGAGGTCGACACCCTGGTCCTTCTTGAACTCGGCAATGATGTAGTCGATGATGCGCTGGTCGAAGTCTTCGCCGCCGAGGAAGGTGTCGCCGTTGGTCGACAGCACTTCGAACTGCTTCTCGCCCTCGACATCGGCGATCTCGATGATCGAGATGTCGAAGGTGCCGCCGCCCAGGTCATAGACGGCGATCTTGCGGTCGCCCTTTTCCTTCTTGTCGAGGCCGAACGCGAGCGCGGCCGCGGTCGGCTCGTTGATGATGCGCTTCACGTCCAGGCCGGCGATGCGGCCGGCGTCCTTGGTGGCCTGGCGCTGCGCGTCGTTGAAGTACGCGGGCACGGTAATCACCGCATCGGTCACGGTTTCGCCGAGGTAGTCTTCGGCGGTGCGCTTCATCTTGCGCAGGATCTCGGCGCTGACCTGCTGCGGCGCGAGCTTCTGGCCGCGCACCTCGACCCAGGCGTCGCCGTTGTCGGCCGCCGCGATCTTGTAGGGCATCAGGTCGATGTCCTTTTGCACTTCCTTCTCGGTGAACTTGCGGCCGATCAGACGCTTGACGGCGTAGATCGTGTTCTTCGGGTTCGTGACCGCCTGGCGCTTGGCCGGCGCGCCGACCAGGATCTCGCCGTTCTCCTGGTAGGCCACCACCGACGGCGTGGTGCGCGCGCCTTCGCTGTTCTCGATCACCTTGGTGGTGTTGCCTTCCATGATGGACACGCACGAGTTGGTGGTGCCAAGGTCGATGCCGATGATTTTTGCCATGTTGTGATCTCCTGAAACTGAAATTGAGCTGTGTTCGAGTTGTGGACGACGACGGCCTTTTCAAGCCACCGCAGCTTGCAAGTCCTAGGCCGCCGCGGACACGGTGACGAGGGCCGGGCGCAATACCCGGTCGGCGATCAGGTAGCCCTTTTGCAGCACCGCGACCACCGTGTTGGGCTCTTGCACTGCTGGCACTACGCTGATCGCCTGGTGCTGGTGCGGGTCGAACTTGGCGCCCGCCTGAGGGTTGATCTCGACCACCCGGTTGCGCTCGAGCGCGGCGCTCAGCTGGCGCAGCGTGGCATGCACGCCTTCGAGCAGCTGTTCGGGGGTGGCGGCGGGGATTGCGATGGCCGCCTCGAGGCTGTCCTTGACCGGCAGCAGGCTTTCGGCAAAGCCTTCGACCGCGAACTTGCGCGCCTTGGAGATTTCTTCCTCAGCCCGGCGGCGGGTGTTTTCCGATTCGGCCTTGGCGCGCAGGTAGGCATCGGCCACTTCGGCGTGTTTGGCTTCGAGCGCGTTGAGCTTCTGCTCGGCGTCGGGGGTGGCAGGAGCAGCGGTGGCGGCGGCCTCGGGCGCCGCGACGGGCTGCTCCTGGGTCTGGGTGTCGGGGGTGTTCTCGGTGTTTGCCATGTCGAGTCTCGTTTCTACAGCGGCGGACGTGGGGGCCTTGTCCCGCTTTTCAAGAGGGGATTTGAAGGGCCATCGCATTGTTTGCAGTTGGGTCCGAATAGGTTGGAATCAACCGTTGAGCGTGCCTGCGACGCGGTCATACCGGCGAACGCCGGTATCCACGCGCGGGGGTGGGGTGTTTTTCACTCGGGGTCGACCGACGCGCTCCAGCGGTTCCAGTCGGCCAGCTTGCGGCGGTCGCGCTTGGTCGGGCGGCCCTGTTCGATGGCCTGCGACGGCTCGGCAGCGAGGCGGCGCTGCTCGGCCTCCTTGGCGCGCCGGGCGATGCTCTCGGGAGTTTCCTGGTACAGCGCCTGCGCCACCGGCGCGGGGCCACGCGATTCGCTCAAGCCCAGTACCGTGACGGTGCGCTCGACCTGGCCCTGGCGAAGATCGACCCGGTCGCCGACCCGCAAGGCGCGGGCCGGCTTGGCCGGCTGCTTGTTGACGTCGACGCGGCCCTTGCCGATCTCGGCCGTGGCGAGGCTGCGCGTCTTGAAGAAGCGCGCCGCCCAAAGCCATTTGTCGAGCCTGACTTCGTCCATCATTTCAGCGCCCCGAGCTCGAGCGCGCGCTCACGCTGCAGCGCCGCGTCGGGGTTGGCGGACAGACCGACCGGCCAGCCTTGCAGATGGCGCATTGCGATCTGCGCCAGCGCGGCAATCCACTCGTGCTGGTCGTTGAGGCAGGGGATGTAGTGAAACTCGGCGCCACCTGCACCAAGGTAGGCGTGGCGCGCTTCGATCGCAATCTCTTCCAGTGTTTCGAGGCAATCGGAGCTGAAGCCCGGGCACATCACGTCGACCCGCTTCACGCCTTGGCGGGCCAGTGCCACCAGCGTCGGCTCGGTATAGGGCTGCAGCCACTCGGCCTTGCCGAAGCGGCTCTGGAACGTCACCAGCACCTGCTCGCGCTTCAGGCCCAGCCGTTCGGTCAGCAGGCGCGCCGTCTTGCGGCATTCGCAGTGGTAGGGGTCACCGAGCAGCAGCGTGCGCTTGGGCACGCCATGGAAGCTCAGCACCAGCCGCTGCGACCGCCCGTGGGCCTGCCAGTGGTCCTGCGCGCGCCGGGCCAGCGCGCCGATGTAGCCGGGGTCGTCGTGATAGCGGTTCACAAAGCGGAACTCCGGCAGGTGGCGTGCCCGCCGCGCCCACTCGCCGACCGCGTCGTTCACGCTCGCCGTCGTCGCCGCGCAGTACTGCGGATAGAGCGGCAGCACCAGCACCCGGTCGACCCCGTCACGCTTGAGCTCATCGAGCACCGACCCGATCGACGGGTTGCCGTAACGCATCGCGGCGCGCACGAGCGCCGGCTGGCCGCGCTCGCCCAGGTAGCCGGCCAGCATCTTGGCCTGCTTGTCGGTCCAGACCTTGAGCGGCGAGCCGTCGGCGGTCCAGATGCTCGCGTACTTGGCGGCCGAGCGGCGCGGGCGAATCCGCAGGATCACGCCATGCAGGATCAGCCACCACAGCGCGCGCGGAATCTCGACCACCCGCGGGTCGCTCAGGAACTCGGCCAGGTAGCGCCGCAAGGCGGCCGGCGTGGCGGCGTCGGGCGTGCCCAGGTTGCACAGCAGCACCGCGGTTCGCGGGGCGGGCGCAGTCAGGCCATGGGTGTGTTCGGGTTCGCTCGCGAAGCGCATGCAGCGGCTGGGAAGGGAATGCAGCGCGCGATTATCAGCCCCTTGCGAGCTGGTCGAGGTCGTTCAAGATCTTGGCGATGTTGATCGGCTTGGCCCAGTAACCCGCAAAGCCCGCATCGGCGGCGCGTTGCATGTCGTCGGGCATCGCGTCGGCCGAGCACATGAAGGCCGGCACGTCGCTCAGGCCGGGTTCGCGCCGCAGCACGTCCAGCAGCTCGAAGCCGTCCATGCCCGGCAGGTGGGCGTCGAGCACCAGCACGTCGGGGCGCCAGCCGCGCACCTGGAACAAGGCCTCGGCGCCGTCTTCGGCCAGGCGCAGCTCGACGCCGTCGCGCAGGCGCAGCGCCTCTTCGAACAGGATCGCGTTGATGCGGTTGTCTTCGACGTAGAGCATGCGCAGGGTCGCGCATGCTGCCGTCTGCGGCGCTTCGACCGGGGCGTCGGCACATGCGATCTGAACCGCCGGCAACTCGATGACCACCCGGGTGCCGATGCCCTCGCGGCTCCTCACCTCGAGCGTGCCGTTCATCGCGACGACCAGGCTGCGCGCGATGATGAGGCCGAGACCGGTGCCTTCGATGGCCGAGGTCTCGCGGCCGAGCCGCTCGAAGGGCTGGAACAGGCGTTCGACCTGGTTCGGCCCCAGCCCCGGCCCGGTGTCTTCGATGCTCAGGCGCAGCCGCGCACCGCCGGCCTCGTCGACCGACCAGCGGACCACGCCGCCGCTGCGGTTGTACTTGACGGCGTTGGAGCCGACCCCCAGCAAGACCTGGCGCAGCCGCGCCTCGTCGGCCAGCACGCCGAACCCGGCGTCGACATGGTTGTCGAACTCGACCTCGCGCTCGGCGGCCATCGCGTCGAGCTGGTCGAGCACCTCGGCGACCAGCTTGTCGAGCGACAGCTCGGCCGGCTCGAGGCGAACCGCGCCTTCTTCGAGGCGTTGCAGGTCGAGCACGTTGTTGGTCAGCGCGAGCAGGTGTTCGCCGGCCTGCAGCACATGGTCGGCGTAGTCGCGCACCTCGCGCCGATCGGGCTCGCCGGAGCGGCTCAGCAGCAGCTGCGAGAAGCCGATGACGGCGTTCAGCGGGGTGCGCATTTCATGGCTCATGCGCGACAGGAACTTGGTCTTGGCCTGGCTCGCCATCTCGGCCGCGTGTTTGTCGCGCAGCGCCGCCTCGGCCTCGCGCTGCGCGGTCACGTCCATCAGCGTGCCGACCATGCGCAGCGCCTGCCCGCTCGTCGAGCGCCGCACCACCTTGCCGCTGTTGAGCACCCACACGTGGTGGCCGCTCTTGTGGCGCATGCGGTGCTCGGCCACGTACAGCGGCGTCTTGCCGCGCAGGTGGGCGAACAGCTTGGCCTTGGCCAGCGCCAGGTCTTCAGGGTGGATGCGGCGCAGCCATTCCTTCACGCCGCTGCCGATCTCGTGGCCGGCGTGGCCGACGATGGCTTTCCAGGCGTCGCTGTAGAACAGGCCCTTCTTGCGCGCGTCCCAGTCCCACACCCCCTGGCTCGCGCCTTCGAGGGCGAACTTCCAGCGCTCTTCCGATGACGCCAGCGACTGCTTGACCTGCAGCTCCTGCGTCACGTCGCGGCTGGCGCCGCGAAAGCCCATGAAGCGGCCGGCCGAATCGAACACCGGGTGGCCGCTGCTCGACACCGTCTTGACGCCGCGCGCCGACTCCCAGTCGGTCAGCACCTGGCTGAAGGGCTCGCGGCGCGTGAACGCATCCTGGCAGCGTGCCCAGTCGTTCGGCCGCAGCACCGCAATCGGCTCGTACGGCCGCAGCCACGGCTCGCCCAGCACAAGGCGCGGGCCGGCTTCCTCCTGAAGCCGCAGGTTGTCGGTGAACCAGCTCAGGCGGCCGCGTGCGTCGGTTTCCCAGAGCCAGTCGTTGGCGCTGCGGCTGGCGGCGCGCACGCGTGCTTCCTGCAGGCGCGAGCGGCGTTCGCGCAGCCGCGTCTGCAGCAGGTGGCTGGTCAACTCGGCCAGGTCGCGCAGGCCCTGGCGGGCCGGCTCGGCCAGCGTGCGCGGCTCGTGCGCGACGCAGCACACGGTGCCGATCGGCTGAGCGTCGACGTGCACCGGCGCGGCGGCATAGAAGCGGATGAAGGGTTCGCCCAGCACCAGCGGGTGGTCGGCGAAGCGCCGGTCGGCGTGGGTGTCTTCGACGACCGTCAGCCCGGGCGACAGGATCGCGTGGGCGCAGAAGGCGTTGCGACGCGGCGCCTCGCGCACCGCCAGCCCGACGATCGCCTTGAACCATTCGCGGTCGGTGTCGACCAGGCTCAGCGCGCCGATCGGGCAGCCGGTGTGCACTGCAGCCAGCCGCGCGATCGCGTCGAAGGCCGGCTCGTCGCCGGTGTCGAGAATCCGCAGTTCGTGCAGCAGGCGGACACGCTCAGCTTCATTGTCGGGCAGGGCAGGCGGGTTCATTCGTTGTGCAGATTCCTCGAGAACTGTACTGGACAATACGGGTTCCGAACTGCGTCGAAAACGTGCGGAAAGACCGACTCACCGATGAACCCGCAGCGCATCCGCGCCCTCACGCTGGACCTCGACGACACGCTGTGGCCGGTGTGGCCGGCGATCCAGCGCGCCGAGTTCGCGCTGCACGCCTGGCTGCAAACCCACGCACCCGCCACGGCGCAGCGCTTCGACATCGCGGGCCTGCGCGCCTTGCGCGATCAGGTGACGCTCGAACAGCCGCAGTGGCGCCACGACCTGAGCGCGCTGCGGCGCGAAAGCGTGCGCATGGCGCTGGCCGCGGCCGACGACGACCAGCGCCTGGCCGAGGCGGCGTTCGAGGTCTTCTTCGCCGCGCGCCAGCGGGTCGACTTCTACCCCGATGTACTGGACGCGCTGCGGCGCCTCGCCAGGGCCTATCCGCTGCTCGCGCTCAGCAACGGCAACGCCGATGTGTCGGGGATGGTTCTCGCGCCCTGGTTTCGCGGCAGCCTGAGCGCGCGCGAGTTCGGCGTCGGCAAGCCCGACCCGCGCATCTTCGCCGAGGCCTGCCGGCGGCTCAACTGCGCACCCGACGAGGTGCTGCATGTCGGCGACGACGTTGAGCTCGACGTGCAGGGCGCACGCGCGGCCGGGCTCCAGGCGGTGTGGCTGTGCCGCGCCGAAGCCGACGGCGCTGCCGGCGTGGAGGGTGTCGCGACGATGTGCGACCTGCTCGCGCTGGCCGATCGGCTGGGCTGCTGAGCCCGCGCCAGGGCGTCAGAGATCGTTCGGCCGCTGCGGCTGCGTGTCGGCGAACTTCATCACTTCGAAGCGCACGTTGGGCGCCGTCATGTCGGCCGGCGACGAGCCGAGGCCGATGACGCCGTTGCCGTGCAGGGTGCAGGTGCCGCGCCGCAGGCTGACGATCTCGGTGTCGCCGGCAAAGCGAACGTAGGTACCGTTGTAGCTCAGATCGGTGATCTGGAAAGTGCCGCCGTGCCAGTCGATGCGGGCATGCGAACGCGACACGCGCGAGTCGTCGATGCAGTAGGTGGCCTGCGGGCTGCGGCCCAGGATCACCGGCAGCCGGTGCGGCGAGTAGACCCGGTTCATGTCGAGCCAGACCAGGCGGATGCCCTCGGGCTCGGGCGAGCGCAGGATGTCGCCGTAGGCCGTCAGCGCGGTGTCGCCGAAGCGCTGGGCTTCGAGCAGGTGCACGAACACCGGCTCGACGCGGCCGCGCAGTTGCAGGCGGTCGAGGCTGCGAAAGCGCGAGCGTTCGACCGGGTCGAGGCTGTCGAGCACGACGCTGGTGACCAGCGTTTCGTTGTCGCCGGCGTGGTCCAGCAGGCGAGCCGCCACGTTGACCGCGTCGCCGAAGTAGTCGCCTGCCATTTCGACCACCTCGCCCTGCGCCAGGCCGACCTGCAGCTTCAGCGCGGGGCGCGGCGGGTTGTCCGGCGGACGGGTGCCGATGCGCTCGAGCGAGTCGTGCATTTCGTCGGCCGCCTGCACCGCAGACACCGGGTCGTCGAACATCGCCATCAGGCCGTCGCCGAGCGTCTTGACGACGGTGCCGCCGCAATTGCCGACCACGCGGGCAATCAACGCCACGCTTTGGGTCACGACCGACGTCGCTTCGGTGTTGCCCAGCGTTTCGTACAGCGCGGTGCTGCCGCGCAGGTCGGCGAACAGGACGGTGCGCTCGATGGTCTGGGTCATGGGCTGGAGTTTATCGCTCCGTGAACTAGTTCACGAAAGCCGACGGCGGCGCGCCCGTACCGCGTCGTCCCGGCGAAAGTGTCACCCCGTGCTACGACACGGGGCCGGGACCCACTGGGTGAGGGCGCTGCGGTGCGAGTGGATCCCGGCTTTCGCCGGGATGACTCGCTACCCGCCTACAGGTTATCCAGATAAGTCCGCAGCTTGTCCGAGCGGCTCGGATGCTTGAGCTTGCGGATCGCCTTGGCTTCGATCTGGCGGATCCGCTCGCGGGTCACGTCGAACTGCTTGCCGACTTCTTCGAGCGTGTGGTCGGTGGACATCTCGATGCCGAAGCGCATCCGCAGCACCTTCGCTTCGCGCGGCGTCAGGCTGTCGAGGATGTCCTTCACGACATCGCGCAAGCCGGCCTGCATCGCCGCCTCGATCGGCGCGGTGTTGTTGGTGTCCTCGATGAAGTCGCCCAGGTGGGAATCGTCGTCGTCGCCGATGGGGGTTTCCATCGAGATCGGCTCCTTCGCGATCTTCATGATCTTGCGGATCTTGTCCTCGGGGATCTCCATTTTCTCGGCGAGCGTCGGTGCATCGGGCTCGAAGCCGAACTCCTGCAGATGCTGGCGCGAGATGCGGTTCATCTTGTTGATCGTCTCGATCATGTGAACCGGGATGCGGATCGTGCGTGCCTGGTCGGCGATCGAACGCGTGATCGCCTGGCGGATCCACCAGGTCGCGTAGGTCGAGAACTTGTAGCCGCGCCGGTATTCGAACTTGTCGACCGCCTTCATCAGGCCGATGTTGCCCTCTTGGATCAGGTCGAGGAACTGCAGCCCGCGGTTGGTGTACTTCTTGGCGATCGAGATCACGAGGCGCAGGTTGGCCTCGATCATTTCCTTCTTCGCGTCGCGCGAGGCCTTCTCGCCTTCGTTCATGCGCTTGTTGATGCGCTTCAGATCTTCCAGCGGCACGACGGCGCGGGCCTGCTGGTCGATCAGCTTCTTCTGCAGCTCCTGCACCGGCGGCAGGTTGCGCGCCAGCACCACGCTGTAGTTCTTGCCCGTCGCCACTTCCTTCTCGGCCCACTTCAGGTTCAGGATGTTGGGCGGGAAGTGCTTGATGAAGTGGTCTTGCGGCATGCCGCACTTGTCGACCAGGATCTTGCGCAGCTCGCGCTCGTAGCGGCGCACGTCGTCGACCTGCGAACGCAAGATGCCGCACAGCTTCTCGATCGTCTTGACCGTGAAGCGGATCGTCATCAGCTCGGCGCTGATCGCGTGCTGCGCCTTGTTGTACGACGGCGACTGGTAGCCGTCCTTCTCGAAGGCCTTGCGCATCTTGTCGAAGTTGATGCGCAGCGCGTCGAACTTGGCGAGCGCGACCGCCTTCAGCTCTTCGAGCTTCTTGGTCAGCGCCTTGGAGCCGCCTTGGCCGTCGTCATCGTCTTCCTCGTCGAAGAAGTCGACGTCTTCCTCGGCCACGTAGTCGTCGGCCTCGTTCTCGGAGACGAAGCCGTCGACCACCTCGGAGATGGTCATCTCGCTCGCGCCGATGCGGTCGGCGTAGACCAGGATCTCGGCGATGGTGGTCGGCGACGCGCTGATCGCCAGCATCATCGCCTGCAGGCCGCCTTCGATGCGCTTGGCGATCTCGATCTCGCCTTCACGCGTGAGCAGCTCGACGGTGCCCATCTCGCGCATGTACATGCGCACCGGGTCGGTCGTGCGGCCGAACTCCGAGTCGACGGTCGACAGCGCCGCTTCGGCGGCTTCTTCGGCTTCTTCTTCGGTCGCGGTGGTGGTGCCGCCGCCGGCGATCAGCAGCGTCGCCGCGTCGGGCGCCTGCTCGTAGACCGCGATGCCCATGTCGTTGAGCATCGAGACGATGGCCTCGAGGATTTCGTTGTCGACGAGCTTTTCGGGCAGGTGGTCGTTGATCTCCTGGTGCGTCAGGAAACCCCGCGTCTTGCCCATCTTGATGAGGGTCTTGAGCTCTTGCCGGCGCTTGGCGACCTCTTCTTCGGTCAGCGCGGTTTCGTCGAGCCCGAACTCCCGCATCAGCGCGCGCTCCTTGGCGCGCGACACCTTCATGCGCAGCGGCTTGGCCTTGGCGGCCTTGGCTTCGCCCTCGCCGGCGACTTCGGCTTCGGGCTCGCCTTCGAGGTCGGCTTCCAGGTCGGACAGGTCGACGTCGGAGTCTTCAGGCTTCTTGGCCGCGGCGGCCTTTTCGTCGACCTTGGGCTTGCGGCCAGGTTTGCCCTTGGCGCCGTCGACCGGCGCCGCCTTCGCGGCGGGGCCTTTGGCCGCCGTCTTCTTGTCTTCGTGCTCGGCCTTGCCGCCCTTGGCAGGGGCAGCCTTGGCGGCGGGCTTGGTCGGCTTGGCGGGGGCGACGGGGGCGGCAGTCTTCTTCGCGGTCATGCAATTCCTAGCGGGTATTGAGGGGCTTCACGGCCTTTGGCTCGCGGAAGACGCGTGGCGTTCCCTGAACCATGAAGGCAGGTGGGAGCAGCCGGTGAATTCTGCAAGGGCACAGGCGAACGCCGGGCCGCTCCTGCCAATCGGGGGATCAGCAGGTTCGAGGCCGGCATCGGGGCGGGCAAGCTCACGTGAACCAGTGTTTGTGCAGCCCTTGCGGGGAAAGTTGGCCTTGCGGTGGGGACCCTGGGTCAGAGGGTGGCCGGGGCCCGGAGGTGCTGCTGTCACTCTTGCCGCGCGTAACAACCCTACATTATCGTCGAAGATTGACAAGTCGTCAAAAGTTTGGCTTTGGATCCTAGCCAGACGCGTTCTCCGGCGAACGTGCCAGCAAGGCTTTCAGGCGTGACTGCGTAGCCATCAGCTGCTTGCCGCGCTGCTGCGCGTCGGGCGACAAGGCGCCGGAATCGAACAGCAGCTTGAGCTCGTCTTCGACCGCCTGCAGGCGCAGCCGGTCGATCAGGATCGCCAGCTCGCGCGCCAGGTCCGATTGCGGGTCGGGGTCGTGAAAGGCGGCGATGCGCGAAATCACCGCCGCGCCGCCATCCTGCGCGGCCAGCGCGTGCAGCTCGGCCAGCAAGGCCGCAGCGCCGAGCGGGCCGTGTTCGTTCAGGCTGCGTTCCAGACAACCGAAGAACATGTCGTACGGCGCCGCCTGGCCGGCCAGGATGTCGTGCGATTCGCCGTCGAGCGCAGTCCACAGGTCGCTGCGCTGGATCAGCAGCCACAGCGCACGGTCGAGCAGGTTGGCGGTGCCACGGCTGATTCGTGCGGCGCTGCGCGACGCCGCGCGCCGCGCCGTGAAATCGCGCGCTGCGGCGCGTGGCGCCGGCTCGCCGCCCCATAGCGCGGCGAGGTCGGGCAGCTGCAGTCCGCCGAGCGTCGCCAGGTCGGGCAGCAGCTGGCGTTTCAGCGCGCCGTCGGGCAGGGCGTTCCACAGCGGTTTGGCGTTGGCGAGCATGCGGGCCCGGCCCTCGGCCGTCGCAAGGTCGCAATCCAGGCCGGCCACCTCGGCGAGCTGGCGCGACAGCGGCACGGCCTGCGCAATGCACTGCTCGAACGCTTCGGCGCCGAACTCGCGCACATACGAGTCGGGGTCGTGTTCGGTCGGCAGGAACAGGAAGCGCACCGTGCGGGTGTCGCCGGCATGCGGCAGCGAGGCTTCGAGCGCACGCCCGGCGGCACGCCGGCCGGCCGCATCGCCGTCGAAGCTGAACACCACCGAATCGGTGAAGCGGAACAGCTTTTGGACATGTTCCGCGGTGCAGGCGGTGCCGAGTGTCGCGACGGCGTTGCCGAAACCCGATTGAGCGAGTGCGACGACGTCCATGTAGCCCTCGACCACCAGCACGTGGCCGCGCTGGCGGATCGCCTGGCGCGCCTCGAACAGGCCGTAGAGCTCGCGGCCCTTCACGAACACCGGCGTCTCGGGCGAGTTCAGGTATTTGGGCTCGCCCTTGTCGAGCACGCGCCCGCCGAAGCCGATCACCTCGCCCTGCACCGAGCGGATCGGGAACATGATGCGGTCGCGAAAGCGGTCGTAGCGCTTGCGATCGGCCTCGTCGCCGGACTCGTCGCCCTGCGTGATGACGAGGCCGCTCTCTTCGAGCAGCGGGTCGTCGTAGCGCGCGAACACGCTCGCCAGGCCGCGCCAGCCGTCCGCTGCGTAGCCGATGCCGAAGCGGGCGGCGATCTCGCCGCTCAGGCCGCGGCGCTTCAGGTAGTCGATGGCGCGCGGGCTGCCCTTGAGCTGCTGGCGGTAGTGCTCGCCGGCCTTCGCCAGCACGTCGCTCAGCGTGGCCTGGCGCTGCTTCAGCGCCGCGGCGCGCTCGCGTTCTTCGGGCGTGCTGTCCTCTTCGGGCACCGTCATCCCGGCCTGCTGGGCCAGGTCCTTGACTGCGTCGACGAAGCCCAGCCCCGAGTGCTCCATCAGGAACCCGACCGCGTTGCCGTGCGCCCCGCAGCCGAAGCAGTGATAGAACTGTTTGCTCGGCGCCACCGTGAAGCTGGGCGACTTCTCGGCGTGGAACGGACACAGACCCGACCAGTTGGCGCCGGTGCGCCGCAGCTCGACGTGGCGCCGCACGACCTCGACGATGTCGGTGCGGGCGAGCAGATCGTTGATGAAAGCGGGCGGGATCACGCGTCGAAGTCTAGGGCCTGCAAGGCGGCGATATCGGCGCCCCGTTTGGCCAGGAAGTCACGAACCGGGCCCGGCAGCATCGGGATTGCGCGCTGCCGCAACCGGTCGCATCTCGATACACTGCGCCGCGCGACGAGCCACAAGCCGCGCAAAACCAGGCTCGGCAGCCCACCGATTGGCGGGCCGCCGTGATCAAAAGGACGTTCGGAGGGATTCTCGATGTCGCATGGCCATCCACGCTTGCCGCGTGCCGGCCGCGCCTGCGGCTCCGGCGGCGAACGTGTTTGCCGCGAAGCCGGGCCGGCCTGCGGCCAAGACTGCCGACGGCGGCATCACCGAGACCGTGTCGCCGCTCGCATCGGCCGGCGCCGATTCGCCGCGCGGTGTGGCTGCCGCGCCGGCGGCGGCTGAAGCAGCCACTGCCTCGGCTGGCGAGTCGAACGCCGAGAAGCCGGCCGAAACGCTTGTTGCCGCGGCTGGGATTCAACCTGGACTGAGAGGCTGAGAAGCAGCCACGTCATCCCGGCCCTTCGACAGGCTCAGGACAGGCCGGGCTGCGCCCGCGCCGGGATGGCGCAAATCTCAGATCGTCTCGGCCCACTGGCTCATGAAACAGCCGGCCACACCGCCGCGGTAGTTGCGCACCCACTCGTAGACCGCGTCGACCGGCATCGCCTCGGCGATGCCGTTGCCCTGGCCGACGTCGCAGCCCAGGTCGATCAGCACCTTGGCCTGCTCGGCCGATTCGATGCCTTCGGCAACGACGGTGCAGCCGAAGGTTTCCGACAGCCCGATCACGCCTTCGACGATCGCCATGTCCTGCTTGTCGTTGAGCATGTTGTGGACGAACGAGCGGTCGATCTTCAAGAGATCCAGCGGCAGGCGCTTCAGGTAGGTGAAGGTCGAGTAGCCGGTGCCGAAATCGTCGAGCGCGAACTTGACGCCGAGCGCGCGGCATTCCTGCATCAGCTGGCAGGTGTATTCGACGTCGGCCAGCGCCGCAGTTTCGAGCACTTCGATGACCAGCCGATGCGCGACCGGCGTGCTGTAGCGGCCGAGCAATGCGGACAGGCGCTTGGCGAACAGCGGTTCCTGCAAATGGCGCGCCGAGACGTTGATGCTGACCGTGACGTCGAGCCCCATGCGCTGCCACTTGGCGAGCTGCTCGACGCCTTGCTGCAGCACCCAGTCGCCGAGCTTGGCGCTCAGTCCGGTGTGCTCGATCAGCGGCAGGAAATGCGCCGGCGTGATGACACCGTGCTGCGGATGTTTCCAGCGCAGCAGCGCTTCCACGCCCAGCACCCGGCCGAGCCGCATGTCGACCTTTGGCTGGTAGTAAAGGATGAACTGGTTGGCTTCGAGCGCGTCTTGCACCCGGCCCAGCGCCTCGAAATGCGCCTCGGTGCGGCGGTCGTGCTCGGCGTCGAAAAACAGGTAGCCGTTGCGCCCCGACTGCTTGGCGCCGTACATCGCGTGGTCGGCGTGGCGCATCAGCGTGTCGGCGTCGGCCTTGTCGATCGGGTAGACGGTGGCGCCGATGCTGGCGGTGACGACCACCGGGCCAGCGCCGACACCCAGCGCATACGGCTGCGCGACGTTGCGCATCACCCGCTCGACGGCATGCCGCCCCTCTTCGAGCGTCGCGGTGCGCAGCAGCAGCACGAACTCGTCGCCGCCCAGGCGCGCCACGGCGTCGTCGCCGCTCGCCCAGTGGCGCAGCGAGCGGCGCAGTCGATCGGCCAGCTCGATCAGCAGGCGGTCGCCGGCCTCGTGGCCGAAGCGGTCGTTGACCGGCTTGAAGTGGTCGAGGTCGAGGTAACACACGGTCAGCAGGAAACCTTCGCGCTCGCTCGCCTGCATCGCCTCGCCCAGCATCTGCGCCAGACGGGCCCGGTTGGGCAGGCCGGTGAGCTCGTCGCAATGGGCCTGGCGCTCGAGCTGGGCACGCTGCATCTGGGCTTGCGTGATGTCGGCGATGGCGAGCGCGTAGAAGCGGATCTGGCCGGCCTGCGACTTCACCGCCGAGATCGTCACCTGCAAGGTGCAGGCCTCGCCGTTGCGCCGCCGGTCGACGATCTCGCCGCGCCAGCTGCCGCTCGCTTGCAGGCTGTCGCGCATCACCGCCTGCTGGCGCTCGGCGGCCGAGCCGGCGGCGGCGGGGCGCATCAGCGCCGGTACGGTGCCGAGCATTTCCTGGCGCGAGTAGCCGGTGATCGCCGAGAAGGTCGGGTTCACGTCGAGCACACGGTGCCCGGCGTCGGTGATCAGCAGCCCTTCATGCAAGTGCTGGAACAGCTTGGCCGACAGTTGATAGCGGTCTTCGGCAGCGCGCTGCTCGGCGATGTCGCGCCCGGTGACGACGATGCGCAGCGGCTCCTTGTTGCTGTTGCGCTCAGCGACGATGGCGTGGCCTTCGATCCATTTCCAGCTGCCGTCGCTGCACAGCATGCGGAACTGGGCGCTGCAGTTGTTGCGCCCGCCCTTGCCCGGTCGCAACGTATCGAGCGCAGCGCGCATCGTGGGCTGGTCTTCTTCATGGCTGCGGGCCCAGGTGGCGCTGTACGAGGTGCCGAAGGACTGGCTGCTGAGGCCGAGCATCGCAAGCCAGCGGCGCGACAGGATGATCGTGCCACTGCGCACATCCCATTCGGCGATGCCGATGTTCGAGCTGTCGAGCGCGAGCTGCCAGCGTTCGTCGTTGGCAGTCAGCTCGCCGACCAGCGCGGTCACGAGCATCGGGGTGGCCGACAGCGTGCACACGTAGCCCCACAGCAAAGCCAGGCTTTGCGACGCCAGGCCCTGGAAAAACGGTCCGTGCCCGGTTGCGGTGGCGAACGCCGCGCCGACCGAGAGCGCCAGCGCGGTCGTCGACGCGAAGAAGATGCCGGCACGGATCGCCAGCCAGCACAGCAGCAGGTGCGGCACGAAGACAAACGGCGACAGTGCCGCGCCGCCCCATGACACCGGCGCAAACGCGATCAGCCCGCTGGCCAGCGTCGTCGCACACAGCAGCAGACTCGGCAGCCAGCGCCAGTCGGACAAGGCGCGCCGCACGGCGGCACGCGACAGCGTCAGCAGCGGCACGCCCACCAGCAGCGCACCGACCGAGTCGCCGAGCCACCAGTAGAGCCAGGCCATCGGCGCCGCAGCCGGGGCGATGAGCCCGCCCAGCAGCAGCCAGGCGACGCCGTTGGTGGCGGTCAGCAGCATTGCGGCGCCGGCGCCGATGCCGCCGAACAGCCAGACGTCAAGGCGCCGGTCGAGCGTGTGGTGCAGCCCGAGGCGCCGCAGCAGCCACGCCGCCGCGGCCGGCCCGGCGGTGTTGCCGAGTCCGATCCCGAGCGCCACCCACAGCGGCGCGCCCGAACCCCAGGCCACGCCGAACGCCGCCAGGGCGATGCCGGGCCAGACACCCGGGCCCCAGCGCAGCAGTGCGGCAATGGCGATGCCGGTCGGAGGCCAGATGAGGGTGATGTGGTCGCCGAGCTGGGGTATCGCCAGGCCGAGCCGCCCGGCGATGTAGTACGCCAGCATGAGCACGGCCACCCGGCGCGCCCAGCTCAGGGTCAGCGTCGGTTTCTGCAGGGGAAACGGCGACAGGAGAAGACGCAGCGCGGGCACGAGAGGGCTATTCTAAGTATGGATCGAAATGTAACTCCGGCCGGGTCAATTCGGGTCGCGTAAGAACCCGTACCCCCGTGCTTGAGGGTGGTTCTAACCGGCAAACAAAAAAGCCGCCCTGGGCGGGCGGCTTTTGGGCCCCGGCTGCGCGTTCACGCCAGGAAATCTTCGATCTTGCGGCCGGCGGCCAGCGCCGCCTTCAGCCATTTGGGTTGCAGGCCACGGCCGCTCCAGGTATCTCCGGTGGCCTTGTTGCGGTATTTGACTGCCACTTTGCTGCCCTTGCCGCCCTTTGATTTGGCGGTGCTCTTGGCGCTCAGGTCGGCCGCCGTCAAACCATACTCGGACATCAGGGCCCGGACCTTCGAAATAGCGTCGGCCTTTTGCTGGCGGCGGGTGGACTCGATTTCCTTTTCGAGCGCGGCCTTGCGGTCGAGCAGGTCTTGCAGAGATGCCATGATCGGTTCCTTCAGGTTCTGACGATTCGCCGGTCGGCGATGTCTGAATTCTAATGAAACCCGGTTCGGCGCGCCAAGGTCCGATACTCAGAGAAAACGATAGGATTTGTGCAATTAAAAACACAAAATCGCAGATCGGAGCCGCTCAGGTGGTTGGCGGCACATACCCCGCGGGCTGTTCGACGCCTTCGCCGAAGAAGAAACGTTCCATTTGCCGCGCCAGGTATTGGCGGGCCCGCTGGTCGGCCAGGTTGAGGCGGTTTTCATTCACCAGCATGGTCTGGTGCTTCATCCACAGCTGCCAGGCTTCCTTGCTGACCTCGCGGTAAATGCGCTTGCCGAGCTCGCCCGGGTAGGGCGCGTAATCGAGGCCTTCGCCCTCCTTCTTCAGATAGACACATTGCACGGTACGAGCCATGGAGATTCCTTTCGACTTCAGGCGAGTTTCTTGACCAGCACCTGCGAGCGCCGGTCCCAGTTGTACTTGCGTTTGCGCGCCTCGGGCAGCCAGTCGGGGTCGACCTGCACGAAACCACGTTTGAGAAACCAGTGCATGGTGCGGGTGGTCAGCACGAAAATGCTGTCCAGCCCCTGCAACTTGGCGCGCTGCTCGATGCGCTTGACGATGCGTTCGCCGTCGCCCTGGCCCTGCACGTGCGGCGACACCGTGAGCGCCGCCATTTCACCGGTGCGCGCCTCCGGAAACGGATACAGCGCGGCGCAGCCGAAGATCACGCGGTCGTGCTCGATGACGGTATACAAACCGATATCGCGTTCGATCTCGGTGCGGTCGCGCTTGACCAGCGTGCCGTCGTTTTCGAAAGGCTCGATCAATTGCAATACGCCGCCGATGTCGTCGGAGCTTGCTTCGCGCAGGCTCTCGAGTTTTTCGTCGACGATCATCGTGCCGACGCCATCGTGGGTGAACGACTCGATCAGCACCGAGCCGTCGACCGAAAACGGCACGATGTGGACCCGGTCGACGCCGTTCTTTGCCGCTTTCACCGCATGCTGCAGGTAGAACGCGGTGTCGGTCGGCTGGACCGGGTTGGGTAGCGCAGCGAGCAGCTTTTCGGCGTCGGCCAGCGCAAGCTCCTGGTCGATGTCGCTCTCGGGGTCGGTCGGGTCGAGCGGGATGCCTTTGACCTCGGTCACGTAGATCAGTTTGTCGGCTTGCAGCGCGACCGCGGCGCTTGCGGCCACGTCTTCCATGCTCAGGTTGAAGGCCTCGCCGGTGGGAGAAAAGCCGAACGGCGACAGCATCACCAGCGCGCCGTATTCGACCGCGCGGCGAATCCCGGCCGCATCGATCTTGCGGACGAATCCGGTGTGCTGGAAGTCGACTCCGTCGACGATGCCGACCGGGCGCGCGGTGATGAAGTTGCCCGACACGACCCGGATCTGGCTGCCCGCCATCGGCGTGTTCGGCAGGCCTTGCGAAAACGCCGCTTCGATCTCATAGCGCAACTGGCCGGCGGCTTCCTGGGCGCAGTCGAGCGCGACCGCGTCGGTGATGCGCATGCCGTGGCTGAAGCGCGACTGGTGGCCCTTGGCGGCGAGCTGCTCCTCGACCTGCGGCCGAAAGCCGTGCACCAGCACGACCTTGATGCCCATCGCGTGGATCAGCGCCAGGTCCTGGACGAAACTGTCGAGCTTGCCGGCGGCGATCAGTTCGCCGGCGATCGCGACCACGAAGGTCTTGCCCCGGTGCGCGTGGATGTACGGTGCGACCGAGCGAAACCACGGCACGAAGGTGTGGGGAAAGACAAGGTCCATCGGGTCGCCCGGGGCGCTTTGAAATAATCGGCGATTTTTGCACGAAGGCGTGATGTCATCTCCCCCGCGCGGCAGGCCCGCTCCTGTTGCGAACCCGGTCGGCACGATCAGCTTCCCCGAGTCGCTGCCGGTCTCGGCGCGGCGCGACGAAATCGCGCGCGCGATTTCCGAGCACCAGGTCGTTATCGTCTGCGGCGAAACCGGATCCGGCAAGACGACGCAGCTGCCCAAGCTCGCGCTGGTAATGGGCCGTGGCCGGGGCGCCGGCGGGCGCGGCCTGATCGGCCACACCCAACCGCGGCGCATCGCCGCGTCGAGTGTCGCGAAGCGCATCGCGCAAGAGCTGAACTCGCCGCTCGGCGAGGTGGTCGGTTTCAAGGTCCGTTTTCAAGACCGGCTGACGCCCGGCGCCAGCGTCAAGCTGATGACCGACGGCATCCTGCTCGCGGAGACGCAGACCGACCCGCTCTTGTCGGCCTACGACACGCTGATCATCGACGAGGCGCACGAGCGCAGTCTGAACATCGACTTCCTGCTCGGCTACCTGCGCCGGGTGCTGCCGCGCCGGCCCGACCTGAAGGTGATCGTGACGTCGGCGACCATCGACGCCGACCGCTTCGCGCGCCACTTCGCTTCGAGCGACGCGCCGGCGCCGGTGATCCAGGTGTCGGGCCGGCTGTTCCCGGTCGAGCAGCGCTGGCGGCCGTTCGAGGAGAGCCGCGAATACGGACTCAACGACGCGATCGGCGACGCGGTCGACGAGCTGTGGCGAGGCGCCGGAAGCGGCGACGTGCTGGTGTTCCTGCCCGGCGAGCGCGAGATCCGCGAGGCCGCCGAGCACTTGCGGCGCCATCATCCGCCGGGTGTCGAGGTGGTGCCGCTGTTCGCCCGCCTGAGCCAGCAGGAACAGGACCGCGTGTTCGAACCGCACAGCGCGCGCCGCATCGTGCTCGCGACCAACGTTGCCGAGACCTCGCTGACGGTGCCCGGCATCCAGTACGTGGTCGATGCCGGCACCGCGCGCGTCAAGCGCTACAGCTACCGCAACAAGGTCGAGCAGCTGCAGATCGAGCCGGTGAGCCAGGCAGCGGCGAACCAGCGGGCAGGGCGCTGCGGGCGGGTCAGCAACGGCATCTGCATCCGGCTCTACGACGAGAAGGACTTCGCCGGGCGGCCGCCCTTCACCGACCCGGAGATCCTGCGCTCGTCGCTGGCCGGTGTGATTCTGCGCATGAAGTCGCTGCGCCTTGGGCTGGTCGAAGACTTCCCGTTCCTCGAGCCGCCGCCGCGGCGCGCGATCGCCGACGGCTACCAGTTGCTGGCCGAGCTCGGCGCGGTCGACGAACAGAACGAGCTGACCTCGCTCGGCGCCGAGCTCGCGCGGCTGCCGCTCGACCCGCGCGTGGGCCGCATGATTCTCGAAGCGCGTAACCGCCAGGCGCTGACCGAAGTGCTGGTGATCGCCGCCGCGATGAGCGTGCAGGACGTGCGTGACCGCCCGCTCGAGCAGCAGCAGGCCGCCGACCAGGCGCACAAGAAGTTCGACGACGAACGCTCGGAGTTCAGCGGCGACCTGAAGCTGTGGAAGTGGCTGGAAGAGAAGCGCGCCGGCAAGGACGAGCACAAGCTCTCGCACCGCAAGCAGGAGCAGCTGCTGCGCGACAACTTCATCTCGCCGCGCCGCGTGCGCGAGTGGCGCGACATCCATTCGCAACTGCACACGGTGGTGGCCGAACACGGCTGGCGGCTCAACGGCTCACCGGCGACCTACGAGCAGGTGCATCTGTCGCTGCTGGCGGGATTGCTCGGCAACATTGGCCTCAAGAGCGACGAGGACGAGTGGTACCTCGGCGCGCGCGGGATCCGCTTTTATCGTCACCCGGGCGTCAACCTGTCGAAGAAGCCGGGGCGCTGGATCGTCGCCGGCGAGCTGGTCGAAACGACACGGCTGTACGGCCGCAACATCGCGGCGATCGAGCCGCAATGGCTACCGGGCATCGCAGGGCATCTGATCAAGACCCAGCTGCTCGAGCCGCACTGGGAGAAGAAGGCGGCCGAGGTCATCGCGCTCGAACGCGCGACGCTGTACGGCATCGTCATCTACAGCAACCGGCGCGTGAACTTCGGCCTGGTCGATCCGGCCGCAGCGCGCGAGATCTTCATTCGCGAAGCGCTGGTCGGATCGGAGTGGGAGACCAAGCTGCCGTTTCTCGCGGCCAACCGCAAGCTGATCGCGCAAGTGGAGGAGCTCGAGCACAAGTCGCGCCGGCAAGACGTGCTGGTCGACGACGAGTTGATCCACGCCTTCTACGACCAGCAACTGCCGGCCGATGTCGTCAGCGGCGCGAGCTTCGAGCGCTGGTACCGCGAGGAGAGCAAGCGCCAGCCGAAGCTCCTGTGCCTGACGCGCGAAGAGTTGATGCGGCATGAGGCGGCCGGCATCACGACCGCGGCGTTTCCGAAAACCTTGCGGCTGGGCGGCGTGGACTGCGCGGCCGAGTACCTGCACGAGCCGGGCGACGCGAAGGACGGCGTGACTGTGACGCTGCCGATCTACGCGCTGAACCAGGTCAACGACGAGCGCTGCGAATGGCTGGTGCCGGGCATGCTGAAGGACAAGGTGCTGGCGCTGGTGAAGAGCCTGCACCAGCGGCCGCGCTCGCGCTTGATGCCGCTGGTGGAGTTTGCCGAATTCTTCATCGCCGGGGTGAATGAGGCGAATGGCTTTGGCAGCGGGTCGCTGGTTGACGTGCTGCTGAAGGTAGTGCGCGACAAGACCCAGCTCGACATCAAGCGTGGCGACTTCAAGCTGGAGCAGGTGCCCGCGCATTTGTTCATGAACTTTCGGGTGGTCGATGAACATGGGCGGCAGCTTGCGATGGGGCGCAACCTGGCGGCGTTGAAGGCCGAGCTGGGAGGGCAGGCGAGGTCGGCGTTTCAGGCGCTGGCGGGGATGAAGGTGAGGGCAGTGGCGCCCGAGCCCTCACCCCAACCCTCTCCCGCAAGCGGGAGAGGGGGCAATTCACTCCCTCTCCCTCTGGGAGAGGGCAGGGGTGAGGGCGCGGCTGCCACCTACACCGACTGGACCTTCGGCGCCCTCCCCGAGCTGATGGAGATCCGCAAAGGCAACCAGACCCTGGTCGGCTTCCCCGCCCTCATTGACAAAGGCGCGCACGTCGGCATCGAAGTCTTCGACGAGCCCGAGCTCGCCGCCGCCAAGCACCGCGCCGGCCTGCGCCGCCTGGTCGCCTTGCAGATCCGCGATGCGCTCAAGTACCTCGAGAAGAACATCCCCGATCTGCAGAAGATGTCGGTGCTCTACATGCCGCTCGGCAGCGCCGACGAATTGCGCGAACAGATCATCGACCTCGCGCTCGACCGCGCCTTCCTCGCCGACCCGCTGCCCACCGATGCGGCGTCGTTCAAGCGACGCATCGAAGAAGGCCGCGGCCGCCTCACGCTGATCGCTAACGAAGTCGCGCGCAGTGCACTGCAGGTGCTGCTCGACCACTCGGCCGCGATCCGCAAGCTGAAGGACGCACGCGCCCCGAAAGACGTAGTCGACGACATCCAGGCCCAGCTCGCGCGGCTCGTGCCCAAGCGCTTCGTGATGAGCACGCCGTGGCCGCAGCTCGCGCATCTGCCGCGTTACCTGAAGGCGATCACGCTGCGCCTGGACAAGCTGCGCGCCGACCCGCAGCGCGACGCGACCCGGCTGGCCGAGCTGCGGCCGATCGAGCAGCGCTACTGGCGCACACTCGCCGAGCGCAAGGGCGCGGCCGATGCGCGCCTCGACGAGTTCCGCTGGCTGCTCGAAGAATTGCGGGTCAGCCTGTTTGCCCAGGAACTGAAGACGCCGCAGCCGGTCAGTGTGAAACGCGTGGACAAAGCGTGGAGTCAGCTGAGCAACTGATGCCGGAGACCCGACCATGAACAAAGCCGCAGAGTGGGTGCTGGTGCCCGACACCCCGGCGCAGATCGCCGAAGTGGCGCGCCAGTGCCGCCGCCTCGTCAACCGGCGCGCGATGGTGGCGGCTGGCGTCGCCGCCGTGCCGCTGCCCGGCCTCGACTGGATCACCGACGTGGGCATGCTGCTCAAGCTGATCCCCGACATCAACCATGCTTTCGGGCTGACGCCGCAGCAGGTCGAGCGCCTGTCGCCGGACCGGCGCCTGATGGTCTACAAGGCGATCTCGGCCGGCGGCAGTCTGGTGATGGGCAAGCTCGTCACGCGCGAGCTCATCATCAAGATGCTGACGCTGGTCGGTGTGCGATTGACGACCCAGCAAGCCGCCAAGTACGTGCCGATCGCAGGGCAGGCGGTGTCGGCGGCGCTGACCTTCTCGGCGCTGAAATACGTTTGCGAGCAGCACATCAAGCAGTGCATCGAGGTATCCAGAAAGCTCGCGCTGCCGGCGCCAGCAGCAAGTCGCTGAGTGCGCCTGAGTACAATCGCCCGCTTCGGGGTGTAGCGCAGCCTGGTAGCGCAACTGGTTTGGGACCAGTAGGTCGCGAGTTCGAATCCCGCCACCCCGACCACGGCGGCCTGCCACACGGCGGCGGTAGCTCAACCGGATAGAGCACCAGCCTTCTAAGCTGGGGGTTACGGGTTCGATTCCTGTCCGCCGCGCCATTCGCCATTCGATAGGGGTGTCTCCAATGCGCGACGGTCAGTGCGGACGACGCGCAACCATCAGCGAGAATCGCGCGGCCCGATTCGGGCCACGACTCACTGAAGGGGATCCGATGAAAACAATCGCTCTTGCCCTAGCAGCCGCCTTGTCCATGTTCGTCGGCAGCGCGTTCGCCGAGGGTTACGTCGGCGGCGCGATCGGCCGCGGCCACACCAACCTCGACTGCGGCGGCGCTTCCACCTGCAGCACCAAGAGCACCGGTTACAAGGTCTTCGGCGGCTTCAAGTTCGCGCCCAACCTTGCCGGCGAACTGACCTACTTCGACTTCGGCAAGGCCCGCGCCGCCGATCCCGGCCTCAGCCTCGACCTCAAGACCACTGCCCTCGGCGTCGGCGTCGCGTTCGGCGGCGACTTCGCCGCCTCGTGGAGCGGCCTCGTGCGGGTCGGCGTCGCATCGGTTCGGGTGAAGGCCGACGCCACGCTGAACGGCGTGACCGGGTCGCTGACCGAATCGAACACCGCGGCCTACGCCGGCCTCGGCATCGCCTACCAGATCAGCAACGCCATGTTCCTGACCGGCGGCGTCGACTTCTCGCGCGCCAAGATCACCGGCCAGTCGGCCAACGTGCGATTGCTGTCGGCGGGCCTGACTTTCCGCTTCTGAGGTCCCATCGCTCCAATTCAACGCCGGCCCCGCGCCGGCGTTGTCGTTTGCAGGCACACCGATTGCTGCAAATCTCCAACGCCATGAAAGCGACCGTCGTCGCGGGCAGCTTCAGCCATGACACTCCAACCCACCGACGCCGGCGACGTTCAGCGTTTGGCCGGGCAAAGCGACGCCCAGTTTCGCCGCCTGCTCGACAAGCTGCCGGCCGCCGCCTACACCTGCGATGCCGAGGGGCTGATCACCTATTGCAACCGGCGCGCGGTCGAGCTGTGGGGCCGCGAACCGCGGCTCAACGAGGCGGTCGACCGGTTCTGCGGCTCGTTCAAGCTGTTCGCCGCCGACGGCACGCCGATACCGCACGATCGCTGCTGGATGGCGCTGGCGCTTCGTGACGGCAAGGAATACAACGGCGAGGAAATCATCGTCGAGCGCCCGGACGGCTCCCGCTGGACCGCGCTGGCCCATGCCAACCCGTTTCTCGACGCCGAGGGCCGGGTCTACGGCGCGGTCAACGTGCTGGTCGACATCACCGAACGCAAGCGGGCCGAAGAGGCGCTGCAAAAGGCCGACCGCAACAAGAACGAGTTCCTGGCGACGCTGGCGCACGAGTTGCGCAACCCGCTCGCGCCGATCCGCAACGGCCTGCAGATCATGCGGATGTCGGGCAACGACGCCGAGATGGCGGCGCAGGCCCATTCGATGATGGAGCGCCAGCTCGGCCACATGGTGCGGCTGATCGACGACCTGCTCGACGTGTCGCGCATCACCCAGGGCAAGGTCACGCTGCGCAAGGAGCGGGTCGACCTTGCCGCGGTGGTTCAGGACGCGGTCGAAACCAGCCGCTCGCTGATCGAGGCGGCCGGCCACCGCCTGTCGGTCACGCTGCCGTCCCGGCCGGTGACGGTGAACGCAGACCGCACCCGGCTCGCCCAGGTGTTCGCCAACCTGCTCAACAACAGCGCCAAGTACACCGCGCCCGGCGGCCAGATCGCGCTCTGTGTCGAGCGCCACGGCACCGACGTCGTGATCCGGGTGAAGGACGACGGCGTGGGCATCCCGCCCGACATGCTGCCCAGGATCTTCGACACCTTCATGCAGGTCGATCGTTCGCTCGAACGCTCGCAGGGCGGGCTGGGCATCGGCCTGAGCCTGGTGCGCGCGTTGGTCGAGATGCACAACGGCACGGTCGAGGCGCACAGCGACGGCCACGGCAAGGGCAGCGAGTTCATCGTGCGCCTGTCGGACGCGGTGGCGCCCGAGTCCAGGTCCGAGCCGGCCGACGCCAAGGACGGCGGCATGACGCCGTCGTGCTACCGCATCCTGGTCGTCGACGACAACCGCGACTCGGCCCTGAGCCTGGCGATGATGCTGAAGATCATGGGCCACGACACACGCACCGCGCACGACGGCGAAGCGGCGGTGCAGGTGACGCGCTCGTTCCGGCCCGACGTGGTGCTGCTCGACATCGGCCTGCCCAAGCTCAACGGTTACGACGCCTGCCGCCAGATCCGCGCAGAGGCGTGGGGCAAGAGCATGGTGCTGATCGCACTGACCGGCTGGGGCCAGGACGAAGACAAGCAGCACTCGAAGGAAGCCGGCTTCAACTTCCACATGATCAAGCCGATCGACCCGGACGCGCTGACCAAGCTCTTGACCGGCCTGCTCGTGACGCCGGCCTGACCGCCGCGTGGCCCTATCCCAACGAGGTTGCGACTGGAGCGCAGCCTTCGTTGGGTGCGTGGCAAACGGTGTGCCCAGAGGCCCTAGTGGCGCCGGTATTGCTGTGCGCCGAACAAGACTTCGCGCGCCGCGTCGCTGACCAGCGGCTTGCGCTGGCTGGCCAGCACGTCGACGCCGCGCCGCACCGCCGGGCGGGCCGCGATCTCGTCGAACCAGCCTTTCAGGTGCGGGTGCTCGTTCCAGTCTATGCCCTGGTTCTTCCACGAGCGCAGCCACGGAAAGATCGCGATGTCGGCAATGCTGTAGTCGGGGCCGGCGATGTACCTGCTGTTGGCGAGGCGCTTGTCCATCACGCCGTAAAGGCGCCTCGCTTCGTTGGTGTAGCGGTCGATCGCGTAGGGGATCTTTTCCGGCGCGTAGATGCGGAAGTGGTGCGTCTGCCCGAGCATCGGGCCGACGCCGCCCATCTGGAACATCAGCCACTGCAGCACCTCGTAGCGCGCGCCGGTGGCTTCGGGCATGAACTTGCCGGTCTTGGCCGCCAGGTAGATGAGGATCGCGCCCGACTCGAAAAGCGAGATAGCGGCGCCGTCGGGACCGTTCGGGTCGACGATGGCCGGGATCTTGTTGTTCGGGCTGATCGCGAGGAACTCGGGCTTGAACTGGTCGCCGGCGCCGATGTCCACCGGAATCACCCGATACGGCAGGCCGCACTCCTCAAGCATGATGTGGACCTTGTGGCCGTTCGGCGTGGCCCACGAATACACTTCGATCATCGCGCTCGCTCCAAGTCGTTGTCCGCCTCACTCTAGACGAACTGACCCACTCATGCTCGACGCCATCAAGCGCATGTTTTCAGGCAGCCCGCCGGGCCCGGACTGGGGCGGTGTCTCCAGCTGGGCACAGAAGCAGGGCTATGGCTTCAAGCGTGCCCGCGACGACGAGGGCTTCGTCGTCGACGGCGCATTCGGCGTGCGGCCCTGGCGCCTCGAGTGGGGCCCGCCGCAGCGCGCCTACATCCCGACCCAGGAGCTGCGCATCCGCATGGAGCTGCAGCTGCCCTCGGACCTGCAGATGCTGGTGATGAGCCGGCCACTGATGGAGAAGCTCGAGCGCGAGACCTTCGAGCGCTACACCGAAAGCAACCAGACCCAGATCGACGTCACCACGCCCGAAGAAATGCGCTGGCTCGCGATGTACCCGAAGGTGCCGCTCGAGCTGGGCAAGAACGCGAAGGCGCATTTCGGCGGCGTCGCGATCAACCCGAAGACGGCCGCCGCGTGGGTCGACGCGGCGGTGGCCGAGCAGCTGGGCCTGGCCGTCAAGACGCTGTTGCGCGAAGACCCGCCGTTCGTCCTGATGACGCTGCGTGGGCGTGTCTACCTGCGCATGCAGATGGACGAGCCCGAGCCGAACGCGGTGGCGCAGGCAGTGGCGCTGTTCCAGGCCGGCGCGCAGGCCGCGCTGCGGGTGGGCGGCGGGCTGCACGAGACCAACGCAGGCTGGGTGTCGACGGCGTCGTCGGCGTGGCAGAACCAGATCCTGCCGGACGAGTCGGGCGAGCCGGAGAAGTAACTGGCGTAGCGTGTCATACCGGCGAACGCCGGTATCCACTGCCACATCGTCGCGCGCCTGCATAGAGTGGATCCCGGCGTTCGCCGGGATGACACGCACGCGTGGGAGCTATGCGTACTTGCCCAACTCCATCTTCGCGATCGCGTTGCGGTGCACCTCATCCGGCCCATCCGCGAAGCGCAACGTGCGCGCCTGCATGAAGAAGCCGGCGAGCGGAAAGTCCTCGCACATGCCACCGCCGCCGTGCACCTGCATCGCCCAGTCGATGACCTTGCAGGCCATGTTCGGCGCGACCACCTTGATCATCGCGATCTCGGCCTTGGCGGTCTTGTTGCCGGCCACGTCCATCATCCACGCGGCCTTCAGCGTCAGCAGGCGCGCCTGGTCGATCAGGCAGCGTGCTTCGGCGATTCGTTCGCGTGTCACGCCCTGGTCCGACAGCGGCTTGCCGAACGCCACCCGCTTGGTCGCACGCTTGCACAGCATCTCGAGCGAACGCTCAGCCAGCCCGATCAGGCGCATGCAGTGGTGGATGCGGCCGGGGCCGAGGCGCCCTTGCGCGATTTCGAAACCACGTCCTTCGCCGAGCAGGATGTTGCCAACCGGAACGCGCACGTTCTTGAACACGATCTCCATGTGGCCATGCGGTGCATCGTCGTAGCCGAACACGTTGAGCGGGCGCACGACGGTGACTCCCGGCGTGTCGGCGGGCACCAGGATCATCGACTGCTGCGAATGGCGCGGCGCGTCGGGGTCGGTCTTGCCCATGAAGATGTGGACCTTGCAGCGCGGGTCGCCGGCGCCCGAGATCCACCACTTGCGGCCGTTGATCACATAGTGGTCGCCGTCACGCTCGATGCGCGCCTCGATGTTGGTGGCGTCGCTCGATGCCACTGCCGGCTCGGTCATCGCGAACGCGCTGCGGATCTCGCCCGCCAGCAGCGGTTCGAGCCAGCGTTTCTTGTGTTCGGCCGTGCCGTAGCGAACGATGGTCTCCATGTTGCCGGTGTCGGGCGCCGAGCAGTTGAACACCTCGCTGGCCCAGGGCACGCGGCCCATGATCTCCGCGAGCGGCGCGTATTCCTGGTTCGACAGGCCCGGGCCGTATTCGCTGGTCTGCGAATGGCCACCGGCCGCGCTCGGCGGCAGGAACAGGTTCCACAGTCCCTGGGCGCGCGCCTTCGGCTTGAGCTGCTCGAGGAGCTGCAGCGGCGTCCAGCGCTTGCCGGCATTGGTGTTGGCCTCGATCTCGGCCGTGAAGGCGGCTTCGTTCGGGTAGATGTGGTCGTCCATGAACTTCAGGACCTTGGCCTGCAGTTCCTGGGTGCGCGGGGAATAGCTGAAGTCCATGCGGATCTCCGGTGAGCCTTCGATCCACCATTCTTGTCCCGCGCACGGCGCCGCGCGGTCGCATGTGCGACTCGCGATTCACATTTCCGAGGCGCGCGCTACTTCGTCGACGCGATGCGCCAGCCCATCTCCGCCAGCGGCCGCGCGCCGGCCCCGGCGGCCTTGGCCTGCGCGTTCGACGCGGTGCCGTCGACGACCCGCTTGGCGATGCCCTGCAGGATGCCGGCCATGCGGAACAGGTTGTAGGCCATGTAGAAGTTCCAGTCGGCCATCACCGCATCGGGGTCGGCGCGGCCGGTGCGCTCGCAGTAGCTGCGCACGTAGCTCTTCTCGTCGGGGATGCCCAGCGCTGCGATGTCCAGCCCACCGATGCCGCGCGACAGGCTGGCCGGGATGTGCCACGACATGCAGTGGTAGCTGAAGTCTGCGAGCGGGTGGCCGATGGTCGAGAGCTCCCAGTCGAGCACCGCCAGCACCCGCGGCTCGCTCGCGTGGAACACCAGGTTGTCGAGCCGGAAGTCGCCGTGCACGACACTCGCCTGGTTGTCGTCGCGTGCGCTCGCCGGCATGTGCGCCGGCAGCCATTCCATCAGGCGTTCCATCTCGACGATGGGCTCGGTGATCGACGCCAGGTACTGCTTGCCCCAGCGCCCGATCGAGCGGTCGAAGTAGTTGCCGGGCTTGCCGTAGCCGTCAAGCCCGGCGCCCTTGACGTCGACCGAATGCAGCGCCGCGATGACGCGGTTCATCTCGTCGTAGATCGCGCCGCGTTGGGCCGGCGCCATGCCGGGCAGCGACTGGTCCCACAACACGCGGCCCTGCATGAACTCCATGACGTAGAAGGCGCGGCCGATGATCGCTTCGTCGTCGCACAAGAGCAGCATGCGCGGCACCGGCACGCCGCTGCCGTGCAGCGCGCGCATCACCGTGAACTCGCGGTCGATCGCGTGCGCCGACGGCAGCAGCTTGGCGGCCGGGCCGGGCTTGGCGCGCATCACATACGACGCGCCCGGCGTGTTGAGCTTGTAGGTCGGGTTCGACTGCCCGCCCTTGAACTGCTCGACGGCGAGTGGGCCGCTGAAGCCGTCGAGGTTTGTTTCGAGATAGGCCTGCAACGCGGCGCTGTCGAAAGCGTGCGAGTCGGCGACGGGTTTGGTTCCGGTGAAGGCGTCCATGCGATGGGTGTTCTCAGGCTGCTCGTGATGAACGCCGTGCGCCACCACCTATTGTTTGGAAGCGATGGCCAGAAGCTTGTCCTTCGACAACACCACCAGCCGGGTCGGCTCGATGCGCACCGCACCGTCGCGCTCGAAGCCCTTGAGCTCCTGGTTCACGCGCTGGCGCGACGCGCCCAGCATCTGCGCCAGGTCTTCCTGCGCGAGCTGCAGGCCGATGCGGATCTCTTCGCCGTCGTGGATACCGTAGCTGCGCGCCAGCAGGATGATCTGCTTGGCCAGGCGCGACGCCAGCGGGCGGGTGCTCAGGTCTTCGACCACGTCGTACATCAGGCGCAGCCGCCGGCAGTTCAGGCGCAGCAGCGCGTCGTACAGCTCGATGTGCTGCGACAGCAGCTCTTTGAAGTCGGGCTTGCGAACCACCAGCAAGGTGGTCGGGCCATGTGCGTTCGCGTCGTGGGTGCGCGGCAGGCCGTCGAACAAGGCGGTGTCGCCGAACCAGACGCCGGGCTCGACGTAGGTCAGCGTGATCTGCTTGCCCGACAGCGACACCGAGCTCACCCGCACCGCGCCCTTGGCGACGCCGCACCACTCGTCGGCCGGCTGGCCGCGCGACGACAGCAAGGCCCCGTCGGCCAGCTTGCGCACCACCGAGCGGGACAGGATCGCGTTGCGCAATGGCAGAGAGAGTTTCGAGAACCACGAGCCCGCTTCGATGTTGTTGCGCTCGGGAAGTGTAAGCACGGGGGTATTCATGTTTTGTCTCTGACGTGACAGCATCATGAGTGGCAGCAGACCTATTGTCCACGAGAGAAAACCGGAGACAAGCATGAGCCCGTCGAGCCTCGAATTCAGAAGCCGCAAGAACGATGTCAGCGCCGAAGAGTGGGCCACGCGCGTCGACCTCGCGGCCGCATACCGCCTGGTGGCACTGTTCAAGTGGGACGACCTCGTTTTCACCCACATCAGCGCGCGCGTTCCCGGCCGCGACAACGAGTTCCTGATCAATCCGTACGGGCTGATGTTCGAGGAGATCACCGCGTCCAGCCTGGTCAAGATCGACACTGCCGGCAACAAGATCGACGACACGCCGTTCCCGGTCAACCCGGCCGGCTTCACGATCCACAGCGCGATCCACGGCGCGCGCCACGACGCGCAGTGTGTGCTGCATGTGCACAGCCTGAATGGCATCGCGGTGTCGGCGCAGAAGGCCGGCGTGCTGCCGCTGTCGCAGCAATCGATCTTCGTCCTGTCCAGCCTCGCGTATCACGACTACGAAGGCCTGGCACTGCGCGACGACGAGAAGCCGCGGCTCGTCGCCGACCTCGGCAGCAACGACTTCCTGATGCTGCGCAACCATGGCCTGCTGACGCTCGGCTCGACGGTCGCCGATGCCTTCCTCAACATGTACCTCTTCGAAGCGGTGTGCACGATCCAGGTTCGCGCGATGGCCGGCGGCACGGCCTTGACCCACGTCGATCAAAGCATTATCGGCACCGCGCGACAGCAAGCGATGCAGGTCACCAAGGGCGTGGGCGGCGGGGCGTTGACCTGGCCGGCGCTGCTGCGCAAGCTCGATCGCGCCGACGCTAGCTTCAGGACCTAAAGCGACTCGAGGCGCTGGTACTGCGCCAGCAGCTTCTCCATCGTCGTCATCGTCTCGTGCTGCTGCAACCACTGCGTCGGCGCGAGGTTGACCGCGCGCACGACCAGCTCGTCGGCACCCACGTCGATGATGTTGATGCAGGCCGGCAGCTGCTCGATGCGGCCGAAGAAGGCGCGCTCGCCGGCCAGCGCGCGTGACAGCAGGGCGCGGTTCACGCCGCCGTGCAGGACAAGCAGGAGGCTTTGCCAATCGTCGCGCGCGAGCAGCGCGTCGAAGGCGGGCAGCGTGCGGTCCAGCAACTCGGCGATCGACTCACCGCCGAGAAAACGCCGATCCTCGCCACCCGGCCCGCCGCGGAACGCACCGAGGAAGGCCTCGCGCACCTGATCCGGCGGGATGTCGGCCAGCCGCCCGCCGCGGATCTCTTCGAGCGCGGGCTCGAGCTCGAGCGGCAACCCCTGTCCGGCGGCGGCCAGCACGCGCGTCGCCGTTTCGAGCGTGCGATTCAAGCCGCTCGTGACGACGCGGTCGAAGCGAACGCCGCTCTGCGCGAACAAGCCGCCCGCCGCATCGGCCTGGGCGCGTCCGGCGGCGTTGAGCAAGACGGTGCCGGGTGTGACGGCGCTGCCGTCGGCGCGGAAGTAGTCGACCGAGCCATGGCGCATCAGGTAGATGCGCCGCCGTGTCGGGGCCCTCATCTCGACAGGCCCCGCTCAGAGGCTGAGAATTTTTCCACTGCGTCCACTAAAGACCCGTTCGCGCTGAGCTTGTATTTCCGACCGCCCTGAGCCTGTCGAAGGGGGCGCCCGCGCGGTCGTCGTGGGACTTCGACAAGCTCAGTCCGAACGGAGTTAGGCTGTTCACCACGAAAGACTCTCAACCGCTCAGCGGAACTTTGGCGCTCGCTTGTCGAAGAAGGCCTGCAGGCCTTCGCCGGCGTTGGGGTGGAAGAGGCTGTCAATGAAGTGGTTCCGCTCGGCGTCGAGTTGTTGGGTCAGGCCTTGGGTCGCGGCCTGGTTGACGAGTTCTTTGGCGGCGACGACGGCGTTCGGCGCCATCGCCGCCAGCCGCTCGGCCAGCTTCAAAGCTTCGGCCAGCGCCTGGCCGCTGTCAGTCACCGAATTGACAAGGCCGAGCGCGAGCAGCTGGCGCGCGCTGGCCGGCTCGGCCAGCCACACCAGTTGCTGCACCAGCTGACGCGGCAGCGCGCGCGTGAGGTGCCAGGTGGCGCCGCCGTCGGGGGTCAGCCCGACCTTGGCGTACGAGAGGACGAAGCGTGCGTCCTCGGCGGCGACGACCAGGTCGCAGGCCAGCGCAATCGAGAAGCCGGCGCCGGCCGCAGCGCCTTCGACCGCCGCGATCACCGGCTTCGGAAACACCCGCAGCGCTTCGACGAACTGGTGCAGCTGTTCCAGCATCTGCACCTGCGCCGCCGGGCCCGACTGGCGCCGCGCGGCCAGCCCGTTCAGGTTGCCGCCGGCGCAGAAATGCGCGCCGTCGCCGCGCACGATGACGGCGCGCAGCTCGGGGTCGGCCTCGGCGACGTTGAGCGCCTCGATGCCCGCGGAGATCAGTTGCTCCGACAAGGTGTTGCGGGTGGCGGGGTCGCTCATCGTCAGCACCAGCGTGCTGCCGTGGCGCTCGGTCTTCAGCTCAGACGACATGGCATGGCCCGGGATGTGTTTGCGCTGGCGCAGTCTGCGCCGGCGCGCGGGCATTGTGTCACGCGTTCATGCGCCCGGTGCGGGCTTGCGCACCTGCCGCGAAGGGGCGTGCTAGAGTGGCCCGGCCCTTCGTCTACCCCAGCGCATGCGCAGAGTTTTCGCCGTCCTCGCCCTCGGGTTGATCCTCGGCCTGAGCGGCCGCGCGGCCATGGCGCTCAGCTTCGGGCGCATCGCCAATGCGAGCCTGCTCGGCCAGCCGCTCGACTTCAGCGCCTCACTGGTGCTCGACCCCGGCGAATCGATTTCCGCCGATTGCGTGGGCGCTGAAGTGCTGGCCGGCGAAGTGCGCGTGCCGGCGTCCAAGGTGCGGATCCTGCTCGATGGCCCGCCGCGTGGCCCGCGCGTCAACCTGCGGGTGCGGACCACGCAGCGCATCGTCGAGCCGGTGGTCACGGTCCGCCTGACTGCCGGCTGCACGGCGCGCCAGTCGCGCAGCTTCGTCACGTTTCTCGAGCCGGCGCTTCGGCCGCGCGAGCGCACGGTGCCCGACGCAACGGCGCTCGCCGCACCTGTGGCAGACCCGCCGCCCCGGCCCGCGCTCGATGCCGAGGCCGCCGCCAGCGCGGCCGCCGCGCAGCGCCGCGAAGCCGAACGTGCACTCGCGCTCGAAGACAGCCTGAACCGGGCCCGGGTCGAGAACGCGGCCGCGCGGCAAGCCGTGAGCGATCTGCAAGCGCGGCTGCGCGAATCGGAAGCGACGCGGCGCAACCCGCCGCTGGTCTATGGCCTGGCGACGCTGGTCGCGCTGCTGGGAGTGGCCATCGTCGTGCTGCTGATGCGACTGGCGCGCGCGCGCGCTGCGCTCGACCTCAGCCGGGCCGGCGATTCGAAGTCGCCGCCGCCGCCGCACCTGGACGTCGTGCTCAAGGAGTCGGCGCTCGACCACACGTGGACCCAGATGCGGGCGATGACGGAACCGGTGTCGCAACCCTTCCCGGCCGACGATGCGCCGCACCCGATCACCATCGCGCCGCCCGCTGCCGCGCGACCGCAGGCGCAGGAGCTGAGCGCCGACGAGCTGATCGACCTCGAGCAGCAGGCCGACTTCTTCGTTGCGCTGTCGCAGGACGAGGCGGCCATCGACTTGCTGATGGGCCACTTGCGCAGCAGCGGCGGCGCGAGCCCGATGCCCTACCTGAAGCTGCTCGAGATCTATCGGCGGCGCGCCGACACCGACGCGCACGAACGGATCCGCGAGCGCTTCAACCGGCGCTTCAACGCCCACGCACCGGCCCTCGCCGCCGACCCGACGACCGGCCGGTCGCTCGACGGCTACCCCGAGATCCTGCCGCGGGTGCTGGCGGCATGGCCGTCCCCGGCGCAGGCGATCAGGCTGCTCGAATCGCTGATGTTCCGGGTCGACGATGCTGACCCGGGCGTCGACCTGACGGCGTTCCGCGACCTGCTGCTGCTGTATTCGGTGGCGCGCGATCGGCTCGAGAGCGAAGCCAGCGCCGATGGCGTCGACCTGCTGCTGCCGCTGGGCGCCGAGGCGAGCGTGATCAGCGCCAGCCCGAGTCCGGTCGTTGCTGCCGAGCTCGACGTGCAGCTGCCCTGATCAAAGCCGGGCCAGCCGCTCCAGCGCCTGCTGCAGCGTCGTGTCTTTCTTGGCGAAGCAGAATCGAACGATCTGCTGCTCGAAGCCGCCGGGGTAGAAGGCCGACAGCGGAATCGCGGCGACGCCGGTCTTGCTGGTCAATCGGCGGCAGAAGGCTTCTTCGCTCGCATCGCTGATGGCCGAATAGTCGACACACTGGAAGTAGCTGCCCTCGCTCGGCAGCAGCTTGAAGCGCGTCGCTTCGAGTCCGGCGCGGAACAGGTCGCGCTTGCGCTGGTAGAAGGCCGGCAGCTCGAGGTAGGGCGCCGGGTCGGCCATGTAGGCCGCGAGGCCATGCTGGACCGGCGTATTGACGGTGAACACGTTGAACTGGTGGACCTTGCGGAACTCGGCTGTCAGCGACGCCGGCGCGGCGACGTAGCCGACCTTCCAGCCGGTCACATGGTAGGTCTTGCCGAAGCTCGAGACGATGAAACAACGCGCCGCGAGCTCGGGGAAGCGCGCCGCGCTCTGGTGCTGTGCGCCGTCGTAGACCATGTGCTCGTAGACCTCGTCGGCGATCACCAGGACCTCGGTGTCGCGCAGCAGGTCAGACAGGCGCTGCATGTCCTCGGCCGACCAGACGGTGGCACTCGGGTTGTGCGGCGTGTTGACGATGATGGCGCGGGTGCGCGGCGTCAGCGCCGCCGCAATGGCCGCGAAGTCGGGGCGGAAGCTGCGCGGCGTCAGCGGTACGTGCACCGCGCGGCCGCCGGCCAGCGTGATGTTGGGCTCGTAGCTGTCGTAGCAGGGGTCGAGCACGATCACCTCGTCGCCCGGATGCACGATCGCGAGGATCGCGGTCAGGATCGCCTGGGTGGCGCCGGCCGTGATGGTGATCTCGCTGCTCGCGTCGTAGCGCTCCCCGTACAGCGCCGCCATCTTCGCCGCGACCGCTTCGCGCAGCGCCGGCACGCCCGTCATCGGCGGGTACTGGTTGAGGCCGCGGCGCATCGCGTCGTTGACCGCGTCGAGCAGCTTCGGGTCGCAATCGAAGTCCGGAAAGCCCTGGCCCAGGTTGACCGCGCCGTGGTGCTGCGCCAGCGCCGACATCACGGTGAAAATGGTGGTTCCGACCGCCGGCAAACGGCTTTCTATGTGTGGGGTTCTCACAGCTGGTAGTCCTCCGAGCCGCTGCCCATCGCACGCGTGATCAGCGCGCGGCTCAGGCGGTCCGACAGCATCTCGGCGAAGGCATAGACGAAGTTGCGCAAATAGGCGCCGCGCTTGAAGGCGACGCGGGTGACGTTGGAGCCGAACAGGTGGCCGACCGGCCGCGACACCAGATCGCCGCCGGGCGGGTCGTCGCGCACCGCCGTCTCGGCCACGATGCCCACGCCGAGGCCGAGCCGCACATAGGTCTTGATGACGTCGGCATCGATCGCTTCAAGCACGACGTTGGGCTTGAGATGGCGCGCCGCGAACGCGCTGTCGACCCGCGTGCGCCCGCTGAACGACGGGTGGTAGGACACCAGCGGGTGCAGCGCCAGGTCGTCGAGCGAGATGCGGTCGAGCTGCGCCAGCGGGTGGCCGGCCGGCATCACGACCGCGTGATGCCATTCGTAGCAGGGCAGGCTCACGAGCTCGTCGTGTTCGCCCAGGCCCTCGGTCGCGATGCCGATGTCGGCCACCTCCTCGAGCACCATCTGCGCCACCTGGACCGGCGAGCCCTGGTGCAGGCTGATGTTGACCTTGGGGAAGCGGCGGCGCAGCTGCGCCACCGGCTCGGGCAGGAAGTAGCGCGCCTGGCTGTGGGTGGTCGCGATCGACAGCGTGCCGGCGTCCTGCATCGAGAACTCTTCGCCGATGCGCTTCAGGTTGTTGACCTCGCGCATGATGACCTCGATCGCCTTCAGCACCTGCTGCCCCGGCTCGGTGACGCGGCGCAGCCGCTTGCCGTGGCGCGCGAAGATGTCGACGCCGAGCTCACCCTCGAGCTCGAGAATGGCTTTCGAGATGCCGGGCTGCGACGTGAAGAGCGCCTTGGCGGTCTCGGTGAGGTTGAGGTTTTGCCGGACGGCCTCTTGGACGAAGCGGAACTGATGCAGGTTCATATTTCCGGGCGATCCTTGAATCGTCCGGATTATTCCCGAAGCCACAGAAGCGATGCGGCGGCCATGGCTTCGATCACCGAGTCGAGCTCGCCGGTCGCCGGCCGCAGCTGCCAGGCGATTGCCGGATGCGCGGCCGCCAGCTCGGCCAGCAGGTCCGGCAGGTCCTTGCGAACATGGCCGCCCGCGCCGAGGAAGAGCGGCACCACATCGACCCGCGTGCAGCCGGCCGCTGCCAGGCGCTGGCCACCTTCGATCAGCGTGGGCTGCATGAACTCGAGGAAACACAGCTCGACGGCGACATCGGGTGCTCGCTGCCGAATGCGTGAGGCCACGTCTTCGAACGGCAGCGCCCAACGCGGGTCGCGCGCGCCGTGGGCGAACAGCAGCAGGCCACGCTTCATCGATACCTCACGAGCCAGGTGAACGCCGCCATCGACAGCATCAGGTAGATCGCACTCGGCGTTGCAGCGACCATCCACGGTGTCCAGTTGCGCAGCATGCCCAGGTGCCCGGCGACGTTGTTGAGCAGCACGAAGCTGATGCCCAGCATGATGCCGCCGAAGACCTTCAGGCTGACCCCGCCGGCGCGCGCATGCAGGTAGGCAAACGGCAGCGCCAGCGCGACCATCACCAGGCAGGCGAAGGGGTACAGCGCGCGCTTCCAGAACTGGATCTCGTACTGCTGCGCGGCCTGCTCGTTGTCGGCCAGGTGGTCGATGTAGCGCGCGAGCTCGAGCGTCGACATCGTGCCCAGCGGCAGCACGGCGGCCGCGACCACGCTGGCTGACAAGGTGCTGTGCCACACCAGCTTGGGCAAGAGCTCGTCGACGACGGCCGGCGCCTGGTTCGGCGAGTCGTTGGACCAGCGCGTGACCGTCACGTCGACCAGCGTCCAGGTTGCCTGCTTGTCGACCAGCGCATTGCTCGCCGCGATGCGCTTCATCATGCGGCCGCTGGCGTCGAACTCGAAGATGCGGATGTCGCGCAGCACGCCGCCGCCGCCGGCGCTGCCGACGTTGATCGAGAACGAACGTTCGCCGTCGGCAGTGGGCTGGCGGTCCTTGAGCCAGGCGCCCGAGCGGCCGACCCTCAGGCCGCCCTTGAAGCTGGCCTGCACATGCGCGGCCTGCTGCTCGGCGAGCGGCGCCAGGTAGTCGCCGACGACGAAGGTCAGCACCGCGAACACGATACCGAGCGTCGCCAGCAGCGACAACGCGCGTCCCGGGCCCAGGCCGCCGGTGCGAAGAATCGTGTACTCGGACGACTGCGCCATGCGCGACAAGGCGTAGATGGTGCCGATCAACACAGCGATCGGCATCAGCTCGTAGACGTGGCCCGGCAGCTCCAACAGGCTGTAGACCGCCGCGTGCAGCGCGGTGTAGTTGCTGCGCTTGCCGACGTCGGCCAGCTCGTCGACGAAGTCGATGAAGAAGAACAGCGACAGGAACGCGAGCGCGACAAAGCTCACCGACGACACGATGTCGACATAAAAGAGCCGGCGCACCGTCTTCATGCGGGGCTCGCCGTCGCTGCCCGGGCAGGGCGCCAGCGCCGGATGTTGCCGTTGTCGCGCCACCAGAGCAGCACGAGCGCCAGCGCGAACGCGCTGCCGTGGGTGGCCAGCAGGGCCACGCCCATCCCGAGCTTGCCGCCGGCCACCCAGGCCTGCGACAGGTTGATGATGTTGTAGTAGACGACGAAGCTCAGCAGCGCGAACAGCAGGTTCCAGTTGCTCGCGCGGCGTGGGTTGGTCTCGCCCAGGCCGATCGCGAGCAGCAGCATGTTGGCGCCGCCCAGCACCAGGCCCAGGCGCCATACAAGCTCGCCCTGCGACGCCGCGTTGGGGGTCTGCAGCAGCTCGATCGTCGGGCGGGCCTTGGGCGGCAGGTTGTCGGTGCGGGTCAGCACACGTTCGCCGGCGGTCACCTTGTAGGCATCGAAGCGCGACAGCGTCTTCTCGCGGGTCAGGTTGTTGCGTTCGTTGCGCTGGCCGCGGTCGAGCAGCAGGAAGCGCTCGTCGCCTTCGATCTCGATGCGGCCGGTCCTGGCGGTCGTCACCGATTCGGTGTCGCCGAGCGAGGACAGGATGAACACGTTGCGCCCGGTGCGGCCGTCTTCCGAGTCACGCTCGATGAAGAACACGCGGCTGCCGTCGCTCGAGCTCTGGAACTGCCCCGGCGTGACCCGCGACAGGTCGGAGCGGCGCTCGAAACGATCTTGCAGGTCGACCCGGCGCTGGTTGACCCAGGGGCCGACGAACAGCATCAGCACGGCCACCACCACCAGCACCGGCCAGCTGGTGCGCAGCACCGGTCGGACGAAACGGAACACGCCGACGCCGCTCGAGAACCAGATCGCCATCTCGCTGTCGCGGTACATGCGGCCGATGGTCGCGACGACGGCGACGAACATCGACAGCGCCAGCATCGTCGGCAACACGCCAAGCGCCAGATAACCCAGCAGCAAAGCCACGTCCTGCGGAGCGATGCGGCCGCCGGCAGCCAGGCTCAGGCTGCGGATCAGCATCATCGTCAACAGGATGGTGAGGAGGACGACGAGCGTCGCTCCGAAGCTGCGCGCCAGGTCTCGGCGCAAGGTGGAATCGAATAACATCGTCGGCTTGTTTACTCGGGCCGCATTATGGACTTCCGACATCAACTCTCCTCGGCCGGCGCACTGTCCGGCCTGTCGGCCGATGCGCTGCTCGTCGTTACCCACGGCGACGCCATCGACCCCACGCTCGACGCACCGATCGCGTCGGCTCTGAAGGACGCCGTGGCCCACGGCGACCTGCAACTCAAATCGGGACGCACGCTGTACCTGCATCGCCCGGCCGGCGTGAAGGCCTCGCGGCTGGTCGTCAGCGTCGCCTCGGGCCCGAGCGTGAAGGCGTTCAAGACCGCCATCGCCAACGGCTTCGCGCAGTTGAAGGGCCTGGGCGCCAAGCATGTCGCGGTCGCGCTGGGCCATGGCGGCGAAGTGACCGAACAACACGCCGAAGCGCTGGTCACCGCGGCGCACGACGCCGTCTACGTCTACCGCCACACCAAGCCGAGTGCGCCGGGCGCGTCGGCGATGAGCAAGTTCTCGCTCGTCTGCGACAAGCTCGCGGCGCGCGCCGTGCAGCGCGGGCTGGCGCGCGGCCAGGCGGTTGCCAACGGCGTGGCGCTGGCACGCGAATGTGCGAACCGGCCGGGCAACCATTGCACGCCGACCTACCTGGCCGAGCAGGCCAAGAAGCTCGGCAAGGAACATGGCCTGAAGGTCGAGGTGCTGGACCGCAAGGCGGTCGAGAAGATCGGCATGGGCTCGTTCCTCGCGGTCGCGCAGGGCTCGGCCGAGCCGCTGCGCTTCATCGTGGCGCGCTACGAAGGCGCTGCCAAGACTCGGGCGCCGGTGGTGCTGGTCGGCAAGGGCATCACCTTCGACACCGGCGGCATCTCGATCAAGCCGGCGCCCGACATGGACGAAATGAAGTTCGACATGGGCGGCGCCGCCAGCGTGCTAGGAACGCTGCGCGCGGTGGCCGAGCTGAAGCCCAAGCTGAACCTGGTCTGCATCATCCCCTCGTGCGAGAACATGCCGAGCAGCACCGCGGTGAAGCCGGGCGATGTGGTGACGAGCCTGTCGGGCCAGACCATCGAGATCCTCAACACCGACGCCGAGGGCCGCCTGATCCTGTGCGACGCGCTGACCTACGCCGAGCGCTTCAAGCCGGCGGTGGTGGTCGACGTGGCGACGCTGACCGGCGCCTGCGTGATCGCGCTCGGCAACCACAACTCGGGCCTGTTCACGGCCGACGACGCGCTCGCCGACCAGCTGCTGGCGGCCAGCCGCGACTCGCTGGACCCGGCCTGGCGCATGCCGCTCGACGAGGAGTACGACGAGGCGCTGAAGAGCAACTTCGCCGACATGGGCAACGTCGGCGGGCGCGCCGGCGGCGCCATCACGGCGGCGATGTTCCTGCGCCGCTTCACGTCCAAGTACCGCTGGGCGCATCTGGACATCGCCGGCACGGCCTGGAAGTCGGGTGCGTCCAAGGGCTCGACCGGGCGGCCGGTTCCGCTGCTGACGCATTTCGTTCTGTCGCAGGCCGATTGAGAGGCTGGGAAGATCTTGTCCCATACCCGCGTCATCCCGGCGCACGCCGGGATCCACTCGGCGCAGACGCGCGGTGAACCAGCAGTGGATCCCCGGCGTCCGCCGGGATGACCGTCGATGACCGAGGTCCAGTTCCACTTCAACGTGCCTGACCGGCTGGGCTACGCCTGCCGCCTGCTGCGCAAGGCGGTGCGCAACGGCAGCGGCGTCGCGGTCAGCGCGCCGGCCGCGACGCTCGCGAAGCTGGACCGGGCCTTGTGGACCTTCGACCCGCAGGACTTCATCCCGCACATCGTCGTGCCACGTGGCGGGCCCCCGGCGCCGCGCTTGCAGCGCACGCCGATCTGGCTCGTCGAGCGCGCCGAGCAGGCGGCGCATCACCCGGTGCTGGTGCATCTGGGCGATGAGCCGGCCGATGGCTTCGAGAGCTTTCGCAGGCTGGTGGAGATCGTGTCCACCGATGCCGAGGAGCGCGACGCGGCTCGGCTTCGCTGGCGGCACTACGCCGGGCGCGGCTATGAGATCACCAAGTTCGAGGCGCCCGCGTGAGCTTGTTCAGTCGCTCCCCACCGGCGCCGGGCGCCGGT
>Ga0209515_10000418_pt1 | contig 79381 bp, 68 predicted proteins | sample Subgroupgradi54m_FD_187454 | JGI IMG/M metagenome (GOLD analysis project Ga0209515, IMG submission 187454) | Subsurface groundwater microbial communities from S. Glens Falls, New York, USA - GMW60B uncontaminated upgradient, 5.4 m (SPAdes)... ...
TCAGCTCGGCGGCGTAGGTCGAGGACGCGCCGTTCAGCCCCTTGCGCACCCGCTTGTCCCACGCCAGCAGCTCCTCGGTGTCATAGGTGTTGTCCAACGAGAGCATCGGCACGCGATGCCGGACGGGGTGAAACGCCTCATCCGGTGTGCCGCCCACCCGCTGGGTCGGGGAGTCCGGCGTCACCACCTGCGGGCATGCCGATTCAAGATCCCGCACCTTCCGCAGCAGCTCATCGTATTCGGCATCGGCAAGTTCGGGCTGGTTCAGCACATAGTAGCGGTAGTCGTGCCGGCGGATCTGCTCACGCAAGGCCTCAGCCTGGCGGCGGATCGCGCTCAACGCGGTTGCGGTTGCCCGTTTGGTCATGGGGGCTGCTAGCGGCCGAGGGCCAGCCGTTCGGCTAAAAAATCCGGCAGGCCGGCTTCGCGGATTTTCCGCTGTGCTTCGGCGACATCATAGGCGATGCGATGAAACGACACGGTCCCCGCCTCGGTATCGAGGACCGCGCAGCTGGCCCTCGGGTCGCCGTCCCGCGGCTGGCCGACGCTCCCAGGATTCACCACGTAGCGGATCCCCTCATGGTCGTCGGCGAGGCGGATGTCGTGGAGCTCCTCGGGACGCATGAGCAGCCGGCTCATCCGCGCGCGCTTCTGGTCGTACTCGAAGACAAACGGCAGGTGGGTATGCCCAACCAGACAGTACGGCGTCTGGCACGCCTGGACCGTATCCACCGCCTGCGCCAGGTCCACTAGGTACTCAAACCGCTCGGGGTTCGTCAGCGTCCCATGAACCAGTGTCATGGGTCCTTCGGTGGCCACCAGCGGCAGCCGCCGCAACGCATTCAGGCTGCCGAAACCCAGCTGGTCGCGGGTCCAGAGGATGGCGCGCCGCGCCGCATCGTTGAACCACTGGACGTCGAGCTTGCCGGTGCAGGCCCAGTCGTGGTTGCCGCAGACGCTGACCGCGTCGCAGGCCCCCAAGCGCGCCAGGCAGGCCTCAGGATCCCCTCCGTAGCCCACGAGGTCGCCGAGGCAGAGGTACCGATCGATGCGTTCAGCGGCGAGGTGGTCCAGCACAGCGGAGAGCGCTTCGAAGTTGCTATGGAGATCTGAGAGGATGGCGTATCTCATCTAGGACACGATGATGTCACAGATTTTCAAAAACGATTACAGAGATGATCACTCAATACGTGATCTGTGTAATCCCCTTTGCAATCTGTGTCATCGATGTTCAATAGTGGATCTCAAAATCGTCGAAGTCATCCGTCGGGGTATTCCAGGTGACCTCAACCTGCCGAATGAAATTGCGCATGGGACCCGTCCGGATGGCACTGAGGAAGTCCGCGAGGGCCTGTTTCTCGCCTTCGACCACCAACTCGACGCGGCCATCCCGAATGTTTTTGACCCAGCCCACCACGCCGAACTCACGGGCGGTCTCCTCCGCCGTCAACCGGAAGCCTACGCCCTGGACGTTCCCAGAGTACACGAGGTGGGCCCGTTTCCTCATGCCAATGAGCGTGCGGAGTGCAGAGTGCGGAGTGCGGATTCTACACACCAACGATCGAACACCCTGCCTTGACCAGCCGGCATTTCTAGCGTTCCTTCAATCCGCATTCCCCATTCCCTGCCCGCCACCCAGATCGAAGGGCAGGCGGGCAAAATCCGCAATCGAATTGGTCGGGGCGCTGGCCGGAAACCTTCCGTTTTCGGCATTCCGCAGCCGCCCCGATGGCGGCTGCTTCAGCCGCGCTCCCACCGCGCCGGTGAAGTGCCCGCCATCAGGGCGGGCACGAAATGTCCGGCGTGGTGGACGACGGACCATTCCGCCCCGCACGCTCTGCTTCGCAGAGCGAAGCATGCGGGGCTTCAGGATTTGGCCTCTCCGTGCTGTCTGAGAAATTGGAGATTTGAAATTAGACCGCATTTGAAATTGTTTATTCTAATTTCCAATGCTCCAATTTCAAATGCTCCATTTTTCGGCCAGAGGCCGAAAAATCGGGGCGGCAGGATTTGAACCTGCGGCCTCGTGGTCCCGAACCACGCGCTCTAGCCAAGCTGAGCCACGCCCCGACAGCACAAAAGACCCTGCAGCTACCGTTGACGTTTACCGCGTCCTGTTGCCGTCGCGATACCCATGCAACTGCGCAATCAGTTTTGCGACATAATCAATTTCAATATTGACGGCCTCACCCACCCGCCGAAATCCGAGCGTCGTCCGATGACGGGTTTCGGGAATCACACACACCGCGCAGCGGGTAGCCGTCGGTCGTCTGGCGACCGTGAGGCTGACGCCGTCAACCGTCAGCGGCCCCTTGGGCACGACGTAGCGACCCAACGTCCGGTCCAACCGGATCTCCAGCGTGATCTCGCCGGCCCGCTCGTGCCGCGTGAGGACTCGGCCGATCCCATCAATGTGACCCAACACGAGATGGCCGTTGAGCCGGTCGCTTAACGTGAGGCTCCGCTCCACGTTCACGCGGTCGCCGGAGACCAGCGTGCCCAGGGTCGTCAGATGCTGGGTTTCCTGAATCACGTCCGCCTCGACACATCCCTGGGCGACCCGCACGATGGTCACGCACACGCCATTGACCGCAACACTCTCGCCGGCCTGAAGCGTTTCGGCCGTCTTGGGCGCCTGGATGCGCAGGTGCACCAGTCCGCCCTTTCGCGCCACCGCACGCACCGTGCCCAGTTCCTGGACAATGCCGGTAAACATACTCACACGCGTTGAGGAACGAGGGACGAGGAACGAGGGCCGCGGCGGAGTCTCCGCTTGTCCCTTGTCCCATGTCCCGCGCCCCTGCTCTTGGGGTACACGACATCGCCTGCCATCATCACGTCAGTCCCCACGTGGCGCACGGAAACATCCCGCAGGCGAATCGCCTGGGTGAGCCGCGCAATGCCTTCGCCGCCGACGGTCGAAATACTCCTCCGCCCGCCGATAATGAGCGGAGCAACGAACCAGACGACGCGATCCACGAGGCGCTCCTGGAAGGCGCTGGCCAAGAGCTCCCCGCCGCCCTCCAGCAGCACCGACTGCACCTGGTAGCGCCCCGCCAACTCATGGAACAGGCGTCTCAGCGGCACACGGCCGCGTGACGGCGGCAGCACCAAGACGTCAATCCCCCGCCGCTCGAAACGCGCCCGCCGGCGCGCCGCGCGCGCAGTCGTCGCCAGGATCGTCGGGGCGGACGCCTGGGCAGCCAGACAGCGGCTGGCGAGCGGCGTCCGGAGACGGCTGTCCACGATGACGCGAATCGGCCGGCCGGGCCGCGGCGCTCGCGCGGGATCCCGCGCCGTCAAGCGCGGGTTGTCGCGCAGCACCGTCTTCACGCCGACGACGATGGCGTCGACGCTGCGGCGCAACCGATGCGCGTGCGCGCGGGACGCCTCCGAGGAGATCCAATGGGACTCCCCGGTCCGCGTGGCAATCTTGCCGTCCAAGCTCTGGGCGACTTTGGCAATCACCCACGGCAGCCGCGTCGTCATCGTCTTCGTGAAGGGCGCGGTCAAGCGCTTGGCCTCGTCCTCCAAGACGCCCGTCACCACGTGCAGGCCCGCGCGGCGCAGTCGGCTGATCCCGCGGCCGTCCGTCAGCGGATTGGGATCCTTCATGCCAACCACCACGCGCCTGATGCCCGCGGCAATCACCGCCTCATCACACGGCGGTGTCCGGCCCGTGTGGTTGCACGGCTCCAGCGTCACGTAGAGGTCGGCACCCCGGGCCTTCCCACCCGCCTGTCGCAACGCTTCGACCTCCGCGTGCGGCCGCCCGGCTTGCTGATGATACCCACGACCCACCACCCGGCCGGCCTTCACCACGACCGCGCCGACCGCTGGATTCGGCGAGGTGTCTCCGACGGCTCGGCTAGCCAACTGGAGGGCGAGGCGCATGAATCGCTGGTCCTTCGTCACGCTCAGGACTCCTTGCGACGCGCATCCATTGGTCTTTAGAGTTCCTAACATCATGATCGCGTGCTGCGCGTGCATCAGCGGTGGGTCGCGTGCGAGCGTTTCCATTCCTTCAGGGCCTCAACCAGCGCATAGGGGATGGTCGTTGAGCCAATGGGCGTCCCTTCCTTCGTGGAGCCGTGGTAGTCGCTGCCCCCGGTTTTGAGCAGCCCCAATTGGTCGGCCAGGCGTTCATACCGGTGAATGACCTCCAGGGTATGACTGGAGTGATAGACCTCGAGCCCCGCCAAGCCTTCCCGCGCCAATTGCGCAATGAACTGGTCGTCCTTGAGGTAGACGGGATGCGCCAGGACGGGGATGCCGCCGGCCTCCAGGATCGCCTGAATCGCCGTCTTCGGATTCAGGGGCGAGCCGGGCACAAAGGCGGGGTTGGAGTTACCGATATAGCGCTCGAACGCCTCCCTCAGCGTGGTGACGTACCCCCGCTGCAGGAGCGCCTGCGCCACGTGGGGCCGGCCCACCGTGCCGTTGGGCGACAGGGCAAAGACTTCCTCCGCGGTGATCGTCAGGCCCATCTTTTGCAAGGCCGCCACCATCTCATGGATCCGCTGGACGCGCCGACTGCGCTGTTCCGCAAGCCTCGCCTGAAAGGGCGCGTGGTCGAGGTCCACGAAGAAGCCCAGCATATGGACTTCGCGGCCGGCCGAAGAGGCCGACATCTCCAACCCCGGGATGAGCTCGATGCCGAGCTCCTGGGCCACCGTGCGAGCTTCCGGGTAGCCGTCAAGAATGTCGTGGTCGGTGATCGCGAGCGCCGACAGCCCTGCGGCTTTGGCGAGTTCCACGACGCGCCTGGGGCTATCGGTCCCGTCGGAATAGTGGGTGTGGGTGTGCAGATCGGCGGTGGCCATGCGCGAAGAAATCACCTAGTGGGGACGCGGGTCACGAGGCACGCAACGGACTGGCCCCTCCACCTGCGTTCGGCCCAGAAGGCCGAGTCTTCGCTTCCGGCGAATACGCAGGTGGGGGGGTGGCCGGTTGAGGACCGGAGGCGTCAGGCTGATCGCCGCCTTCGGCGGGACCCTGCCCAGGGTGGTGGCGGCCTTGCGTCTTGTGGATGGTATCCAGAATGCCGTTGACGAACTTGCTGGATTCCTCATCACCGAAACGCTTGGCCAGCTCGATGGCTTCATTGAGACAGACTTTCGGCGGCACGTCGTTGAGGTAGAGCAGCTCATACGCCCCCATCCGGAGGATGTTGCGGTCCACCACGGCCATCCGGTTGATGTTCCAGTTGCTGGCGTGGCTGGCGATCAACCGGTCCAGCTCGGCTTGATGCTCCAAGGTTCCCTGCACCAGGCGGGTGGCGAACGTCTGCACCTCAGCGGCGACCGGGCGGTAGCCCCAAAACTCCTCAATGGCCGGTCCGGAGTCCGCACGGGTGACATCGAGCTGATAGAGGAGTTGAATGGCGTATTCACGCGCCTTGGTCCGTTTGCGCATTGCCGCCACACCACTCCTACAGTTGAGCCTTGAGCGCGACCATTTCCAGGACGGCCAGGGCGGCTTCACGCCCTCGATTTCCCACCCCGCCACTAGCCCGGGCCCTGGCTTGGGCAAACGACTCCGCGATGATGACCCCGAAGCCGACCGGGACCTGCCACCGCACGGACACGCGCGCTAATTCTCCGGCCACCGCCTGCCCAAGCACGGCGTACTGCGGCGTCTGGCCTTTGATGAGACAGCCCACGGCGATCATGCCCCGCGGACGCAGCGCCTGCGCGACCCACGCGGCGGCCACCGGAAGCTCAAAGGCGCCCGGCACCCACACGACGCGGATGCGTGACCGCGGAACACCGTGTTGCGCCAGCGCCTGACGCGCCCCCTCCACCAACCGCTGGGTGATCGGGGTATTGAACCGCGAGGCGACACACACAAACCACGCCTGCCGCCCCGCTGCCTGCCGCTTCGTCATCGCGCGCGTCAGATGGCCCGTGGGCGGTACGGCGGACGGTTAGTCCCGTCCACCATTCATCCCTCCACCTGTCTTCGGCCTGAAGGGCCGATGTCGGGCTGACCAACTCCTGTTGACCCGCCGTCGGCGGATCGATCGGTGGGGGGATTCAACCAATGGCCAAGCTTCTCGCGTTTGGTGGCGAGGTACTGCGCATTTTCCGGACGGGGGGGAATCTCCAGCGGCAGGCGGGCCACCACCCGCAGGCCGTAGCCCTCCAACCCCACGATCTTGCGCGGATTGTTGGTCAACAGCTGCAGCTCTTTGAGGCCGAGGTCCACAAGAATCTGGGCGCCGATGCCGTAATCCCGCAGGTCCGGCTCAAAGCCGAGCGCCCGGTTCGCCTCGACGGTGTCGAGGCCCTGGTCCTGCAGGGCGTAGGCCTTGAGCTTGTTGGCCAGCCCGATGCCCCGGCCTTCCTGATGGATATAGAGGATCACGCCGCGCCCCGCCCGCGCGATGGCGTCCTGCGCCCGCTGCAACTGCGGTCCGCAGTCGCAGCGGAGGCTGTGAAACACGTCGCCGGTGAGGCACTGCGAATGGACCCGTACCATGACCGGCCGGCCGTCGTCCACCCGGCCTCGGACCAGCGCCACATGGTGCCGGTCGTCGATGCTGGTCTCGTAGAGGATGAGCTCGAACTCGCCGAATTCCGTCGGCAGCTTGGTCGTCACGACGCGCTTCACGAGCTTCTCGAACCGCCGCCGGTACTCAATCAGGCTGGCGATGGTGCAGATCTTCAGGTTGTGGCGCTTAGCGAAGTCGAACAGCTGCGGGGTGCGCGCCATCGTCCCGTCGTCGTTCATGATCTCGCAGATCACCCCGGCCGGATACACCCCCGCCAGCCTCGCCAGGTCCACCGCCGCCTCGGTATGGCCGGCCCGCCGAAGGACCCCGCCTTCCTTCGCCCGCAGGGGAAACACATGGCCCGGGCGGACGAGGGCGTCGGATCCCGACGACGGATTGATCAGGATCTGGGTCGTCCGCGCCCGGTCATGCGCGGAGATCCCCGTCGTGATCCCGTCCTTGGCATCGACCGAAATCGTCCAGGCCGTCTTCATGGGATCCTGGCTGGGCGAGACCATCGGATGCAGCCCCAGCTCGTCCAGCCGGTTCGGCTCCATGGGCACGCAGACGATTCCCCGGCCGAACTTCGTCATAAAATTGACATGGTCTGGGGTCGCAAAGGTGGCGGCCATGACCAGATCGCCCTCGTTTTCGCGGTCGCCGTCATCCACCACGATGACCAGGCGGCCTTCGCGGATTTCTTCCAAGATTTCCGAGATGGGATGGAACGTCTGCTCGCTCATCAGAATCTTGTAGTATAGGCGTTTTGGCCCCGTCGGTCAACCCCAACCACCTCTTTGAGGCACACCCACATGGGTGGGCCGTCGCCGACCAATGGCCGGCGGCGCTGCGCTGTGTTTTGCACAGCGCAGACGCTCAAAGAGGTGGTGGGGTCAACTCCCAAGCGGCCCATTCACCGGCGAGGCCCGGCCAGCACAACTTGCAAAACTCCTTACCGGCACGTAGGATAGCGCCATGTCTGCCGAACTTTCCAAGGACGAACTGGAGCTGGCCAAGCGGCAACTGGAGATCCTCTATGAGATCTCCAACGCCATGCGGACCACCCTCAAGCTGGATGAGATTCTCTATATTATCCTGACCGCCGTCACGTCCCATGCCGGGCTCGGGTTCAACCGGGCGATGCTGTTCCTCGTGAACGAGCGCTCCCAACAGCTGGAGGGCGCGATGGGCATTGGGCCGGGCTCCGGCGAGGAAGCCCAGGCCATCTGGCGCACGCTGGACCCCACCAAGACGACCTTGGAGGACCTGATTGCCGCCTATCGCAGCTTCCGACAGGGCCCGCCGTCGCCGCTGGATGAGCTGGTCCGTTCGATGCGTCTGCCCCTCCAGGAGCAGGCCGGGGTGATCGCCCTCGCGGCGCTGGAAGGCATGCCGTTTGAGATCCTCACCGATGAAGCTAAGCAGAAACTCTCAGACCCGTCCCTGAAGACGTTGGAGTTGGACCGGTTCGTGGCGGTGCCGCTGAAGGCGCGCGACCGGGTGGTGGGGGTGCTCGTGGCGGACAACCGCTTCACCGGCAAGCCGATCAGCCGAGAGGAGGTGCGGCTGCTCACGCTCTGCGCCAACCAGGCGGGACTGGCGATTGAAAACTCGCGGCTCTATGAGCAGGCGGTGCTGGCCTCCCGCACCGACTCGCTCACGAAGCTTTGGAACCATGGGACGTTCCAGCAGCTCCTCGATGAGGAACTGGCGCGGGCCAAGCGGTACGACAAGACGGTCTCGCTGGCCATGCTGGATTTGGACGACTTCAAGGCGTACAACGATCGGTTGGGCCATCAGGCGGGCGACCAGCTCTTGGTCCGCGTCGCGCAGGTCCTGCGGGAGGTCGCGCGGACCAGCGACCAGGTGGCGCGCTACGGCGGTGAAGAGTTCGCCTTCATCTTCCCCGAGACGCCGCGGGAAGAAGCCTTGCAGGCCTGCGAGCGCATCAGGGCGCGCGTCTCATCGGGCGCGTCGCCGCAGCCGACCGGGCCCCCCATGTCCATCAGCATCGGCCTGGCGGCGTTTCCCCAAGACGCGGGCACCAAGGACCAGCTGATCTATGCGGCGGATATGGCGTTGTTGACCGCCAAGCGCTCCGGCAAAAACCAAACCCGCCTCGCGGCTCCCTAACACAAATACGGCGCTCCGTACCAGGAGCGCCGCACGATGGGTTCCTCAGGGATCAGGCTCCACCCAGGAACACCTCCGCCGTTCAAGAGGTCAAGCTCATCTCCCTGGTGAGCCGCGCGGTTGCCATTCCACAAACCCTGTCCCGGTATAGTGTCCAAACGAGGTCACATCCAGCTTTGGGTGGGCGATGTTGCGTCAGATCCGCAGCATATTCCAAAGCCGAATATCGTCAAATACCATCAGGGGCGCGGTGCGAAATTTGACCGTCGCAAAATGATCTAAGAATGTCTGCTCCATAACGCCATCCTTTGCGGCGTCGATAAAAATCAAGTCGGCTTGCTCAAACAGCGCACGATGCTTGGCGAACATTGCCGGATTAGTCAGATCATCCGTACACTGCACCAATTGCCCATCCGTAAAATCGCTCTCGCGCAAGACCGCATAAGGCAGGTCGCGCCACGGCACGATATCGAACGTCACCAGTTTTCCACCGGTGGGCAGGAATCGCTTCATCGTCAGCGCGCCCAGGCCGCCCGCTGTGCCAATCTCGATAACGGATGTTGGCTGAAGAGTGCGCACAAGGCCGGCCAAGAGTTTATAGTGCTCACCCGGCCAAATCTCCGTGTAATAGGGCGGTTGCGTGAACCGAGACGTGACCTCAGCTAGCAAAACCGTCTGCGCCTGCTGAATGGCGTCCACGGCTAGTGCGATGAGCCTGGGCGATGCTGAGGCCACATCATCATCAACGGAATACAACATCGAGTATTCCATGTGGTGCGCCTTGACCGGCGGGGGCAGATAATGACGAAGCAAGGCTCGGGCGATTCTGCGTGTAATGTGCATGGAAATCCTACCTCTTGAAGGTCATCGCTTCACATGTGAAGGACATGCAACTGGCCTACGGCTAACTTATGCGGGGACGGGCGCTTCGATGGGCGTGGCGGGAGCGGGCTTGGATGGGGTGAGCTTGACGGAGACGATCTTGGAGATGCCGGGCTGCTCCATCGTGACGCCGTAGAGGCAGTCGGCTTTGGTGATGGTCTTTTTATTGTGCGTGATGAGGATAAATTGCGACAGGCTCAGGAATTCTTCGAAGACGTTGGTGAAACGGTCGATGTTGGCCTCATCCAGCGGCGCGTCGATCTCATCGAGGATGCAGAACGGCGAGGGACGGACTTTAAACAGCGCGAACAACAGCGCGATGGCCGTCAGCGCCCGCTCCCCGCCGGACAGGAGGCTGATGCTCTGGAGGCGCTTACCGGGCGGGCGGGCGACAATCTCGATCCCGGATTCCAGCACATCATCGTCGTCGAGTAAAATCAGATCCGCCTCGCCGCCTCCGAAGAGCTTCGTGTAGTAGTGCTTGAACTCCGCTTGGATCTTCGTGAACGTCTCCCGGAATTGGTGGCGGGCGGTGCGATTGATCTGCGTGATGGAGTGGCGCAGGTCCTCGCGCGAGGTCACCAAATCCTGCTGCTGCGTCTGGAGGAAGTCCAGCCGTTGCTTGAGCTGATCGTATTCTTCGACGGAGCCCAGGCTCACCGGCCCCATCGCCTCCAGCTTGGCCTTCAGGCGGTCGACCTGCTCGGCCAGTGATTGCCGCTCCTCTTCGGTCAGGGGCGACAGGCTGGTCTGCTCGGCGAGCACCGAGTCTTCGCCCAGATGGTAGACCTCGTGCAGCCGTTCCATGACGCGCGCCCGCCGGAAGGACCGTTCGGTCAGCTGGCTCTCCTGCTGCTGCAGCGACTGCGTCAGCAATAGCAACTCCTGCTCGACGGCCAGCACCTTCGGCAGCACCTGATTTCGCATGAGTTCTTCTTGGCGCATCAGCTGGGCGACCCGGTCCGCCTGTGCCGACAGCTCGGCATGCTCCTGGGTCAGCACCGCCGCCTGTTGGCGATGGTCCTCTAGTTGTGTCATGAGGTCCGCCGTCTTCTCGGCCAGCTCCTGCGCTTGGACGCGCTTGCCGTCACGCTGGCTCTCCACCTGCACCTGCTCGGCTTGCAGCTCCGCAAGCCGCGCGTGGCTTGCGGCCTGCCGCTCGGTGAGCGAGGCCAGGGACGCCTCCAACTGGGCGCTCATAATCGTCAGCTGCTGGACCCGCTGCGTGGCCTGGTCGTGGCGCGTTTGTGCATCCTTCCGTCGCTGCTCGAGCTCTTGTTGGCGGGCCTCGGCTTCCGCGACGGCGTGGCGCTGCCGGCCTTCTGCTTCCGTCAATTCACGGGACTGGCTGGAGAGGTCCTGCTGCTCGAGCTCGAGTGCCGCAAGCTCCTCACGGATGCGCTTGGTTTCATGGGTGATTTGCGCCAGGTGGGCATCCAGCTTGCTGGCACCTGGCAGCAGGTGTTCGGACTCCTCCCGGATGCGCTGCTCATGGACCACGAGCGACTGCCACTGCTCCTCGGCGCGCTGCCACGCCTCCTGGGCGGCGGCCACGTCGCGCTCCAGGACGGTCAGCTCCTCATGGGCGTGTTCCCATCGCCGCTTGCGCCCGACGCGCGCCGACTGGCTGGAGCGGTTGCCCACCAACTGCCAGCTTTGGCCATCCCACCACTCGCCCGCCTGGGTCACCCAACGGCCCGGCCCCGCGGCGGTGCGGTCCATCACGCGGGCAATCCGGTCAACCACCGTCCACGAGCCCAGCAACCATGCGACGAGCGGCCCATACGCGGCGTCATAGCGGACGAATTGCTGCAGGTTCCCGACCGCTCCCTCGTCGGCACTCGTCGAAGCGTGTGCGGGATGCTGCGGACAATCGCTCAGCACCACCACCTGCGCCCATTCCAGCTGTTGGTCGGCGAGGTAGGCATGGCAGCGCCGCAAGGCCGCCCGGTCCCGCACGACCACGGCGGAGGCCAGCGCCCCCAGCGCCGCTTCCAACGCGTGCTCATAACCGGGCACCGGCTCTAAGAGGTCGGCCAACAATCCGAGCGTGCCCGCAGGAGGATTCGCCAGGAGGGCTTTGACCGCATCAGGAAAGCCCTCGTACCGGCGCCAGACTTCTTCAAGCAGTTGGGCTTTCGCCCGTTGGCTCACGGCACGCTCGCGCAGTTCATTCAGGCGGCCCAACAGTTCATGGCGTTCCCCCTGCGCCTGGCCCAACGATTGGTGGGCTGTCGCGGCCTGCTCCTGCAGCGCCCGTTGCTGCTCGGACAGGCTCATGCGCTCGCGTTCCAGCTGCTGCTGACGCGATGCCAAGTCCTCCAGTCGCGCGCGGAGCGTCTGTTGCTGTTCGGCTGTCCTGGCCAATTGCGCCTGGAGCGTTTGCAGGCGGGCGGTTGTGCCCGCGAGGGCGTTGCGGTGTTGCGAGGCGCCCGCGGCGGCTTCAAACAGCTCGGCTTTCAGCTGCTCGAGCGTGCGCAGTTCCTCCGTGAGGCGCCGGGCTAACGTCGTCTGTTCCTCAGACGTTTGCGCCTGCCGGGTCAGCGCATCCTGGCGCTGCTGGTCAAGCGCGGCGTGTTGAGTGCTGAGCGCGTCGCGCTGCTGGACGACCTGCGTGAGCCGTTGCGCCAGGTGGGCCTCGTCCACCAGCAACTGCTCCCGCTGCCGAGCCAACTCCTCAATCCAACGCGTCTTCAGCGACAACTGTCCGGCATGCTGCTCGATGTGGCTCGCGGATGCGATGACGCGGCCCCGCAGCTCCTGGAGCTCGGTCTGGGTCTTGGTGACCGTGGCGTTGCAGGCCTCAAGGGAGGTCAGGAGCTGCTGTTTGTCCTGCTCCATCGTCTGACGCTGCTGCGTCAGGGTCTCGACGGCCTGCTGCAATTGCTGATTGGCCGCCTCGCCCTGGCGCAACTCATTGGCGGCCAACCGCAGTTCCCAGTGCTTGAGCTGCTCCCATTGCGTCTTGTACTGGCGGGCCTTGGCCGCCTGACGTTCCAACGCGTTCAGCTGCCGCCGGACCTCTGTGATGATGTCGGCGATGCGGGTGAGGTGCTGCTCCACTTCATCCAACCGCCGGATCGTTTCCTGTTTCTTGGAGAGGTACTTGGCGACTCCGCTGGCCTCTTCGAAGACTCCCCGTCGTTCTTCCGGCTTGGAGGAGAGGATCATGTCGATGTGGCCCTGCTCAATGATGGCATACGTGCCGCCGCCTAAGCCCGTCCCGAGGAACAACTCCTGGATGTCCTTGAGTCGGCAGGGACTCTGATTAATGCAGTATTCACTTTCGCCGGATCGGTAGACCCGGCGCGTGATGACGACCTCGGAAAACGCGATCGGCAGCAGCCCGCGGTCGTTGTCGATCATGAGGCTGACTTCGGCCATCGACAGCGGGGCCTTGGTATCGGTGCCGTTGAAGATCACATCCTCCAGGCGGGGAGCCCGGACGTCGCGGGGGTTGTGCTCGCCCAGGACCCAGCGGATGCTGTCCACGATGTTGCTTTTGCCGCTGCCGTTGGGTCCGACGATGGCGGTCACGCCAGGCTCGAAATGGACCGTCGTCTTGGTGGAGAAGGATTTGAAGCCGAAGAGGTCGAGGCGTTTAACCCGCATGTGAGGACACACTGGCTCGTAAGCTCGTCGGCACTAAGCAGTATAAACAATAACACGCCTGGAACTGAGCTGATTCCAGCATACTATCTTCTCTACTGCTTACGAGCTTACTGCTGACGAGCCGAACAATCGACTGAGGCCGTTGCATTCAGCCGACGATGTCTTCGCCTCCATCGGCACCGATGACGTTCCCGGTCACCCACTGGGTCCCCGAGTTCGACAGGGCGGCGATGGCGCGTGCGACATCCTCGGGGGTGGTCAGACGGTGGTGGGGATTGCGCAGTTTGGCGAATTCCATCATCTGTTCATTGCCGGGGATCTTCCGCAGCGCCGGCGTGTCCGTGACACCGGCTCGAATCGTGTTCACCGACACGCCGTGCGGTGCTAGTTCCATCGCCAGCTGCCGCATGTGGGACTCCAGGGCTGCCTTCGCGGCGGACACCGCGCCATACGTGGGCCACACCCGGCTGCCGCCAGAGCTGGTCATGGCAAAGATGTGGCTGCCCTGTCCGATCAGCTTGCGCTGGAACAAGTCCTGCACCCAGTACACCAGGCTGTTGGCCATGACATCCAGGGTCATCTCCATCTGCTCTTGCGTCAGGGTGCCTTTGGGGTCTGGGGCGATGTAGGGCTTCAGCGTCCCGAAGGCCAGCGAGTGCAGGAGCACCATGATTTGTCCGGGAGGCGTCGAGGACTTGAGGGCGGAGTCCAATTGGTCCAGCACGTCCGTGCGCTTCGCCGGGTCGGCCGCGTTGACGTTGAAGAACAGGGCCTTGCGCCCGGCCTGCTGAATCCGTTGCGCGACCTGCTCCGCGTTCGGCAGGGTCGCCTTGCGGTCCAGATGGACGCCGGCGATGTGAAACCCTTGCTTAGCCAACTCAAAGGCGGTTGCGCCTCCAAAGCCGCTGGAGGCCCCGAGGATCAACGCCCACCGGTCCACTGTCTGCGTCGTGGTCATGATTGGACTGTCCGAGTTAGCTTAACACCGCACCCGTCACCGTGCAACATTTTTTCACCCCCCGGCGCGCGATCCCCCTTGACCGCATCAGGGTTCACGGACGCCCAAGAGCGCGTCTTCCGGCCGCGGGCGCGTGGGATGGTAGTCCACCGTGACACGAAACTGGACGCGCTCGGCCTTCGAACCGGCAGGAAACGGCGGAAACGGCGAGGCGCCTTCGAGCGCCGCCTTGCCGGCTTGCACAAACAACATCCCGTTGGGACTCGTGACGTCCGGGGTGCCGAGAATCCGGCCGTTCTTATCCAGGACGAAGGACACGACCAACGAGCCGCTCTCCAGCGACCCGGACCGCAGCAGTTCCTCCAGCTTTTCGCTCAACCGCTGGCGGATGAGCGCCTGATACGACGCCGGCACCAGCGCGCGTTCCGGCTCTTGCAGTTCGACAATGGCTTCGATGGACGGTGCGGAGGCAAAGGTCCGAACCTCCTCGCCGGTTGACGTGAGAATCTGAGGGGTGAGGAAGACGACCAGCTCCGTTTTTTTGCTCGTCTTCACCCGGCTGCCGAAGGCTGCCCCGACGACCGGGAGGTCGCCCAGCCCCGGCACCTGGCTCCTCGTGTTCTCTGCCTTGTTCTCAATGAGCCCGCCGATCACCAGCGTCGAGCCGCTTTTCACCAAGACGTTGGTTTCGGCTTCCGTCGTCGAGACGATGGGAATCCGATTGCTGCCAAATATCTCGATCTTGGCCGAGCTGACTTCGGGGCGGATCTTCAGCTGGATGTTGCCATCCCGCTTGATGTCCGGGGTCACGAACAGCTTGGTCCCCACGTCCACAAACTGGATTTCCGGCGAGGACACGACCGCCCCCGTCGCCGGCACCGTCGTAGTCACCGTCACGAACGCCTCCTTAGTCCCCACCAGAATCTTCGCCTCCTGCTTATTGGAGACCGTGATGCGGGGGTTGGAAATGGTTTCCACGGTGCCGTACTTCTTGAGCGCCTCGATGATGACTTGGTTCTCATTTTCGGGACCTGCGAGCAGTTTCAAGGCGGCCCCCGTCGCGGTCCCCCCAATCACATCGCTGAGGACCCGGAAATTACTGCGCACCTTCGTGTCCAGCCCGCCAAACACCCGCTGCCAATCGATGCCCAAGCTCTGGTCGTCCGTCAGCTCGACCTTGATGATCTTCGCCTCAATGAGCACTTCTCCCTCTTGTTCATCGAGCGCTAAGATCACCCGTTCAATCTTCGGCATGGCCTCTTTCAGGTCCGTCACGACGACCTTGCTGGTCCGCGCATCGACGTTGAACGTCCCCACCCCCGGCGTGAGGAAATCCTGGAGTTTCTCCTTCAACTTCTCGACGTCGGCGTAGTTCAGACTGTAGATCCGGGTTTCGGTCTGCCGGTCAAGCTGCACTACCAAGCGCTGCATCTCCTCCAGCCGCTCAGGGACGTCGTTGAGGATGATGGTATTCGAAGCCTCGTCCACCACAACGCGGCCCAGGGTCGACTTGAGCTGGTTAAGCGCCGTAGCCAGCTGCGCGGCCTTGGCGAACTTGAGGGAGTAGACGCGGCTTTCCTTGCGCTCCTGGAATTTTTGCCCGTAGAGCAGCTCGTAGTCCCGCGCCGTCATGATGTTGACGAGCGCCCCCCGACGCTCGTAGGCCAGGTCATTGGCCGAGACAATGCGCTCAAACGCCTCCCAGACGTCCACATCCTTGGCGAAGATCGTCACGCGGCCGGTCACGTTTCGGCCCGCGACGAAGTTCAGCCCGCTTTTCTGCGAGAGGAGCTTCAGGACGTCGAGAATGTCCACGCCTTTGAGATCAAGAGAAATCCTCTGGTCAGTGGTCGTGCCGACCGGCGAACCCACGGCGGCGGTCTGCGCCCACGCTTCCACGTGAGTGAACAGTGAACAGTACACAGTGAACAGGGCGACGAACATGCTCGACGCGATACGCTGCCCGTTATCCGCTCGCATGAGTTCCTCCTTCAATGAGCACGTGACTTACGGAGCCCGCCTGGGCGACGTAAGTCACAGATGCGAATTGAACCCTTGACATGGGTACCCATGTCAAGGGTGACATTCAGCCAGCAGGCTTACGTCACTACGTTCCGTAAGTCTGGGCTTCATGTCACAGGGACAGCTCAATCGTTTCTCCGCTCAAATCCAGCACGACGCGGTTCTCCCGAATGTCACGCACGATGAGTCCCTCGACCACGGGTTGCCCCACGGTGACAAAAAACGTTTTTTTCGTCTGCGCGTCTTCGATGATGGCCTGCGCCGGATCACCGGCAACGATGCCCAGCAGCGTGAGGCGGGCCGCCAACGTCTTGGCCTCTTCACTGGGTTTGGAGGACTCCTGCGGCGTGCTCGGCGCCGTCACCAGCTGGAACAGCGGCCGCGCGGCCGCTGACACCAGCGAGGGCAGCGGCTCCGCCGACGACGACCCCCCCGAGGTCGCCGGGGTCTCCTGAGATGACTGCGGACTGGGCACGGGAATCTCCACAAACGGCTCCGGTTTGGTCGCGATCACCATCCAGACGATCACCTCCGCGCCCAGGAGGGCTCCCAGGGTCGTGTTGACCGCCGTCAGCCACCACGAGGGCAGCAATGTTTTGGGTCCGGTTGGGCCGGTGGGCCCCCGCGCCGGCGGCGGAGCCTGGGGCGCTTCCCCGGCGGCCGGCGCGCCCTTGCCCCGGATCAGCTTCAGCAGCTTTTCCTCAGGCGAGACTATCTTGGGCCCATCGGGACTCATGCGCCACCAGCTCCTGGATCAACGGTTCATCCACGACCGACTTCTCGTACATCACCAGCGCCTCCAGGGCGCTGTGGCAGAGCATCGCGATCTTGCGGGGGTAGCCCTGGGTGGCGTGATAGACGGTGCGGACGGCCTCGGGGTTGAACAGCTCGCGCCCGTCCGTCAGCCCCGCCTGCTCCAGTCGGAACCGAATCATCTCGGCCGTCTCCTGCTCATCCAGCGGGTTGATGATGTACTTCAGCGCCACGCGGTCTAAGAAGTTGCGGATCCGCTTGATGCGGGGCAACAGTTCCATTTGGGAGAACAACACCACCTGCAGCAGCTTGTAGTCATTGGTCTCGTAATTCAGCAACACGCGCAGGTTCTCCAGCATGTCCAGGGACAGCTTCTGCCCTTCGTCAATCACCAGGACGACCACGGAGCTGTCCGTGGCTCCCTTCTGGAAGAGGTAGTGTTCGATGGCTTCCCGACAATCGAGCACGGACTTGAAGGCGGGCCGGACGCCGAACATCCGGCAGAGGTGCTGGAGGAATTGGTACTCCGACTCAAAGCCTGGGTCCAGGACCATATGGAACAAAAACCCCTCCTCCTGCTGAAATTGGCTGAGGAGCGTGCGGGCCAGCGTGGTCTTGCCGGTCCCCACATCGCCGACCACCAGGGACAGCCCGCGCTTGAGCCGGATGGCAATCTCCACACGGTTGAGCGCCTGGACATGCGAACTGGAGCGGAAAAAGAAGGTCGGGTCGGGGCTCGTGGAGAAGGGTTCCTTGAAGAGACCGAGGGCTTCATAGTAGCTCATGCGCGTTCTCTCGTTGGCGACGCTTCGAGCCTCTTGAGCACGACGACCGCTACAGGAGGTGCTGGATTTCGGCTAAACTTTTGTCCTGTTTGCGTAGCGTCCGAATCTGACTCAGGCGTTCAATAGTCGAGTCGTCAAAATACCGAAACCGCGTCTCGGGACTTCTGCCGACTTCTTTCAGCAGGCCCAGTTTCAGGTAAAATTTTATGGTATAGATTGACTGGCCGCTAATCTTTGCAACATCCTTCATCATATAGAGTTGCTTGGCTTGTTCCATATCCACTCTCTAGGTAGAGAGTATAGATAGTGGCGATAAAAAAATCAAGCAAATCTTTCCTCTTTTCTTGTCTCAGTTGGGGTGGAGAGGGGTCTGCGAGGAGGACGTTTGGCTGTTGGAGTGGGCACGGACCCAGGAGGAATTTTCCCCTTGTCACGCCGAGAGAAAATTAGGTAGTGGTCAAGTTTGAGGGGTGACCCGGAGCCAGGGCTCCTATCCGCCCGCAGCCGACGACGCCGAGAGTGCGGCGCGGCGAGGACGGATGGGAGTGGGCCGCACGCCCCTCGGCGTGCGGCACGTCCGTCGCCGCCCTGATGGCGGCTCGGTTGCGCAGCGGCGACTGAGGCCGCAAGCCGAGGAAGTGTCGCATCGCGGCTGGCGATGCGACCAGGCCCTGTCAAACTTGACCATCACTGAAAATTAGTCCTGGGGAGCGACAACATCCACCGAGCGAAGCCGCGCCACGCCGTGGCGAGCGGTCCGGCACTCGAATTGCGGCTCTGACCTCACCCTGCAGCCGCGATTCGAGGGGAGCCCCGACAACATCGTATCAAAGGAGCCGCGACGAACAGGCTCGGCTCCCCATGGGAGCCGAGGGGAGCGCCGAGCCCCAACTGGAGGCCAGCCGACGGACAGGAGGCTGACGACCACCGAGGCGCGAGTGCCCGACCGGAAGCCCGAGCGTCAGCGAGGGCTGGAGGCGGCGGCGACCTCCTCGTGAGGGGCGGGTGGCCGACCCGAGCGAACGAAGTGAGCGGAGGGCGCCAAACCCCTCGACGGAGCCCCACCTCTCAATGATGAAAGACGACTTTGCTCACCAGTAAGCTGCCTTTCAGGGGGCGATCCGTCGAGACCGTCGTGGACATGCGAAGGCGCGCCAGCTCAATCAAACTCGGCGACGCCAACAACTGCTGGAGGAACCCGAGCAGCGCCGCTTGCGTGCCGTCCACTTCCACCTCCACACCCAACCGGCTCACAGATCCCTCGCGCTGCGCCGGCCGCGGCTTGACGCTGATTTGCAGCTGCCCCGACCGTGCGAGCCCTTCGAGCTCGTCCAGGAAGGCCCCCTCGATGAGCTCATCGGATTCTTCGGACCAGAACCCGGCATACGCCCGATATTGCTGTTCGATGAGCGGTTTGCGGGCGACCAGCTCCCGCAACCGCGCCAGTTTCTTTTCCGACACGGTGGCCTGCTGCTGCAGCGTCTGGAATCGGTCCCACAGGGGGAAGCCGAGCCACGTCATCATGCCCCACGTGATGAGGATCACGCTGGCGGCGAGGACCAGTTTCCGCTCACGGGCTTGAAGCGCGAGCCGGGCCATGATGGGCCTCCTGGTGCAGGACGATTTCAAAATCCGTGCGGGCCGACGCCGTGGTTCCGCGCCGCGCGGAGTACCGCAACTCCACCTGATCCCACGTGTCGGACTGTTTCAACTGGCGCAGGTAATCCAGTACCTGGCGCGTCTCCGGTGCGTTCCCGCGGACGACAAGCTCCCGGCGACTTCCCTCAAACACCACGCTCTCAAACAAGATCTCCTGTCCCGTCAATCGGAAGAGCTCCGCCAGCATGATGGCCGTCCCTCGACGGGAATCCTGGACGGCCTGAATGATCGCGATCTCTCGCTCCTGCCGCTCGGTCTGCTGGGTGAGGGCTTCGAGGTCTTTGACCGCCTGGATGGTGGTCGTGTTGAGGTGCGCCTGGCGGCTGACCGACGCGGAGAGGAGGCCGGCTCCCAGCAGGAGGGCCGCCACCAGCAACACCCCCGTGACCATAAATTCCCGGAGGCGCAGGCGATGGCGCTGCGCCTGCCGCACTTCCGGCGGCAATAAATTGACGAGTGAGGGGAGCGCAGCCATGGCCAATCCGAGGGCCACGACAGGGGACGCGCCGGAGGGCAACGGTTCGGTGACGCGGAGGGTTCCCTGCGATGGCGTGACTGTCACCGGCCGCTGCAATCGCTGCTCCAGGGCGTCTTTCCATTGCGCCAGCGGCCCAAGCCCGGTCAGCAGCAGCGAGCGCGTCTCCATGGCGGGCAATTCCTTGCGCAGGCTCGCGAAACTTTGCTCAAGCTCCTGGGCCACGGCGCCGACGGCCTCCGGCGTGGCCTCCAGCGCGCGGGCCCCCTGGCTGAGGCTCCGGCTGAAGACGAGGCGGTCGCCGCGGATGAGGGCCAAGTCTGTCCGGTCTGCGTCCACGTTCACAATCATGACTGGCTCTTGGACGGCTGGAGAACGCCCGAGCCGCTGATACCATGCCAGCAGCCCCCACGAACTCGGCGTAGCTACGACCGGCTCCAGCCCCAGCTGGCGCCACACCGTCAGGTGGCGGTTCAACTGGTCCCGATGGCAGGCGACCAACTGCACCAGGCTCATGCCGCCTTCCTGCTCGATGATATGGAAGTCCACCAACGCCTGGTCGGGAGGATACGGCAACTGGGCTCTGCCGGTGAGGGCGACCATTTGCGCCAACTCCTCCGGCTTGGTGCTGGGCAGCTTCAGCAGCCGCGTGATGGTCTGTTCGCGCGGGATGACGCCGATCAACTGGGTCCCACCCGTCGGCAGCGTCGCCAGGACACTGCGGAGGACCTCGGCGTATGGCGGCCCGGAGACAGGTTCCACCAGGAACTTCTGCACGCGCAGGCGCGGCGGCGTGCCGTCGCAGACCACAACGCGCAAGGCCGTGCGGGTCAGCTCCACGATCACCCGTCGCATCGCGTTAGCCTTCTTTCCATGTGAGGACGCGAAACGTCTGCTCCGCAAACGGCAGGGGCGTGCCGCCTCCGGACGGGGGAACGACCGAACCGCTGCGCTGCACGATGGCCTCAACCTGGTATTGCACCGACGGGATCTGCACGCGTCCGACCACTCGGACCCGAAACAGCGAGGAACTCACCGAGAACGTCGCCAAGGACAGCAAGCTGGCCAGTTTCACAGGATCCAATGGCGTCTGACAGGCCGCAAGCTCGTTCGCCGCTTGAGTGATCTCCGTGGCTGTACAATCATCCGTCGTTCCAAACGCACCATCAGCCCCCGGGCGATTGCTGATGAGGGGGTCTATCAACGCCTCCAGCTCAGGGTCCTGATGCGCCACCGCTTTCAAGACTTCCCCCCTGACGGTGTTGATATTGAACGTGCCTTGCGTTCCCACGCTCGCGTCTTGTGCGAGCAGTTGTTTGGCGTGTGGATCAGCCGCCACAGCCGGGATCTCCCACAGCTCCTCTAACGCAGTGACCGGCGCTCCCTTCGGGACATAGGGCGGCTGGATGGAAGTATCGGTACTCGCCCCCGGCTTTTGATAATTGAGAATCGCCTCGGCAGCGTCTTGATTCCCAAGTAGATTCGTTAACATGGCCTTATCGGCGACGCTCAAGTCAAGCCGGCGCTCTTCATCGGTGATGTGGATGGTCGCATCGCCGGTGAATCGGCTGGCGCCGCCGGACTCAGCCGGCATCGGGACGACCCAGGCGGTCGGATCGCCAACGGCGCTCTGGGCCGCCGGGACCACGGCCCAGTCGTCCCCCAGCCAATCCAGCGCATCCTCCTTGGCATCCAACGCCAGTCGTTGCATGGCGACATAGACGCCGGCCCGGGCCCAGGCCTTGGCCTGCGCCCGCGCAAGGTGGTAGCGCATCAGCCGCGTTTCCGTTCCCAGATAGTTTCCTAAGGCGACCGCCGCGATGGCCAGCGTCACCACCAACCACAAGGTGATCACGAGCATCGATCCGCCTTGAGATTTCGGATTGCGGATTTCGCCCGCCCCGGCTGGCGTGCTCGGCGGGCCGGCGGATTGCGGATTGCGCGCCCGGCGAACACACCGTCTTTTTGCGAATCCGAAATCCGCAATTCGAAATTCGCAATTCATGGGCTACCGGCTACCTGCGGGGTGAGGCTTCCGCTTGGGATCACGAAGACCTGCCGCAACTGACGCGTGATGGCCCAGTGGCTGCCGAGCTCCAGGGTCACTTCAATCAGGCGGGGCGTCTGCGTCAGGTCCGTCCAACTGCTGGTCCAGGTGATCGTCTGCGGCTGGCCGGCGGACTCCGCCGAGCTGGCGACAGACCCATACCGAATGACAAGACTTTGGACATCCCGCAGCAGCCGTTCGGGCACTGCCGCGATGGTCGAGGCGGCCTGCGCGACCGTCTGGGAGGATCGGGTGAGGGCCATCCCCTGGCCATCCGGTTGCAGCTCGTACGTCACAAACCAGACGCGGCCGGTCGCCGACGAACCGGCCTGTCCGGGCCGCACGACGTACCACTGCACCCGGGTGGAGTCGAACGTCTGTTGAGGCATCCAGGCCCCGCCAGGATCGAAGACCAATCCGCCGGCCAGATCCGCTTCCCATCGCTCCAAGGCCACCCGCACCTGCTGAAGCTGCTCGACCGTCGTGGTCGCGCGGTGCCAGGCCATGACATTGCCGCGGAGGTGGGCGGACAGCCCGACGAGGAGAATGGCGAAGATGGCCCCGGCGATGAGCAACTCAACGAAAGTGAGTCCCTGTCGAGACATGAGACATGAGACATGAGACATGAGACTCGTCTGACCTCGTTTAGTGGTCTTGTGTCTCTGGTCTCTGGTCTCTGGTCTCTGGTCTAATCTCATTGCGCGATCCACTCAATGGGCCAGACGGTGTTCAACCGCACCACCGGCGCGCTGGCGGTGCCGCGGTTGACCGTCAGGGTCATGGAACGCAGCGTCCCGGACAGCTCCTCCGGTACCAGCACCGTGGGGAGCGCCGTCAGCGTCCACTGGTAGGCTGCATCGGGAGGGTTGAGCGTTCCGCTGAGGGGGAGAGATGCCGGCACCTGCTGTGCGGTGGTTTCCACCTCCTGCAGTGTGGACTCAGCCAGCCGCAGCATCCGGTCGTCGTACTGGATGGTGGCCAGCGCCTTCAGACTACCCGACACGCCCCGGCTGATCAGCACCAGCGACACCGCGATGACCACGATGGTGAGCGTCGCCTCGATAAGGAGGAATCCCTGCGGTGTCCGCAGGTGCAGGAAGGGCCGGTTGTTAGTGGACGACGACTTGGCTCGTCGTGCCATCCAGGGCAATCTGGTAGAAGGGGTTGGTGGAATCGGCTCCGAGCACCAACGAGGTGGTTTGGCTGGTTCCATCGGGGAAAAAGCTGATGTGGGTCACCGGCTGTCCGCTCTGCAGCACCGTCACCGGCACCTCCTTGGGAATCGTGTGCGGCTGCCCCAGCCGGCCTGGAATCGGCACGGTGGAGCCATCGGGCTGCGGGGCGGCCAAGACCATCTGCTGGGTCTGCGCATCCCACACCCACTCAATCGGCTGGCTCTGATTGACGGCCAGCGTCCGCGCCGTCCGCAGCGTTTGGGCCAGCTGAAAGGCTACCCGCTCCATCTGCAGCCGCTTCCAGCCGCGTTGCAAGTGGGGGATGGCGGCCACCATCAAGATGCCCAGGATGAGGGTGAGAAAGACCAACTCGACAAATGTAAACCCTGAGGTGAGATTTCGGATTTCGGATTGGCGATTGCGGATTGGCGTTTTCTTCAATCCGCATTCCGCATTCCGCATTCCGCACTGCGGATTAGTTCCAATTGCCGATATCGTCATTGCCGGGCTGGCCGTCCGAACCCAGGGAGTAGAGGTCATAATCCAATTGGTGCTGGGATTGCGAGACGTACTGGTACTCACGGCCCCACGGATCCTTGGGCAATCCCTTTTTGAGGTAGGGCCCGTTCCACTGGGCTTTCTCTTCCGGTGTGGTCAGGGTCGACGGCGGGGCTTTGGAGACGAGGTCCGTCAGCGAGGTGGGATACTTGCCGAGGTCCAGCTCATGGAGGTCCAGCGCCAGGCCGATGGCGGCGACATCGGAGCGGGCCCGCGCCACCTTCGCCTGTTCGGTCCGCCCGACGAACCGTGGCACGACCATCGCCGCCAGCACACCGATGATGATGACCACGAGCATGATTTCAATCAGCGTAAATCCCCGTGAAGGCGCAAGGTGCAAGGTGCAAGGTGCAAGGCCAATCGTCCGTCGGTGCTCTTGAACCTTGAGCCCTGAACCTTGAGCCTTGAACCTTGAGCCTATTCTCATTGCGCCACTAATCCTAACTGGAAGATCGGCAGCAACATGGAAATCACGATGAACATCACGACGAGTCCCACCAGCACGATCAACAGCGGCTCCAAGATCGTGGTCATGATCCGCAGCGCCCGGTCCGTCTCCCGCTCATAGGCCGTCGCGACTTTCAGCAACGCGGTTTCCAGGGTGCCGGATTCCTCACCCACCGCTACCATATTACTGACAAACACGGGGAACTGTCCACTGGCAGCCATCGCGTTGGACAGATTCAAGCCATCCCGCACCGCATCCCGGACTCGCTGGAGGGCGCGGGCCAAGGTCGTATTGGAGATGGTGGAGCTGGCGACATCAATCGCCCGCAACAGCGGCACCCCCTGCCCGATCATCACGCCGAGGTTCCTGGTAAACCGGGCCGTCTCAAATTTGCGCTTCAGCGTCCCCCATAAGGGCAGCTGCAGAACCAGCTTGTCCATCATCGCGCGGCCCACCGGCGACGCGCGAAACCGCCCGAGCGCCCACACCCCTCCGAGGATGCCCACCACCCACACCCACCACCACTGGCTTAAGGCCTCACTGATGGCCAGGAGGATCCGCGTGGGCAACGGCAGGATTTGGTCGCTCTCCGTAAACACCGAAGCCAGTTGCGGGATGACAAACGTCAGCAGGAAGAGGGTCATCGCAAACCCGACGCAGAGTACAAAGCCGGGATAGACCAGCGCCATGGAAAAGCGACTGGTGAGTTCGGCTTCGTTCTCGGCCAGGTCCGCCAAGCGGACGAGCACGGCATCAAGGCCTCCGCCTGCCTCACCGGCCCGGATCATGTTGGTGTAGAGCGGTGAGAAGACCGTCGGGTGGCGGGACAGCGCCTCGCTCAACGCCTGCCCGTCTCGGACCGCCGCAGCCACCTCTGCGACCACACCGCGCAACAGCCGATGCTCCGTCTGCTGCGACACGAGGGTCAGCGCCTTGACCACCGGCAAGCCTCCGCCCAAGAGGTCGGCCAACTGCCGGTTGAAGTAGGCGAGGGTCCGGATAGGCACCCGCAGGCGGGATGCGCTCACGCGCGGCTCTTGCGTGGCGGCGGTCTCTGTCAGGGCGAGAGGATAGACACCCAAGGTGCCCAAGCGGGTGATCGCGGCCGTCTCGTTCTCGGCCTCAATCGTCCCCTCGACCATCTTCAACGCGCTGTCTTTAGCCCGGTAGGCGTAGGTGGGCATAGAGGCTCACTGGGAAGTATAGCACGGTAGGGAGTTGGCGCAACTCACCAAACGAGCAGCACGCGAGTGGCATGCGCTTCCTCGCCATCAGCCACCAAACAACAAGCCGAGCTGCCGCATCATCCTTTCGGCAGCCCGGCTTCCGGAACACAGTGGAACGTTGAACGTTTCAGTGGAAGGCGTTTGACGTTCAACGTTCCACTGTCAACGTTCCACTGTCTTTGAGAGCCCGTGGCTTCGCGTCCTCCGGTGACCCGGAGTTTGCCTCTTCGAGGAATTCCGTCTTCCGCGCATCCGATTCTCAAAAGAGCAGCGGGCCCACCAACGGATGACTATTCCGAGCCATTGATCAAATAATCCAAGAGCTGGATGTGGAACTCCGGTTTGCCGTCCTTGAACATATCGTTGTAAAAGGTGGTCGGGGTTGGGCTGAAGGGGTTCATCCCTGCCAGCGCGATCGCGCGGTCAATCCAGATGGTGTCTCCCGTCAATTGGAACCACTCGATCATATGCCCGGGATAGTAGTTCTTTGTCGCGGTATTTGCCTCACCGAGGAGAAACGCGCTGTACGCAGGAGTGGTGCACTCAGTACTCAGAGGCGCCAACGCGACCTGGCTATAGGGATTGCCGACCACCGTCCCCTGGCTCGCGGCATTCCACCCCATGCCGCCTGTGAATGCCGCATTCGCGACTGTGATCGTGTCAATGGTCTCGCGGGTGGAGACATCCTCAGCGCCCGTCCCTGAGAACATGCCTTGACGGAGCGCGCGTAACCCGATGCTTGCCAGCGTATTCTCCCATGTCTGGGTGCCGCAGACATCGCCACCCAGAAGTTTGGAGCCTTGATTGATCCAGGGGCTGGTATTGGCGCCGCTCTGAATCCTCAATTGGTTCAACACGTCCACATACGCCAAGGCGGACGCGCGGTAATCGGCGCGGGCCACCGGATCGTTGCTGGCCAAGTCAAACCCCACCGCCTTCCAGAGATTTCCCCATCCCGTGGCCCGCTGCCCTCCGGTGCCATAGCCGACGCCCGGTCCATAGGTGGCGAGACGGTTGATCCCCCGCTTCCAGACCGAATTCCACTGGGCCCCCTGCGTCCCTGAGGCATTGGTGGGCAGTTCCGTCATTTCGGCGCGCGCATATTCTCCAAACAGCTTGGCGATGTCCCGTTCAAAGGCGCCGTTCATCCAGTACACCGGCTCATGAGCCACCTGCCGGCCCTTATGCTGAAGATCCGGGTTCGAATAGGCCACGGGAAAGGGCGGTTCCCCCTCGAGTTCGGCTTTGTAGGCCGGTTCCAACCCATGGCTTTCGACATAGTCCCGGTGGGCCTGCGCAACCGGGTTGGGGGTTTTCCGGCCGAAATGGTCGCCCGATTCGCCGGCGTCCAACATGTCGCCGCTGATGATGGCATCGTTGGAGGTGCCCCCCTTGGTGTTCACGAAGTCATAATCGCGGTAATGGAAGGGCGCGCCGTCCAAGGTATACAGGAAGGTTTGCATCCGCTGGAGCATCCACTGATTGCGTTGCAGGAGGGTTCGCAAGACCCGTGCATCGGCCGCCATCGAGAAGATGACCGACGCAGAATGGATGTCCCCCAACGCGGTGCCTCCAACGCCGGAGGCATACGCCTGAAAATAGACGTGGGGCGGCCCGAGTTGTTTGTGATCCGGAGACGCATTCCATTTGTCGACGAACCCCACGGCCTTGCTGATCGCCGAGGTATACGTAATCCCTGGAGGCGGCGCGGTGGGAATGCGGAGTCGCGTCGGCCCAAACCAGTGCTGCGTCTGACCGCTGTAGGGCCCGGTGGTGGCGACACCCACGATGGGGTTCTTGAGGGCGTTCCCTCCTGCCGTCAGCCCGTTCGGAGGCGGCGGCGCAAAGCCGATATCGAAGATCAAGCCCGCCATATCCCGCAGATAGTGGGCTTTCCCATCGGTGTTGGCCCGGACCAGCGGCAGGCAATAGACCGACCCGACGCTTGCAGTTCCTCCAAGGAGAAACACCTTGCCCGCCATGGTCTTGTCCTCATCGGCGATGAACGGAATCATGCCCGCAGCGCACACGTGAATGTCGGTGTAGTACATATTGCCCACGACATCCTGCTTCAGCGACCCGTTCATCACGACCAACTTCCCCAGCAGATACGGCAACCCGCTGAATGCCGAGAAATACGCCCGGACCTCAAACAGATGCGGCAGCGGGGGGCCGTCAACTTTCTGCGGGGAAAGTGTCGGCTGATAGAGCAGCGGCCCGTGGAACATCCCCCCGATTTCTACGGGTTGATTCGTGGGATCGGCGCCTTTCGTGAGCGTCCGAAGATTCGGGAGCATATCCATCTCATAGACGTGCCCAAAGACGTCGCGGATAAACACCGCGATCCCGCCATTAAACAACGGATTGTGGATCAACTGCTCGACCTTCGGATGGACCACGAATGCCGGCGGCGTCAAAGGGCCTGAGGCCTTCATCAAGACATCCACGGTCTCGCCGGTTGGCACGGCATTCCGTTGATAGACCACTTCGATGACCATCGAGCCGTCCGGTCGCGTGGCGACTTCTTCGATTTGCACGGGATAGGTCTTGCCGTCCGAGCCGGCCACGTAGAGATCATTAATGGCGGCAACGGACGCATACGCTCCTGCTGGAATCGGAGCGGTAAATCGCACCGCCTGGTTGGTCAGGGGTTCCGTGGACGCGCGGTACCAGTGGACGGTGGCCACCTGTTCATCTGCGTGGGCCACTGCTGACACCAGCAGTCCACCGGTGAGGATGATTGCGAGATCCATTCGCCAAGCTGCTTGCTTCATTGAATCACCATCGTCTTTTCAAAATGGCTCAAGAAGTGCCACAAACAAAATGCCGAGCTACCGTATCCTTTCGGTAGCTCGGCTTCCCGTCTCTCAAGTAGAGTGAGGGACCGTGGCTTCGCGTCCCCGGCTTTCGCCGGGTTTGCCATTTCGAGGATTGTTACCGTGCGCTTCGTTCTCCAAAGATCAGGCAACCAGGGAAGTGTGCCTGATCCATGAGACAAATGTCAAGGGCGCTTCAACTTTTTTCGTCAACGCCGTGGCTCATCTCACGTCACAGGTCGCCGTCTTTCAACTGGTCGACCTGAAACCCCGCAAACTTGATGCCTTTCGCCTTCGAGGCAATCCCCACCCGACCCCAGTTGAGGATATTCGTCGTCTGAGTCTCGATGACCTTCTGCCCATCGACCAACACCTTCAACGCATAGACGATTTGTCCCACTTCGTCACTTGTCTGATCGTTGGGTGTTTGCGGTGCCACCCACACCTCGAGGGTGTGCCAACCGCCTAAATCACCAGCAAATGCCTGCGAACTGGGCAGCGAGGCCTCCGCAACCTTGACGTCATTGTCCTTCCCCTGTTTATTGAGCTTCACGACCACCTGGGGACTAAGAGATTGACTATCCGATTTGTTCTGAAGGACCACACTCACAGATTGACGAGGGAATGACCGTTGGCCAAACACCAACCCACCCCCGCCCTGCTTGAGTTGCGCGGCAGACATGTTCATTCTAACCCGCATATACCAGGCCGTGTTCCAATCACTTTGACCAAAGATATAGGAGGCGTTTTCGTCAGTTGTCGAAATGAGCTGGGACCCCTTCGAGCCATCAGCCTCTTGCTCGCCATTGTTCTTGACCCGCTCAAAAGGATATTCGGTTGCATCGGCCGAAAAACTCAAGGCGGTGTGCGGCCCCTTGCCAAACCCCTTGATCCGTATGGCCCGACTGTTCCGAACCCTGGCCAGCGCAATCGCTTCCAATGCTTCTACTCGGACAAAGCGCGCAGAGGCCCCTGTGACGGCCTGGAGATCAAACTCCTGTGAGCCGGAATCGGTGCCGAGCAACACCAGTTGGGTGGGATCGTTGCCCACATAGACGCGATATGTTGTGCCGGAAGGCATTCCCGTCGCTCCGGCAATCGGGGAGAGGAGTTTCACGTGAAAATCGGTGCCGGCGCCATCCTCAATCGGTGTTTGAGCACCCATATCCACGGTCACAGCGCCACCGGTTGGCAGCTGCAGGGTTTCTTTGTCCCAATTGGACAAATCGTAGCCATCCTCCGGCTCAGGCAGTTGCAGACAGCTCGGTGAGCCCTTCACAGTATCCGAAACCTCGATCACCTGGGTGGCATAGGGGAGCCGTTGGGGATCGCCTGGATAGGCCGGTGGCACCAGTGCGAGAGAATACACGGGCGTTTCCCCCTTAGCTGGATCGCCATACGTCACGACCACCCACGCATAATAGAAGGGTGAGGAGGGGCTCAGGCTGCTGTAGTCCAGCTGGGCGCGCAATCCCCCCCCGCCTTTGTTTTTCTTGGACACCGTTTTGACGGTCTGGCCATTACGATCCTGGAACATCACCTTGGCTTTGGTCCAGCCAGTATTCTCTACACGAACCTCCATGAACTTGGCCGCGGCATTGTGGACGGTGGACAGAAGCACGGCGTTGCCGTAGATGCCAAACGATCCGCCATCCCTCTGATCGAATAAGGCTTCTCGGACGGCGTTCATGGCCTCTGCGGCAGACACTTGTCCGTCCGTTCCGCCCCATGGTTTTTGCAGCGTCACCAGCGTGGCTTCCAGCGTTTGGCCGGTTTCACCGGGATCGCCATCGATGGAGGCAATGACTCCCAAACGATGCTTGTTCCACAACTCGCGGACCGCATCCATATCTGAATAATCGCCACCGCCGTAAGAACCCTCCGAAGGTGAGAGAAAGTTCTGCACCTCCACGCAGCAGGTATTCCACATGTTCAACGAACTGATCAGGCTATGATCCGCGTAGGGCTTCGCATTGCTAAAACCAGGATGCGGCAGATAGGCGAATCCATTGTTCTTGAACGCTTGCTGCGTAATCTTGTAAATCGTTGTGGTTGCGGGAGCCTCATCGGAGGCCGGTCCATCCGAGATAAAATGAAAGTCTGGCGCACCCGGCTTGACTTCCTGTTGCGGTTCCTGAAGCAGAATGCGGCCCGTCTTGTCGGTAAAAATTTTTGGATCCTTCAAGTAACTCGGTTCTTCCTGGCCGGTTTCTCCCTTCACATCCACGCCGTAGTTGATGTGGTGGTCCGCGTTGCCCATGATGTGATCATGGTAGCTGAGCAATTTGGTCTCTTGGCCCTCCACGGCATACACCGTCGCCTCGAGCACCTCGCCAGCTCCCTTGGCGCCGAACTTCAGTGGATGCGTCTGATCAGCCTCGTAGTGGGGCAGCACAAGAATGCGCGTTTTGGAAGCGTCGCTGCCAGCCTCAACGACGCTCAGCGTATCGTCGTACGCGTCGCTCTTGATGAGCGCGCCTGCGGCGGTCAAGGTCAACGTTTGCCCTTTTTTGACACGCACCTTCAGGGTGGTATACGTCACCACCGGCTTCTCCACCTCAATCTTCCTGGAATAGGCTTTGTCTGACGTCACGGTGATCGGTGAATCTTCGTAGCTCTCATGAAACATCTCCGTCGACGCAGCCACCGCGCCCGCCGCGCTCCACGCCATCACTGCCAAACTCACCAGTCCAGCAAGACCGTAGCGCCTGCACATACGCCCAGCGAACGTCATGGCCTCAGCCTCCTTTAAATAAACAATGCGCCCCCTACCTGCGCGATCGCCAGATCGCAGTCCCCTTCCGGAGCGGCGTGAGGGACTATCCCTTCGCGCCCCCGGCTTTCGCCGGGTGTGTCGTTGCGATAGATGCTCACCGACCACTCATCCATCGAAGAACTGATGTCGCACAAGTATGTATCTGGGCCCTGTGCCAATCGTCAGCAAGCAGGCGGAAGATGTTCTCACCCCATCCGCGGTTCCTAAATGCGCCCACAGATGCCCCTTCACATAGACGGAGGCGCATTTACCCTGAGCGAAGTCGAGTGGGTTCGGCAGCCGTTCCTCGTGTCGGGAGACCGCGGACCATCGCTAACGCCACGCGTCATGGGTAACACCAACAGAGGAGGTGTCTGCGGTCACATTCGCCCGTGTACTCAACGTAGTCATGGTTATCGTGATCAATGCCAGCCACACATTGCGGACAGACCATCCAGCTGCAATGCGTGTTACAGGAACCAAACCAAGGACAATTCGTGCCGGATTTTGTCATCATCATGGCCACTCTGAGCATCACGCCGACCTCGCCAGCGCCAAGGAGGTAGCCCCGCGCGAGCTGATTCCCGCACACCGTCGCAAAGCTCATGGTGTGATCGGCCAAATCGTTGCTGATGTTGGCAAGTAAGTCTGTGAAGCGTGCGATGTGTGGCTCGTCAGAAGTGGTTGCGGAGAGACTGTCGGGAACTGAGCGGTAGGACATGGGCGTGGCCAGGATGCGGTCGTTCAACGCGCTCAGGTCGCTCTGTTTGAAGGCATCCAGCGCCTCCTGTGAGGGAAACACCAATGCCACACCCAGCTCCTTTGGCAGGTTCTTGAAGATGTCTGGAGCGATGTCAGAAATCGGCACCACGATGTCTTCCGACACGGGGTCACCGTCACTCGCCCTGTGATCACTGCCCATCGCGGCCTGCGCAGGCGCTGGACGGGCGCTCAGCGCAACCGTCAGGAGGCAACCCACAACTGCACTCGCGAACATCATCTTTGCCCGTCTCAGATCCGTGGCCGTATCAGAGCGGTTCATCTTGACCTCCGCGTTTGCGCCTTTCCACGACGACCAGCGCAACAGACACGCCAAGCCCTTGTCCCAAGGCGGGACGCTTCGTCGTTTCATGAACACTGCGATCATCGACTTTGAAACCACCAGAAAATACACGAACAAAAATCCGGACTGCCGATTTCCTTCGCTTCGGCAGCCCGGCTGTCTTCCAGCTCATCAGCTCGACGGCTCGTCAGCTCTACTGCCGACGAGCTTACTGCTGTTGAGCCATGAAGGCCCGTGGCTTTGCGCCCCCCGGTTGCCCGAGGTTTGCCTTTGTCGGTGGAGACCGCCTTCGGCTTGTCAACGAGCTAAGCCGTCATGAAACGTGGCTCGCAACTCACCGATGACGCGAGGCGTTCTCTACAGATGGCTTACCAATTGCCAACGAATGCCAACGAAACGCTCAAACATCCGGGGCCGCCGAATCAATCAAATCCGTGGCCACATTCGTCGCAACAGTCACCGCCGCGCCCGCCAAACTCCCTACAAGCACCTCAACAACGACCACGACTTTGGTCCCAAGCGAAAGGTCATTCCAAAACGTCACGACCGCATCCACAACCGCTTCGCCCGCATCCACGAGCCACTCCCCGAGCTCCTCCCAGAAGCCGCCATCGGCGGGGCCGGTGAACGCCCCCGGATCGTAGGGTTGGATCGTCACGGTCCCCCCATACGAGCCCACAATCGCCTTCAACGAGGTTTGGGCCTTCTGGGCAGCGTTGACGTTCTTGTACGCAATCAGGACCAGCATGCGACCGGTTTGCGGGTCATAGGTCCACAACTCCTGGTGGTTGGTCGCGTGCATCGCGGCCTCGGTCAACGGTCCCCATTTATCGAACGCCGCAATCGTCCCGGCGGTGATGGCGGTATCCACCTGCTGAGCGAGCAGGAGCGTCTTGAGCGCCCAATAATCCGCATCCATGCGATCCATCACCGTCTGTATCGTGAGGCTGGATGTGGCCTTCGGAGGCCCCGACCTCGCGTAGACCGGCATGGCCGCGACCGTCATGGCCACGGCAAGTACCGCGCTCGGGATGAGCCGCAGCGTCCACACGCTTCCTGTCGCTCTTTGGCTTGACATTCCTCTCATAAACCGAAACCTCATATCCAGATCCCCCCTCTCTGTGCTGACCTCATCACATGACCATCAGTAACTCAAGATCAGGCAAGAGTTTTTAAAATACTCAAGCAAGTACTGAAATAAAAAAGCCGACCTGCCCTTTCGGCAGCTCGGCTATCCTTTTCATAATAGGACCCGAAGCTTTGCGCCCCCCGGTTGCCCGAGGTTTGCCTTTGTCGGTGGAGACCGCTTTCGGCTTGTCAACGAGCTTGGTACTTTCAAGTTAACCTGATGCGCAGTCCTGGCGTCAAGGGCAGGCCAAAAATTCTGTAAACCCACATCCGGGTAAGGCGTCTAATGGTATGGAGCCTCTCAAAGAGGAGGGGCGTTCTTTGATGAGTCGTAGACCAGTCAAAAGAGCCGGTTTGCTTTCGCCCATGTCAAAGGCAAACCCACGGTGACGTGGGGGCGCAAAGCCACGGGTCTCAAGCATCCTGTGATGGTGTGAGCCCCCGCAAGGGGGCAAAACGGTGGAGACCGCCACAGGATGAAGATCGCCGGGCTGCCTAAGTGAGGCAGACCGGCTCTTTTGTTGCGCGGGGCCAGTCGAAGGGCCTGCTCGATGGATCGCTTGTCCGCTCCAGCGTAGCGGACTGCGCTCGACGGATTTTGTCGCTCGTCCCTCGCTATCGCTCGGGACACCGTGCCCGCTCCAAAATCCGGACGTCCATCTCGCAAGCCCTTCTCCACCCGCTTGGGGGTGTGAAAAAGAAAAGATAGTGTGTGGGGCCCCGTCCAGAGGGTTACTCGCCGCACCGCTTGGCCACCCCAGCGTGGTGGCCTGCGCTTGGCGGAACTGCTCACTCGTCTCGCTTCGCTCGACACCATGCCCGTTCGCAGTTCCGAACATGCGGCTCCGTAACCAGGTCTGGTGTAAAGTAAAAGAGAGACCTTGATCCCGTCGAGACATTCGCTAGCCGCTCAGCAGATTTTCTCGCCAGGAAGATTTCTCACATGCGAGAAAATCTGAATTCGCGGCGGCGCGAAGGCCTTTCCACCCCACTAGGGTGGAACAAGAAAAAAGGTGCGCTCAGTGTCCTGGCGGCCACCCCCATGGCGACCACGATTGTGCTGCCGCACCACGGCCCCGGAACCCACACAGACAAACGGCAAGCTGTGGAAAGGATCCTAACGAACCGCCTTCTCCAACCGAGCCGCTCTTGACAAGGAGTCAGTGCCTCAGGTATAGTTGAAACACGATTGACAACTGAAACGGTCTCCACCGACCAGTCCGGCTCACCCTGTCCCGATTGGTCATGTTGTTTGTGTGACAAAGGCAAACCAGGCGTAAGCCTGGGGCGCAACGCCACGGGTCTGCGGCGTTCTGCGAAGTCGGCCTCCGTCACGGTGGAGATTTCCAGAATGCCCAGATAGCCGGGCTGCCGAAACGCAGCTCGGCTTTTTTTGTTGCGCCGGCGCCTGGATTTTTGTTAGTCAATTTCCTTTGGTCTTTGACAAACGTGACCGAAAGGTCATTCGGTGGATGTCGATGAAAAAGGCAAACTCCGGGTAACCGGAGGGCGCAAAACCACGGACCCCAGACGCTTTGCTTCGCAACGCGAAGCATCTGGGGAAGCCGGGTTGCCGAAACGGCAACTCGGTTTTTTTGTCTTGGGAGGAGGGACAGGACGAAAAGGAGGTGGCCGCGTGGCACGAGCGCACACGAGGAATACGATGACCGCATCAACAGGCGGAACGCAATGCACAACCCAATTCAGCACAGGAGGCGCACCGATGAACGCATGTTGGACATCACGGATATGGACGGCAAGAGTGGTCTTGGCGACCGCCGTTGGCCTGATGACTGTCGGACCCGTCGGGGCTGCGCAAGGTGGCGAGTTCGGCGGTTCCCCGGAGGTGCCGGTCGGCTCTCTGGAACCGGGCGGGACCATCAGCGGCCCGATTGACCCGGTCGGCGGCTCCGCAAAGACGACGCTCTCGGCTCAGGCGACCAGCATCATGTTCACGACCCGGTTCAACGAGTCCAAGGACCCAAAGCCCGTCGGGACCCAGAGCCTGAAATCAGTCAGCAAGCCGGTTGATCCGCCGGCCCCGAACCCGGGACGGAAGCTGGTGGCCAACACCTACTGCGACTTGTTGCACGAATCGAACGGCCAGATCGCGTTGCCCAGCGGGATCACGATCCCGTTGGCGTTCACCGGATTCCTGGCCAACCTGTATGTCTACTCGACCTACGTGGGGGTGCTGCCTGCCGAGATGACGCAGACGGCAAACGGCGTGTGGACGGCGACCTACTCCGTGCCGATTCCGAATGAGGGCAAAGTGCTCCACGGCATCGAGGCGGCCGGCGGGCTGGCCTGCGCGTCGGTGGTGTACGACATCACGAACTACCCGACGATCAAGGCGCTGGGGGTCACCGAGAAGCTCATCATCCCGGCGTCGAAACTGTCGTTCGGCAGCAAGCGCAGCAAGGAACACCGCCGCTAACGCGCACCGCGAACGCCGCGCCGCTGCGAAGGCGTGGGAGAGGGGCGCTGAGCGCTGGAGCGCTCAGCCGGAGAACCGCTTGAAGATGACGGTGGCGTTATGCCCGCCGAACCCGAGGCTGTTGGAGAGCGCGGCTTCGACCGGCTGCCGGCGGGCCTGGTTGGGGACGTAGTCCAGGTCGCAGTCCGGATCGGGGTGCTCGTAGTTGATGGTTGGAGGGATGGCGCCGTCGCGAATGGCCAAGACGCAGATGATGGCCTCCACCGCTCCCGCCGCCCCGATGAGGTGGCCCATCATGGATTTGGTGGAGGACACGGCCACGCGCTTGGCGTGGTCGTTGAAGACGCGCTTGATGGCGAGGGTCTCAATCTTATCGTTCAGCTCGGTTGAGGTCCCGTGGGCGTTGATATAGGGAATCTGCTTGGGGGTCAGCTTGGCATCGGCCAGTGCCGCGGCCATCGCAGCGGCGGCGCCAGCGCCCTCCGGGTCCGGTGCGGTCATGTGGTAGGCGTCTCCCGTGCGGCCGTAGCCCACCATCTCGGCGTAGATCTTAGCACCACGCCGCTTGGCGTGCTCCAACTCTTCCAGGAGCATCACCCCCGCGCCTTCTCCAATCACGAAGCCGTCGCGCTCCTTGTCGAACGGCCGGCTGGCCTTGGTGGGCGCGTCATTGCGCCGCGATAAGGCCATCAGAGCGCAGAACCCGCCAACCGCCAGCGGCGTGATGCAGCCTTCGGTGCCGCCGGCAAACATGACCTCCGCATCCCCCCGCTGGACCAGCCGAAACGCTTCCCCGACGCCGTGCGCCCCTGAGGCGCAGGCGCTGGTCGTGCACCAGTTCGGACCCTTCACCCCGAGGCTGATGGCCACCTGCCCCGGCGCCATGTTGGTGATGATCATCGGGATGAGGAAGGGGGTGAGCTTGGCGGGCCCTTTCTTCATGAGGATGTCGTGCTGGGCTTCAATCAGGCCGAGACTGCCCATGCCAGAGCCAATCAGCACTCCCACCCGGAAGGGATCCTCCCGGCTGACGTCCAGCCCGGCGTCGGCCTGCGCCTGCTTCGAGGCGGCTACGGCAAACTGGACGAAGCGCTCGGCGCGCTTGATTTCCTTCGGCGTCAGGTAGGCGGCGGGGTCGAACTGCTTCACCTCCGCGGAGATCTGGGAGTCAAAGCCGGAGACGTCAAAAGACGTGGTCCGGCCCACCCCGCTGGTGCCCGCCAGCAAGCTAGCCCACATGGTGGGCACGTCGTTGCCCACCGGCGTGATCGCCCCTAATCCTGTGATCACCACTCGTCTCATCTCAGCACACAGCAGTGAGCAGACAGCACACAGACGGCAGACCAGAGCTAAGCGACATGAGACCGGAGACCCTGCCGTTCTTTTTTTCTTTCCTGACTCACGTGGGTGGATTGAGGTTCGCGAAGCCGCATGTTCGGAAATGCGAACGGGCACGGTGCCCCGCCCGAGGCGGGGCGAGTGAGCATTTCCGCCAAGCGCAGCCCGCCACGCTGGGGCGGGCAAGCGATGCGGTGAGCGAACCTCAAGACGGGACCCGCGCCTCGACGGGACCCACTAAAAAAACACGTCCGCAAGACCTTGCGGACGTCCTTCAACAACTTGGCGGCACGTGAACTTACTTGGCGCCGGCCGATTTCTGCTCAATGTACTTGATCGCGTCACCCACCGTCACCATTTTTTCGGCATCCTCGTCGGGGATCTCGACGCCGAATTCCTCTTCCAAGGCCATGACCAGTTCGACGGTGTCGAGCGAATCCGCGCCGAGATCTTCGATGAAGGACGCGCTGTCGGTCACCTCTTCCAACTTCACGCCCAGCTGCTCGGCGATAATCGCCCGTACCCGATCATTGACAGCTTCAGCCATACACGCTTCCTCCTTTAATGAGCGCCCAACTTACGGAGCACCAGCGACGTAAGTTGTGTTGCGCGAATTAAACCCAGCACTTATTTTCCCTCGTCACCCAGCTTGAAAATAAGTGCTGGGTAACATTCAGACATGCAACTTACGTTCACTGCGTTCCGTAAGTTGCGTCTTCATGTCACATCGCCAGCCCGCCATCCACCACCAGCACGTGGCCGGTAATGTAGCGAGCGGCGCCGCTCACCAAGAACAGCGCGGCCTGTGCGACATCGCTGGGGTCTCCCAGCGTCCCCATGGGGATATTGGCCAGCAGCCGCTGCTTGACGTCCTCCGGCAGACGCTCGGTCATCTCGGTCTTGATGAACCCGGGGGCAATCGCGTTGCACGTGATGCCCCGGCTGGCCAATTCCTTGGCCACCGACTTCGTCAAGCCGATGATGCCGGCCTTAGACGCCGCGTAGTTCGCTTGACCGGGATTACCAATGAGCCCAACGATCGAGGCGATGCTGACAATCTTCCCTCGCCGCGCCTTCAGCATCACTTTGGCCACGGCCCGGGTGCACAGGAAGGTCCCTTTGAGATTGATATCGAGCACCCGATCCCACTGGGCCTCATCCATGCGGATGAGCAAACCGTCCTGCGTGATCCCAGCGTTGTTGACGAGTATATCGATTCGACCGAGTTTGTCAAGGACTTTTGACACCGCGTCGTCCACGACGCTGGCGTCCGTCACGTCGACCACCAGCCCCTCGGCCCGGCGGCCCAGCTGGCGCAGCTCCCCGCACGTCTGCTCCAAGGTCTGGGCGTTGACATCGAAAAGCGCCACATCCGCGCCCTCCTGGGCCAAGCTCAGCGCAATCTGGCGCCCGATCCCCCTGGCGCCTCCGGTCACGATGGCGACTTGATTAGCAAGCTGCATTTGTTGACTAGCACTCAGCAGCCAGTGCACCTCAGGAGTTTATTCCTGTCTTTGCTGATTGCTGACTGCTGATGGCTGGTTGCTGAAACCAAGGCTGGATTATAACCTGGCAGGAAGGCGTGTGCAAGCCCCGTCTCAAATTGGCTACGTTCAGTGCGCTGGGATATCACCGAATCGTCGCCGCGAGTTCGGAGGGCTATTCGAGATGCCCAATGCGCCCGGCCAATTGGGACGGGGCAAGCGCGTTCTTCCACGCGGTCAGGCGTGGGCGTGCGGCTGGGGGTGGGGGTCGTGTTCCTGCGGCTTGGAGTGCTCGTGGTGCTGGTGCTCCTGGTGGGTCTGGGAGCTCGCGGGATCCAGGCGGGGCATGTGCTCGGGCTTGAGGTTGCCCTCCTCGAACAGGGCGAGGACGGCATCCACCACCTTGGGATCAAACTGGCTGCCGCGGCACCGCTTGAGCTCTTCAATCGCCTGATCGACGGGCATGGCCTTGCGGTAGGGGCGGTCGCTGATCATCGCATCAAAGGCGTCCACCACCGCGGCGATGCGCGCCCCAAAGGGGATGTTCTCGCCCTTGAGTCCCTCGGGGTACCCGTTGCCGTCGTAGCGCTCGTGGTGGTAGCGGACGTTGTAGGCCATCTCCTTGAGGTTCGCGATCTGCTCCAGCACCTCGGCCCCGTCCACCGGATGCCGCCGCATGATCTCCCACTCCTCGTCGTTCAAGGGGCCCGGCTTGTACAGGATCTCCTTGGGCGTGAAGATTTTACCGATATCATGCAAGAGGATGCCCGCCAGCAGCACCTCCTCCGAAGTGCTATCGATCTTCACACCCTGCTGGCGCAGCTTGTGGAGAATCTTCGAGGCGTACTCCACACTGCGGACCACGTGGTCGTGGGTATAGTGGGGATCGATCTTCGACACCACCGCCGAGAAGGCCGCCACGATGCCGCGGACCACGTCCTTCAGGCGCACCACCGACTCCTTGAGCTCCTCGTTGACCTTCCGGAGGTCCTCATACAACGAGGTGCTCACTTTCATGAGCACCTCTTCTTTCAAATACTCGAGGCTAAAGGGCTTGATGACGTAGTCGGTGGCGCCTAACTCCCTGGCGCGCTGGATCGTGTCTTCATCCTCGATGGCGGTGATGATGATGATCTTGATGGTGTCATCAATGGACTTGGCTTCTTTGAGGATATCCAGGCCGTTCAGGCCCGGCATGCGCAGGTCGAGGAACACGAGGTGGGGTCGTTCCCGCCGGATGCAATCCAGGGCGTCCGGGCCGCTGTGGGCGACGAGCACCTCGTAGCCTCGCTCGGAGAAGAAGCTCTCCAGCAGGCGGCAGATTTTCTGCTCGTCGTCAGCGACCAGGAGTTTAACCATAGGGCCTCACCTTTAACCATACCTGATTTTGGCCTCACTGACAAGGTCATTTTTATGCAGTAACACAAGTATTTACGCGTGGTTACGTAAGATTGTGGAGCCCCACGGGCAAGTCCTGGACTCCTGCGCGAACGCTCTTGGGGCGACATCCTGAGCAAGGGCCCCTGGCCAACCTGTCCCGAACGAAGTTGAGGGAGGCCTGGGCCCGCGTCGAAGGGTCGGGCTTCCCCACAATCGCTTAGGAAGGGTGTTCCTGGCTTGGACGGCCCCTGGGTAGGTCGTGAAGCAGGTCTCTTGTCCCGCCCGTGGCCCTAGGGGGTCAGCCCGCGGGAGGCCCGGCTACCGGCTCTTGGGGAGCGACAGGAAGGTGGATCGTGAAGGTGGTGCCTTTGCCTTCGGTGGAGTCGACGTCCAGCGAACCGCCGTGCGAGCGAATGATGCGCTGGCTCACGAAGAGCCCCAGGCCCGTGCCGGTGGGCTTGGTGGTAAAGAACGGGTCGAAAATTTTCAAGATCTTGTTAGCCGGGATGCCGGGCCCGGTGTCCTTGACGCTGATGTCCACTTGACCGTTCGAGGCGGCGGCCACGACCTCAAGCTTCCCGCCTTCCTTGCCCATGGCCTGGCAGGCGTTGAGGATGAGATTCAGGAACACCTCCTGCAGCTGGTTCTGGTTCCCCTTAACCTTGGGCAAATCCGCCGGGCAGTCCACCCGGCGCTCGACGCGGTCCAGCGACACCTGGTAGCCGGCCAGCGTCAGGCTCTCTTCGATGGTCGAGCGCAGATCTACCGAGGCCAGCTCCGACGGGGCCGGCTTGGCGAACCGCAGGATCCGGCGGGTGATGTCCGCCGCCCGGTGGCATTCCTCGATGATGCTGTGGAGCACCGTGTCTACCTGCGAGTCTTTGCCCCGGAAGCGCTCCAGGTAGAGCTGGGCCTCGCCGGAGATGATGGTCAGCGGGTTGTGGATTTCATGGGCCATGCCGGAGGCCAGCTGGCCCAGGCTCGCCAGCTTCTCCGACTGGATCATGTGGGCCTCGTGGGTCTTGCGCTCCTCGAAGAAGAGGGCGTTTTCGATGCCCAGCGTCGCCTGGTTGGCCAGCCCAGAGAAGATCGCGATGTCGTCGGTGGTGTAGGGCTCACCGCTGCGCTTGGCCCCCAGCGCCAAGAACCCCAGGAGCCCTTCGTTGGTGAAGCTCGGCACAATCAGCCGGACCTCAAGCCGCCGCATCCAGGCGTAGGCCGCCTCCCATTTGCGGAGCCAATCGGCCGCCGCCTTTGGCGGGGCGGCGAAGGCTTCCAGTTCCTCAAGCATCAGCAGGTTTCGATCTTGCCGGAGCACGTCAATCACCGGGTCGGCCTGCGGCACCGTCAAATCCGGCGGCAGCTGCCGCTGATACCGCACCGCCGTCATCCGGTAGCAGGCGCCCTTCGCATCCAACAAGAACAGCCCGCAGTTGGTCAGCCCGACCGCCCGGTTCACCACGTAGACGATCAGGCGGCACAGCTTCGTGAGATCCTTGACCCGGGTCATGCCGCTTGAGGCGGTGATCAGCGTGCGATGGTAGCGCCGCTGCGCCTTCAGCATCCCATGCTCCAGCCGGCGCACCAGCAATAGAAACAGGACCGGGCTCGTCGAGGCCAGCAGCCCCATCAGCACCACCGGCGCCGCCCACCACCAGGCGCCGAAGACGGACTCCCAGATGGCCTGATAGCGATGGCCGACGGCAAACGGCAGAACCACGACCACGGCGTAGATGACCAGAAACGCCAGTCCCCGCGCCAGGGCCATGTTCACATCCACCAGCCGGTAGCGCAGGAAGGCGTAGGTCATCAGGAGCGGGAACAGCGGCACCGCGAAGTTGCCCAGCGGGTAGACATCAACTCCGAAGACCGGCAGGAAGCACGTCGCCCCTCCGATGAAGCCGATCGCCGTGCCCGTGCACAGCCACTGGATGAGGCGTCGCTGTCGAAGGTCCCGCGTCCGCCGGAATGAACGCCAGAGCTCCACGTGGCTCGCGGTGATGAGGCCCAAGAAAAAGACCACGAAGGGAATGTACAGGATGCCCGGCGGAGCGTCATAGTAGAATTCGCCGAAGACCTTTCGGACGCCGGCCACAAACAGGGGGGTGGCATCGGCAACCAGAAAGACCGTCCCGAGCGCATAGCTGGCTCCCAGCGTCTTCGGCCGCCGCACGTCGGTAAACGCCGTCACGAAATGGTAGAAGAGCACCGGGATGCAGATGACCCCGACATGGGTCAGCCGCCACCACACCAGCGCGATGTCGGCATCGTCGGGCGTCAGGCCGATCAACAGCGACCCGAACCCCCAGACGCTGACCGCGACGCAAAACAGCGCCCACAACCGGGTCACGCGCCGGCGCGGCGTGCTGAAGTAGACCAGCCCCGCCATCAGCGTGCAGCCGATGCCGCTCAGGAGCCCGGACCACGCAAACAAATTCATGTGAGACTTGAGACCTGAGACTGGAGACCAGAGACTTCTACAGTCCGATTTAGTCTCATGTCTCCTGTCTCACGTCTCCTGTCTGAACAGATTGCGTTCCAAGCGCTTTCTTCACGGTGTCAGCCAAATCACGCAGCGACGTGAGGGGTTTGTCGAAATGGGCGAAGGCGCCCAGGGCGAGCAGGCGGTCGCGGGTCTTGCCGCCGTCGTTGTAGGCGGTGATGACGATGACCTTCGTCTGCGGGTGCGTGCGGCGGATGTGTGTCAAGATTTCATCCCCGTCTATCCCCGGCAGCTTCAAATCCACCAGCACCACATCCGGTTTATGGTAGTCCGCCAGCTCAATACCCGAAGTGCCCGTCAGCGCAACGTGGACCTCATAGCCCCGGGCGCTGAAGAACTGCTCGATCGTCTTGGTGAACTCCACCTCATCATCGATCGCGAGGATCCGCGGTTTGCCCGTCATCCCCAGCCGTTACGTGAGGGAGGGTTGGGCGGCCGCTGCGGGAAACTCCCTGCCTGCCCAGAGGACCACGGGGCAGGCGGGGAGGAAAAACATCGCGCCTTTACCCGTCCTAGGTTTGACGGAAATCCGTCTGCGGGCGCGCTCCAGCATTGACGAGCGCTGTGGTCGTATGGTATCGTTCTGGTGAAAGGAGCTAGCCATTGCCATGGTCAAATTGCACACGCAGTATATTGTGGATGCCAAAGGACGCCGCCAAGCGGTCCAGCTCCCCTTTCGCGAATTTCGACAGCTCGTCGAGCTCATCGAAGACTTGGAGGACCTCGCCTACCTGAAGGCACATCGCCATGACAAGCTGATCCCCATGGTAAAAGTCCACGACTCCCTGAAACACGCCGGCCGTGTATAGCGTCTTCTATACTTCTGCCGTTCACCGTCAATTACGTCGTTTGCCACGAGATATTACGGCCCAAGTCGTCGCTGCCGTTGAATCCTTGTCGCGCAACCCTCGCACCCCCCACACCGAAAAGCTGGAAGGCTCAACTGCCGCCTACCGCCTTCGTGTCGGCCGCTATCGTCTGCTCTACACCATCGACGACCGCATCAAGCGTGTCGCCATCTACCGAATCGCCCACCGCCGTGAAGCATACCGCTAGACTGCGACAGTGGCGGTTTTGACCGCTGGGAAATCAAGGAAAAACGTCGTGCCCTTTCCCACCGTACTCTCAACCGAGATGCGCCCCTTGTTGCGCTCGACGATCCGGCACAACGACTTCGCAGGCTTGACGCGTCGTCGGCCGTCGAGTACACTTATCAGTGCTATGACGACTCGACGATACAAGGTCATTTTGGAGCACGAGCCTCTGGGGGGCTTCTCGGTGTATGTTCCCAGCCTGACTGGCTGTGCGAGCCAAGGCGAAACCGAACAAGAGGCTTTGGCCAACATCCGAGAAGCCATCCAACTGTACCTCTGGAGTCTGCGAGACGACAAGCTGCCCATCCCTGCCGATGATGTCATCCTGACGGAGGTTGAAGTCACGGCGTGAGCGTGCTTCCTCAGGTCACGGGCCCCCGCCTCGTCCGAGCTCTCCAAAAAGGCGGGTTCATCGTGAAGCGCCAACAGGGTTCCCATGTCATCCTGCGCCATGCCACCGATCTTTCCCGTCGTGCCGTCGTACCCGTTCATGGCTCCAAGACTGTCAAACCCGGCACCCTGCGCGCTATCTTAAAGGGCGCTGGGCTGACAGTCGAAGAGCTCAGGCAACTCATCTAGCTCGCTCCCACCACAGCGCTCCCGACGGAAATCCGGCCCCGGTTGCTGTGACAAGTTGACGGCTCTCGTAACGCTGTGGTATGGTACCTAGAGAAAAGGGTCATGCGCTCCATGATCAGGTTGTACACCCAATACATTGTCGATGCCAAAGGTCGCCGACACGCTGTCCAGCTTCCGTTCAACGAATTTCGGCGGCTCAAGGTTCACGGCACGCTGAGGTAACGCCGACTCGGAGATACGATGCCAACGTCAAAAATCCTCCACCCCGTCACTATGCGAGGCCCGATCGTGCTCCTGCCAGCAGACGAATATCGCACGCTGCTCGCGGAAGCGGGGTACGTGCCCACCCCGAAATTGACTCGCCAATTAGCTGCCGCAAGATCTCGTTTTCGCAAGGGTCGCGTGATTCCCTGGGAGCAAGTCAAACGTGCCCTCACCAAGTAGCTGGCGCGTCGTCGTTGATCCGCGCGCCGCTCGTGATCTCGAGAAATTGCATCGCCAGCATCATCCTATCCTACCTCAACTGCTTCCTGCCATTGATGCATTTGTGAGCCAGCCCTACGCCGGCAAACCGTTAAGGGGCGATAAACGTGGCGCGTTGTCCCTGCGCGTAGGTGACTTCCGCATTCTCTACGACGTATATCCTGCTGAGCGAACGATCCACATCATCCGCGTCGGCGACCGCAAGGACGTCTATCGCTAAACCGCAACTGGCTGCGGCGTGTCGTAATCTATCGCGTCCGTCATCGCCGCGAAGCCTACCGTTAGGCCATCGCGGCTTGCGCCACCTTGGCTGCCGGAAAATCCAGGCAAAACGTCGTCCCCTTTCCCACGGTGCTCTCAACCGAGATACGCCCTTTGTTCCGCTCAACAATCTGCCGGACGATAAACAACCCCAACCCCGTGCCCTTGCCGGGCTCTTTGGTCGTGAAGAACGGATCATAAATTTTACCGAGCTTGTCCGGCGGGATCCCGCTGCCGGTATCCTCAATTTCGATGCGCACGCGTCCCTCCTCGGTGATGCCGGCGCGCACCGTAATCGTCCCCGGCGGCTTGATGGCTTGCCCCGCGTTGCGGATCAGGTTGAACAGCACCTCCTGCAGCTGCCGGCGGTCCACGATAATCGCCGGCAGATCCGGCGGGATCTCCTTGCGGACCTCAATCTTCTCCAGTTTCAGGTCATGGCCCACGAGCAGCAGGACTTCCTCCACTTCCTGCGCCACAGCCACCGGCTGGGCGGTGGGCTCCTTAATCGGCTTCGCGAAGCTCGAGAGCTTTTGGGTGATGGCCGTCGCCCGGTCGATTTGCTTCAGGCTGCCCCGCAAAATGGTCGCCACTCGCTCCATGACATCAGCCGACGATCTGTCTTTGAGCAGGCCGTCTTCCAAATCCAGCAGGAACGCTTCGCACTGGGTCTTCACGATGCCCAGCGGATTGCAGATTTCGTGGTTGATGCCCGCCGACAGTGTCCCGATGACCGCCAGCTTCTCCTTCTGCGCCGCCTCGGCTTGCGTCTTGGCCAGCTCATCGAACAGTTGGGCATTGGCAATCGCAATCGCCAGCGTGCGGGAAAGCGGCTGGAGGATGTCCAGGTCGTCGTTCGTGAACTCCTCATCCGACTTCTTCTTCCCCAGACACAGCACGCCGATGAGGTCTTCGTGGAGGGAGAGGGGCAGGCAGAGGCGCGCGTTGAGCTGCTTGAGGCGATTGGTAATGGCCTCCGGAAATTTCACTTTGCCATCGGTCGCGATGGGCTCATGCGTGCGCTTGAGGAAGGTGATGAACGGCTCTGCTTCTGGGATGCTGAGCGCTTGGCCATTGGTGCCCTTGGAAGCCGCCAGGTCGTAGGTACGGGTATCTTTGTTGAGCAGCAGCAGACTACAGGTGTCCAGCTTCACGGTCTCGGTAAGGGTGGTGACTGTCTTGGGCAACAACTGCTTGAAGTCGATGATCGTCACCACATCATCCGCGAATTGCTTCAGCAGCACTTTGTAGTCATACTTTTTCTGGAAGAGATACTTCTCCGTCACGTTCACCAGCCAGCGATTCAGCCGTCCATAGACCGCGGCAATCACCGCCGCCGCGAGGATGTTCGAGGCCCAGCGCGGAATCGCCACATAGTGGCTCAGCACATCCTGCGTGACAAACGCCGTGAGGGACACCACCGCCACCACGGACCCCGCCAACCCCGCAAACGCCAGGGTGCGCTTAATAATAACTTCAATTCCCAGTAATTGGTGTTTGACAATTGCATAGGCGATGATAGAGCTATAGGTGATAAACAAAAAATCATGCGGAAACGGTTCCCACTTAAAGTAGGCCCCACTAAAGTGAAAAAGCGGACTAAAGATCGCTATAACCGAAGCTAACGTGACGTACTGAAGTTGCGTCTTTTTTTGCGACTCCGCTACAACTAAGTTCTGGACAAGGATGAGGAAGGAAACCAGGCAAGCAACAATATAGAAAAGAACAAAAAGATGAAAAATATTCCCTGGTACTGGAGCAAAGTGAGGCGCATATCGAATTAAATCGGTAATAAACATAGGATGAAATGAAAAGAGAGCAAACCCAATACTTATGCCATAAGCTGTAGCGAGAACGGTTTTTTTTAGCTTTGTTCGTTTTTCTTCTGTAACAGCCAATATGAAATAAACGATGCCAGCGGGAGTTAATGTACCAGCGATGTACACTAAACGGACAAGAAACAAATTGACCGATTCGTCAACTGTGATCGCAGCCATAATCGGGAAAAGACACCAGATTGCCGCTAATTCTGTAACGATTGCAAATGATCTACGGGCTGGGTTGTCCCAAGCTCCATTCCCTACAAACCAAGCAAGGGCTGATCCAATTAAAAAAGCAAGCCCAGCACCGAGGAGATAGATATTCATTTCCATTTCAGACCACATTCCTTAAGCCGAAGCCTAGTATTTTTGTTCCTCGATAACACTGTGGTTCTTGCCCTTGCGATTTTGATGATGTCGTGATCGTCATAAAATCCGATACCATTCCAGAATAGTGTTAATTCAAAAACATATTTCTCCGCTAACCTTTCAATTTCTGACATCTTCTGAGAGGAAATATTACCTCGGCCTATCGAAAAGTTTACAAATTTTTCTTCTAAAGCTAGAAGTAGTACCTCAGCAAAACAGGCGTGCATACCACCATGAGGGTTAAATTCCCAAAAAGGGCTTTTGGTCTGTATCTGTGAAATGAACTGTCGGGAGGAGACAATCCCTCCTTCAAATACTAGGATATCAGGTCTTTTTCTCCAGATCTCTTTGGCAATATTAGCTGGATAAGACACATCACACACTATGGCGCCTTTCTTCAAATCATCTGACTCAATTAATGTGGTAAGCGCACTGGTTGCCGTAATTATGACATCTGCATTAGCGACAGCTTTACTTATCCGTTTCTCGATGTGAACCCGTCCACATTTTGGTCTGAGTGATTCCGCCAACCTTTCAAGTTGTGATTCGCTTCTTGCTACGAGAGTAGTCGTACCAAATAATGCAGCAAGTTGACGAGCGCACGCACTGCCGATATCTCCAGTAGCTCCGATAAAAGCAATGTGAGATCTTGAAAAATCGATATCCATGAGTTTCCCACACTTAATAATGCTTTTAACTACCGACGACGCTGTATATGTATTACCGCTTGTCACAGGTAAGCTTGACCTGGTAGCAACTTCAAGTCCACCATTTCCCACAATCGATGTAAATCCACCAAGACCGACTAAGCGTGCCCCACGCTCCTTCGCGATGTCGATAGATTGTAAGATAGTTGTAATCGCTCTTTTTTCATCCTCTACCATTTGCCCAGGTAGTAACGGACACAAAATAACATCACATACTACGTTTTTTTCATCTTTTGAATGAAATGGTAGAGTAAGTGCAGGTATTGGGGAGAAGCGGTGATCGTGATTCCTTAAGAACGCCGCGGAGAGAAACGATTTATACAATCGTAACTTCTGCAATATCCGCAATTGGTGCGAACGGTTTAACGGATGAATTATGAAGGCGAACCTGGACATGGCCGTTGGCTTGGCGGACGCCATTCTTGTTTCACGTTTCTCCGATTCGGAGCGATAAACCGCCATCGGCTACAATGGTTTGCCCTCTGATCCACGATGAGTCGTCTTGACACAAGAAGGTAACTATTTTTGAAATATCTTGAGGCAAACCGACCCGACCCGCCGGTGTCAACTTCTTGAACTCCGCTCTTCTTCGCTTGTAGCCAGGAGCAACCTTGATTCCCTCAGTATCAATCGGTCCCGCACAAACAGCGTTAACGCGTATGTTATGAGCTGCCAATTCAACAGCTAAGTAACGCGTAGCGGCTTCTATACATGCTTTAGCAATGCCAATTCCCCCATAGTCATTAAAACAACGTTGGCTACCTAGGCTCGAGATGGCGACTATACTTCCCCCGTTCTTCATTAAGCGGGTTGCTGATTTTGTGCACTCCACGAATGACAACGCGTTCAGCTCAAGCACTCTTCTTAATTGTATAAATGTAAAATCTGTTAGAGGCTTGAACAGAGTTAGACCGACGCTGTGAACGTAAATATCTAATCTTCCGAAGACTTTTCTTACTTTTCGAAAGAGAGCTTCTATCTCCTCTGCTTTTCGAATATTTCCTTTTGCCAGATAAGCTCTGGCACCACATTGTCTTATAACAAGTGCTGTTTCTTGAGCGCTTCTATCATTTCGAAGATAATAAATTATTAAATTTGCTCCTCGCTTAGCTAAGTCAACCGCAACAGAACGACCTATCCCCCTAGAGCCACCAACCACCAATGCCGTTTTGCCTTCTAAATTCTTTTCCATTCCTATAATGCCTAATTGTGATGTTTCAAGACATCGGTGCTGACACTTGCGTAATTACACGACTTGTAGTTGTGTGACTTAAAATTACCTTTGTAACCATCCGAGCACTGTAGACTGCAGTCGAAACCCCGCTTTGGCCAGATTCAAGCGTGGCCCATTGACCTGCCATATAAAGATTAGCGATGGGTGTCTTTTGTGGCACTACGCTTCGCCTACTCTGGTCGGGAGTAGAAGCCCACCCATAAAGGGCCCCTTGATAACTCTTGGTATATCTGAAAATAGTTTGCGGAGAACCGACTTCACGGATATAGACCAAATCAGAAAGCCCGGGTATCAAACGCTGTTCTACATACCTAATGGCTGCATCTGCGATTTGATCCTTATGTTCTTTCCAATACTCCTTGTCCTTCCATTGAGCACCGATAATGATGTACATCGTTTCCTTGCCTTCTGGCGCAAGACTTCGATCATAGAAAGAAGGAAAAGCGCATATCGCGTGATCTGACTGGTATTGGTAATCTCCCGTTGCAATTCGGTTATAAATTCCGTCAATGTCATAGGTATCAAAAATCCACGTGGATGCTTTGTATGGTAACTGCTCGCCTATTTGTTTATTCAATCCTAAATAGATTACAAGCCCGGTGATTGAGCGCTTAAGACTCTCTAAACGCGTAATGAAATTGAGAGGGAGTTTGTCTTTTCCGACCAGAAAAAAGTAAGTAAGGATCGCATCACAACAAGAAATTACCAGGTCAGACTTGACGGAAAGGTTTCCGTTTACTTCTACCCCACAAGCGCTGCTTCCTTGGATTAAAATCTTTGTCACTTCACCCTGAAGAAGAATATGGCCTCCGTAATCTTCAACCGTGTCGGCCAGTAAATTAGAAAAAGCTTGTGTGCTTCCTTTAGGGTAGTAACCAGTATCAAAGACATACTCACGAAAAAGGACGCATGCGCTGTACCCTGAAATATTGTCTGACGCGAGCCCGAAGTTTCCCAAAAACGATTTAAAAAAAGCTTTCAGCTCCTCCCTTAAAAAAAATGAATCGAGCACATCCTTAAAGGTTTGTCCATATAGCGTCCGGAATAAGGTCTTGAGATCAGTCGTTATTACGAACTGAATAAATTCTCCTACTCTCTTCTCTTGAGGGAAGAGCTGCGATAGTTCCTTTTGGATCTTTTCTGGTTCATTCCAAAGAGGTATCCGATGTTGTGGCAGCATTACGAAGTCTGACGGGTCGGTACGAGATAACTCTAGCTTATCTCTCAGATCAAATTCTTTCAAAAAGGTATCGATAATTCCCCCTTCACGTAAGCTTCCGAGAAAGTGAACACCAACGTCGAATGTGTGTCTCCCACGCTTGAAAGAAGAGCAACACCCGCCAACGACGTAGTGATGTTCAGCGATTAGTATCTTCAAACCAGCTTTAGCCAAATAACAGCCGCAAGCGAGGCCAGCGACGCCTGCTCCGATGATCACAACATCATACTTCTGTTGGACCTGAGTTGATTTAATCATGTGCTTTAAACACTAAACACGCATTATTACCACCAAATGCAAAGGAGTTATTCAAAGCAATTGAAACTTCACGTTGTCGGGCAACATTGGGTATGCAGTCCACATCACATTCAGGATCGGGGGTCTCATGATTGATTGTTGGGGGAACCCATCCAAATCGGACAGAAAGCGCACAGGCAATCGCCTCGAGGGCACTAGCGGCACCCATCGTGTGGCCAATCATCGACTTCGTTGAACTGACCGGTAGATAATCGGCGTGGCCGTTGAACACTGCTCGAATTGCAGCGCACTCATTTCGATCATTTGCGATCGTGCCCGTGCCGTGTGCGTTAATGTAGCTAACATCTTTTGGAGTCAAGCTAGCGTTTTTCAACGCGTTCTCCATCACGCGCTTGACGCCATCTATATCTGGGATGGTCATGTGGCTGGCATCACAACTCATTCCATAACCCAGAACTTCTGCATGGATAGGGGCACCCCGCGCCTTGGCATGATCTAACGTCTCAAGAACCAGGATGCCGGCGCCTTCGCCTACCATCATCCCTTTTCTGTTTTTGTCGAACGGCTGGCAGCGATCGGGTGCAACTGCTAGCAAGCGGTTGAACCCCATGAAGGCAATTCGCGAAAAGGCATCCGCTCCCCCCGCGATCATGACATCGACCTTGCCCAGTTGTAACAAGTCGAACGCATAGGCAATTCCGTAATTGCCAGCTGCGCAAGCCGTTGCAATGAGTAGATTGGGTCCTGTACAGCCGACTTCGGCTGCCACATGAGCCCCAATGACATTCGCGGGATATTGAGGCGCCAAGCTGCTCTGGATACCTGTTTCACCGTTTCCAACCCAATCCGTGTCAATTGCTTCGATCACCTGAGCCTCAGCCATAGTGGTCCCAACCGATACTCCAACTCGGCCCGAAGGCACTTTTGTCAGGTCGAGCTTTGCATCCTGGAGGGCCATTTTGGTAGAGGCGATGGCGAATTGAGAGGCACGGTTGCATCGTCTGAGTTTTTCAGGTGCAAGGTACTGCTCAGGGCGAAAATCCTTAACCTCGCCCCCCCGATGTGTAGGGAACTCACTTGTGTCAAAGGAGGTGATTTCGCTGATGCCGGAGCGGCCGGCTAGGAGCGATTCTAAGAAGGCGGGCCAACCAATGCCGATGGAGGAAACTACACCAAGACCGGTGACGACAACACGAGGACGTTTCATAGACTGCTATTTTCTTTTGCCGCTAAAGCGAACTCGCCTTTGGCGACTACCTTCCCGTCAACGCTCACCTCGCCGTTCAGGATTCCTGCTCGGCTGGTGAGCTTCACCGGAGTTACTGTGATCCGCAATTGATCGCCTGGCCATACCGGTTCAAGAAACCGTATTTTCATGCTGCCTAACAGGTACGTGACATCATCCTGGACGGGCTGTGTCACATGAAAAAATACGATGCCTGTCTGCGCGATGGCTTCGCACAACATAGCGCCCGGCGTGATGGCTTTCTTGGGGAAATGGCCCTGGTAAAACCATTCGTTGCCGGTCAGATTCTTGAACCCAACCACCCGTACACCCGGCTCTATTTCCACCACGCGATCGAGCATCAGAAAGGGAAAGCGCTGCGGAATAATCTGCTTGATCTGTTCAAAATCAAGCTGCGCTGGAGTCGCAAGCTCACTTGACATATTTTCTCGCCAACTCGATAGCCTTGTTGACTGTGGTGATCTTGGGGAGTTCTTCCTCAGGGATTTGGAGTTTATATTTCTTTTCAATAGCAGCCAGGATTTCCAGCGCCATCATAGAATCCATACCAAGGTCTTCAACTAAGTGCGCATCGGAATCAATCTGATCCGGGTCCATTTCAATGATGTCGGCAATCAGGGCTTTGACGTCTTGTTCCAGGTTCTCTGTCTTCATACTCACCGGCCCTCGCTGCTGGAGTGTTTGAGTTAGATCGCTAGCCCACCATCGACCACGATGACTTGACCCGTCACATAAGCCGCTAGGTCGCTCAGTAACACGGCGACCAGTCCTGCAACCTCTTCAGGTTTCCCGAATCGCCCCATTGGGATGTGTTTTTGCAAATCCAGTTTTCGCTTGTCGTCAATGGTATGTGTCATATCGGTGTCGATGAATCCGGGTGCGATGGCGTTGACCGTAATGTTGTAGCCAGCCACCTCTTTGGCCAGGGCTTTGGTGAGGCCCACGACACCCGCCTTGCTGGCAGCATAATTGACCTGCCTGGCGGCTCCAACAAGGCCGGTCACCGAGGTGATGTTCACGATCCGCCCGGAGCGCTGCTTCATGAACGTGACGATGGCGGCGCGGCACGCGTTAAAGGTTCCTGTCAAATTTGTGTCCAGGACATCCTGCCAGTCACCAGCCTCCATCATCATTAAGGCTTTGTCGCGGACAATACCAGCGTTGTTGACCAGTCCATCCAGACGGCCGAAGCGCTCCACTGCCTGCGCCACCACTTGCTGTGTCGCTTTCAAATCTTTCGCATCGGCCTGAAGCGCCAGGACCTCGGCCCCTTCTTGTTTCAGTTCCGCAGCCAGCGCTTCGGCTGCATCACGCTGTTTGGCATAGGTAAACGCCACCCGAGCCCCCCGCTGGGTCAGCTCGCGCACAATGGCCCGTCCGATCCCACGGCTTCCTCCTGTGACCACAATGACACGATCGGTCAGCCATTGTTCCTTTGGCGCGCGGGAAACGACGGGCTGAATAGAAACGGTCGTCATCTCATGCTTCATCTATCGCCGCGCCTACAACTAGCGCAGAGGACACGCCAGTCAAACCCACACCATTAACCAGCACTCGCGTGACTGGCGTAGAGCTTGGCAGCGTAGTTGCTGTTCCCTTGAGTTGTCCGTTGAGTTGCTGCCAATTTGCCGCCGGAGGAAGTTGTTTGTGGTTTAACATCCCCAGCACAACTGCGAGTTGGAGTGCGCCTGCGGCGCTGAACGACTCTCCCAGTATAGCCTTGGGCGCATGAACGGTTACCCTGCCAGCCTTAGATCCAAACACCCGATTCAGCGCTGTTGCTTCCATCGCGTCACAAGCGCGCGTCGCGTTGGCAGACGCGCTCACTAGGTCCACCGCATCCGGCCCGATCTCAGCATCTTGAAGCGCCTGCTCAATCGCGCTGGTCGCCCCCTCTGCCTCTGGATCATAGCGATAGAGGGAGGATGCGGTAAATCGTGTGCCGTAGCCAAGTAACTCACCATAGACAGTCACCTGGCGCGCTTGAGCGTCCTCGAGCGCTTCGAGCACAAAGAACGCTGACCCCTCACCCAATAGCGTGCCGCTCCGATGAGGATCAAACGGCGTATAGGGAGGAGGCGACCCATTTGAAGCGGTCGCTAAGATGCCGACTTTGTAAAAGCCTAGGAAGGTCTGGATGCATAGTTCTTCAACCCCGCCTACCAACAAGACTTTTATGCGGCCTAACGTGAGCATGTCCCAGGCATAGCTCATCGCATCGAGGCTCGCGGTAAAACCCGTGGAAATCGTGGCGTTGAGCCCCCGCAACCCGAAACGAATGGCGACCTGGCTGGCGGGTGAATTGATGACGGTGTTCGGGAACTGGGCGGGATTCACATACCGCGGCCCTTCTCGAAGGCCCTCTTTGTCGAATTCGCTGATGGAGTGGACGCTTCCCATGGTGGATCCAAGCACTACGCCAATGTCGTTGCGGTTGTCATCCGTAATTTCCAGCTTGGCATCTTCGATTGCGAGTTTGGCGGCGACGAGTGACAGCAGCGTCGTCCGATCAAGATTACGAAGACCTTTGGGGCCGAGGTAACGCTCCGGTTGAAAGTCGCTGATTTCGCCGGCATAACGGCAGCGGTACTTGGAGACATCAAACAACGTGATGGGCTTGATCCCGGAGACACCGGCGAAGCAGTTGTCCCACAACTCGTCTTTGCCGATGCCGTTGGGGGCGACGACGCCAAGACCAGTAATTACCACACGTTTCTTGTCAGACATGAGTGCCGAGGCCCCGCCCTTTTGGCTGATTCAGCCTACCGTTGCTTCAGTCCGTTCAGACATCAGGCTATGCTTCAGGCGTTTCTTCAAGTGCCCGATGACGCTGCCGTGATGCTTCAGTTTCCATTCCCGATCGACCGCGTCAGCTCGATCGGCATACGCTTCAAAGTAAACCAGCCTGAGAGGCGCATAAGGGGCAGTGGCTTGCGCCCGCCCCGCGTTATGCTCCTGCATCCGCCGTTCCAAATCTGGTGTGCTCCCTGTATAGATGAACTGGTGTTTTATACTTTTGAGTACGTACACGTAGTACATGTCGTCTCCCCAAAAGGGCGGGGCGTGGCCGGTGATGACGACGCGTTTCTTCTGAGTTGCTAGAGATGTTTCAGCCATGTTGTGAAGCTTCGGTGGGACTGAGCGGAAGGGCGATCTCCACGGTCGTGCCCTGCCCGAGTTGGCTGTGAATCCGGATTGTGCCTCGATGCTCTTGGATGATGTTGCGGACCACTGACAAACCCAATCCAGTACCAGTCGGTTTGGTCGTGAAGAACGGATCGAAGATGCGGCTCAAGTGCTCGGGGGTGATGCCAGAGCCGTTGTCGACAATGGTGGTCACCAGGTGAGTCCCTCTGGGCGCGGTGCAGATCTCAAACCGGCCATAGCCGTTGATGGCCTGAAGGCTATTCAGGAAGAGGTTAAGGAAGACTTGTCGAAGTTGCTGAGGATCACCGAGGACGCAAGCGTCTGGCGCGTAGTCGCGGTTGACCTCTACACGGCGCTCAACCAGTTCTTTGCTGAGGAACTCGAGCGTTTCGTCTAACAAGCACGAGAGGTCAACGGGTTGCAATTTTGGCGGCGCGGGTTTGGCGAAGTCGAGGAGTTGTTGAACGATCTGATTAATGCGTTGGACATCTCCACCAACGATCTTTTTGAACTTCGCCCGGAACGTGGGATCGGCGTAGTGCGTGTCGAGGTAGTCGGTGAACGTTTTAATCGACGTGAGGGGATTTTTGATCTCGTGAGCAAGGCCGGCGGCGAGCGTCGCCACGGCTTTCATTTGATCGCTTTTGCGGAGTTCCTGTTCCATCCGCTCCATTCGCTTGACTACTTCCTCATGCGGCGCTCTGAAAAACACCCAGTCGACCACGCCTTGGATGCCGATTTTTAATGGTTGAAAGCAGAGAGCCATGAGCGCAAAGGCTGCAAGACTCAGCCATACAGAGTGGTAGCCGAACGTCGTGCGAAAGAGCCCCTCCACGGCATAGACCAAGCCGAAGTAGCCCACGGTCATCAACGTAACCAACACCGAATACACGACACTACGTCGGACGACAACGTTGATATCAAACAGGTTATAGGCGAAAATCCCGTACCCAATCATCAGGATCGCTATAGCGCACCAATAGGTCGCAAATGGCTGTAGCGGTTTCAGGACGATTCCGTAAAAGTAGAAGTAATTCACACAACCGCTCACGTAGCCTGAAATAAACGCGAGAAGCAACAGGTTGACCTGTTGACGCGTTGGATATGTTCCCTGCCGTGATCCCCTGGCCAGTAACCAGAAAAAGTCATAACAGATCCACGCCAACCACATCAGATTAAAGGGCAGAAACAAAGGGCCTGCTCTTGGAAATGCTGGCAAGAAAGCAAGAGGTCCACTTGCTCGAAGAAAATGATCCGTAAAGATAAACGGCAAAAATCCCAGGACAAGTATCCATCCAGCCAGACAGACTTTTCGCTGGTCGATGCCGAGAAACGCTGAATAGAAATGTGTCAGCAGGACGGGGAACGTCATCACGACCGCAAACATCGCACGGCCCCAGACCAATGCCGATTCAGGCTTGCCTGAAATGCCTGCCTGCATTTGACACCAGCACCACCAGCCGACCAGCAATAAATAGAGGCCAAGCCATTGCGCAACTTTGCTCTGGCGCTTCCAGATCAATACGAACAGCCCGACACCGACTGCTACGGCGCCTGTCAACAGCAGGCTGAGTTGATAATGCTGCAGTAGCGTCATCGCTTATGTACTGCTCGGGAATGTGATCATACAGGCTGTCCCTCGCCCTACTTGACTGTTGATGGTAATTGTCCCGCGATGCTCTTTGATGATGCCCTGGACGACGGAAAGGCCGAGGCCGGTGCCAATAGAGCATTGCGGATTTCGGATTGGCGATTGCGGATTGAGTGAACGTTCAGAGCCAGCAATCCAAAACCGACAATCGGCAATTCCCTGTGGGGTCATGAGTTGAGTGGAAATGTGAGGGCGCATCTTGTGCCCTGATTGACGGCGCTCTCGATCGTGATGGTTCCCCGGTGTTCCTTCACAATCCCTTGGACGACAGACAGCCCTAAGCCGGTACCCCCTTGCTTCGTCGTAAAGAAGGGATCGAAGATATGGTTCAACTGCTCTTTGGGGACGCCGCAGCCGGTGTCGCGGATGGTGATGGTGAGGTGATGGTCGTCTCGCGCCGTGGAAACGCCAAGGCGGCCACCAGCTCCATCCATGGCTTCGAGGCTATTCAAGAAGAGGTTCAGGAAGACTTGGCGTAGTTGCTGGGGGTCGGCTTGGATCGCGTCTTCAGCCGTATAGGCACGCATGACTTCCACCCGGCGCTTGAGACAGTCGCTGTTGAGGAACTCTAACGTCTCATCCAAGAGTGCCGACACCTGCACCGGCTCAAGAGTGGGAAAGGCGGGTTTGGCAAACTGCAACAATTCCCGCACGATGCGGTCGATCTTATCGACTTCTTTAGTCACGATGCGCTGGAACTTCTGCTGGAACTCCGGATCGGCGCCCTTCTCCGGCAGGTAGCTGGCGAAGGTCTTGATGCTGGTGAGCGGGTTTTTGATCTCGTGCGCCATGCCGGCAGCGAGTGTCGAGATGGCCTTCAGCTTTTCGGAGTCGCGGACCTCCCGCTCCAAGCGCTCCATGCGCCGGGCGAGTTCTTCATGTGGCGCGCGGAAAAAGAGCCGATCCACTACCCGCTGAACTCCGATTTTCAACGGCTGGAAGAACAGCGCCATGAGGGCGAAGGCGCTCAGGCTCACCCACACTGAGTGGTACCCGAAGGTTGAGCGGAACAACCACTCTACCGCGTAGACCAGTCCAAAGTAGCTGACCGTTAATGCAGTTACCAGAAGGGAATAGACAAGACTTTTCCGAATAACAACTTTGACGTCAAAAAGTCGATGCTGAAAAACGGCATAGGTGATTGCCACAGAGTAGCCTGGGATCGTATACAAACCAAAGGGGTTGAGTGCTGGAATGTAGAAACCCAAAGGAAAGGCCCAATCGGCCCCACCCCCCACATAACCGATAACTGATGCCCAGAACAGATATTTCAATTGCGTCCGTTTCTGACCGGTGGACCTATGATATGTTACCCACAACCTGTGGAGTCCCAGGTTGACTAGAACCAAGAAGACGATTGGCAGATACAACCCGAGAGGCGTCAACCGGCCAAAACTCTTTACGTACGCGATTGGCCGCGCTGGCGTAAGGAACACGTTGCTGAACAGGTGAAACGCGACAAAGATTACTCCGGCAAAATAACCAGCCTTAAGGAGTCGCCAAGTCCACTTCCGACGATTATCCGTCAACAGTAAAATTGTGTGAAGGAACGTCGGTGCAATGAAGCTCACACCAATCCACTGCAAACGTAAGAGGACGTGCACTAAACGCTCATTGGTCATCTGGATAACAAGAAAAGTCTCAGATCCAGACCACCAGGCGATTGCAATTGAGTAGAGCGCAAATACTTGATTGAGCCGTTTTTTTGGGTCGGCCAAGTAGACGATAAGGCCCAAAACAAGCGTGGACACCGCCGTCAAGGCCAACGCGGTCATATGCTGCTGAAGGAGCGCCATCTCAGGCACGGCTTTCTATGCACAAATAAAAAGTCTCATCAGGTAAGGTGGATGGAGTCTTGCGCACTGTTCTTTGGCGCTGACTACGCATCAGGACTTGCCTCCGCATCTTCCTACCTACTTCGCTTACGCTTCATAGACAGGACTCGCGTGCACCTACTGATGAGACTTGTTCAGTCACTCAGGACGAATGAATTGTCGTGGATGAATAAGAACGGTTACTTCATACAACTCCTATGATGACACGTGTCGGATAAACCGATTTTTCATCGTTTGCTGGTTTCGGCCTTGTCATGACACGCCTCACGAAACCGCCACATGAAACCGACCCATGGCCGCAACCATGACCGTTTTCTCACCAAGCTTTCCCTCATTTCTCCAAGCGATGCTTCTGGGCCGACAACACGCGCAGCTTGCTTGCCCCGCGTCGGTATGGTATATGTAGCGTATGGCGCTGGTCTTTGACGATGTGTTCGGACATCGCCTCGTCTTGGAGGCGGCGCGCCGAGCGCACATCGTGACAGACCACCCAGAGGTGAGGCCGTACGTGAGCCGGCTCGCCGAAGTATTCGGGTCGCCCGAGTGGGTTAAGCGCAGCCGTCGCGATCGGTCGGTCTATTTGTACTACCGCTTCTATCCCGACATGCTTGGCGGAAAATATCTGTTGGCCGTGGCACGCATCGGCGTGCATCCCGAGGTGTTGACTTGCTATATCACCGACGCGATTAAACATGGAGAGCTCCTATGGCCGAAACCTTGAGATTCTCGTACGATAAGCAGGCGGACATCCTCGATATCTCCATCGGCCGACCCCACCGTGCGGTCTCCCGGGAGATCGAGGATGATGTGTTCGTCCGCTTGGATCCCAAAAGTCGGAAAGTCCTGGGCTTTTCCATCCTGAACTTCACCAAGTGGTCGACGGACCAGGACACCTCCCGGCCCATCCCGGTCACCGCCCGCTTCAGCTTGTCCCACTCCTAAGTCAGTCGTGCCACGTGCTTCATCGACGAGGAAGCGCATGCACGCGTTCCTCGGTCAAGACCTCCGCCGCGTACGCCAGGGCAGCGTGAACGTCTTTCTCCGTCACGCGATATTCCCGGCAGATCTCCTCAACAGCCATCCCGCCAGCCAGCGATCCCACAATCACCTGGACGGGCACCCGCGTGCCTTTGATGACCGGCTTGCCGCCAAGGATGCGATCGTTAAAGGTGATGTGGCGTTTCCAAGTCATTGGCTCTCCTTCCGATTCACGACGGGCACTTCCTCTGGATTCGCGTGTTCGGCCGAGTTCAGTGCGTGGCGGAGGGCGGTTTGCTTGACGGTGGTGATGAGTTTGGCGAAGCTCTTGCGCTGGTCCACGTACTGGATGCCGAGCTGCTCCATCGTCTGCTTGTCCGAGGCTTCCAGGTTCAAGCCGAAGACAACGACCTCCTTCGGGTGATACGGCGACTCCACGATGCGAGAGGCGAGCGTGCCGCAGGAAATCTGATAGAGCGAGTCAAAGTTGATGAGGACGAGTTCCGGCTTGAAGGACATGAGTTTTTCCAACGCCTGGTTGATGGAGTAGGCGAAGTCCACCTCGTACTCCCCGCCGCAGCGGCTGCGCTGGCCGAAACAGTCCCGGAGATACGGCGTGAGCCGGTCCTGCTCATTGAGGAGCACTTCCAGAACAAACAAGAGCTTGGCGCGCGGAACGCCCTCAAGGATTTGGCTTTTGAGGATGGTCTTGATCCGCCGCTCGGTCGCCGACAACACCTCGACCACCCGCTTCTTGAGTTCTCCGAGCGCCACGGGTTTGGCGAAGAACCCATCCACGCCCAGCGCCTCGACGGCCTTCTTGTTCTCCTCATCAAACGCCGTGACGACAAAGAGCTTGATGCCGGGATAGTTTTTCTTGAGGATTTTCACCAGCTCAATGCCGTTGATGCCGGGCAGTTTGATATCGACGAAGGCGAGTGCTGGCTGATCCTGCTTGATGAGCTCGAGGGCCGCTTCAGCCGAGGCGGCGGTGAGCATCTGGTAGCCCCGAGAGGAGAAAAACGAGCTGAGGGTATCCAGAAAGGCTTGCTCGTCGTCGATCACGAGGATCTTGCCCTTGACGATGGCCTGTTGCTCGAGGTACGCCTCGAAGTCCTCGCAATCCACGTAGTAGTCGCTCTCGCAATAGTTGAGCGCATACCAGGAACGCTCGGTGCCTTTCCAGCGGTGCTGGCTGCCCGGCTTGATCCGGCAGATGACTTTTGGATTGTGGAAGAGAGGGCATTTAGCGGCCATCAATGTCTCATTGCGGATTTCGGATTGCCGATTGCGGATTGCATCTCAACGACCTCACGGATTTCGGATTGCCGATTGCGGATTACGCTCCATCGACCCCGCTTTGCCGTTTTCCCTGAAGCGGTAAAAATTGCTGTTAATTCGTTGGCTTCGTTCAACAACGTTCCAATGTCTTGGCCGTTCATCAGACGAGCTTCGCGGAGCATTTCCAGCCAAAAACATGCTTCATCAGCCTCTTCCTCAACCACAGTAATCTTTGACACAAAGTCTGCCTGCGATCTCGCGCGACAGGCTGCGCGATAATTCGCTCCAACTGACGTCGCGGCTCTCAACAATTGCCGTCCGATCACTTCGGCAGATCGCGACTTGGGAAGTGCTTCTACAAGCTCGATCACCCGCAGACCAAATGTTTTTGTTCGTTGCTTTAATTGCTCAGGTTCCATCGTTTTTCAATCCGCAATCCAAAATCCGCAATCCGCAATTGCCTGTTGTCATCTCTCATACTTTTTGATCACCAACGCCGAGTTCTTGCCGCCAAAGCCGAAGGAGTTTTTCAACGCGAAGTCAATCGCCGCGGGGCGGGAGCTGTTCGGAACATAGTCGAGGTCGCATTCCGGGTCCGGCACGCGATAGTTAATCGTCGGGGGGATGGTCTGGTGCTCCATCGCCAAGACCGTCGCGATGAGCTCTACCGCCCCCGCCGCGCCGATGAGGTGTCCAATCATAGACTTGGTCGCCGAGATGGGCGTCTTGTAGGCCTGCGGGCCGAACACCTGCTTGATGACCAGGGTCTCGGTCTTGTCGTTCAAGGGCGTGGACGTGCCGTGCGCGTTGATGTAGTCGATGTCGGCCGGCTTGACCCCGGCGTCGTCCAGCGCCAACTGAATCGCGCGCGCCGCCTGGCGGCCCGAAGGTTCTGGAGCGGTCATGTGGTAAGCGTCGCAGGTCATGCCGAAGCCCCGGATCTCCGCATAGATGTGCGCGCCGCGCCGCTTGGCATGCTCGAGGTCCTCCAGCACCAGCATCCCTGCGCCCTCGCCTAAGACGAACCCGTCGCGCGTTTTATCGAAGGGCCGGGAGGCACGCGCCGGCTCGTCGTTGCTCTGCGACATGGCCCGCAGCATGCAGAAGGCGGAGAAGGCCTGCGGGAACACGGTGGACTCCGAGCCGCCCATCAGGATGACATCCAGCTCGCGCTTGCGGATGGCGTTGAACGCCCAGCCGATCGCATCCAGCGCCGAGGAGCAGGCGGTCGCCAGCGAAAAGCTCGGCCCGTTCAGCCCCAGCTCAATCGAGATGAAGCTGGCCGGAGAGTCCGGGAAGACGGTCAGCGCGGTGAAGGGATTGATCTTCATGGGCCCCCGCGCCTTGTAGACATCATGCTGTTCCAGAATGAACGCATGCCCGGCCATCGCGGTGCCCACGACAACGCCGATGCGGTCGCGGTCCTCCTTGGCCAAGTCCAGCTTGGCATCCGCCACGGCCATTTTGGCGGTCGCCACCGCCATCAGCGCAGTCTTGTCCATGCGCCGGGCCCATTTGGGGTCGATGAACGGGCTAAAGTCGAACCCGTCCACCTCCGCCGCCATCTGGGTGGGATAAGGCGTGGGATCGAACTTGGTCACCCGGTTAATGCCGGATTTGCCGGCGGCCAACCCCTGCCAGAACGCCTCCTTGCCGTAGCCGATGGAGGTGATGGCGCCAAGGCCGGTGATGACGACGCGGTTATGTTCCGGCATCGCTGGGGGTTGGCTTTCGGGATCGGCGTTGAAGGGGACGGTTCCACTTCTGGGCGTTCAACCACTCATCAATGTCGGTCTTGCGGAAGCGCCAGTGCTTGCCGACCTTGGCCGCCGGGATGCGCCCGTGCTGGGCGAGGGCGTAGAGGGTCGGTTTGGGGATCTTGAGGTAGCTATGCAGCTCATCCAAGGTCAAAATTTCGGTCAGAATGTCGCCGTTTATTGGCATCGGTCCTCTGCCCGGGAGCCTTCTCCCGAAGTTTCTTTCAGTAGCGTAAAAAAGAGCCTCAGACGATCGCCCTCAGCTCCCTTCACCACTGCTATTCGTTATTCTTGGTTTCTATATAATAAACTAGTCCAACCCCCTGTCAAGGAGAATTTTTGATCCAAACAGCCCGCCGGGCGCAAAACAGGCCTGGGAGTGTAGCGGACTATAACAGCACGCGGGAATATGGAAGAAAAGGACGAGGTACCCCGGTAGATGGAAAGAGGCGCGACGTATCGGTTAAAAACCGCACAAACTGGTCGAGGTCGATCGGTTCGCCAGGCTTCCGAACCCCAAAAGCCCGCAACTGCGTAAAATCCCGACGAAGCTTGGCCGAGCGTGCAGCCGCCCGCAACTCTTTTTTCGTTCGTTCACTCAGCATGCCCGAATCGCTCCCGCAAGCGCTTGGCTTCATCCCCCATCTCAAAGAGATTATAATACTCCTGAATCCGCGCCCAGTCCAGCCGCTCGCGATAGAGCCCCATGAGGCGTTCGATGTCGGCTTGATCTTGAAGTCGCCGATCCGGATTGTTGGCGATCGCCTGCACCTTAAAGCCAATGAGATCCTCCGGATCCACCACGCGAATAGTCAACCGCCGGTCGAAAATGGGATAGGTTTTGGCGCGCTGGAGCATCTCCCGTGAATGACGCCGGAGGGCATGAATGACATCTACGCACAACCAGCGGCTGTCGGGATGGCCGTACTGTGTGACATTCGGCGTGTGCGCCATTCGCAGATAGCCCAGTTGCGCCATCACCTGTTGAATCTTCTCCAAATCGTCCCGCTCGACTAAGAAATCCAAATCCTTCGTCGTGCGCTCAGCGCCAAGCGCCCCCAGGGCAAATCCGCCGATCGCCGCGTAGCGAATGCCGGTACGCTCGAATTCGGTTAATAAGGTCGTTAAGGTCTGCTCGAAATCCACGATGCGATCCTATCGACTTTTCTTTTGGTCTGCAACCGTCGGGAGCATGACTTCAACGGTGGTCCCGGCGCCGGCCTGACTCTTGAGGGCGATCTGGCCGCCGTGGCGCTCGACCACGCCCTTGACGATCGCCATCCCTAAGCCCATGCCGCGTTCCTTCGTCGTGAAGAACGGGTCCCAGATTTTATCGAGCTGCTCGGGCGCGATGCCGCAGCCGGTGTCAGTGATGCGGATGACGACCCGGCTGTCGCGCGCCTCGGTGGCCACTTCAAGCCGCCCGCCATCTCCCATCGCCTCCAAACTGTTGAGCAGTAGGTTCAGCATCACCTGCTTGAGCTGCTTGGGGTCGGCTTGGGCCAGCAGGCCGTCCTCGCCGAAGCCCCGCCGGACCTCCACACCCTGCTTGAGGCATTGGTTCGACAAAAGCGCGAGGGTGTCCTCGATCAGCGCCGAGATGGACACCGGCTCCACTTGCAGGGGTGCTGGCTTGGCGAAGTCCGACAGCTCCTGCACCAGCGTGTTGATGCGCTCGATCTCCGACTGGACGATGCGGAAAAACTTCCCTCTGAAATCCGGATCGCCGTACTTCTCCGGCAGAAACTCGGCAAACGTCTTAATGGCGCTCAGAGGATTCTTGATCTCGTGCGCCATGCCCGCGGCAAACTGCCCCGCGGCGGCCAGCCGCTCCTGCTGAACCAGCCGCTCGTAGGCCGCGCGGAGCTGCTCGTTGACCTTGACCAGCTCGCCGTAGGAACCGGCGTTCTCGATGGCGATCGCCGCCTCGTGCGCCAGCGTCGAGAAGGCGTGCAAGTCATCCGTCGAATACGCCTGACCGGAGAGCTTCTCGCCCAGTACCAGAAATCCGACGAGCTGATCTTCAATCAATCCCGGAATCACCAGCACCGCCCCCAAACGTTGCAGTTCTTGGTGAATCGCGGACTGAAGGTCCTGTTCAGGACCTTCGTGACTAAGGACCTGGCGATGGGTCCAGAGCCACTGGATGAGCGGATGCGACCCCTCCAGCGCATATTGCGACTGAACCGCGAGCCTCCGCGGGCCATGGCTGGCCCGCAACGTGTAGAGGTCGCTGTGCTTGTCCCACAGGAACAACGAGGCGTGGCGCACACGGACAGTCCGGCTAACGACCCGCACGATCAGACGGGTGAGCTTCGACAGGTCCCGCACACGGGTCATGCCCTGTGCCGCATGCTGGAGTATTCGCTGGTAGCGCCGCTGGTCGCGCAGCAGCCGCGCCTCCGCCTTGCGCCGCAGCCACGCATATGCAAACGGACCCACCGTCGCCAGCACCGTGCACAACCCCAGCGGCACCAGCCACCAATTCGTCCCAACGTGCGCCTCAAGCCACCCCCTCCCCCACCATCCAACGACAAAAGGTAACCCAAGGACTACGAGATAAATCACAAGTGAAACCCCCGTACGAGTAACAGCGACGTTGATATCCATCAATTGGTGCCGCATGATGGCGTAAGTAATGATCAGAGTATAGACCCAGGTAAAGAGGCTAGGAATCGGGTTGAATGAAATCCGATACACAAGAAGGAAAGCGGTTGTGGCAAACAAATAACCAACGGTCGTTGATGCAACCACGTACTTGATTTGATTCTGTCGTTTAGGTGTTTGTGCTCGAAGGTGCCTCAATAGCAACCATTGCGCATACAACAACAACGAATACAGCTGGCCCACATGGAGATGATAGAGAGGACCGGGATCAGGATAATAATGGAAGTGCAGTCGTGGCGAAACGCTGGGCATAAACCAAGGAGCGAGGAAAGGGCTAGCCATTCCAATTGCGAAGATATAACTGATGATCAGGTACCGACTACTGGAGAGTGGTTTACCGAGCAGAGCTAGACAAAAATGAGCATAAAAGACGGTGATAAGCAGGGCCGCGTGCTGGGAGATACGCCAGAAGAGGAGGGCTTTCTGGTAATCCGTTTCGTAAAGGCCGATGATGAATCCCGCGGCCCATAGGGTGACCACAAAAGTCAATAAGGCCCACGTGATATTGATACGAGAGCGTGGATTTTTGTAGAGGACAAATATCCCCTGACAGAGGCTCGATAATGCCGTTAGCCAGTAGCAAAATTTGTAGAGAAATTCCATATTGGTCAGTTAGTTACAGGTGACATTGGAATTGGTACTGGCTCTGATGTTGCTCTTCGCTGTCTGCTACCTGTGAATTACCGCTTGTGTCTCGCGTCCCGGGTCCCGAGTCTCGAATTGCACTACCGGCAGCTCAATCCGCACCGTCGCCCTCTGCCCTGGGTCGCTTGCTATCCGAATCCGACCGCCGTGGTCCTTGGCGGAACCTGATGTTATGTTAGTCAGGCATCAACTTTGTCGAACCTCGGAACTCGCCCGCCCCGGCCTGCAACCAGGAGGCGGGCCGGGGGAACTTACTTCTTGGCGACGATGTCCTGGATGGCGCGCAGAATCTGCTCGCGCTCGAAGGGCTTCGGTAAGTAGTCGAGCGCGCCGAGTTTGACGGCCTCTTTGGCCAGCTCGATGCTCTGGTAGGCGGTCAGGACCAGGACGGGCGTCTCACGCGCCTGTTCCTTCATCCGCCGCAAAATCTCCAGGCCATCCAGCTTGGGCATTTTGATGTCCAGCAGGATGAGGTCGAAACTCCCGCGAGCCAGCTCATCCCACGCCTGCTGACCATCCGACGCGAAGCGCAGATTGTATTGGCTCTCGAGAATCAACCGTAAGGACTCGCGGATCCCTTCTTCATCATCGGCGATCAGAATCTTCAGCTTAGACATCGTACGCCTCCTGTTTAAGACCAGAGACATGAGACTGGAGACCAGAGACTACGCCCAAAACCGAGAGACGACCGCGCCGGTGCCGCCAGCAGCATTACGCATGAGCTAGCGTCGACCGAGCTTCTCTGGACACCGATTGCATGAGCCCATAGAGCGTTCGAGCAGTTTCATCATATTGCTCGTCTAATTCCTGGAATCGAGCCTCCGTAATATACCCCAGCCGTCTTGCTAAGTGGATGTAATACGACAGCTCATTTAACGACCCTTTGGCAACGGACAGAAATTGGAGGTATTCCAACCGAGAATGCCGCGAAGCGCCTTCCACGATGTTCGCCGCGGCCGAGACAGCAGCCCGGCGCATTTGCGAGGTGATGCCGTAGCGTTCCTCTATCGGCAATGTTTGGGTCACCGTATACACCAAACTCACAAGACGATCGGCTCGTTGCCAAGCTTTGATGTTGCGAAAACGCCTGCCGCTTCGCTTGGTCTCCGGTCTCATGTCTCCAGTCTCTGGTCTCCGCTCACAGCACAGGAGGTGTCGTCACTGACAGGCAGCGGGCGGTCTTGGTCCCGCAGTTACGCAACTGGTGTGGGAGCGACGCTTCGAAATAGAGGCTGGCCCCCCGCTTGATCCGGTGCGTCTGGCCGCCGACCTTGGCCTCCAGTTCCCCCTCCAACATATAGAGGAACTTCTCGGTCCCCACGCGCGCTTCCTCTTTATGGGTGCTCCCCGACGGCTCGATGGTGATCAGCACCGGCATGAGTTTCTTCTTGAGCACGTCCGTGGTCAGCATCGCCATCGAGGACTTGCCCGCCTGGTGGACGTAGACCTCGGTGCGGCGTGAGGGCGCCTGCACCGCTACCGCATCCGCTGCCTGCGCCTCTTCGATTCCCGCGTAGAGCTGCGTCAGCTTGACGCCAAGCCCCCGCGCTAGCTTGAGGTGGGACTCCAGGGTGCCGCTCATGTTCCCCGTTTCGACACGGGAGATGGTGGCCGCGTCTACCCCCGAGGCCTTCGCCAACTCCACGAGCGTCACCTTTTGCTCCTTGCGCAACGCTCGCAGGCGGCTGCCGATCGTCTTCGAGAGGTTGACCGGCGTGCCTGCCGCTCGCGACCGACTCCGAGTACTTCTCATGGTCAGGGCCATCAAGACTCCTTCGTCGCTTGAGCTGCTTTGCGTAAGAACCTGCTTAGTAGTGTCTCATGCGGTTTCGCAAACGTCAAGATTAAATTTACTGAATATGAAAAATTCACTTGACAGAACCCTGGCGGATATGGTATGAATAAACTACAAATTAATTTTGCATGATGATAACACATAGATTTTGGCGCGCCATAACCAGAACTCCGGTGCACATGATGGCGCTTTGCCTGCTGGGATTCCCGTCGACAGTCCTCGCGCAGCGCCCCGCGTGGCAGCTCATGAGCCGAGGCTTCAACACCAGCCGCGTTGATCTGGTGGCCGCCAACCCCCTGCAGTCCCGCCTGCTCTATGCGGCGTCCGGCAATGTCGTGTACGCCAGCCATGATGGCGGCATCCAGTGGCGCGCGGTGTTTCGGGCGCCGGCGGCGGCTCAGGTCACGCGCCTCGCCATCAACCCGTTTGACGGCCGCCACGTGCTGGCCGCGACCACGGACGGCCTCTACGGCACCGAAGATGACGGGGAGCATTGGCAGCGCCTGTTCCGGAAGCCCGGCTCTGGTGAATCGCAGACCCGCGTGGTGGTATTCCACCCTACTCGTCGTGATGAGGTCTTTTTGGGAACCGCCGGGGGGCTGTTCCGGAGCACCGACGGCGCCAGGCATTGGCAGCAGCTTGGCGGTCGGCTGAGCCGCCGCTCGGTGCAGGATATCGCTGCCGACCCTCTCAACCCTCAGCGCGTGTACGTGCTCACGGACCAGGGAATTTTTGTGAGCACCAGCGACCTCGAGACCTGGGAGCACATCGTTATCGTGTCGGGCACAGAAGCACCCGCACAAGAAACTGAGGAACCGAGCGAAGAGCCAAACGACGACCAGGATGAGGGCCACACAGCTGTGCTGACCACGCTCGCCATCAACCCCAACCAGCCCGAACAACTCTACGTGGGCAGCGTGAACGGCCTCTACGTCAGCCAGGACCACGGCGCCACCTGGCAGCGCGTCACCCAGGCGGGCGCAGGAACTGCTCACATCCGCCAGGTCATCCTCCACACCCATTCACCGCTGAAGGCCTATGTCGCGACGTCCCAGGGCGTGGCCCGGTACGATCCGAAAGAGAACCAATGGGAAGCGCTGTACGATGGATTACCGACCCAGGAGGTTCACTTCCTTGCCGCCACCGGAACAAAGGTCTTCGCGGCGACTGACCGCGGGCTCTATATGTTGGACCTGACTGAAGAACATGTGGCCGAGGGCAACTGGCCGAGCGCGCAGGAGATTCTGGGGAACTTCGTGCATGAGCCGACGATCAAACAGGTGCAAGAGACGGCGGTCAATTACGCTGAAGTGCATCCGGACAAAATCAAGCGCTGGCGCCAGCAGGCCTATCTCCAGGCGCTGCTGCCAACCGTGAGTACATCGGTCGGAAATAATGTCACCGATAAATGGCACTGGGAAGGCGGATCGACCACCAAGACGTACGACGATATTCTGTTGCACGGCAAAGAATCGTTGGAATGGGATATGAGTCTCTCCTGGCAGCTGAACGAACTGATCTGGAACAGCGACCAGACCACCATCGATAGCCGCTCCAAACTCATGGTGCAGCTGCGCGACGACATCCTGGACGAAGTAACCCGCGCCTACTTCGAGCGCCGGCGATTGCAGATTGAGCTCCTCACCGATCCCCCCAGCAATCCCCGCGTGCAACTCACCAAAGAACTGCGGCTCCAAGAGCTCACCGCGATCATTGACGGCCTGACCGGTGGGTGGTTTTCGAAGCAACTGGAATGGAGGGCCCTGTGACCGCGCCTCAGCGTTGGCGCTGCCGCATCTGCGGCACCGGACCGGTGGCCGACCTGGTGCTGTCGGGAGTCGGCGGAGTGGTCGAGCTCCATCGGCTCACCTGCGAGCGCTGCGGGGCTGTTGGGCACTACGACCTCGACCGCACCCGCGCCGTCCTTCCCACACAAACTGTGAACGGCCGGTTTTGGACTGTAGAGGCGGCGCCGGTGACCAGCGGGCGCCCTTCGCAGTCGCACCAGTCACTGTCTCAGGCAACCACAGGAGGCGTGTCATGACGACGCAGGAACTGGAGGTCAAGCGCATCACCAGGCTGGAGGGCGACGGCCCAACGAAAGCGTTCTGCGACGTGGCCGTCGCGGGAGCCTTCTTGATCAAGGGCGTCAAGGTCGTCAACGGCAAGAAGGGCATCTTCGTCAGCCTGCCGCGCGAGCAAGGCAAGAACGGCCAGTGGTATGACATCGTGGCGCCACTGACCCCGAGTGCCAAGGCCAAACTGAGCGAAATCGTCTTGAACGCCTATGGAGCCAACGAACCCGCGTTGGAATAACCTGTCATGACGTTGTCGCGTCGCATGGTGTTCGTCATCACGGGCCTCGCGTGCAGCCTGTACGGGGTCACGGACCTGTATGCGGCGACAAGCAGTCTCTCAAGCCAAGCCCAACTGAAGCCGCACGACTTCACTCCGCCGACCGGTACGATCAGCATCAACGGCGGCGCGGCATACACCAACGCCGCCAGCGTCACGCTCACCCTTTCGGCGACGGACAATTCCGGGACCGTGGCTCAGATACGGTTCTCCAACGACGGCCAGACGTACTCGGCCCCCGAGCCTTATGCGGCGACCAAAAGCTGGCCTCTGACAGCCGGCGACGAGACCAAAACCGTCTACGCGAAGTTCAAGGATCCGGCAGGTAACTGGTCGCCAGCCGCTACCGATATAATTGTCCTGGACACCACGCCGCCGGTTGTGCAGATCACCACTCCAACAGATGGACAGATTTTCGGCTCGCCATAACCAAGGCAATCCGCAATCAGCGCTCAACAGTCAGCCTTGGCTGATTGCTGATTGCTGGCTGCTGGCTGCTGTGTGCTGTCTGCTTCCATCTTCTCTCCACGCGCAGTCCTCCAACGGCATCGTCACCATCGCGCAGGAGACCCTGGCCTCAAGCGGCGGGGAAACCGGAAGCGGGAACCCCGCCACCGTGCGATTCAGCGCAGGACAGGTCGTCGGAGGATCGGTGACCAACGGCAGCGTCGTGGTCACGGCCGGCTATCCGACGGGCACTCAGGCCTGGCCGCCGGGCTCCAAGACCATCACCGTCATCGGCACAGTCAACGAGTCGGTCACTTCCCTCACGGTCAATGGCGCACCGGCCGTGGTGGATGTGGCCGGCAACTTTACGGCCTCCATCACCATCGTCGAAGGCCCCAACACGATCACGGCGACTGCGACTGATCCGGCCGGTAATCCCAGCATTCCTTACTCGATCACCGTCTACCTCGACACCCAGCCGCCCCCCATGCCGACGGTTTTGATTCCGTCTGGGGCCACGACGGCCACGGCCTACCAGCTCTGCGGAACGAAAACACCGAGCACCTCCATTTGGATCAATGGCGCCCAGGTCGTGCCGCTCGACAACTCGGGCAGTTGGTGTGCCACCGTGACGCTCACTGAAGGGGATAATACTTTCACCGTGATCGCCAAGGATGCCGCGGGCAATCTCAGCGCCATCGTCATTCCCCTTTTGATTCTGGACAATCTGCCGCCGATTGTGACCAAGCTGGCCTACACCGATACCCAAGGCAGCGCCCTGAACCTCGACGTCTCAACCAGCAACCCCAAAACCAACTTCACGCCGGTCACCGTCAGCGGCCAGGTGGACGACAGCTTGACGACGGTCACCATCAATGGCATCACGGCTGCGAGGTCGGGCCTCACCTTTCAGGCGCAGGTTCCGCTCACGGTCGGCCAGAACGTCCTCGGCCTCCTCGCCACCAGCCCCAACGGCTACGTGACCACGCAGACGCTCCCGGTCATCAAAGGCACGATCCCCGTCGTCTCGATGGTGCAGCCCGCCGACGGCAGCAAGTCCTATGACAGCACGGCGGTCACGATTCAGGGTACCGGCACGGATGCGCAGAACGACCCGCTGCAATACCGGCTCCTGCTCGATGGTCAAGTGCTGATGCCGTGGGGCTCCGTCAACTCGGCCGCCTGGAACCCAACGCTGACGGATTTGGGACTTCACACCATCGAGGTGGACGTAAAGGACGCCTACGGCGGCTCTGGCGCCCAGCAGGCGGAGACGTATGTCGTCCGTAAACCTGTCGCTCCACCACAATGAGAGCAATCAGCGATCAGCAAATATGGCTAAGGACGCGAGAGGACTAAAAGTGTGGCACTTGGCGGATGCCTTGGTGGTCCAGATCTATCACGTCACCAAGACATTCCCCAGGGATGAGCTCTACGGATTAACGACCCAAATGCGGCGTGCCGCAGTGTCAGTTCCAGCCAACATCACGGAGGGAGCTGCCAGAAAAGGTCAGCAAGAGTTCCTTCAATTCCTGTGCGTTGCTTCTTCTTCGCTGAGTGAGTTGGGTTACCATGTTCACCTGTCCAATCGTCTTGGGTATCTCCCAAAGCAAGCCTACCAAGATCTGACGCCACTCCTATCTGAAACCGGGCGCACACTTCAAGGATTGATCATTAAGGTCGGAGCCGACTTGAACAAGAGGAGGGATGGTCAATGAAGAGGAAGCTGATTGCTGGCTGCTGGCTGCTGATTGCTCTCTTTACCACCTTGCCACTTTGCCAACCTGTCTACGCGCAAGTCCCACACTTGATTCGCTACCAGGGGCAGGCGGTGGACAGCAATGGGGTGGGCTTGCAGGGACCCTACACGCTGACCTGCCGGCTCTACGACGCCCCGACCGGCGGCAACAAGGTGTGGGAAGAGGCTCAGACCAACGTGTACATTTCCGGCGGGTACTTCTCGATTGCGTTGGGGAGCACCACGTCCATAAGTAGTGTGGACTGGAGCCAGCCGCTATGGCTGGCGATCCAGGTCAACACGGATCCTGAGTTATCGCCACGCCAGCAACTCACCAGCGTCCCGATGGCATTGATGGCTGAGCGGTTGGATGGCCCCATTACGACCGTCGGCAACAACGTCGGGATCGGAACGACGACACCGGCTGGTGTGCTGGATGTGAGTAATGGGAAGCTCGTCGTGGCGTCCAATGGAAGGGTCGGCATCGGCACGACCACCCCTTCGGACGCGCTCCACGTTCGGTCTCCCAGCGGCTTGGCGGTGGTCGTCGCAGAAAGCAGTAATAGTGCACCGGGATTTTTCGATGGCGTCATCACCCAGCCTGATGGCGTCACCACCATCCGCGCAGCTCATATCGCGTACGACAACAACACCAGCAACAGTGGTTTCCTCACGTTGTACTCGCAAGGAACGTCGAAAATCCATTTGAACACGAACGCGAATAGCTATATCGATGGCGGTCTGGTCGGCATCGGCACCACGAGCCCGGCCTACAAGCTCGATGTGGCGGGGGCCGTTCGAGCCACGGACTTCTACACGGCCTCCGATGTGCAACTGAAGACGAACGTCACCACCTTGTCCAACACGCTGAGCAAGGTCATGCAGCTTCGAGGAGTTTCCTACGACTGGAACGCGCAGGCTCAGTCGGTCGGGGCAACGCCCGGGAAGCACGAGATTGGGGTGATCGCGCAAGAAATCGCGGCTGTCTTTCCAGAGGTTGTCGACGGGACGGCTCCGTACCTGGCTGTTGACTACACCCGCCTGACAGCGGTCCTCATTCAGGCCGTCAAGGAATTGAAAACGCAAGTTGACCAACTCCAACAACAGGTCAACACGTTGAAGACGTCATCAGGTCTCCAAAAGTAATGCGAGGTGTCGTAGATGGGGCCCCGAATCCTCAGCCCGGGCGGTTTGATGGCACACGCCGCAGTCCTTGAGCGCGCAAAGCGTGTGACAGCTCTGGTCACAGCGGCGACGCTGCTGCTCAGCCAGTTTACATTTCCTCAAACTGCCAGCGCCTCGCACCTGGGCTCTTCCACGCAATCCGCCGGCAGCGCCCCGCCGCCGGCCGCCACCGCCATCGAGAGCTTCCAGCCTGACCTGTTTACCGGCCGGGCCACGACGTCGATTCCCATTGCCGTCCCGCCTGGCCGAAAAGGCGTGCAGCCCGGCTTGGCGCTTGCCTACTCGTCGTCCAGTCGCAATAGCTGGGTCGGGGTGGGGTGGGGGCTGGACGTCGGCTATGTTGAACGCTCCACGAAGAACGGGGTCCCGAAGTACGACAGTTCGGATACCTTCACCTTCATGTTTCAAGGGATCACCTCGGAGCTCGTGCAGATTCCGGATGGCACCTATCGGGCCAAGGATGAAGGATTGTTCCTCCGGTTTGAGAATCACGGCGCTTCCGGCTGGGAGGTGCGGGATAAAGCGGGGACTCGATACCGCTTCGGGCAAACCGCATCCTCCCGGCTGGAGAGCGCCGGTCAAATCTTCCGTTGGTGTCTCGACAACGTGTTGGATCTCAACGGCAACACCCTCACCCTCACCTATACCAACGACCAAGGGCAGCTCTATCTGGCCCAGATCGCCTACACCGGCCATGAAATTGGCGGCACGCAGGACCTGGCACCAGCCAACAGCGTCCAGTTCACGACTGAAGCCCGCCCGGACGTTGAAACCTCCTACCGCAGCGGGTTTGCCATCACCACCGCCAAGCGCCTGAAAGAAGTCGCCGCCTACGCCCAAGGGCAGTTGGCCCACAGGTACGCGCTGACGTATACCCCAAGCCAGCGCACCAACCGCTCGCTTCTAACAAGCGTCCAGCAGTTCGGAACCGATGGCACGACCAGCCTGCCGCCCGTGACCTTCACCTACCAGGACACCGGCTCTGCCACCTACCCAAATCTCCTGAGCAACTCCGTGCCGCCTCCCAGTGTCGCCGGCTGGAATGTCCGGAAGGCCGGACTCGATACCGGCAACGACAACTTCGGCTGCGTGCACCCGTACAGCGGGCTGCCGTGGGACTCGCCGATTCAGACCACCGGCGGCTTTGACCTAGGCTGTCTGTCCGGCAGCGTCAGCGGCAACGGCGATATTTCCATGAACGGCTGCCAGGACCACTTCGGGCACGCCTACGTGTTTGTCTATACCGGCACCGCCAAATCGATTTCGGTCTCCCTCTCAGGCTCAGAGGTTGATGGCTGCCTCTGGCGCGAGGATTCCAACGGCGTCCAGCAGTTTCCGGGCAACAACCTCAGCGTCCCCCTCCAAGCCGGCTGGTCCATCATTCACCTCACCGGCTACAACCAGAATGAGGGCTGGAGTTACTCCTTAACGAGCAATCTCAAGAGCCAAGTGGACGTCATGAATCCCAGCCAGATCCCCCTCGGCGTCCCCCAACTGGCTGGCGACGTCAACGGCGATGCCAAGACCGACATCATCAAGTTCAATCCCCAAAATGGCAGTTGGTCCGTCTCCTGTGCCACGTCCTGTACGCTGCCCCCACCGGGCACCTGGCTCTCGGGGTTTGGCAATAGCTCCTCAATCCCGCTGTTGGGCGACTGGAACGGGGATGGCCGGACCGATATTGCGATCTACGACGGCGGGAGCTGGCAGTTTGCCACCTCGACGGGATCCAGCTTCCAGGCCAACAGCATCGGCGGCTTGAGCTTCGGCAGCGGCACGCCGCTCATCGGCGACTTCAACGGCGACGGCAACACCGACCTCGGCACGTACAACAACGGGTCGTGGTCGGTCGCGTTGTGGAATGGCAATGGCTTTAGCTCCACGGGATCCTTCTCCGTAAGTTGGGGCGGCAGCAGTTTCAATCCATTGACCGGCGACTTCAACGGCGACGGTCTCACCGACATCGGGATTGTGGACAACTCCAGTGGAACGGTGGAGATCCGTCTCGCGACCGGCAGCGGTTGGACAAGCCCCGCCACTTGGATCAGCAACTTTGGAGGTTCCAATCCCCACACCGCTGCCGACTTTAACGGCGATGGGTTGACTGACGCCGTCTACTACAACCGCTCAGCCGGCCAGGTCATCTATGCGCCCTCAACCGGCAGTAGCTTTGGCTCTTCCAGCACACTCCCGCTTTCCTTCAGCTTGACCTCCTCCGATGACCAGATCCAGGTGGGGGACTTCAACGGTGACTCAATCGCCGATCCGGCGGTGTTCAACATCCTCTCAGGCAGCTCGCAGTTGGCCCTGTCCAGCCTCACCAACCCTGATGGCTCCAATGGGACCGCCACAGATGTCCTGCGCACGATCCACAACGGCCTCGGCGGCGTGACGACGCTCACCTACCAGCCCTCGACCCTCTGTGGGTGTGGCCAGGATCCCCTGCTGCCGTTCATCGTCCAGGTCGTCCAGCGGGCCAAACAGGAAGATGGCCTGGGCCACAGTTACACCACGACCTACCTGTTCCATGGGGGCTTGTACGATGCGCCGACGAAAGAGTTTCGAGGGTTTGAAGAGGCGACGGTCTTCGATATCGATGGCAATAAGTCCGTCACCGAGTTCCATCAGGACGCGCAGAAGAAGGGCCGGCCGTTCCGCAGTCAATTCCTCGATGCATCCGGCACCCTCTGGACTCAAGCTGACCAAACCTGGAGCTCCACCGAGCCGTACCCCGGCGTGTTCTTCGTCACGCTCGACCAGGCCGACTCAACGACCACCGACGGCGACGCAACCTCCAAGCAGACCCGTGGCCGTTTCCAGTATGACCAGTACGGCAACGTGATTCGCACCGATGCCGACGGCGAGGTCGGCGTCACCGGCGATGAGCGCAGCGCCGTGACCACCTTCGTCTACAATACGACGGACTGGATCCTCAGCAAGCCCGCACTCACCCAGACGCTCGATGGTGCCGGCACGGTGGTCGCCCAGAACCGCTTCACCTACGACAATGCGCCGGACAGCACCACACCACCAACGCTCGGCAACCTCACCACAGAAGAGGAGTGGTTAAACTGGCCAACAGGCGCAACGGGCCCAACCGGCTCAATCTGGCTTCCCACCACCCTGACCTACGATTCTTTCGGCAACGTCAAGACGGTCACCGACGCCCTTGACCGGACCACCACCAACGCCTACGAGGCGACCGCCTCCACCTTCCTCGCGCAGATCACCAACGTCCTCGGCCACAGCCGAAAGCTTTCCTACGACCCTAGAACCGGCCAGGTGCTGACCTCCACCGACCAGAACAGCGTCACCACCACGACCCAGTACGATGCCATCGGTCGGGTGGCAGCCGTCATCGGCCCCAACGATACCGCAGCACTTCCCACGATCCGCTATGTGTACGATCCGTGTCTGACGTCGGGCCAGCAGTGCCCGACACCCATCAAGACCACCGCCTGCGCGCGCATCCAATCCGGCCAAGCGCAGGAGTTGTGCACCGACACCTACACCGACGGATTGGGGCGCACGATTCAGACCCGCGCGCCCGCCGAGGACCCGACGAAGCAGGTCGTCGGTGGGGCGGTGGAGTTCAACACCAAAGGGCAAGTCATCAAGCAGTGGGTTCCGTATCTGGACGGATTTTCTTCTTCTTATGTTCCTGTGTCTCAGGTCTCCGGTCTCACGTCTCCTGTCTTGTATTCCTACGACCCACTCGGGCGGGCGCTGTCCGTCACCGACCCAGACGGTGCGGTCAGTACCACCAGCTACAACGACTGGACCACCACCGCCACCGATGCGCTCGGCCATCAGACCCGCCACGTCGCGGATGCCTATGGACGTCTCGTGAACGTTGAGGAGCTGAATCAGGGCCAAACCTACACCACAAACTTCCAATACGATGCCCTCAACAACCTCACCGCCGTCACCGACCATGCCGGGAACGTCACCACGAACACCTACGACTCCCTCAGCCGCAAGCGCTCGATGCAGGACCCCGACATGGGCGCCTGGAGCTACACCTATGACGCCGTCGATAACTTGCTGACGCAGACCGATGCGCGCGGGATCACGATCATCTACGCCTACGATCCCCTCAATCGCCTCACGCAGAAGTCGTACTCAGGCACCCAGTCACCCAGTAACCCAGTCACCTACACGTATGATGACGCCCTGACCCAGACCCAACTCTTCGCGCGCGGCCGTCTCACGGACGTCACAGAGAGCTCCGATGGTTCGCGTTTCGAGTACGACAACCTCGGCCGGCTCATCACGGAGACCAAGACGCTAGACGGCACGACCTACACGATCTCCCGCGCCTACGACCTCCTTGGCCGGTTGACCACGCTCACCTACCCGGATGGCGATGTCGTCACCTACACCTACAACAACCAAGGCGGCATCGAAACGATTGCGCTTCAGTCTCAAGTCTCCGGTCTCCTGTCTCTTGTCTCTAATGTCGACTACAACGCCGCGGGGCAGATCCTCACGATCGCCTACGGCAACGGCGTCGTGTCGGACTACACCTACAACCCCCTCACGCTGCGCTTGGACCAACTTCAGTCCACCGGGCCTGCCGGGCTCATCCAGCATTTCCAATACGCCTTTGATGCCGTGGGCAATGTGCAGAGCATCACTGACTACGTCCACACCGGAAGCCAAACGTTTGGCTACGACGACCTCAACCGGCTGACCTCGGCGTCGGGGGCCTACGGCGCGTTCAGCTATGCTTATGATCCGCTGGGCAACATGACCGACAAAGAAGGCGTGACCATGACCTACGGCGAAAACGGCGTCGGCCCCCACGCGCTAACGTCAGCCATCAGCAATCAGCAGTCAGCAATCAGCTATCAGATGAGTTACGACGCGAATGGCAACATGCTCGCCAAAACCCCACAGGATCCAAACGGGGCCATCATCGCGCAACGCTTGCAGTACGATGCAGAAAACCACCTCATCCAGGCGGACACTCCCTCGCAGGAAACGGTCACCGTCACGCTCAAGCCCGGCTGGAACTTCTTCTCGCTGCCAGTCATTCCGACCGATAGCTCCATTGCCACGCTGTTCCCGAATTTCTCGGTGGATTTCGAACAGATTGCCAAGTACGACCCCTCCACCCTTAACCCTTCACCCTTCACCCACTACGTGGGCAATCCGAAGTTCGATGACTTCTCCAGCCTCACCTACGGCGAGGGCTACGAGCTGTACTGCACAAATCCCACCGGCCTCACGGTCTCCTTCACCGGCCAGGTGCCCACGCAGTCGCTCAATCAGTCCCTGGCTACTGGCTGGCAGCTCCTGAGTTCCATCACCACCGGGGATAAGAACGAAACCGTGGGCCAGATTTTTGCAGGGATTGCCTCCAACCAGGTTTTGCGCTACGATACGGCGAGTGGCTCTTTGACAAGTGTTGCGCCCAGCGACGTCGCCACCCTCGGGGCGAGCTACTACGTGGAGGTCTTGAGCGCCTCGACCTGGACGCCCCCGCTGCCGGTCGATGTCACGACCACCACCGGCTACGATGGGGATGGGGGTCGCACCACGCTCACGACCGCCGCCGGCACCACGCGCTTCCTTGGGGAATCCGTCGAGTTCGCCCCGGATGGGACGACGACAAAGTATGTGTTTGCCGGCAGTCAGCGGGTGGCGGCGTGGGAAACGACCCCACAGCAGCAAGCGATGCTCCGGGCCCAACGCCCGCGCAGTCTGTTCGCGAAGGCCTGGCAGCGCCTGCGGGAGTGGTTGGTGCCCACCGCCGAGGCCGCCGCGTTGCCGGGGTTGCGCTTCTACCTGACGGACCATCTGGGCAGCAGCAACCTCGTGACGGATGGGACGGGAGCCATCGTCCAGCAGCTCGAGTACACGCCCTACGGCTCGGTCTCCGTCAACTTCGGTAGCGTCGATGTCGCCCACAAGTTCACCGGCCAACTGCAGGACACGCAGACGGGGCTCATCCTCTTCCCCGCGAGAGCGTATGACCCGCAACTGGGCCGGTTCCTCCAACCGGATCCCTTCGTCCAGAACCCCGCCGATCCCCAGACGCTGGATCGTTACAGCTACGTCAGAAATAACCCCATCAATCTAGTTGATCCGAGCGGCTATATCTTCGGGTGGGACGATTTGATCTACTGGGCCATTTGGGCTGTAATCCTTACGGCCGAGGGCGTGTATCTCTATAACAATTGGCCGTTTAATCAGGGCTTCGATCCTTCGATTCTGAAGGATACTGGCATCCGGTTCCTGCAGTCACTCGCCCCCCCGGGCCAACTGTTGAATCAAGCGGGTCAGCCGTTTGACCTCCAACAGGCGATAGACCTGGCACGGAGCCAAGGTGGTCGTCTCAGGATCTTCGTCAATGGGATCCAAACCGATGCGACCGGAGCCAGTGCGCAAGCGCGCAGTCAATTGGGAGATCCTCTGACCGTGTACTACAATCCCAGCGCGGGCACGATCCCGGACCTAGTCGAGTCGGCGGTCGAGTACCTGCTGGGTCCAACGGA